>Ga0299907_10001454_pt1 | contig 13556 bp, 14 predicted proteins | sample RVTome_16_FD_198680 | JGI IMG/M metagenome (GOLD analysis project Ga0299907, IMG submission 198680) | Soil microbial communities from uranium-contaminated site in the Upper Colorado River Basin, Wyoming, United States - RVT152D67 (version 2) ... | reverse complement strand
CGCGTTCTCGTCGCCGGCCTTCGGCTGCACGTCTCCCCAGTCGCTGTCGAGGACGTACTGGCGCTTCCGGATGAGCTTGCGAGCGCGGGCGACCGCACGCTTGTTGACCGCGTACGAGGCCATGTCACGGTAGTTGCCGCTGGCCGAGTCGGCCAAACATGTTTCAGCGCGAGAGCTCTGCGAGTCGCTGCTCGAGGAAGCGGCGCTCGGCATCCGAGTGGACGAGCTCGAGCGCTCGGTCGTAGGAGACGCGGGCCTCGTCGGTGCGATCGAGCCGGCGCAGGAGCTCCGCGCGAGTGGCGTGCAGGTAGTGGTAGCCGTCGAGCTCGAGGCCGTCGACGGCTGCGAGAGCGCCCTCGACATCGCCCGTCTCGGCCATGGCCGCCGCGCGGTTGAGCTCGACGACCGGCGAGCCCGTGAGGCGTGCAAGCTCTCCGTAGAGCTGCTCGAGCTGCGGCCAGTCTGGAGACTCGTCGACGTGGAGCACGGCGATCGCGGCCTGGAGGAGGTACTGTCCGCGACCGCCGAGCGCGAGGGCTCGCTCGAGCGCGGCCCGTCCTGCCTCGATCTCGTCGCGATCCCACAGCGAGCGATCCTGGTCGTCCAGGAGAACGACGACGCCGTCGGCGAACCTCGCATCTCTGCGGGCATCGTCGACGAGCATCAGAGCGTTCAGGCCATGCACCTCCGGCTCGTCCGGCATGAGCTCGGCGAGCGCTCGGCCGAGACGGATCGCGTCCGCAGCCAGGTCGTTGCGGCCGCCGTAGCCCTCGTTGAAGATCAGGTAGACGACGGCGAGCACCGCGTCGAGCCGGTCCGGCAGCTGGTAGGGCGGCGGCACGCGGAACGGGATCCCCGAGACCTTGATCTTCCGCTTCGCGCGGACGAGCCGCTTCGCCATCGTCTCGTCGGAGACGAGGAACGCGCGCGCGATCTCCTCGACGGCGAGGCCGCCGAGCGTCCGGAGGGTGAGCGCGACCTGGGCCTCGAGCGCGAGGGCGGGATGGCAGCACGTGAACACGAGCTCGAGCCGCTCGTCCCTGATCGTCGTGTCGTCCACCTCGTCCTCCGTTGCTTCCTGCACCTCGAGGAGGCGCGTCTTTGCAGCGTGCGTGCGGTCGCGACGGATGCGGTCGATCGCGCGATTCCGCGCCGTCGTCACCAGCCATGCGCGCGGGTTTGCGGGCGGGCCCTCGCGTGGCCAGCGCTCCGCCGCGATCGCGAACGCCTCCTGCGCGGCATCCTCGGCGAGGTCGAAGTCGCCGAGGATGCCGATCAGCGTTGCGAGGACACGGCCCCACTCGTCGCGGAAGGTCTGCTCCAGGTGCATGTAGGGGCGAGATATATCTCGCCGTTACTCCACGAGTGGTCGCACTTCGACCGCGCCGCCCATGCTCGCTGCCGGAACGCGCGACGCCATCTCGATCGCCGCGTCGAGGTCGTCCGCCTCGAACACGAAGTAGCCTCCGAGCGCCTCCTTGACCGCCACGAACGGGCCGTCCGTCGTCAGCGTCTTGCCGTCCTGCACTCGCACGGTGGTCGCCATCTCGGGCGGCTGCATCGCCACGCCGGGAGTGACACCTGGCGTCTCGTTGATCGCCTTGTACGCGGCGTAGACCGCGTTTCGCTCCTCCTCGGACAGGCGCTCCCACGCCTCCGGAGTGTGTGGCGTCGGTGTGTCGCCCTGGTGAATCAGCAGCAGGTACTTCATCGCTTCCTCCTCTCGTGATTGTCGCCTTCTAGACGAACGGCGCACGTGGCAGAGGACAGGTAGCCGCGGCGGCTACCGTCGCGCCGTGGAGCAGCGTGAAGGGAGCCCGTGGGTCTGGGTGCGCGTCGCGCTCGTCCTGTTCGTGCTCGCGTGGATCCTCGGGCCACACGAGCTTCGCGACGGCGTGCCGATTCTCGTCGTCTTTCTCATCGCGCTGGGTCTCGAAGTGCACTTTCTCGTCGGCGCTCTGCGCGGGAGCCCTCGACGGCCGCCCGACCGCGGCCCGCAGGAGATCGATCGCGACCGCTACGGGTTCGAGCGCGAGCCGGATGCTGACGAGCTCGACGACGACGAGGACTGGGGAGAGCCTGCGCCGTACGCTGCGCCCATCCGTCGGTTCGCCCTCGGCCTCGGCATGATCGCTGCCCTCGTAGGCGCGATCTGGATTCTCGAGGGCCGGACGGGCTGGAGCTCGGTACCCGGAGACCGCCGGGCCGAGGCCGTCGCGCGCTTTTCCGACGAGGCCTCGCGGCTCGCCGAGAAGCCGGTCTCGATCCGCTGCGACGAGGCGCGCGACTACGTTGGCGCGGTGCAGCACGCGGACGGTGTCGCAATCGTCGGAGGCGACCTCGCGATTCTCACTCCCGAGATCTGCCACGACCTCTACCGGGTCGCGTTCGACGGCGAGGTGACCGGGAGCCGCACCGGCCGCGCGATCGCCGTGCTCGCACACGAGGCGTGGCACCTCCGCGGTGTGGGCGACGAGGCGACGACGGAGTGCTATGCGCTGCAGAGCGGCGTCGAGCTGGGGATCCGACTCGGTCTCTCGGAGGGAACCGCGCGCCAGCTGATGCGGCAGCAGCTGACGGAGAACGCGCTGCGCGGCGCCGGCAGCATCGAGTACCGCATCACCTCGGACTGCCGCGACGGCGGCCGTCTCGACCTCGATCCAGGCGACGCCGGCTTCCCGTAGCCGCCGGCTACGTCAGCGCGGCCGGTAGCGCAGCAACGCCGCGCCCTTTTCGGACGTCCTCGCCTCGAGGAGCTCCATGTCGATCGACCCGAGGCCCTCGGTGAAGAGCGGTCGGCCGGCACCCAGCACGGTGGGCAGCAGCCAGAGCTGGAATTCGCCGACGAGCCCGGCTTCGGTGAGCGATCGGACGAGCGTCAGGCTCCCCCAGACGACCAGGTCCTTGCCTTCCCTCTCGCGCAAGCGTGGTATCTCGTCGCGGGGGTCTTCCCTGCTGATCGTCGCTTCGTCCCAGGAGCCCCAAGGAGCACGATCGAGCGTCCTCGAGAATACGATCTTCGGGGTGGCGTTGAGCTTGTCTGCGAACGGCTTGTCGTCTCCCGTCGCCGTCGGCCAGTAGCCGGCGAACATCTCGTAGGTCACCCGTCCGAGCACGATCGTGTCGACCGTGTCGATGAACCGCATCTGATTGTCGGCCACGACCGAGTCGCCTACGGTCGCCGCGGGGATGAAGTCGACCTCGCCGTTCGGTCCCGCTGCCAGCCCGTCGATCGTCACGAACTCCTGGACGATGAGCCGTCTCACGAGACCGACGCCGAGAGGAGGATCGTGTTGCCGTCCGGATCGTCGACCATCGCGAAGCGAAGCTCGGGCGTCACGTCGTACGGGGCGCAGTGACTCTCGTACCCGAAGCCCGTGAGCTCGTCGTACTTCGCGTCCAGTGCCTCACGGGTCTCGAGATAGAACTCGAGGATGATCCGGTAGCCGCCCGAGGCCGGCGTCGGCGCAGGGTCCCAGCGCGCGTTCGCTGCCTTCGTGCTGAGGAAGAACGTCAGCCCGCTCATGGCGACCTCGACGTGCTCCTGTTCCTCCGCACCGTCGGGTACCGCGACGCCGAGCCGCCGGTAGAACTCGAGGGCGCGAGGCATGTCCTCGACGATCACGCCGACCATGTACAGCTCGAGCGCCATGGGCCGTCGAGTCTAGAGGCGTGTCGGCTCGTAGCGCAGGAGCGTGACGCCCGAGTCGTACGCGGTCGAGTCGAGCAGGCGCATCCGGACCTTCTCGCCCTGGTACGGCCGCGCGCCATCGCCCCACACCGCGGGATGGAGCCAGAACCGCAGCTCGTCGACGAGGCCGTTCGCGAGCAGGTGGCGCGCCAGCTCGCCGCACCCGATGAGGAACAGGTCGCCGTCGAGCTCCGCCTTCGACCGCGAGACTCCTTCGGCCGCGTCGCCCTCGATCACCGTTGAGTTCCACTCGAGCGGCCCTTCCAGTGTCCGCGAGGCGACGAACTTCGGCATCGGATTGAGCAGGTCCGCCCACGGGCCGGCCTCCTGCAGCCAGTACGCCGCAAGGCCTTCATAGGTCGTGCGCCCGATCACCATCCCCTCCGCTCCGTCGAACTGAGCGCGGGCCGCGCTGTCGTGGCCGCCCTCGGAGACGTACCACTCGGCGACGTCCGTCACGCCGTCGACGGTCATCGTCGTCGTGTTGATCAGCTTGCTCAACCTGACCTCCTCTGTGGCGTCTACTGGAACGACTCCCTCTCGGCCAGCATCTCAGCGCTCGACGTAGCCAGCCAAGGGCCTCCTCGTCGGCGAGGATGAGGTCACGCCGCGACCGTGAATGGCTCAGGATCCATGGCCAGGTACGCGTTGGGGTCTCTGCGGCTCAGGCGAGCACTACGTATGAGAACCCTCTCACGTGCGTATCACCCCGACCTCACCCAGGGAGTCCAACGTCTTTCCACATGCATCCCAGCTGGTGCTGGAGTCGACAACGAACGACGTGGAAGGAGACACATGAGCTTTTTCATCAAGATCGTCTTCATCGGACTTGCGGCGGTACTTGCAAGCACCGGAGCGGTTGCTGCGGGTGTCGCTGGCACCGGCAGCAACGAAACGCAGCTGAACCCGGTCGCCGTGGTCCGCGACCAGAACGAGTTCGAGCTGATTGCCGAGGAAGACGCGGACGACGATGCCCAAGCCAACACACGGGACGCGTCTCGCTCACGCGATCGCTCGCGGGACGCGACGACGCGCGACGTCTCCCGCTCCCTCGATCGCTCGAGGGACCAGACCGGTGACGGGATCGGCGTCCTCGACCGCTCGAACTCGCGAGACTTCTCGGGCGACCGGACCGGTGACCACAACACGCCGGACATCTCGAACTCGCGCGACGCCTCGCGGGATAGCACGACGGGCGTCGCGGGTGCGACGAATACGAACACGAACACCGGTGGCGCCGCCACGAACTCGAACACCGATACGAACGCGAACACCGATAGCGGTGCGGGCGGCGGCGGCACGGACACCGGCGGCGGCACGGAGAGCGGAACGGATTCCGGTGGCGATACCGGCTAGCGATACTCCAGAGGGCGAGGTTGTGGACGCAGCCTCGTCCTCGAAGGAGTGGGGATTCGAGAAGGGGGCTGAGCTCGCCTCGGGGCGTTTCGTCGTCCGTCTGCTCGGCGGGGGCGAGCGCTACGAGAGCCTACTCGCCTGGGACGAGCGGCTCTTCTCGCTCGTCGTCGTCAAGATCGTCCGTCCCCACCTCGTGGAGGACCGGCATGCGCTGGAGGGGCTCGCCTCGGAGGTTCGCATGCTCGAGAGCCTCAGGCATCCGGTGCTCGTGCGCGCCCTCGACTCCGTGCTCGACGGCCCGCGGCCGCATGTCGTGCTCGAGCACCTCGAAGGGCCGCGTCTCTCCACCCTGATCCGGAAGTACGGCCCTATCGAGCGTGAGCAGCTTCTACCGCTCGGTCTGCAGCTCTTCTCGGCCCTCCACTACCTTGCGGGCGAGGGGATCGTCCACCTCGACGTGAAGCCGAGCAACATCATCATGGGCGCGCCGGCTCGCTTGATCGACCTGAGTATCGCGCAGCCGCTCTCGGCTCTGGTCGGCAAGCGCAGCCCCATCGGAACGGACGCCTACATGGCTCCCGAGCAGTGCGACCCTGCGGGCCGTGGTCCCATCGGACCCGCTGCGGACGTGTGGGGCGTCGGAGCGACGCTCTACGACGCGAGCTCGGGGCGGCAACCCTTCGAGCGGCCGGGACCGGACGATTCCCGCTTTCCACAGCTCGAGGAGGCGCCTGCGCCGCTGCCCGAGAAGCTCTCGCAGGAGCTTCGGGAGCTCGTCATGGCATGCCTCGCACCCGACCCAGGCGCTCGGCCCACTCCGGCCGAAGCCGCAGGCGCGCTGGAGCTCCTCGTGGATGCGCTTCCCAGACGGCTCGTGCTCGGCAGGTTCCGGACTCGAACCCGCTGAGAGGCAGACGTTCTCAGGTTGGCCGTGGGCTCCGAGGCGAGACGACGCCGGGCACGTCTTCGAGAAATGCGGCGAGCGCGGAGATCGTGGGGCGGTCGAGAGGGACCGGAGCGAGGGCGGCGTCGATCGCGCGCGCAAGCGTCGCGGGCAGCCGGCGGTGGCGGCGAACCGGGTCGGCCATGCGTCGGAGCTGCGGATGGGCCTCCGCGGCGAGATCCTCCTCCGAAGACGATGGAAGGAGGGCCTCGTCCTCGTCTCCGCCGAAAGCGGGCAGGCCGGTGGCCGCCTCCCAGAGGACGACGCCGATTCCCCAGACGTCTGCTGCCGTCGCGAGCTCTCCGCCACGGACCTGCTCCGGCGCCATGTAGCACCAGGTGCCGATGCCGCCGCGCGCACGGCCCGGTCGACGGGCGAGGCTGAGATCGATGATCTTCGCGCGTCCCGCGTCGGCGACGATGTTCGACGGCTTCACGTCGAGGTGCAGTACGAGGTGCCGGTGGAGGTACCGGATCGCCGAGCAAAGCTGAAGCCCGAGCTGCGCGAGCTCGATCGGCCGGAGCCGATCCCCTTCCGCGATCAGATGAGCGAGCGTCTCGCCGGAGAGCGTCTCCATGATCACGAGTGGCGGCTCGGACGCCACGAGCTCGTATCCGCGAACGATGTGGGGATGGCTGAGCCTCGCCAGCAGCCGCCCCTCGCGCACGAGGCGGCTTCGAGCCGGCCGATCGTCCGCTCGGTCCGGTCTCAGCCCCTTGGCGATACAGCGACATTCGCGTTCGTCGCTCCACACGTCGTAGACGTCGAGTGCCCGGCCGCGGCTGAGATGCTCGATGACCTGATAGCCGGGAGCGATGGTCGAGCCCGGCGCGAGCGTCGCGACGGCGGCGTTCACGCCGAAACCGCGAAGGCGGCCACCTCGTCGAGGGCGCCGCGCTCGACGACGCGGCCGGCGTCCAGCACGACGACCGAGGTCGCATCACGCACGCTCAGGAGGGTATGGGAGATGACGATCGTGGTATGGCCGCGCATCAGACGCATGAGCGGGTCGAGCAAGCGCTCCGTCGACGCCGCGTCGAGGCCGGCGGACGGCTCGTCGAGGATCAGGACCGGTGCGTCCCGTACGAGCGCGCGGGCGATGGCGAGCCGCTGCCGCTGCCCACCCGACAGACGCCGCCCCTTCTGGCCGACGACCGTCGCATACCCCTCGGGCAGCGCCTCGATGAAGTCGTGGGCGTCTGCGGCTTTGGCGGCTTCGACGATCTCCGCCTCGGTTGCGCCCGGCCGCCCGTAGGCGATGTTCTCCCGCACCGTCCCGTCGAATACGAGGGTCTCCTGCAGCAGGACGCAGACGTTTTCGCGGACGGACTCGAGGGTCACGTCGCGCAGATCGTGGCCGTCGAGACGCACGACGCCGTCGTTTGGATCCTGGAGGCGAAGGAGCAGCTTCGCGATGGTGGACTTTCCCGCACCGCTGGCTCCCACGAGCGCGAGCGTCTCTCCCGGCCCGACGCGCAGCGAGACGTCCTCGAGCGCCGGCGCCGCTCGGCCCGGGTAGCGGAAGGAGACCCGCTCGAGCTCGACGACGCCTCGTGCGCGTCCGAGCGGTCGCGCACCCGGCCGGTCCTCGACGAGCGGCGCCTGGTCGAGGACGTCGATCACGCGCTCGGCGGCAGCGGCCGCGGCGAAGATCGTGGTTCCGAGCCGGCTGAGGTCGCGGATCGGCCCGTAGAGCAGCGTCAGGTAGGCGAGGAAGGCGAGCATGCCGCCGAGCGTGATCCGTCCCTCGGACAGGGCGTAGGTCCCCCAGCCGATGACGAGCAGCGCTCCCGCGAGCTCGATCAGATCGATGACGGGGGAGAAGAGTGACCGCAGGCGAGTGGCCGCGAGCTCGGCCGAGAGGATTCCCTCGGCCTCCCGCCGGAAGCGCTCGAGCTCCGTGTCCTGCCGGTTGTATGCCTGCACGAGGAGGGCATTCGAGAGGCCTTCCTCGGCGACCGCTCCGAGCGAGCCGCTGCGCCGGCGCTTCTCGCGCGACGCCCGTTTGATCAAGCGAGAGAAGCGGTGGGCGGCGAACCAGAAGGCAGGCGCGACCACGAGCGACAGGAGCGCGAGGTCCCACTGCAGGTAGAACAGCGCGGCGCTGAAGAACGCGATCTGCAGTACCGCCGCGATCGCGGTCCCGACGCCCGTCAGGACGAAGCTCTCGATGGCCTGGACGTCGCCGGTCAGGCGCGCGAGGAGGTCGCCCAGCCGCCGTCGCTCGCGGCCGTCGGAGAGCGTCAGCATGTGCCGGTACAGCCGGCTGCGAAGACCGAGCAGGAACCGCTCTCCGATCCACGCGCTCAGGTAGTCGTCGCCGAACGAGACGATCCCGCCGAGGAGCGTGAGACCGACGTACGCCGCCGCCAGCCAGGGCAGCGGTCCGAGATCTCCGGGGACGAGCACGTCGTCGACGAGGAGCTTGAAGAGCCAGATCTCGACCGTCGCGATCGCGGGTACGGCAGCGATGAAGAGGAAGCTGACGATCAGCCAGCGGCGATACGGCCGTGCCTCCGGCCAGAAGCGGCGGAAGATGTCGCGGACCGAGACGACCGGCGCGGCCTCTACGAGCGGCGCCGAATCCGTACCCGGGCTCAGACTCCCGGTCATCCGCTGCCACAGTCGCACTCTCCTTCACCTCCTCCTCGACGCGTGGGCCCCGCCGGAATCGGCGGGGCCCCTTGTTCGCTCGTGCTAGCGCTTGGTGCCGAGCCGGGCTCAGCTGTTCGAGTTCCGGCGGCGGCGCCGCAGGCGACGCCGGCGACGAATCCTCCGCCTGCGCCGACGGCCGGCGTTCGAGTTCGATTTCGAGTTCGAGCTCGAGTCGGCCGAAGCGGTCGCGCGGGCTGGGAAGCTGGCTGCGAATCTCATTACCGTCCTCCTTCTTCAGTCGATTTCGTTGTCACCATTCAGTCTTCCGCGGGCCGCTAAGACGGCAGTGAAAGGGACATGAGCCTTCTCTCATCGCTGCCTGAGGCGTGGACGAGACGCGACAGAGGGGCGCCGCGGGCGCCCCTCTTCGACGTACCGCCTTTCAGCGTCGGTCAGGTGGTCCCGCCGCCGCTCGCGCCGCCGCCGGTGTCGCCGCCGCCTCCGCCACCGCCGGTGTTGTCGCCGCCGGACGTGCCGTCGTTGCCGGCCGTGTTGTCGCCGTCACCGGTGTTGTCGCCACCGGACGTGCCGTCGTTGCCGGCCGTGTTGTCGCCGTCACCGGTGTTGTCGCCACCGGACGTGCCGTCGTTGCCGGCCGTGTTGTCGCCGTCACCGGTGTTGTTTCCATCCGAGGTGCCGTCGTTGCCGGCCGTGTTGTCGCCGTCACCGACTGCCTTCGGCGCCCGGGTGTTGTCGCCACCGGACGTGCCGTCGTTGCCGGCCGTGTTGTCGCCGTCACCGGTGTCGTCGTCGTCCTCTTCGGGCGCGAGAACGTCGTCACCGCCGCTGTCGTCCTTGCGAACGCCGTCGTCGAGCTCGATCGCCGGGCCGGCGGGGAGCTCACTGTTGCCACTGAACGCGGACGCGATTCCGCCGACGGCCAGTACGAGTGCGATTACGAGAACTGCGAGCTTGCCGATTCCCATTTGCTTCCTCCTTCGTCAGGGTCCACTCCGACGATGCCCGCGGGCAAGGAGAGGGGCGTGAGCTGCCCGTGAGAGCTTTCTCATCGGCGGTCGGCGGGCCGGAAGCGGCCGAGCCGGGGCCGTGGAAGCGTCGCCTCGACGCGCTCGAGCGCCGCGGCGAGCTCGTCGGGCCCGGGTCGCTCGGCCGGATCGGTCGCCAGGCACGACAGCACGGCATCGGAGACGATCTCGGGGACGCCGCCGCGCAGTGCCGCCGGCGCGCCGGCCGTCTGCGGATAACGATCGGCGAGTGAATCAGCGGAGCGATCGGGCCCAGCGAACGGGAGCCTGCGCTCCAGCGTCTCGTACAGCGTGACGCCGAGCCCCCACATGTCCGTGGCCGTGCCGATCAGCGCGAGGCGCGCCGGATCGCACTGCTCGGGGGCCATGTACGCGTCGGTTCCGATCGGGGCCGAGATCGAGGAGACCGTCTCGATCCGTCGCGCGACGCTGAGGTCGATCAGGCGTGGCGGCGAGCCGAGAATCACGTTCTTCGGCTTGACGTCGAGATGCACCCAGCCTTCCTCGCGCAGGAAGTGCAGGGCAGAGCAGAGGCTGAGCGCGAGCGGTAGCGCTTGCTCGAGCGCGGGTCGATAGCGGCGGATGACTGTCGAGAGGCGCGGGCCGTCGAGGTGCTCGAGCGCGAGATACGGTCGCTCTCCACCCGGATCTCCTCCGAACAGCCGAGGGAGACCCGGGTGGGGGAGCGAGGCGAGAGCCTCGCCTTCCGCGCGTAGGGAGGAGCGCGCGGATCGGTCGCCCGTGTACGACGGGCGCAGCAGCTTTACGACGACAAGGGCGTGAAGACGTCTATCCCAGGCGAGGTAGGCCTCGTGCTTGGTTCCGCCACCCAGCAGCCTGACCGCATGAAGATCGGGGACGATCTCCGCGTCCTCCGCGAAGGCCCACGTCTCGGAAGGCGTCTGGACGAGCACCAGCCATACGGTTGCTACGGGGACTGAGCGGAGGATGAGCGCTGAATGAGAGCCTTCTCATGAACCGTGCTGGGCCAGACGGTCGCGCACCAGTGCGCAGACCTCCTCCAGCACGAACGGCTTCGCCACCAGGTCCGTCGCACCCGCTGCCAGCCAACTTTCCCGATCCACAGGCTCTGCGGCGAGGACGACGACGGGCAGCTCCGCCCGCTCGGCCCTGATCGCCTCGAGCGCGCCGCGAGCCGATGCTCGCTCGGCGCCGACGCCGAGCACGACGAGGTCGAAGTCGTCGATCGTCGCGACGAACAGGTCGAGCTCTCCCTCTCGCGCCTTGACGACGTCGTGGCCGTCGTCTCGAAGGCCGCGCTCGATCAGTTCGGACGAGGCCGGCTCGTCGGCGATCACGAGCACGCTTCCGCTGCCCGGCGCGGCCTCTCTCTCGAGCCGGTAGCCCATCCCGCGCACGCCCGAGATCCGATCTCTGCCGAGCTTCTTGCGCAGGTAGCCGACGTAGACGTCGACGACGTTCGAGCCGGGGTCGAAGTCGTAGCCCCAGACGTGGCTCAGCAGCTGCTCTCGGCTCAGCACCTGGCCGGGGTGACGGAAGAACATCTCCGCGAGCGCGAACTCGCGCGCCGTGAGCTCGACGGCGTTGCCGCGGACGGTGGCAAGGCGCGTCCGCAGGTCGAGCGACGCGTCGCCCGCCGTCAGCACCGTCTCCTCCGGCGCTCGGTCGCCGCGCAGGCGCACGCGTACGCGCGCGAGGAGCTCCTCGAACCGGAAGGGCTTGGCGATGTAGTCGTCGGCACCGCCCTCCAGGCCGGCCACCGTGTCGCGCACGCTGTCGCGCGCGGTGAGGATGACGACCGGGAGGCCCTGGTCTCGTCGGCGGAGCGCGGCGAGGACGTCCAGGCCGTCGATGCCGGGCAGGCCGAGGTCGAGGATGAGCAGGTCGAACTCACCGGTGCCCGCGAGCTGCAGCGCCTGTGGGCCGTCGGCCGCGACGACGGTGGTGAACCCGTTCGCGCGCAGTCCTTTCTCCAGGAAGGAGGCGATGCGCGCCTCGTCTTCGGCGATCAGGATCCGGCTCATCGCGACCCTCCACGCGGCCCGCCGACGGGCACAACGACCAGGAACGTCGCCCCTCGGCCCGCGGCGCTCCGCAGCTCCACATGACCTCCGTGCGCGCGTGCGATCGCCTGCACGATCGAGAGGCCGAGACCGGCGCCCTCCAGCCGGCGCCCGCCCGAGCCGCGCGTGAAGCGCTCGAAGATCACGCCCTGCTCCTCGCGCGGGATGCCCGGGCCCGAGTCGCGAACCCACAGGGACGCAACGCCGTCCGAGACGAGCGTGCCGATCGCGATCACGTCGCCGTCCCTCGTGTGCTTGGCCGCGTTCTCCGCGAGCTGGACGACGGCCTGGGTGAGGCGGTGACGGTCGGCGAAGATGGCTCCGCGGCCCGTGCTCTCGAGCCGCCACTCGCGCTGCTCGAGCGCGCCTACCTTCGCGTGCAGGTCGGCGGTCAGGGCCGCGACATCGACGAGCTCGAGCTGGAGGAAGTCCGGCTGCTCCGCCTTCGCGAGAACGAGGAGGTCGCTGACGATCCTGGACATCCGGTCGAGCTCGTCGGTGACGAGTGCGATGGTCTCCCGGCGCTCCTCGGGATCGTCGGCGAGGAGCTCGAGCTGGCCCCGTACGATCGTGATCGGCGTCTTCAGCTCGTGACTCGCATCGTCGAGAAAGCGCCGCTGCGCACCGAAGGCGGCCTCGAGGCGGTCGAGCATCTCGTTGAAGGTCTGTCCGAGCTGCGCCACCTCGTCGTTGCCGCGTACGGCGATCCGTCCCCTGAAGTCCGTCTCCGTGATCGACTGAGCCGTGTCCCGCAGAAGCCGAAGCGGCGCGACGACGCGCCCCGCCACCACCCACGCGAACCCGAGAGCCAGGAGCAGGACGACGCCCGAGACCTGCGCGGCCACGGTGATGGCGTCCACGATCTCGTCCCGGTCGTCCTCCGGGAAGTTCGCGACCGCGAAGGTTGCCGTGGCACGCCCGCCTGCTCGCACCGGGACGCTCAGGTAACGCGCGGTGCCCGTCGAGGTCTCGATCGTTCCGCTCCCGGGCGCGTCGAGAGGGCTCTCGAGCGCGATCGCTCGCAGCACCTCTCCTGGGAGGTACTCCTCTTCGCCACCATGTTGAGCCTTGTACAGCCGACGGCCGACGGCGGCGAGGACCACCTCCTCCTCGTGGGGGACGTTTCGCTCGAAATAGACGTCGAAGATGCGGCGCACGTCTCGGCCGAAGGGCTCTCCCGTGGCGGGGTCGTTTCCGCTCACCAGCAGACGGAACTCGTCGACCTCCTGCGTGAGGCTACGGGCGATCTCGTCGTCGAGGCGGGCGAGCAGGATCTGGTGCAGCAGGATGAGCGAAAGGCCGGTGGAGGCGACCGCGAGCAGGGCGAACGCCGCGAGAATCCGCGTCCGCGTGCCGACGAAACGCGAACGGCGCCATCCCGGACGGCTCCTGTCGTCCGCGAGAGAAGCCGTTTCTGCGTCAACGGTTCCGGGCGTCACCCGAGCGTACACCGACATGTCGCCGCCTCCCGCCACGGGACGAAGGGTTGCCGGTCCCGAGCAGTGGAGGATGAGCTCTCCATGAGAATCTTCTCATGATTCCTTCCAACCCTGGAATCACACATGCAGTGGCTCGTGTCGCGCGCGAGCCGGTATCGTGACGCCTGCGTAGGGGAGTATCCCTCTTCGTTTCGTCGTCATTCCTCGGCCAGGCTGGCCCGGCGGAGCGGCCCACACGGGTGGGAGAGACCTACGAAGGACACATGACTCCTTCGGAGGTCGCCGATGCTTCCACACGAACCGTCCGGCTACGGCAATCCGGTCGCTGCAGCCGACGCGATTTTCGAGCGCGTTCTCGTTGGTATCGACTCGACAGACGAGAGTCTCGTCGCCGCCGCTCAGGCGGGCGTTTTGCGCGTGCCGCGCGGCCAGCTCGTGCTG
>Ga0299907_10001453_pt1 | contig 13562 bp, 9 predicted proteins | sample RVTome_16_FD_198680 | JGI IMG/M metagenome (GOLD analysis project Ga0299907, IMG submission 198680) | Soil microbial communities from uranium-contaminated site in the Upper Colorado River Basin, Wyoming, United States - RVT152D67 (version 2) ... | reverse complement strand
CGACCAGCGCCGCTGGCTGTTCACGTCCGCCAAGCGCGAGAACAACTATTTCGGGTTCGGCACCGACGAGAAGATCGAGCTCGAGCCCAACTTCATCATCATCAAGCACGCCGCCTTCGCCCCCGCCGAGGCCACGTCCGTCCGCGGGCCCCGTAGGCACGAGGCCGTGAAGCCGGTGGACGCGGTGGAGACGGGGGAGCGGGAGCGGTGGGAGCGCGAGCTCCAGCGCTACGGGTTCCCGGTCAACGACCTGCGCGCCTACCGCCTCCCGTGCGCGAAGATCCTCGGCGGCCCCCGGGGCCGCGCGAAGGCCTTCCGCCCCGCCTCCGTCGTGAACATCTCGGGGATGAGCTTCGGGTCGCTGAGCGGCGCGGCGGTCGAGGCCATGAACCGCGGCGCCGCGATCGCGGACTGCCTGCACAACACCGGAGAGGGCGGCATCGCCCCGTGCCACCTGCACGGCGCCGATCTCGTATGGCAGCTCGGGACGGCGTACTTCGGGTGTCGCGAGCCGGCCGGCACGTTCAGCAAGCCCCGCTTTCTCGACAAGGTGGCCGCGCACCCGGTGCGCGCGGTGGAGATCAAGCTCAGCCAGGGGGCGAAGCCCGGACTGGGCGGGCTGCTGCCGGGGAAGAAGGTGTCGCGCGAGATCGCCGCGATCCGCGGCGTGCCCGAAGGCGAGGATGTGGTGAGCCCCTCGCATCACAGCGCGTTCGGGGATGTCGACGAGATGCTCGACTTCGTGGAGGACCTGGCCGACTCTACGGGTCTTCCGATCGGGATAAAGTCGGCTGTGGGCGAGGACCGCTTCTGGCGTGACCTCGCCGAAGAGATCGCCAGGGGCGAGCGCGGCGTCGACTTCATCACGATCGACGGCGGCGAGGGCGGCACGGGCGCCGCGCCGCTCGTGTTCTCCGACCATGTGGCGCTCCCGTTCAAGCTCGCGTTCACGCGCGTGTACCGGATCTTCGCCGAGGCGGGGGCGGCCGAGCGCGTGGTGTGGATCGGGTCGGGCAAGCTCGGGTTCCCCGAGACCGCGCTCCTCGGCTTCTCGTTCGGGTGCGACCTCATCGGGGTGGGTCGGGAGGCCATGATGGCGGTCGGCTGCGTCCAGGCGCAGCGGTGTCACACGGATCACTGCCCCACCGGGGTGGCGACCCAGAACCGGTGGCTCGTCCGGGGGCTCGACGTGACCTCCAAGGCCGCCCGGCTGGCCAACTACGTCGTGTCGCTGCGCAAGGAGCTCCTGTGGCTGAGCCGCGCCTGCGGGGTCCTGCACCCGGGCCTCGTGACCGGCGACCACATCGAGATCCTCGACGACCACTTCGGGTCGGCGGGGCTGTACGACGTGTTTCACTACACGCGCGGCTGGGGGCTTCCCGGCGAGGCGGACCGCGAGGCGATCCGCCGCATCATGGCCGCCCTGGCGGACGAACGGGGGTGATCGGCGGGTGGCCGCCCGGCCGTTGACGCGCGGGTGATCGAAGGCTAGATTATCGATGCTCGGCAACGTCGCCGAGTCGAGTGGGCTACGAACATGAGTATCGGGGAGCCTCCGGCTTCCCGTTTTCTTTATGCCCGACCCACTGACCCCAGCGCGGGGGGAATGTCCGCGCGGCGTCAATGAGTCGGGGCTCACGCATGATCCGAGTTTCGACCGTGACAAGAGAAGGTGCGAAGATCATGCGTATGAAGGGGACTGTGAAGTGGTTCAACGACCAGAAGGGCTTCGGCTTCATCACGCCGGAGGATGGCTCCAAGGACTGCTTCGTCCATCACTCGGCGATCCAGATCGAGGGCTTCAAGACCCTCGCCGAGGGCGCTACGGTCGAGTTCGACAAGGTGCAGGGCACGAAGGGCCCGGCCGCGGAGAACGTGATGCCGGTCGGCTGAGCTGATCCGGCGCAGGACCGGAAAGGCCACCCCGAGCGATCGGGGTGGCCTTTTTTTTTGTCCCGGGGGAGCGGGGCGGTATCCTTCTCCGGGTGGGTGGGTACCACGTGAACCCCTTCTGACGGAGACCCGGTCATGGAGACTCGCGCTCCGGACGGCGCCTGGCGCATCGCCGCCGACATCGACAACTCGAGCTCGCGCTCCGATCCCTGACCGTTTGACCCTTTCGAACCCGGAGGAACCCCATGTCCGCTTCCAGGTCCCTGCTTCCGCTCGCCCTCGCGTCCGCGCTCGCCGCCGCGCCCGCCGCCGCGCAGATGCCGACGGAGTTCCGCGATGAGTTCCTCGCCCACTTCGAGAGCTCGAGCGCGAAGGTGGAAGCGCTCGCCGAGGCCATCCCCGAGGACCTCTACACGTGGAGCCCCGGCGAGGGCGTGATGGAGATCGGGCACGTCTACATGCACATCGCCCGCTACAACTTCATGTATCTGGAGGAGAACCTCGGCATCCCCGCTCCGGAGGACGTGGATCTCGCGACGCTCGAGGAGATCCGCGGGAAGGGGGACGTGGTCGCGATGCTGGGGCGCTCGGTGGAGCACGTGCGGACGCACGCAGGCGCGATGACCGCCGACGACCTCACGGCCGAGACGGTCCTCTACGGGCGGCGGGTCGCGGGCTGGGCGGTGCTGTTCCAGCTCCTGGCCCACATGAACGAGCATGTGGGTCAATCCGTCTCCTACGCGCGGATGAACGGGATCGCCCCGCCGTGGTCCCGCTGACGGAACGACGGCCGGTCGCCGCCACGCGCGCCGCCGCACCGGTGACGGTGGCGCGTTCCATGGCGGACGCGTCGCCGTTCCCGAACCTTTCCCCGGCCCGGTGCCGTAGGGTTGGGCGTGCCGGAGGCCCCACCCCTCACGATCGGAGTGAATCCATGTTCGCACGAAGCTATCTCGCCGTCGCCATCGCCGCGGGCGGAACGGCGCTCGCGGGCTGCGGCGCCGGGGATCAGGGGGTCGCGTCGGCGGGGGGCGCGGACGCGGGGGGGTTGCCCGAGGTCATCCCCGTGTCGGCGTTCTTCGACAACCCCGAGATCGCGGGCGCCCAGATCTCGCCGGACGGCGAATGGCTGTCCTATCTGAAGGCCTACCAGGGCAAGCTCAACGTGCACGTGCGACGCGTCGGCTCGGACGAGGAGATCCAGATCACGGCCGACACCGTCCGTCCCGTCACGCAGTACTTCTGGTCGATCGACGGGTCGAAGGTCCTCTACGCGCAGGACCGGGGCGGCAACGAGAACTTCCACGTGTTCGCCGCCCCCATCGACGGGACGCCGTTGCCCGACGCCCGGGACCTCACCCCGTTCGAGGACACCCGCGCGGTCATCTTCGCGGTGCCGGAAGACGCGCCGGAGCGCATCCTCGTCGGGCTGAACCGCCGGAATCCGCAGGTGTTCGATCCGTACTGGCTCGACCTCGCCAGCGGCGACCTGGCTCTCGTCACCGAGAACCCGGGGCGGCATTCGGCGTACCTCCTCGACCACGAGCTCACGCTCCGCGTCGCCACCGGTCAGAACATGCAGGGCGGCACGGACATCTTCGCGCGTCCCGACGAGACGTCGGACTGGGAGCTGATCGTCAGCTATCCGCCGGATGAGAACGTGTCGGCCGTCCAGTTCCACAAGGACAACCGGCGGCTCTACATCACCACGGACCACGGCGACGTGGATCTCAGCCGCCTCGCGCTCATGGACCTCGAGACGGGCGAGGTGGAGACCGTCGAGAGCGATCCGGAGGGCGAGGTCGATTTCGGATCCGCGGTGTTCAGCGGTCTCACGGACGAGCTGATCGCGACGCTCTACGTCGCGGACACGGTCCGGTACTATTTCAAGGACCCGGAGTGGGCCGAGGACTTCGGGGATCTCCGGCAGCTCCACGACGGATCGCCCAACCTCACGTCGACCACGCTGGACGAGCGCACGCTCGTGGTCTCGTTCGACGACCCCGCGGATCCCGGCGCCACGTACCTGTACGACCGCGACTCCGGAGAGGCGGAGTTCCTGTTCCGTCCCCGACCGTGGCTCGAGGAGTACCGGCTGGCCGACATGCGGCCGGTGTCGTTCGAGGCGCGAGACGGTCTCACGATCCACGGCTACCTGAGCACGCCTCCGGGGGTCGCGGCGGAGAACCTCCCCATGGTGCTCCTCGTGCACGGCGGGCCGTGGGCGCGGGACAACTGGGGATTCGACTCCGAGGCGCAGCTCCTCGCGAATCGCGGGTACGCCGTCCTACAGGTCAACTACCGGGGCTCGACCGGGTACGGCAAGGCGTTCCTGAACGCGGCCGTCAAGGAGTGGGCGGGCGCCATGCACGAGGACCTCGTGGACGGCGTGCAGTGGGCCATCGACGAGGGCATCGCGGACCCGGCCCGGATCGGCATCTACGGCGGCTCGTACGGCGGATACGCCACGCTGGTCGGGCTCACGTTCACGCCCGAGGTGTTCGCCTGCGGCCTCGACTACGTGGGGCCGTCGTCGCTCGTGACCCTCATCGAGTCGTTCCCGGCGTACTGGCGCCCCTTCCTCGAAGGCACGTTCTATCGCCACGTCGGCGACCCCTCGAACGTGAACGACATCGAGGACATGCAGGCGCGCTCTCCGCTCAACTTCGTGGACCGGATCGAGGATCCGATCATGATCGTCCAGGGGGCGAACGACCCGCGCGTGACGAAGCGCGAGTCGGACCAGATGGTCGTGGCGCTCCGCGACCGGGGCATCCCGGTCACCTACCTGCTGGCCGAGAACGAGGGTCACGGGTTCGCGAACGCCGACAATCGGATGGCCCTCTATCGCTCGATGGAAGTGTTCTTCGGTCAGTGTCTCGGGGGGAGGGTCGACCCGAATCCGGATCCGGCGATCGAGGCGCAGATCGCGAAGCTCACCGTCGATCCGGGCTCGATCACGCTCCCGGAGGCCACCGGCCAGGAGCAGTAGGGGGGATACGGACGGTCCGGCCCGTCGAAGCGCGCGGGCCGGACCGCCGGTCTTTCAGGGACCTTCCTCAGCCCACCCTCGCGCGCGCCGGCTCCTTCCCGTGCGCCGCCTCCAGCCACTCGGCCAGACCCGTCCGCGCGGACTCGGCGTCGAACAGGCGGTAGTCGCAGGTGAGCTCCTCGTTCGCCTCGATGTCACGGCTGCTCCGGGTGATGGGGCCGTGATCGTCCCAGCAGTTCGCCGCGAACGAGTGGTTCATGAACTTCGCGTTGTCGCCGCACAGCACGAACCGACCGTCCTTCTCCTCGAAGCACCAGCTGCGGAGCTGCTCCTGGAGCGAATCCGGGAAGAGGGATATCTGTTCGGGAGTCAGTCGCCAGTCGATCTCTTCGTCGTACCGCCAGACGATCGAGTCGGCCGGGATGAAGAACGGGGTGTACAAGCCGATTCCGTGGATGGAGCTCGGCGCCAGGTACGTCGGCACCAACATCATCTCGTGTCACCGTGCGGCCGCTGTGGCCCAGGAGATCCCACGACTCTCGGCCCCCGTCGACCGCGGCTCAGGCCGAGCGCACAGCCGAGAATCTAGTCGAGTCCTTCCGCTTTGGAAGTGTATGCCCCGGACGGAGTTCGGTTCCGGGCGCGGACCGGGCGGGGGACAGGACGCGCCGCCACTGGACGGCCTTCCGAGGGGCGAGCGGGCGACCGCGCGCCGGCCGCTCGGCGAGCGAGCGCGCGGAAACGCGGGAGGATCGGTTCGGTCAGCCCGGGAAGCGCGAGCGATCGATCCCCGGGATGATCCGGAGCGCGTTCTCGTAGTAGATCTTCCTCAGCACGTCGTCGGGCAGGTCCAGGCCGTACATCCGCCAGAAGGCGTGGTACTTCCGATAGTAGGGAAAGTACTCGTCGTCGCTCTCCAGCACCCGGAAGTAGGTGGGATACTCGTCCGGCGCCCAGCTGTCCTTCCCCATCAGGATCCGGTCCCGATAGCGGATGAAGAACTCGCGCGCGAAGCGGGGCTGCCGTCCCGGCTCGTAGATCACCGCTCCGAGCCCGACGTGCATGTTCGGGATCTCGTCCAGCGTGCGCGCGAGCCGCCCGAGGTCGTTCCCCATCCACGCGAGGTGGGCGGCGATGAAGGTCGTCTCCGGGTGGTTGCGGAACATGCGGAGCTGCTCGCCGATGAGGTCCTCCCACGAGGGGGCCCCCTCCTGCTTGCGACGCGGCCTGAGCTTGAGCTCGAGCCAGCGCTCGTTGCGCTCGTCCATCGGCTGCCAGAACTCGGCGGGGTCGGCCGTGTGGATGAGCACCGGGATCCCGAGCTCCCCGGCCCTGGCCCAGATCGGGTCGAGGCGCGGATCGTCCACGTGCACCCGCTCGCCCGCCGCGTCGGTGACCCACATGCCGAGGCTCTTGAAGATCTTGAGGCCGACCGCGCCGTTCGCCACGTCCTCCTCGAGCTCCCGGGCCGCCAGCGCGCCGAACTCCGGATCGTCGATGTCGCCGAAATCGACGTTGGCGAATACCACGAAGCGACCCGGATACGCCTCTTCGAAGGCGCGCGCCTGGCTCGCCAGACGCTCGCCCGTGCCGCCGCTCAGATTGACCGCCACGGCCAGGTTCAGCCGGTCCATGTCCTCGACCATGCGGTCGAGCTCGTCCCGCTCCATCAGCCCGTCCAGGTGGAGATGGACGTCCACGAACGGGTAGGCGGCGCGCGGGACCTCCTCGCCGGGGACGACGAGGGTGGAGCGCGGCTCGTAGGCCTCCACCGTCATGTCGGGGATCGTGTCGGCCGAGGCCGCCCGCTGTCGGTCGCGTCCCTGGCCGGCGAGCGGCGTCGACGCGGTCAGGAGCACGAGGAGGCCGCCGGTCGCGACGCGCGCGACGCTGTCTGATCGAGTCATTCGGAGTCCCCTGTGTCGGCCGGCCGCGCCGCCCGTCCCCCTTTCGGCGTGACCTCGTCGAAGCCCTCGCGCACGAGGCGCCCGACCAGGGCGCCGAGCCCGTCCGGGCTCCGGAACGTAACCGCGCGCCGCGAGGTCCTCACGCGCGGGCCCGGGTGAAGCGACGACATGATCGAGACCTCCGCGAGCTCCGCGTGTCCCCCCGACGCGGTCGCCGCCATGCGTGACGGCACGGTAAGACAGCTAGCTTGCTTCCGGCACATTCCACGCCTCCAGCGCGTCGGCCAGCCGATCGAGCGCCGGACGCACGCGCGCCGGGTCTCCTCCGACCGCCACCCGGAAGTGCGCGGGCGTCTCGAAGAAGCGGCCGGGGACGACACCGAGGCCGTGCTCCGCGAGGGCCCGGCGCACGAACGGCCCGGCGTCGTCGGTGTCGGCGAGACGCGGGAACGCGACCGGCCCGCCCTCGGGGCGGACCCATTCGACCGCGCTCGACGCGTCCAGGATCTCGGCCAGCCGGGCGGCGTTCGGCTCGAGGATCCTCCGCGCCCGCTCGAGCAGGGCATCGAGATGCCCGAAGGCCAGCGTGGCGATCGCATCCGACGGAAACGACCCGACCGCGTCGACGACATCGCGCACGCGCCGCATGGCCTCCGCCACCCGTGGATCGGCGAGGGCCCAGCCGGCGCGCAGCCCGGCGAGCCCCCACGTTTTCGTGAGGCTGTTCGTGGAGATGAACGTCGGCGAGCGCGTCGCGGCGGGCCGCTGCGAGGCCGCGAACGCGGCCTCGAGGTAGACCTCGTCGACCAGCACGCGGGCGCCGGCGCGCTCGGCGTGACGCCCGATCTCGTCGAGCGTCCCGTCCGGGATCCGGACGCCCGAGGGGTTGTGGAGGTTCGTGAGCACGACGAGCCGCGTCCCCGGGACGAGGAGGTCGCCGATGTGGTCGGGGTCGAGTCGATACGCGTCCTCGAAGCGCCGCTCGAAGCGGCGGATGTCGGCGCCCAGGAGCCGCGCCGCCCCGAGGAGCGGGTCGTACGCGGGGCGCTCGATGAGGACCGGATCGCCGGGGCGTACGAGCGCCGCCATGGCGAGGAAGTTGGCCCCCGACGTCCCCGTCGCCGTGCACACGCGATCGGTCGAGACTCCGTACCGGTCGGCGATCGCCTCGAGCAGGGGCGCGTACCCCTCGTCGTTGGGGCCGTGGAGCGCGAGCGCTTCCCGCGCGCCCGGGAGCTCGTCGAGTCCGAGCGGGTGGAGGTTCGAGCCGGTGAGGTCGTGGGTGGCGCGCTCGTGGAGCTTGGACCAGCGCATGTACGGCGCCCAGTCGGTGCCGGGCGGAGCCTCCGCGCGATGGCTCACGGCGTGTCCGCACCGTGGCCGCCGCCTTCCGCGTCCCGCCGCCAGAACGCGAACGCCGGCACCCCGAGCGCGAGGAGCCCGAGACCGACGAGCGAGCCGATCGGGTTCGAGCGGAGCACGCTCGCCACGATGAGGATCGCGACCCCCACGAAGAGCGCGGGCACCACCGGATAGCCGGGCGTCCGGAAGAGCCCCGGCTCGCGCCCGGAGACCGGGTGGCGGCGCCGGAACACGAACAGGCTCGCCCCGGCCAGGCCGAAGAAGATCCAGTCGGCGAACACCACGTAGTCGACGAGCTGCGCGTACGTGCCGGTGAGCGCGAGCGCGATCGCCCACAGCGTCTGGATGACGATCGCCACCGAGGGCGTGCCGAAACGGGGATGGAGCCGGGCCACCTGCGGCAGGAACACGCGATCCCGCGCCATGGCGAAGTACACGCGCGTGGGGGCGAGCATCGTGAGGTTGAGGAACCCGAACGTCGAGATCGCGATCGTGGCCGCGATGAGCCGGTCGCCCACGGGGCCGAACACCGCCCGCGCCGTGTCGGAGGCCGGGGTGAGCGTCGAGGCGAGCCCGGCGTGCCCCAGCGTCCTCAGGTACACGTAGTTGATGAACCCGTACACGAGCACGACGATGAGCGTCCCGATGATGAGGCTGCGCGGCAGGTCGCGGATCGGGTCCCGCATCTCCTCGGCCACGTAGTTCGCGTTCTGCCAGCCCCCGTACGAGAACATGACGGGGATGAGGGCGCTCCCGAAGGCGATGAGGAGCCCCGGTCCGCCGGGCGCCGATCCGGCCGCGGCCGCAGTGGGCTCGGGGTCCGCGGGGATCGCGAGCCCGGCGACGACCAGCGCCGCGATGGCCCCGACCTTGAGCACGACGAACGCGTTGAGCACGCGGCTCCCGGGCTTGACGCCCAGGTAGTTGATGAGGGCCACGACCGCGATCGCGAGCACGGCGATCGTCGTCGCCGCTCCCGTGGGCCGTCCGAGCGCGCGCAGGAAGTACTCGGCGAACGTGATCCCCACGGCGGCGATCGCCCCGCACTCGATCATGAGGAGGAGGCCCCACCCGTAGAGGAAACCCGCGAGCGGGTGGTAGGCGCGCCGCAGATAGGCGTAGTGCCCGCCGGCCTGCGGGAAGAGCGCGCCCAGCTCGGCGAACGTGAACGCACCCGCGATCGCGATCGCTCCGCCCGCCAGCCACGCCGCGAGCACCAGCGGGCCGGTGTCGAGGCGCTGCGCCACGATGTACGGGTTGATGAAGATCCCGGCGCCGATGATCCCGCCCACGACCACCATCGTGGCATCGAACCGGCCGAGCTCTCGTCGGAATCCCATGCCGCGCCTCCCGGTGAGCGGCGAGCCCGTCCCACCGGTGGCGGCCCGATCCGCCGGTGGCTCGCCGAGCAGACCCGGCGTCAGAAGAAGACGACGTACAGCGCGCCCACCGCAAGCACCAGCCCGATACACAGGGCGTCGAACAGGGGGTCGCGGGCCTCGACGGTGAAGCGGCCACCATCGTCGCCCCCCGCGGGCGCCGCCCGCTGCCCGGCGTGGACACGGGGCTCCCGACCCGCGGGCCCCCCCGCTCCCCGTGCGTCCACGTCCGCGGCCGCTCCGGGGCCGGAGCGCGAGAGCGCGGCGAGGAGCCCGATGAGGAGGAGCCCGGCCACCCACATCTGGTCGAGGAACGCGCGCTCCGCCAGCACGGCTTTCACGCCGATGGTCACCGGGAGCGTGGCGGCGAGCACCCACGCCGCGGCGGAAGCGGTGGCCCGGCGCCAGAACAGCCCGCCCAGGAAGACGACCGCCACGCCGGGTGTGATCAGTCCCCAGAACTCCTGGATGTAGCTGAACACCCGCTCGAACGAGGCGAGGAACGGGGCCCAGCAGGCGGCCAGCCCGAGGAACGCCGCGGTGCTGGCACGCCCCACGCCGATGAGCCGGCGTTCGCTCGCGTCGGGTCGCAGGTGCCGTCCGTACAGATCGACCGTGAAGATCGTGGCCGCCGCGTTGGCCATCGAGTCGAGGCTCGACATGATCGCCGCGAGCAGCGCGGCGAACATGAGCCCGGTCAGCCCGACCGGCAGGAGGCGCTCGATGAGGAGCGGATACGCCATGTCCGAGCGCTCGAGCTCTCCGGCGAACAGCACCGAGGCCACGATCCCGGGGATCACGATGATGAACGGGATGACGAGCTTGAGATACGCCGCGAACACGACCCCGTACCGGCCCTGGCGGACGCTCCGCGCCCCCAGGGCGCGCTGGGTGATGAACTGGTTGCAGCCCCAGTAGAAGAGGTTCGCGATCCACAGCCCGCCGAAGAACACCGCGAACCACGGGAGCTCCGGGTGATCGAGGGGGAGGACCATGTGGAACCTGTCCCCCGCCGCCTCCCGAAGCGCCCCCCACCCTCCCACCGCGCGCAGGCCCAACACGGTGGTGATCGCGCCGCCGAGGAGGAGCATCGTCCCCTGGAGAAGGTCGGTCCACACGACCGCCTTGAGCCCGCCGTACGCCGTGTACGCGCCCGCGAACCCGGCGAGGATCAGGATGCCCCACCCGAGCCCGAGGCCGAACATCGTCTGGAGCGCGAGGCCGCCCGCGTACAGCACCGTCGCCATCGCGACGAACACGTACGCGAGCAGCATGTACACGGCCAGCCAGCCGCGGGCCCGCGCGTCGAAGCGGCGCTCGAGGTACTCCGGCATCGTCGTGACGCCGAGCGCGAGCAGCCGGGGCAGGAACCAGCGCGCCACGATGACGAGCGTGAGCGCGGCCATCCACTCGTACGAGGCGATCGCGAGGCCGAAGTCGACCCCCGAGCCGGCCATGCCGATGAAGTGCTCGGTCGAGATGTTGCTCGCGATGAGGCTCATCCCGATGAGCCACCACGGGAGGTCGCGGCCGGCGAGGAAGTAATCGGCCGCCTCCCGCTCGCGACGCGAGACGAGGACGGCGATCGCGGCTACGAGGACGAAGTACCCGACGAAGACGACGATGTCGAAGCTCGAGAAGCTCACGGCCGTCGCTCGCTCTCCCTGGGTCGGGGTCTCGATCCGCTCGAGTTTCTCAGCGGTCTGCCGGGGCCGCAACCGGCCGGCCCTTGTGAGCGCGCGCCGGACGGCCACATTGAGCCCGCCCCGACCTTCCCCGAGAGGCGCGAGTGAGCCGAGCACACCGAACGCCGGGCCACGTCGCGGTGACCGCCGCGCTCGGAATCGCGGCCTGCGGGCCGTCGGCAGTCGACCGCGTCCTCGATCCCGACGCGCTCCTCGGCCGCCACGTGTGGCGGGACGACCGCGATACGGAGTGGTACGCGGCCCATATCCCGTTCTTCGAATCGCCCGATTCGGTCATCGACGCGACCTATTACTACCGCTGGGAGCTCCTCCGGAAGCACCTCACGTACGGCTCTCCGGAGCACGGCTACACGCTCACCGAGTTCATCGACCGTCCGTTCTGGTCGGGCACCTACGGCGCCATCAGCTGCCCCCTCGGCCACCAGGCCTACGACCTCCGCTGGCTCGACGACCGCCGGATCGTGGAGGACTTCGCGCGCTACTGGTTCGAGACGCCCGGGGCCGAGCCGCGCAGTTACAGCAACTGGTACGGCGACGCGATGTGGGCCACGTACCTGGTCCTGGGTGACACGAGCTTCCTGCGCGCGGTGCTCCCGCACATGGAGAGCCAGGTCGCGGGCTGGGTGGAGGAGCGCTGGGACCCCGGACACGGGATGTTCCGCTGGGACGGCATGCACGACGGCATGGAGTTCAACATCGACGGCCGTCAGACCGATCGCCCCTTCGACGGCGGCGACGGCTACCGTCCGACGCTCAACAGCTACCTGTGGGCGGATCAGCTGGCGATCTCGCGGGCCGCCGACGTCCTGGGCGACACCGCGAAGGCCCGCGACTACGCGGCCCGCGCGGCCGCCCTCAAGGACCGCATCCAGGACGAGCTCTGGGATCCCGAGCGCGAGTTCTTCTTCCACCAGTGGGCGGCCGACCAGCGGGGCGGGATCGAGGCGAAGTCGCTCACGCACGAGACGGGTCCGTACGCGGGGAGCCCGCACGGCCGCGAGGAGATCGGGTTCGTGCCGTGGCAGTTCGGGCTTCCCGATCCGGGCTACGAGGCGGCGTGGAGGTTCCTCGTGGACCCGGAGTACTTCGACGCCCCGTACGGGCCGACGACGACGGAGCGGAACGACCCCCTGTTCCGGGTCTCGCCCCGGTGCTGCGAGTGGAGCGGAAACTCGTGGCCGTACGCCACCAGCCAGACGCTCCAGGCGCTGGGGAACCTGCTGCGCGACTATGAGCAGGAGCACGTGACGCGCGCGGACTACGCGCGGCTTCTCCAGCGGTTCGCGGCCACCCACCGCAAGGGCGGGCGGCCGTACCTCGCGGAAGCGGCGGATCCCGACGACGGCTCGTTCGAGGGCCACGACACCTACTACCACAGCGAGCACTATCTCCACTCGCACTTCATCGACCTCATCGTGACCGGTCTCGCCGGTCTGCGGCCGCGCGACGACGACACCCTGGCGGTCGAGCCGCTCGCGCCCGAGGCGTGGCCGTACTTCGCCCTCGACGGCGTGCGCTATCGCGGGCGCCGCATCGCGATCGTGTGGGACCGCGACGGGAGCCGGTACGGTCTGGGGCCCGGCTTCAAGCTCCTCGTGGACGGGCGCACCGTGGCTGAGGCGGCCGTGCCCGGCCCGCTCTCCGCCCCCCTCGGCTCCGGTCCCGCGGCCGGCGCGGCGGCGTGGAGCGCGCCCGATACGGCCGTGAACGTCGCGGTGAACAACTCGGGCGCCGCATTCCCGCGCGTGTCGGCTTCGTACAGCGATCCCGATGCGCCGCCGTTCTATCTGATCGACGGGAGCCGCTGGTATCACCGCTCGCCGCCGAACGGGTGGAGCTCGGCAGGCTCGGGGAGCCCCGCCGACCGGATCGAGCTCGACTTCGGGGCGTCGCGGCGGCTCGACTCGCTGTCGCTCTACTTTCTCGACGATTCGACGGCGCCCCCGATCGAGGCCCGCGCCTCGACCGCCGACGGCGTGGGGCCGGCGCGCGGGGACCGCTCGCCGGAGGAGGTGCGCGCCCCGGCCGACTACACGGTGGAGATGTGGGAGGAGGGCGGCTGGGTCCCCGTACCGGGCGAGATGCGCCGCCCGGCCATCCCCGTGGGACGTCGCGCGAACCGGGTCGTGTTCCCGCCGATCACCACGCGCCGGCTGCGCGTGACGCTCGAGCACCGGCCCGGGGCGGCCAGCGGGCTGACCGAGATCGAGGCGTGGTCGGCCGCGGGCCCGCCGCCTCCGGTGGAGGGCGTCACCCCGCCGAATCTGGCGCTGGACGACGGCTCGGACGGGGCGCCGCGCGTCTCGGCCTCGTATACGTTCGA
>Ga0299907_10001451_pt1 | contig 13563 bp, 8 predicted proteins | sample RVTome_16_FD_198680 | JGI IMG/M metagenome (GOLD analysis project Ga0299907, IMG submission 198680) | Soil microbial communities from uranium-contaminated site in the Upper Colorado River Basin, Wyoming, United States - RVT152D67 (version 2) ... | reverse complement strand
GCATGGCCGATCATCGGCCGGCGCCGCTGCGCATCCTGATCGCCGACGACAACCCGGTGAACTGCCGGCTCGCCATGCTCCTGCTCGAGAAGGCCGGGCACCGGATCGACATGGTCGAGGACGGGGCCGCGGCGGTCGAGGCGGTGCGACGCGGCGACTACGACCTCGTGCTGATGGACGTGCAGATGCCGGGCCTCGACGGCCTCGCGGCGACCCGCAGGATCCGCGAGCTCGAGGTCGCGAAGGCGGGCGTTCCCGTGGTCGCGATCACCGCCAACGCCATGGCCGGCGACGACGATCGCTGCCTGGCCGCCGGCATGAACGATTACATCACCAAGCCGTTCGACCGCGCCCGCTTGCTCGCCAAGGTGGCCGAGTGGGGCTATGGGCGGGCCCGGGCCGGCTGACCGCGGACGCGCTGCCCGATCCTGCCCGGGCGATGCGGCCAGACGAGAAGCGCCGCGTCCCGGACCTCGTCCAGTCTGGAATTAGAAGCAATTGCGGCAGGCGCGCTCCAGGTGCAATCTGGGAGGCGGCAAGCAAGCATAGCTCGGTCAGGGAGCAAGGGCCATGAGAGGACAAGGCATGGACCGCCGGCGGTTCCTCGGATCGTCGGGACAGGCAGCGGCGGGCGTGATGGTCATGGCATCGTCCGGCGCCACCTTGATGATCGCCGCCGACGGCGCCTGGGCCATGGCGCTGAAGACCCTGGACGGCCACCAGGGCCAGGTGCTGCTCGGGGCGGTGCGCACGATGTACCCGCACGCCGCGCTGAGCGACCGGTACTATGCCCAGGTGGTGGAGGCGCTCGATCAGGACGCGGGTGCAGACGCGGCGACCGCGGAGCTGCTCAAGAGCGGGGTGGCCGACCTCGACCAGGCGATCCCGGTGCCCTGGCTCGATCTGTCGGAGGGCCATCGGGAGCAGGCGCTGCGATCGATCGAGGCGACGCCGTTCTTCCAGGCGCTGCGCGGCAAGACGGTCACGACGCTCTACAACAACGAGCGCGTCTGGCAGGCCTTCGGCTACGAGGGGCCGTCCTTCGACGACGGCGGCTATCTCGACCGCGGCTTCGACGACCTCGCCTGGCTGCCTGAGCCGCCCGAAGAGGCGAGCCCGACGATGGAGCTCTGAGGGGAGGATGCGGTCATGGCAAGCTACGATCTGAACGACGATTCGGTGGTCATCGTGATCGGCTCCGGCGCGGGCGGCGGCACGCTCGCGGGCGAGCTGTGCCAGAAGGGTATGCCGGTGGTGCTGCTGGAGGCCGGCAAGCACCAGTCGATCGCCGACTTCGACAACGACGAATGGAATGCGTTCGTCCAGCTATCCTGGCTCGACAAGCGCACCACCTCGGGCAGCTGGCGGGTGGCGACGGACTTCCCCAACCTGCCGGCCTGGATCTGCAAGACAGTGGGCGGCTCGACCGTGCATTGGGCGGGTGCGTCCTTGCGCTTCCAGGAGCACGAGCTCAAGACCAGGACGGTCTACGGCGAGGTTGCGGGCGCGAATCTGCTCGACTGGCCGCTCACGCTCGCGGAGCTCGAGCCCTACTACGCCAGGGCCGAGGACAAGCTAGGCGTGACCCGGACCAACGACATTCCGGGCCTGCCCGGCAACAACAACTTCAAGGTGATGTACAACGGCGCGATCCGGGTCGGCTACAAGAACGTGCACACCGGGCGTATGGCGATCAACAGCCGGCCGCGCGACGAGCGCGCCGCCTGCATGCAGCTCGGGTTCTGCTTCCAGGGCTGCAAGTCGGGCGCCAAGTGGTCGACGCTCTACACCGAGATCCCCAAGGCCGAGGCGACCGGCAAGCTGGATCTCAGGCCCGAGTCCACGGCGCTGCAGATCGAGCACGACGACGCCGGCAAGGTCACCGGCGTCCTGTATGCCGATGTCGCGGGCCAGCAGCACGTCCAGAAGGGGCGGGCGGTCTGCGTTGCCGGCAATTCGATCGAGACGCCGCGCCTCCTCCTCAACTCGGCGTCGTCCAAGTTCCCGGACGGCCTCGCCAACTCCTCGGGCCAGGTCGGCCGGAACTATATGCGCCACACCACCGGCTCGGTCTACGGGATCTTCGACCAGCCGGTGCGCATGTATCGCGGCACCACGATGGCCGGGATCATCACCGACGAGTCGGGCAACGATCCGTCGCGCGGCTTCGTCGGCGGCTACGAGCTGGAGACCCTCTCGCTCGGTATTCCGTTCATGGCCGCGTTCCTCGAGCCCGGCGCCTGGGGGCGCGACTTCTGCTCGGCCATGGAGAGCTATGCCAACATGGCCGGCATGTGGATCGTCGGCGAGGACATGCCGCAGGAGCAGAACGGCATCACCCTCCATCCGGAGGAGAAGGACTCGTTCGGCCTGCCGATCCCGAACGTCCACTTCGACGACCACGCCAACGACGTCGCCATGCGCAATCACGCCTACAAGCAGGGCAGGGCGGTCTACGAGGCGGTCGGCGCGCAGCGGGTATTCGAGACCCCGCCTTATCCCTCGACCCACAATCTCGGCACCTGCCGGCAGAGCGCGAACCCACGCGACGGCGTCTGCAACAAGTTCGGCCAGACCCACGACGTCGCGAACCTGTTCATCTCGGACGGCAGCCAGTTCACGACCGGAGCCGCCGAGAATCCGACGCTCACCATCGTGACGCTCGCCATCCGCCAGGCGGACCACATCGCCGAGCAGATGAGCAAGGGCGAGATCTGACGCACACCCTGACGAAGAAAGACAATTTGGCTCCGCGACCCGGGCTTCGGCCCGGGTTTCTCTTGACCCGTCAGAAGCTGATGCGCAACGCTGCGGAGACGACGTCGGCGTCGGTCTTCGCCCTGGCGCTCGTTCTGATGTCCGAATCCAGGCCCAAGCCTTCGAAGAAGGTGCGGGTCCGGTCGATATCGGTATTCTCGAAGAACCGGTGGCCGTAGGCGACGTCGAACCCGATCCTGTCCGACAGCTCGTAGCTCGCTCCGATGGAGATCCAGTAACGGTCGCCGTCGGGCACGCGCGTGTTCCGAAAGGCGTCTCTGGTAGGCGTCTGGTCGTAGCTGACGCCGCCGCGAAGCGTCCAGACATCGGTCAGGCGGTACTCCGCGCCGAGTCCGATCGCCCAGGTGTCGCGGTAGTTCTGCGGCTCCACCACGTCGGCCCTGCTGTCGTCGAACCTCACCCGGATCTCGTCGAAGCTGTCCCAGCCATACCAGGCAACGTGACCGAGGAGCGTGAGATGCGGCGTGACGTCGTGCGCCACGCCGATCGAGGCCATGGCTGGCAGATCGAGCTCCGCCGAGGCGCCTGCGGTTCCGTTCTGCAGATCGAGCGGCGGCGCCAGCCCGGACAGGCTCGCGTCGCCTTTGAGCTCGTGCTCGATCCCGGAGCGATATTGCAGGCCGACGCGGGTCCGCGGCGTCGGCGTGACTAGGAGCCCGACGTTGAACCCGACGCTCCAGTCGTCGCCTTGTGCCCGGAATCGGCCGTCGGTGGCCGGGCTCGGACCGCCCGGCGCGGTCGGGCTCGGGACCGCGTTCTCGAGTGTGGCGTCCGCGTATTGAAGGTCGAGTCCGGCGCCAATCGAGGCCCACTCCGTCAGCTTCATGGCGAGCGTTGGCGCAACGTCGATCGTGGTCAGCTCGCTCTTGGTGGAATCGTAGCGCCCGAACCAGTCTTCCTGGTAGTCGGTGATCAGGCCGAACGGAGCGCTCACGCCGAGGCCGAACCACAGCCTGCCGTCCACGAGCGGGAGCGCCGCGTAAGCATGGGGCATGACCGCGGGATCGAAGGGATGGCCGTTCTGGGACCCCGTGATCGGAACGACGGCGCCGCCCGTGCCGGGAGTGCGCGCCGTGCTGCCGCGGTCCTCGACCTCGCCGCGGGGCATGAGCAGGCTCGATCCCATCTGCAACTGGGGCCCGGAGAGCCGTGTCAGGCCGGCCGGGTTGAGGAAGATCGTGCTGGCATCGTCTGCGACCACAGGCGCGCCCGCGCTCGCCCGGCCGGCGCTTCGGACGCTCTGCGCCTCGTGGAAGAACGCGCCCGCGAGTGCCGCAGCCGAGGGAAGCGCCGCGGCCACGACCGCGACCCGCGTGACGAGACTGAGCTTTTCCGAGACTCTGGCCGCCCCAGGCATCCGCCTCCCCGCCCGACGGGACGTGGCTTGCACGCTACGTCCTTGCCCCTCACGTCGCCACGTTAGCGGGCTCGGGTCAAACGTCACAGCTGAAGTTTTGCGATGCCGATCACACCTGCTGCGCGAGCGTCAATCGGCGAAGGGGTCGCGCAGGAGGATGGTGTCGTCGCGGTCGGGACTTGTCGACAGAAGCGCGACCGGTGCCTCGACGAGCTCTTCCAGGCGTTTGACGTATTTGACGGCCTGGGCGGGAAGGTCGGCGAAGCTGCGGGCGCCGCGCGTGCTCTCCTGCCAGCCGTCGAGCTCCTCGTAGACCGGCAGCGCGCTGGCCTGCGACCAAACGCAAGCGATGAGATCGTTCAGGGACCTTTACTCATGTCAGCTGAAATTAGCTTAGCTCATTCGCCGAAACGGTCCGCTTTCATGGGAGCGCGCGATGTCTATCCAGCTCGGACAGCTTGCTAGACTTGACCCGAAAGCCGTTTGGTCTCTCGCGAGGCGACCAACTTCACGCCGTGGCTTGCTGAGAACCTCGACCAGCTTGGTCCTGTCCTGGGCATGGATCTCGAATTGATCCGCCGCGAGGCGTCGGTTGGCGACTTCTCCGCCGATCTGGTCGCGCGTGACCTGAACCGAGATCGCGTCGTCGTCATCGAAAATCAGTTGAACCCGACCGACCATACTCATCTCGGGCAGCTGATCACATACGCGGCTGGGCTCGACGCGGGAGCCGTGGTCCGGGTGAGCCCACAGCTGCGTGAGGAGCACTGCCAGGCTCTCGATTGGCTCAATCGCCGACTTGGAAGCTCGCTTGAGTTCTTCGGCGTCGCCATAGAGGTGATCCAAATCGGAAGCTCCCTGCCGGCTGTGAACTTCCGTTTGGCCGCCTTCCCCAATGACTGGGGCCGGCAGGTAAAGGGGAGGCCGGACAATCTTTCCGGCCGCCGGACCGCTTACCAGGTCTATTTTCAAAGCCTGATCGACGCGTTGCGAGATAAGCACCGCTTCACCAATGCGCGCACCCGGCAGCCTCAGAACTGGCACCACTTTCCGAGTGGTGTGGCCGGCATTGGTTATGGTGTCACATTTTCCGCGAACGGGCTCAGAGCCGAGCTGTACATCGACGCGCGCGACGCAGACACGAACGCGGCGATCTTTGAGGCTCTCTCAGCTGAACGCGGAACGATCGAACAGGAACTCGGGTTCGAGTTGTCTTGGGAGTTCCTGGACGACCGCCGAGCATGCAGGATTGCTGTCTATCGAGACGGTCCATCAGACGTCGAGACCGATCGGGAGACGCTACTCACCTGGACGATTGAGAAGCTGCTGAAATTTCGAGGTAGCTTTGGCCCGAGGCTTCGCCCCGCACTTGCCAAGGCGCAGGCGGCCTTCTCCTCCAACCAGTCGGAGGGCGCATCGACGTTCCATCATGGCGAGGAACTCGGAGCACCGGTGCGCCCGGCGGATGCAGCGTAGCTCGTCGGCGCCGATCTAAGCAGCGCTGATCCTGCCGTCCTGCAGTCGATTCAGTCGGCGAAGGGATCGCGCAGAAGGATGGTATCGTCGCGGTCGGGACTGGTCGAAAGAAGCGCGACCGGTGCCTCGACGAGCTCTTCCAGGCGCTTCACGTATTTGACGGCCTGGGCCGGAAGGTCGGCGAAGCTGCGGGCGCCGCGCGTGCTCTCCTGCCAGCCGTCGAGCTCCTCGTAGACCGGCAGCGCGCTGGCCTGGGCGGTGGTTCCGCCCGGCAGATGATGCAGCGTCTGGCCGAAATGCCGGTACGCGGTGCAGATCTTGAGGCGCTCCATGCCGTCGAGCACGTCGAGCTTGGTCAGCGCCATGCCGTGGATGCCGCCGATCTTGACCGCCTGGCGGACCAGGACGGCATCGAACCAGCCGCAGCGCCGGGCGCGGCCGGTGACCGTGCCGAACTCGCGGCCGCGCTCGCCGAGGCGCCTGCCGATCTCGTCGTCGAGCTCGGTCGGGAACGGACCTTCGCCGACGCGTGTCGTATAGGCCTTGGTGATGCCGAGCACGTAGCCCACGCCGTCCGGGCCGGTGCCAGCGCCGAGCGCTGCCTGGGCGGCCAGGGTGTTGGAGGAGGTGACAAACGGGTAGGTGCCGTGGTCGACGTCGAGCATGGCGCCCTGGGCGCCCTCGAACAGGATGCGCGCGCCGCGCCGGCGCAGCTCGGCGAGCCTCTGCCAGACCGGCTCGGCGTACGGCAGCAGGCGCGGGGCAAGCGCGTTCAGCTCGGATACCAGCTCCTCGCCGTCGATCTCCGGCTCGCCGAAGCCGCGGCGCAGCGCGTTGTGGTGCACCAGGAGATCGTCGACCTTTTGCCGCAGGCGGTCCGGATCGGCGAGATCGCACACCCGGATCGCCCGCCTTGCCACCTTGTCCTCGTAGGCCGGCCCGATGCCGCGCCCCGTGGTCCCGATCCGCCCGGATCCCGAGTCGCTCTCGGCGCGCGCCCGCTCGCGCGCCCGGTCGACCTCGCCGTGCAGCGGCAGGATCAGCGGCGCGGTCTCCGCCACACGCAGGGATTCGGGACCGACCGCGACCCCCTGCTCGCACAGCGCGTCGATCTCGGCGAGCAGCGCCCAGGGGTCGACCACTACGCCGTTGCCGATGATCGAGAGCTTGCCGGGACGCACCACGCCCGACGGCAGGAGGCTGAGCTTGTAGGTTTTGCCGTTGATCACCAGGGTGTGGCCGGCATTGTGGCCGCCCTGGAAGCGCACCACGACCTCGGCGCGCTCCGAGAGCCAGTCGACGATCTTGCCTTTGCCCTCGTCGCCCCACTGGGCGCCGACCACGGTGACGTTGGTCATCTGGCGCTCTCCCGGCCGCGCCGGTCTCGCGACCGCGCCCGATCAGCGCTTTGCCTCAGCACGGAACGCCGGGCCGGTCAATAGCCACGGCGCGCGCCGGCTAGGGAGCCGGCCGCTTGCGCGCCAGCGTCAGCCCGTCGCCGAGCGGCAACATCGCGATGCTGACGCGCGGATCTTCATGCAGCTTGTCGTTGAGCGCGCGCAGCGCCTCGGTCTGGCGCTCGTGGTTGCCGGGGTCGGCGACTGCGCCGCCCCAGAGCACGTTGTCCAGAGCGATCACGCCGCCCGGCCGGACCAGGGCGAGCGCCAGCTCGAAATAGTCGTCGTAGCTCTTCTTGTCGGCGTCGATGAAGGCCAGATCGAAGCTTTCGGCGTGGCCGGCGACGAGCATCTGCTGCAGGCACTCGAGCGCCGGCACCAGACGCGCCTCGATCTTGTGCGCCACGCCCGCCTCACGCCAGGCCTTGCGCCCGATCTCGACCCACTGGCGATTGACGTCGATCGTGATCACCCGGCCGTCGGGCGGCAAGGCGAGCGCCATGGCGAGCGCGCCGTAGCCGGTGAAGCAGCCGATCTCCAGCACCCGCCGGGCGCCGAGCAGCTCGACCAGGAGCGCCATGAACTGCGCCTGCTCGGGCGCGCTCTGCATGTTGCCTTCTGGGAGCTTTGCGGTGTGCGCGCGCAGCGCGGCAAGCGCCGGGTGCTCGCGCAGCGAATGCTCCAGCAGGTAATCGTACAGGCGCTCGGTCAGCGGCAGGGTGCGGCGGCTCATGGGCTTCAGCCGGCCGATCTCGCGGCTTCGAGCACCTCGTCGACATGCCCGGGAACCTTCACGTCGCGCCACACCTTGCGAACGGTCCCGGTGCCGTCGATCAGGAAGGTTGAGCGCTCCGTGCCCATGTACCGCCTGCCGTATCTGCTCTTCTCGACCCAGGAGCCATAGGCCGCGATCACCTTGCCGTCCCGGTCCGAGGCCAGGGGGAACGGCAGCTCGTACTTGGCCTTGAACTTCTCGTGGTCGGCAACGCCGTCCTTGGAGAGGCCGACGATCTCGACGCCGGCCGCCCGGAACTCATCATAGACCTCGGCAAAGCCGATGGCCTCCTTGGTGCAGCCGGGCGTGTCGTCCTTCGGATAGAGGTACAGGACCAGCGGCCTGCCCTTGAAATCCCCGAGCCGCACCCGCCCGCCGCCGTCGGCCGGGAGGTCGAAATCCGGCGCTTTTTCTCCTTCCTTGACGGCGACACCTTCCCTCACGTCCTTCCTCCCGATCGGATCGCGCCGTGGCCGCTCCACGGCGCAGAGCTTTGAGCTTCCCAGCCCGGATCAGCCATCGCCATCCGGCCGGCAGAGACTTGCGAAGATCGCTGCGACCGCGGTCTGCGCCTCGCCAAGGGCCTCCTGCAGCGCCTCGAAATCCTCGGGCGGCCGAAGCAGATCCGGCTCCCGCACTGCGGCGCGAACCAGCGCCTCGCGCAGCCCGGCGGGCGCAGTGGCGGCGTCGAACCGGTCGGTGACCGAGAGCCGCAGGACCGCCTGGAGCCGGCGGAACAGCCGCGTGGCGCGCACCAGCGTCCTGCTCTCCTCGAGCGTGATCAGCCCTTCCAGCGCCGCGCGCTCGAACGTCTCGACCATGCTGGTGGTCAGGACAGCCGGATGGTCCGCCGCGAACCGCAACTGCAGGAACTGCGCGATGAACTCGGCCTCGACCAGGCCTCCCGGCGCGTGCTTGAGGTTCCAGGGGTCCCCATCGCCGTGCTCGCGAAAGATGCGATCGCGCATGGCGGCGACCTCGTGCGCCAGGGCTACGGGATCGCGCCGCTGCATCAGCGAGTCCCGGATTGCCGCCTCGGCCTGATGCTGCAGAGCGCGATCGCCGGCCACGGGGCGCGCCCGGGTCAGCGCCTGATGCTCCCAGGTCTGCGCGCTCTCCAGCTGGTAGCGCCGGAAGTTGCCGATCGAGCAGGCGACCGGCCCGACATTGCCCGAGGGCCGCAGGCGGGTGTCGATCTCGTACAGCCGCCCCTCCGAGGTCGGCGCGGTGAGCGCGCTGATCAGGCGCCCGCTCAGCCGGGCGTAGTAGGTCGGCGCGGCCAGCGGGCGCTCGCCGTCCGAGCGGGCGTCCTCGTGCGCGTCGTAGACGAAGATCAGGTCGAGATCCGAGCCGATCGTGAGCTCGCGGCTGCCGAGCTTGCCGAGCCCGACGACGGCGAACGCGCCGGTCGCGATGTGGCCGTGCTGAGCCTCGAACCAGCGCCCGACCCGGGCCAGCAGCGCTTCGATGATGATCTCGGCGATCGCGGTGAAATGCTCGCCGGCGGCATCGCCGTCGGTCAGGCCGAGCAGCACGTGCAAACCGATCCGGAACTCCCGGCGCTGCGCCCAGCGCCGCGTGGCGTCGAGCGCGTCCTGCTGGTCCCTGGCCCGCACGAGCGCCGCCTCGAGCTCGCGCCGGAGCGCGGCCGCATCGGGCAACGGCTCGAAGAAGTCCGGTGCCAGAAGCTCCTCGAATAGTCCGACATTGCGGCTCAGATGACCGGCCAGCCGGGGCGCGATGCCCATCAGATCGGCGACCAGCGCGAGCAGCCGCGGATTGGCCCGGAACAGGGAGAACAGCTGGACGCCAGCCGGTACGGCGCTCAGGAACTCGTCGAAGCGGGCGAACGCGCCGTCCGGGTCGGCCTGATCGGCGAGCGCGGTGAGAAGGCGTGGCATCAGCTCGGTCAGGAGCTCGCGGGCGCGCGCGTCACGGGTCGCGCGGATATGGCCGTGATGCCAGGCGCGCACCCGCCCGGCCACCTGGGAGGGTTTCGCGAAGCCCATCTCGGCAAGGGTCGCGAGCGTCTCGGGATCGTCCTCGGTGCCGGTGAACACGAGCGCCCGGCTGCCGCCCAGATCGATGCTGGCCTCGAACAGCGCGGCGTAATGGGTCTCGACCGTGCCGAGCTGCCGTCCCATGACATCGGCGAAGGCATCGGCGCTCACAAAGCCCATGAACGCCGCGAACCGCGCCAGCTGGTCGGGCCGCTCGGGCAGGGTATGGGTCTGCTTGTCCGCGACCATCTGCAGCCGGTGCTCGACCCGGCGAAGAAACCGGTAGGCAGCGATCAGCTCGGTCGCGGTGTCGGGCTCGATCCAGCGGGTCGCCACGAGCCTGCGCAGCGCCTCGCAGGTGGCGGGCTCGCGCGCCTCGGCCACCCGTCCGCCCAGGATCAGCTGCTGCGTCTGGACGAAGAACTCGATCTCGCGGATGCCGCCGCGACCGACCTTGATGTCGTGGCCGGGGACCCGGATCGTGCCGTGGCCGCGATAGGCGTTGATCTGGCGCTTGATCGAGTGGATGTCGCGGATCGCCGCGTAGTCGAGGTGCTTGCGCCAGAGGAACGGCTCGAGCGCCCGCAGGAAGCGCTCGCCGGCCACGCGATCGCCGGCGACCACGCGCGCCTTGATCAGCGCCGCGCGCTCCCAGTTCTGACCGTGGCGCTCGTAGTACTGCTCGGCATCCTCGACCGAGAGCGCCAGCGGATGCCCGGGCGGATGCGGCCGCAGGCGCAGATCGGTGCGAAACACGTAGCCGTCGGCGGTGCGATGCTCGAGCAGGTAGACCAGGGTGCGGGTCAGGCGGACCGCGAGCGCCATCGGGCCTTCGCGGCCGCGATAGCGGAGGCGGTCGGGATCGAACAGGACGATCAGGTCGATGTCGCTCGAGTAGTTGAGCTCGAGCGCGCCAAGCTTGCCCATGCCGAGGACGATGATTCCGGCGGTCGCCTGCGGGTCGTCCGGGTCGGCGATCTCGATCTCGCCCCGCTGCGCTGCCTCCCGGAGCGCGAAGTCGAGGGCGCGCTGGATCGCGAGATCGGCGAACCGGCTAAGCGCGCCGGTGACCTGCTCGAGCGACCACAGCCCGGCGAGGTCGGCCAGAGCGACGAGGAGGGCAAGGCGCCGCCTGGCTTGCCGGAGCGCCGCCATCACCTGGCTTCGGCCGGCGCCATCCTGCCGGTCGGCGCGCAGCAGCTGCTCCAGCGTCGCATCGGGCCCGCCGTAGACCAAGCTTCGCAGGACCCCGGGCTCGGCGAGCAGGCACTCGGTCAGATAGGGGCTGTTGCCGAAAATCGCCGGCAGCAGCCGATCCGGATCGATCCCATTGACGCTGGGTCCGGCACCCGTCAATGGGTCGGGCAGCCGCTTCCAGCGGACGAGCCCGCGCTCTGCGGCGGCGGGGTCGCCGACCCGCGGCGGCGCGTCCATATCAGTGGTTGCGAGCTTGGTCACACCTCGTCTTTACCCGATCCGCACTAGACTGTCGAAACTCAACGATAGGCCGAACACCCTTTGACCCGTCGACTCGCTCACACGCTGCTCCGGGCGATGGCTTGGATCGTGGCCGTCGGGACGGTGCTAATCGCCGTCCTGGCTTGGCGGCTGTCTGACGGGCCCGTCTCGCTCGCCTGGCTGACCCCGGCCATCGAGCGTGCGCTGACGCCGGCCAACGGCGATTTCCGGGTCGAGATCGACCGGACCGAGCTGCGCCTGGGCGACGATCGGCTGATCGAGCTGGTCGGCTTCGAGGTCATGGGCCTGGCGCCGGACGGCGCCATGCTGTTCGCGCTGCCGGAGGTCGAGCTGAACCTCAGCCTAGCCGCGCTGATCCTGCACGGGGTGATCGCGCCCGAGCGGATCCATGCGAGCGCGCCGAGTCTGGCCCTGGTACGCCGCGCCGACGGCAGCATCGGCCTGCGCACCGCCGTCGATGGAGAGGCAGCCGCTCCCCATGTCACGCCGGCGATGCTGATCGGGGTCTTCATGTCGCCCGATCCGGATCAGCCGCTCAGCTATCTCGAGCGTATGGGGATCTCCGGCGGCCGTCTGGTCATCCAGGATCAGACGACCGGGCAGAGCCTCTTGGCGCGCAACGCCGAGATCGGGCTGACGCGCCAGCCCGGTGGCGTGAATGCTACCCTGAGCTTTGAGCTCGAGCAGCCGCAGGGGCTCGCCGGGATCGCCGTGACCGGGCGCTACGAGCGTGGCTCGGACTGGATCGGCTTCATCGCCGAGCTGCGGGAGCTCGGCGTCCCGCCGCTCGCAAGCTTCGCACCCGAGCTTCCGCTGGACGGCGTCGACCTCGCGCTGAACGGACGGCTGGCGGGCGCGGTCTCCATGGACGGCTCGCTCTCGGCGATCACCTTCGATCTGTCGGGCGAGAACGGGCGGATCGAGCGCCCGGACCTGCTCGCACGATCCCTGCCGGTCGCTCGCCTCGAGGTCGAGGGGCAGGCGCAGCCCGGTCTCGGCGAGGTCGTGGTGGACAGCTTCAGCCTGATTTCGTCGGGCGCCCGCCTCGAGGGCTCCGGCCGGCTGTTCCGGGACGATGCCGGGACGGGCCTGAGCGCCGACCTTCGGGCCGCCAACGTGCGCGCCGAGGACCTCGACCTCTTCTGGCCCCCGGAGCTGGGCGAGCAGGCGCGCAAGTGGGTCCTCGAGAACATCTCCTCCGGCATCGTACCGAGCGCCGAAGCCAGGCTCGAGTTCGCGCCGGGCGAGCTTAGCCAGCGGCCGGTGCCCGAGGCGAGCGTGCAGGGCCGGTTCGAGTTCGACGACCTCGTGGTCCGCTATTTCAAGACCATGCCGCCGCTGACCGGCGGTGACGGCAGCGCCACGTTTACCGGGCGCCGAATGGACTTCGCCGTGTCGGGCGGCGCCGTCAATCAGCTGAGCCTGCGGGAAGGCTCGGTGGTGATCACCGGCATGGGTATCAAAGGCCGCGACACCACCCAGCTCGAGGTCAGGGGCGACATCGAGGGGCCCATAGCTCAGGCGCTCGCTCTTCTGGAGCATCCGCCGCTCGGCTTCGCGAGCAAGCTCGGCATCGACCCGGCCGGGACCTCCGGGCAGGCCCGGACCGATCTTCGCATCGGCATGCCCCTGCACCGGGACCTGGAGCCGTCCGAGGTCAGGGTCGGGGCGGCGGCGGTGCTGATTGACGCGGCCGCCGCCGGCCTGCGGGACCGCTTCGATCTGTCCCAGGGCCAGTTCGAGCTCGCGGTCGACAACGAGAGCATGGAGCTCTCGGGCACCGGCGCGATCGAGGGCGTGCCGCTCGCTGTGGCATGGCGGGAGAGCTTCGAGGATCGGGCCGAGGTCAGGCGGCGCTTCCAGGTGGAGGGCGAGGTCCCGGTCGGCGCGCTCGAGCGCTTCCAGGTCGAGCCGCCGTTTCCGGTCGAGGGCGCATTCCAGCTCCAGGCCACGGTCGTCGAGAGCGCCGGCGTGATGGACGTCGATCTGGTTCTGGGGCTCCGGCCACTCGCCGTCAGCCTGCCGTGGCTCGACTGGCGTAAGGCGGCGGGCGAGGACGGGCACCTCTCCGCCGCATTGACGATCCTGGACGAGGGCGCGCTGCGCGCCGATTCCTTAGAGCTGACCGCGGCTGGGTTGGAGGCGGCGGGCGGGCTGCAGCTGGAGCGCGAGCCATGGCGGCTCCGGAGCCTGCGGCTCGACCGGTTCCGGCTCGGCGACAGCGCCGGCGGGCTCAGCATCCGGCAGAGCGAGGACGGCCGCTTCCGGGTCGCCCTCGACGCAGAGATCCTAGACCTCGGC
>Ga0299907_10001449_pt1 | contig 13572 bp, 13 predicted proteins | sample RVTome_16_FD_198680 | JGI IMG/M metagenome (GOLD analysis project Ga0299907, IMG submission 198680) | Soil microbial communities from uranium-contaminated site in the Upper Colorado River Basin, Wyoming, United States - RVT152D67 (version 2) ... | reverse complement strand
CCGACCAATCATCTCGATCTCGAGGCGATCACGGAGCTCGAGTCGGCGCTCGAGCACTTCGAGGGGACGGTAGTGCTCGTCACCCACGACCGCCGGTTTCTCGACGCGTTCCGCGCTACGCGAACCGTGGATCTGGGGTCAGGCTGAAGCCTGACCCCCTGGCCGGATCGCGTTGCGGGTCGCCTCGACGTCCCTGGCGATCTGCGCGACGAGCTCCTCCTCCGAGTCGAAGACAGCCTCGTCCCGCAGCCGCTCCCACACCTCGACGACGAGGCGCTCCCCGTAGAGGTCCCCTTCGAAGTCGAGGAGGTACGGCTCGATGCGCCTTTCGGTGCCACCGTAGTGCGGATTCGTCCCGATCGAGACGGCCGCGCGGTGGCCCAGCGCAGACCCCGCGTAGATCCCGTAGCACGGGCAGGCGAGGTCTGGCTCCAGGAGGAGGTTCGCCGTCGGGTAGCCGAGCGTTCCGCCACGCTGGTCGCCCGCGACCACGGTCCCGTCGAGCTCGAAGGGCCTGCCCAGCAACTCGGCCGCTTTCACCACGGCGCCTTCCGCGATCGCGGCCCGGATCGCCGTCGAGGACACACCTTCCACATACGGCGGCACGACGATCTGGAAGCCCAGCTGCTCCAGAAGCCCGAGGTCGCCCGACCGCCGCACGCCGAAGCGGAAGTCCTCGCCCGCGAGCACGACCTCCGCGCCGATCGCGCGCAGGTAGCGCTCGGCGAACTCCTCAGGAGCCAGCTGCTGGAGCTCGGGGGTGAACGGGGCGACGAGCGTCGTCTCGATGCCGGCCTCAGCGATCAGCTCGAGCCGCCGCTCGATGGTCGTCAGCAGGTCCACCCTGTTCCCGAGCGCGATCCGAGGGTGCGGGTCGAACGTGATCACGGTCGGGGCGAGGCCGGTCGCACGAGTCGCTTCGAGGACAGACCGATGACCGCGATGCAGGCCGTCGAAGCTCCCGATTGCAACCGCGCGGGGCGTGCGCTCGACCACCTCGGGGGACGAGATCACGTTCACGACGACAGCCTCGCGAGCGCGTCCTCCGGGGGAATGATCCGGTCTGGATCCGCCTCGTCCACCGAGAACGGCCCGATCTCGGTGCGCCGCAGCGTGAGGCAGTGGCCGCCGAGCGCCTCCGCGATCGCGCGCACGTAGGTGCCGGAGGAGACGAGCAGGTCGAGCCGCGCGATACCGCTCGTGTACTCGTCCAGAGCGAGCTCGTGGACGAGCATCCGGCGTACGGGCATCTCGACCGCGAGCCCGCGACGATGCAGGCGGTAGGCCCGCTCTCCCCCGATCTTCACCGCCGACGCTGCGGGAATCGGGAGCTCGACCGGCCCCCGCATCGCGCTCAGCCTCTCTTCCAGCTCGTCCGCCTGCGGCGGCTCGTGCTCGTCCACCACTTCACCCTCCGGATCGCCCGTCGATGTCGTCGCGGAGAGGTCGATCTCCGTCAGGTACCGCTTGTCGAGGCCGACGAAGCGTGGCTGGAGCCGTGTCGCCGCCCCGGAGAGGAGCAGGAGCAGACCTGTCGCGAACGGGTCGAGCGTCCCGGCGTGGCCGGTTCGGGCACCCGTCGTGCGCCGCGTGGCGGCGACGATGGCGAACGACGACGGCCCCGCCGGCTTGTCGGCGAGGATGATCCCGCTAGGCGTGAGAGATCGCGGCGGCGGCATGCTCGAACTCCTCGACGATGAACCGCTTGAGCTCGTCGAGGGAGAGCTCGCTCGAGAACCCCGCAGCCTGCCTGTGGCCTCCGCCGTTCGACTTGCGCGCGATCACCGAGACGTCGATCTCGTCGACCGACGCCCGCAGCGACACGCGATGCGCCGGACCGTCGCCGCGCGGAGGCTCACGGATGAGCGCGGACACCATCGCGCCCTCGACCGCGCGCAGGTAGTCGATGATCCCCTCCGAGTAGGGCTCCGCCGCCCCCACCTCGGCGAAGTCGCCCTTCAGGAGATGGGACACGACGAGACGCCCGCCCGAGTACACCTCGGCGCGGTCCAGGGCCCGCGCGAGGAGCTTCAGCTTGGCGAACTGCACGTTCTCGTACACGGTCTGGAAGACCTTGTGCCAGTCCGCCCCGGCTTCGATGAGGTCCGCAGCAAGCCTCAGTGTCTTCGGGCTCGTGTTCGCGTACTGGAAGCGACCGGTGTCGGTGACGAGGGCCACGTAGAGCGGCTCCGCGATCGCGGGCGTGATCTCGACGTCGAGCCCGCGGAAGACGTCCGCGAGGATCTCGCCGGTCGAGGACGCGTCCGCGACGATCAGGTTGACGTCGCCGAAGCGCGTGTTGTCGTGGTGATGGTCGATGTCGAGGGTGAAGGGCGACTCCTCGAGCAAGGAGGGATCCGGCCCCAGGCGCTCTTCCTTCGCGCAGTCGACCGCCACCAGGACCCGCTCGGCGTGATCGGGAGGTGGCTCCCGGTAGGCGCCCTCGAGAGCGAGGAACGTGTACTCGCCGGGGAGCGGTGCCTCGCCGGGCACGAACATGACGCTGTCCTTCCCGAGCTGTCCGAGCGCGAGATGCGTGGCGAGCAGCGAGCCGAGAGCGTCGCCGTCCGGATTCTCGTGCGCGGCCACGACGAAGCGCTCGTGCTCGGAAACAGCAGCCACGACCGCGTGCATGTCATCGGTCTTCTTCGTCATCGGGGGGATTCTCGGGCGCGAGCTCGTCGATCATCTTTCCCAGTCGAACGCCCTGCTCGACCGTCGGATCGTATTCGAAGGTCAGGACCGGAGTCCGGCGCAGGCGCAGCTCGCGGCCGACCTGCGCCTGGAGGACGCCGTGGGCCGCCCTGAGCCCCTCCAACGTCTGCTCGCGCTGCTCTTCAGAGCCGAAGACGCTGACGAAGACCGTCGCGTGCGCGTAGCCGGTCGCGGCCTCGACCCCGGTGACGGTCACGAATCCGATCCGCGGGTCCTTCAGCGTCGGGATCGTGTCCGACAGCACCTGCCGGATCGCCTCGTTCACGCGCCGCTTTCGACCGCCCTCACTACTCACCGGGAACCACGACCTCGCGATCGGCGCGCAGGAGCTCGAACTCCTGCGACCCGAGGTACCGCACGACCGCGTCGAGTAGCTCCTGCAGCTCGCGATGCTCCTTTGCCGCGCAGGCGACCGTGAGCCCCGTGCGCTGCCAGAGCTCGTGGAACTCGACCTCCGCCACCGTTGCGCCGAACCGCTCGTGCAGCTGGGCCTTCGCCGACTTCACGTACTTCCGCTTCCCCTTCAAGGAGCCGTTCTCCGGGAAGTGCAGCTCGACGGACAGGATTCCCACGTAGCCAGCCACGGCCCCGAGGAGACGCCTATTCGTCTTCGACGGCTGCGGCGGCTACCGGCGCTGGCTCGCCCAGGTCGGTGCGCTCGACCTGACGCGTCTCGTAGACCTCGAGGATGTCGCCTTCCTTGACGTCGTTGTAGCCCTCGAGAAGGATCCCGCACTCGAAGCCCTCGGCGACCTCCCGCGCGTCGTCCTTGAAGCGCTTGAGCTGGGCGATCGACGTCTCGTAGATGACCGTGCCGTCGCGCACGATCCGCACCGAGGCTCCGCGGCGGACGACACCAGTCGTAACCATGCAGCCGGCGATCGTGCCGAGCCTCGACACCTTGAAAAGGGCCCGCACTTCGGCCTCTCCCAGCGTCTCCTCGGTCTGCACCGGCGAGAGCATCCCGACGAGCGCGTTCTGGATGTCGTCGGTGAGCTGGTAGATCACGCGGTACGTCCGGATGTCGACGCCTTCGCGCTCCGCGAGCACACGGGCGTCCGCGCTCGGTCGCACGTTGAACCCGATGACGAGCGCGTCCGACGCCGACGCCAGGTTCACGTCGTTCTCGGTGATGCCGCCGACGCCCGTGTGGATGACGTTGACGCGCACCTCGCTGTGCTGGATCTTCTGGAGCTCGCTCAAGAGCGCCTCGACCGACCCCTGGACGTCGCCCTTGAGGACGATGTTCAGGTCCTGGATCTCGCCTGCGAGCAGGTCGCCGTGGAACGACTCGAGCGAGACGCGGCGACGCGGGCGCTGCGCGAGCTGCTCGCGACGGAGGCGCTCTGCGCGGACGTTCGCCAGATGCTTTGCCTGCCGCTCGTGCTCGACTACGCGCACGAACTCCCCTGCGGTTGGCGGATGGTCGAACCCGAGGATCTCGACCGGGTCGCCCGGCTTGGCCTCCTTGACCTTCTCCCCGCGGTAGTCGTAGAGGGCTCGCACTTTGCCCGCCGCGTCCCCGGCGACAGCCGCGTCGCCCACCCGCAGCGTTCCGCGGTGCACGAGCACCGTGGCCACCGGACCGCGCCCGACGTCGAGACGCGACTCGATGACGACACCGGAAGCCTCGGCGTCGGCGTTCGCGCGGAGGTCGAGCTCCGCGTCCGCGACGAGCAGGATCCTCTCGAGCAGGTCTTCCAGATTCGTCTTCTGCTTGGCGGAGACCTCGGAGAACTGGGTCGCCCCACCCCACTCCTCGGGCTGAAGGCCTTCTGCCGCGAGCTCGCTGCGCACTCGATCCGCGTTCGCATCGGGAACGTCGATCTTGTTCACCGCGACGACGATCGGGACCTCGGCGGCGCGGGCGTGCGAGATCGACTCCTTCGTCTGCGGCATGACGCCGTCGTCGGCGGCGACCACGAGGACGGCGATGTCCGTCACCTTCGCGCCCCGCGCGCGCATGGCGGTGAACGCCTCGTGGCCGGGCGTGTCGAGGAACGTGATCCGTCTCCCGTCGACCTCTGCCTGGTACGCGCCGATGTGCTGCGTGATGCCGCCGGCCTCGGTCTCCACGACGGAGGCCTCGCGGATCGCATCGAGGAGCGTCGTCTTGCCGTGGTCGACGTGACCCATGATCGTCACCACCGGCGGCCGTGGGACCAGGTCTGCCTCGTCGTCGTCGTACTCGGCCGGCTCGATCTCCTCTTCCGCCGCGTGCTTGATCGTGACCTCGCGCTTGACCTCGGTCGCGATGAGCTCGATCTCCTCGTCGGAGAGCGACTGCGTCGCCGTGCGCATCTGGCCGAGCGACATGAGGATCTTGATCAGCTCGGGCATCGGGACCCCGAGGGCGTGCGAGAGGTCCTTGACGGTTGCGCCCGATTCCACGATGGCCGGCCCTGTCGGGGGAGCAACTGGCTGCTGCTGCTGGCGAGGGGGACCGACGCCCGAGCGGTCGCGGGGCTGCCGGCCTTCGCGGCTTCTGGCGCCACCACCCTCGATGACCACGCGCCGCTTCCTGCCCGCGGAGCCTCCGCGGGGTCGAATGGGGCGATTTGGTCTATTGCGCCCGTCAGCCATCAGTTGTCAAGTGTAGATGCCTCCTCATCGGGGCTCCCGCCCTCCGGAGTCAGCTCGTCGACGTGCTCGGCGCCGGGAGCGGACATGCCGAGCTCGTCGACCGACGCGACGGCATCGGCGGCGACCGCAGCGGGCTGCAGCTCCTCGATGACCTCGTCCGGCTCCATCGATGCGAGATCTTGATGGGCAGGGACTCCGCAGTAGCGTGATCCCGGAAGCGCGGCATTCGGGCAGCGCTTGCCGTTCGAGAGGATCGCCGCGCAGCGGCCCGAGTACTCCTCGTCGTCGGAGCCGCCGCCGAACGCAGCCTCGGCCTCCGCCTGGGCGAACTCGGACTCCGATTGGATGTCGATCTTCCACCCGGTGAGACGAGTGGCCAGCCTGGCGTTGAGCCCCTCCTTGCCGATCGCGAGCGCGAGCTGGTCGTCGGGGACGATCACGGTCGCCTCGCGCGTGTCATCGTCGATGTAGACCTCGCGCACGCGAGCCGGCGAGAGCGCCTTGGCTACGAACCTGGCCGGCTCGGTGTTCCAGGGGATGATGTCGATCTTCTCCCCACGGAGCTCGGAGACGACCATGCGCACGCGCGACCCACGCGGGCCGACGCAGGCGCCGACGGGATCGACGCCCTGCATGTGCGACTCCACCGCGATCTTCGAGCGGTACCCGGGCTCGCGGGCCACGCCTCGAATCTCGACGAGGCCGTCCGCGATCTCCGGTACCTCGAGCTCGAACAGCGCCCGGATCAGCTCGGGATCGCGGCGGGAGAGGATCACCTGGGGGCCCTTCGTACCGGACCGAACCTCGGCGATGACGGCCTTGATGCGACTGCCCTGCTCGTACCGCTCCCCGTCGACCTGCTCGGAGCGCGGCAGCAGCGCTTCGACCCGTCCGAGGTCGACGAGCACGTTGTTGCGATCGCCCGCCTGCTGGACGATGCCGGTGACGACTTCGCCCTGGCGATCGACGTACTCCTCGTACATGATCGCACGCTCGGCCTCGCGGATCCTCTGCTGGATGACCTGCTTCGCAGTCTGCGCGGCGATTCGCCCGAAGTCCTCGGGAGTCACGTCGGTGCGAACGATCTGGTCGGGCGGGACCTGCGCCCAATCGAGGTCGAGGTCCTCGTCGGTGATCAGCGTGTGCTGCCGCTCGCCGGTCTCCTCCTCGATCCGCTCGAGCTCGGCGATCCGTTCCTCGCGGGCTTCCTCGACGAGGCGAACCTCGACGTCCTTCGGTATCTCGATCCCGAACACGCGGAACTCGCCCTCTCCGTCGAGCTTGACCTCGGCGTGGCGGGTGGCCTCGGGGGTCTTCTTGTACGCAGCGAGCAGTGCGTCCTCCAGCGCCGAGATGAGAACGCCTTCCTCGATCCCCTTCTCCTTCTCGATCGTGTGAATCCCTTCGATGATCTCCTGGCTCATGTCGTCCCCTCGTCCATCAGGCTGGGTCGATTATGTTGGCCCGCACGATCGCCTCGTACGGGATGCGTAGCGGCCCAGGCTCCCCGGCCAGCGAGAGCAAGACCGCGCCGTCGCCGGCGCCCTGCAGCTGTCCCTTGAAACGATTCCGCCCCTCGATCGGGCGGTCGGTGCGAACGGCGACGCGCCGGCCGATCGCGGCCTCGAAGTGCTCCGGCTTGCGGACAGGCCGCTCGGGCCCGGGCGAAGACACGTCGATCGTGTAGTCCGCGCGATAGGCGTCGAGCAAGCGTGTGACCTCTGCACAGAGCGCGTGGTCGACCCCGTTCGGATGGTCGACGTACACGCAGAACCGGCTCGGTGACACGAGCTCCACCGCCAGCACCTCGACCCCGGGCAGGCCGCGCTCGACCGCGGGTGCGATCTCGTCCTGCAGGGTTCGCTCGCGTGTGTAGGTGGCGCTCATCGGTCCTCCGTCATCGTCTCTGGATAAGCAAGAGCCCTCTCAAAAAGAATGGGCGCTGCGCGCCCATTTCGTGAAGCCGGTGAAATGTGGTGCGGTAAGGATAGCACCCTCCCTCCTCTACTAACGTTCAGCCACTATGCGTCGAGCACGATCGTGACCGGCCCATCGTTGACGAGGGACACGTCCATCCGCGCTCCAGGGGCAACGGCGATGCCTCCCTCCTCGAGCGCAGCGCAGAACAGTTCGTACAACGGCTCCGCGAGCTCGGGCTGCGCGCATCGCCGAAACTCGGACGTTGCCCTTTTTCGTGTCGGCTACCAGAGACACCTCAGGCTCGCGGAGGAGCACCCGCGAACACCTCAGCGCCCAGTTGCTGGCGCAAACCGAGGTCATCGCGATGGTTCCAGATCTCGGCGACCAGACCCTCCTCGAAGCGGAAGATGTTGACGCCCGAGAACGTAACGAACCGGCCAGTGGGCTCCACGTCGCCCCATGCACCGCTATGCGTTCCCGAAGCCGTCCAGCGAGCGGCGACGTACTCACCTTCCCCTAGGACTATCTCGATGTCGAAGCGCAGGTCGGGAAAAGCAGCGCGCAACGCCGCCGCGATCTGTTTCTGGCCCTCCGGTCCCGGCGCCGGCGTGGTCGGTCTGAGGTCGTGTCTAACGTAGTCCGACGCGAAGACCTCCTCCGCGACATCGACATTGCCCTTGCCCCAGACCTCCTCGTAGAACCGGCGAACAAGAGCCTTGTTCTCGTCAAGGCTCATGCCGTATCGTCCTCCTCTCGCAGCCCGACACGTCGAGGATGATCGTGACAGGGCCATCGTTCACGAGTGAGACCTGCATCCTGGCACCGAATACGCCGGTCTGCACCGGGACGCCGAGATCTCGAAGCGCCTGCACAAAGTGCTCGTAGATCGGCTCCGCGACCTCGGGTCGAGCTGCCTTCGAGAAGTCGGGACGAGTTCCCTTCTGGTGTCTGCTATCCGCGATGAGCGTGAACTGGCTGACGACGAGCGCCTCGCCGGCGACGTCCACCAGCGAGAGGTCTAACCGGCCGTCGTCGTTCTCGAAGATCCGCAGTCGGGCGACTTTCGCCGCCAGGCGGTCGGCATCCGCTTCGCCGTCGTCGGCAGCGACGCCGAGCAGGATCACGAGGCCGGGGCCAGAGGCGCCGACGACCTCTCCTCCCTCCACGCAGACCGAAGCCTTCCGGACACGCTGTACCACCGCCCGCATGCGGTGATTCTCACCTGAGGCTACGGAAGTCGGCGAGTGAACCGATATCTCCCATATGGAATCCGCGCCCCATCCCTGGCCGACGCTGGGCGTCCTGCTCCTGCGGGACGGTCTCGTGACGAAGGAGGAGCTCGAGGCCGTGCTCGCTGAGCACGACGACACCCGGAAACAGCGCATCTCGGGACGACGGCTCGGCGAGGTCCTCGTCGAGCGCGGTCACGTCACCCAGGTTCAGGTGGCCGAGCTCGTCGCCGAGCAGTACGAGCTCCCGTTCGTGGATCTCGACGTCTCCGACATCGACCTCGACGTCGCGGTGCTCCTCGATGAGGAGCTTTCACGTCGGTTCTCCGCAGTGCCCATCGGCGCTCGACCGGACGGCTCGTACCTGCTCGCCATCGGCGACCCGGCCGCAGTCGTCTTCTCCGACGAGCTTCGTCGCGTGCTCGGGGCGTCGCCGAGGTTCGCAGTCGTGGGATCCGATGCACTCGAGGCCGCGATCGAGTTCGTGCACAACCGCAGCGAGCGACTCGAGGCGCTCACCGCATCCGAGCCGAGGACCGAGCCGTTGCCGCACGTCGCCCTCGTTCCCGAGCCGGCGAACGGCAGAAGCACCGCGCCCGCCGCTGCCACCGGTAGCGACGCCTACTTCGGTACGCAGCGGGCTGTCGCACACCTCTGGCCGCCCCTCGGCGCTCTGCTCATCCGCGAGAGCCTCGTTTCCGACGAAGAGCTCGAGACCGCCCTCGCGCAGCAGCGACTCTCCGCCAGCAGCCGCCTCGGCGAGATACTCGTCGATCGCGGGACCGTGTCCCGCGGCGACATCGCACGGCTCGTCGCGGAACAGTACGAGCTCCCGTTCGTGGAGGTCGACCGTCCGCAGATCGACCCGGCAGCGGCTGAGCTGCTTCCGGAGGACATAGCGCGGAGATACTCGGCGCTGCCGATCGACATTCTCCCGGACGGTTCGCTCAGGGTCGTCGTGGCCGACCCGACGAACGTCGTCTACTCGAACGAGCTGCAGCTCGCCCTCGGAGTTCCGCTCAGCTTTGCGGTGGCGGATCCGGACGCGATCGAGGAGGCGATAGCGTCGTTCTACGGGCGAGCGCCGATCGTGGACGACGCGGGCGAGGAGACTTCGACTGCGGCGCACGAGGACGCGGACCTGGATCGCCGGCCCGAAGAGGACGAGTCCGCGGCGCCCGAGATCGAACGGCTCGCCGAGGTCTTCCCTCCCGACCAGGACTTCGATCTCGACGAGACCGAAGTCGAAACCGGCGAGAGCGACGAGAGGCACATCCAAGACATAGACACAACAGCTCCCGCCGTGGCCGCGGTGGAGGAGGCGATCGAGCGCGCGCTCGCATTGGGAGCCACCGCGCTCCACGTCTCGCCGCAGCCGACCGGGCTCGTCGTCCGAGCGCGAGTGGACGGCGTCATGCGCGAGCTCGAGACTATCCCGAGCTCCCTGCAGGCGTCGATCACGAGCAGGTTGAAGCCGGCAACGAAGCTCCACCTCGGCGAAGACTCGATCGACGTGCGGGTCGACGTGCTACCCACCAAAGAAGGCGAGAAGCTGACCCTTCACGTCACTCATCCGGATCGTGCCCCTTCGCTTGCGGATCTCGGGATGGCTCCCGACAGCGAGGAGGCGCTGCGAAGGGCGATCGACGCCCGGCTCGGCGCGATCCTCTTCTGTGGCCCGACCGGAAGCGGGAGGACGACGACGTTCCACGCCGCCCTCCGTGCGCTCAACACGCCGGAACGTCAGCTCACGACGATCGAGGATCCCGTCCACCGTGTCATTCCGGGAATCGACCAGGTCGAGGTGGACGAAGCCGCAAACGTGACCTTCGCACGCGGGCTTTGCGCCATCCTCCGCTCGGACCCGGACGTACTCGGAGTCGGCGAGATCCAAGACGAGGGAACCGCCCGACTGGTCGTCGACGCGGCCATGACCAACGGCCTCGTGCTCGCGACGCTGCGGGCCCGAACGGCCTCGGCCGCGATCCGGCACCTGACGGACATAGGTGTGAACCCGCGGCTCCTTGGCTCGGCACTGGTGTGCGTCGTCGCCCAGCGACTAGCGCGACGTGTCTGCTCGGAGTGCCGCGAAGGCTACTACGCGGACCCGGAGGAGCTCGCAAGGCTTGGCCGGCCGGCGGAGACGACGAGCCCTCGACTTCTCGCTCGCGGTCGTGGCTGCGCCGCCTGCGGCGGTACGGGCTTCCGCGGCCGCGTCGGCATCTTCGAGATCCTCACGCTGACGGAGGAGATCCGCAGGCTCGTGGTCGACGGTGCCTCGACGGCCGAGGTTCAAGCCGTGGCTGCCGCGGCCGGAATGCGCACGCTTCGTGAGGACGGCGTTCGCCTGTGCCTCGAGGGCGTCACAACCGTAGCCGAGGTGCAACGCGTCGTCGAGGACGGCTAGGGTTACAGATCCTGGCGCGGCCGCAACGACCGCGCCAGCTTGAAGTGCGGGGTCGCCTCCTTGCGTTTCCCCTGGTTCCTGAGCGCGCGAGCGAGCCCGTAATGGGCGTACTCGTCCGCCGGCGAGAGCTCGACCAGCGCGCGGAACTCCGCCTCCGCCTCCTCCCAGCGGCCCAGCCGAAAGTAGGCGATGGCGAGTGCCTCCCGGATCGAGCGCGATTGCGGCTCGCGCCTCTTCGCCTTCTCCAGCGCGACCGTCGCCTGCGCGTTCCTCCCGCTCTTCATGTGCGCACGCCCTTGCTGGAACAGGTCGTACGTGTCCGTCAGGGCTGCCATCCGCGGGTGAGCGAGCGGAGGGAGACGAATCCTCGGAACCGTTCCCACAGCGACAGCTGGCCCCGCAGCCGCCGCAGGAGAGCGCGCAGCTCTCGCCGGGCAGCCGCCGCGCCGCGACGGGAATCGGCGGGTGAGCCGAAGCGCGTGCGGGCGGCGGCCTCGGCGAAGGCGCGTCCGTCAGGCCCGAGCTTCTCGCGAACCGTCGATTGCAGGTCGTCGAGCGTTGCACAGGCAGGCACCTCGATTCCCTGGTCCCGGAGGAACCCCTCGAGCTCGCGTCGGCTCGCCGTCGCCGTTCGCCGCGGATCGCGAGTGAGATAGCGGGCGCGGCGGAGAACGGCCTTGCCTAGCCCGACCACGAGGACCCAGATCGCTCCGATCCCGAGAGCGAACGCGAACACCGACGGGCCACGCTCGTTGCCGGAGATCTCTCGAGGTATCGCGGTGGGCGGGTCGCGGTCGACGAAGACGTTCGTCGTGCTCAGGTCGCCGCGACGGAGCGCCGCGACAGCGTCCGCCGAGTCCGACGCGAACGAGTAGATGCTCCCGAACGTCGCCCGCCCAGGGGTCGGATCGAACGCCACCCAGCCCTCACCCGCGAACCAGACCTCGACCCAGGCATGCGCCTCGTGGTCGGTGACGACCCAGCGCCCCTCGTCGAGCTTCCCGCTCGTGAACCCGACCGCGACCCGAGCGGGAATGCCGAGCATGCGCAGCATCGCCGCCATCGCGCCGGCGTAGTGCTGGCAGTACCCGGCCTTCGTCCTCGTCACGAACGCGACGAGCGGGGGGCCTGTCGTGCGCGGCGGCTGCTCGTCGTAGACGAATCCCCCTCGTTGCCTGAACCAGGACTCGAGCGCGAGCACCGCTGCATATGGAGTCTCCGGAGAGCGGACGACTCGGCGCGCGATTCTGTACAGCGGTGCGTACGCGGCGAGAGAGTCGTAATCGGGGTCGGCCAGCAGCCCTCGGACGACACTCTCGCGGCCCGGGAGCGCGAACGCGGGAAACGTCCGGCCGTCGACTTCGAGGTAGCGCAGCGCAGCGCTCGGATAGCGAGGCCTCGACGAGGCGAGCGCGGCCGGGGCGGGGTCGGGCGCGTAGCTCCAGACGCGGTAGCGTTGCCCCTCACCCAGGGGGCTGCGAACGCGAAGGGCGCCGCTGGAGAGGCGAAACACGGCGCCGAGCCGGCGCAAGTCGACGGCGACCGGCGTGCCCGCAGCCGCGAGGCGGTCGTCGACCAGCGCTCTCACCTCGACCCTCTGCTCGAGCCAGTTCTCCCTCTGCGCCGCCCGCGGGGGCGTGAGCCGGTCGAGCGGGATCGCGGCGGACTCTCGTTCGACGCGCGAGAGCCACTGGGGATCCTCGAACCAGTGGTCGCTCGCGAAGAGGTCGAGCGTCGACGTGCGCCAGTAGCGTGCGCGTTCCGGCCCTTCCACGCTGAGCACGACAGTCTTCGTCGGTGGGAAGTCGATGCCGTCGTAGTTCGAGTCCCACGCGAATCTGACGCCTGTCGCCTCCGCCGGAACGCCCGAGAAGTCCCAGCTCTCCCAGTTCAACGCAGCCTCGCGCGCGACTGCGGTCGCCGACGATGCCCAGGCGGCTCCGGCCACGACGAGGACTGTCGCTGCCATCCCGGCGACGAGCGACGTGCCGGAGCGCACCCTGAGGATGAGCGGGGTGGACAGCGCCGCGGCGAGCGCGAGGGCGCCCAGAGCAACGGTCTGGCCGTCGCCGAGGAGCGTCGCGGGCCAGCCCGCGCCTGCCACGGTAACGGCGGCCGCTCCTACGGGCCGCGAGCTCGCTGCCAGGAGAGCAACTGCGAGGACGAAGCCGAAGATCGCGACCAGCACCAGACCGTGCATCTCCGGGGTGGCCTCCGGAGAGAAGGGCAGGACCACGCTGTAGAAGTCCGCGAGACCGCGGCCAACCGCTTCCGCAGCGGGCTCGAGGACACGGTCCTCGCGAAATGGGAGCAGCTCCCAGGGCTGGGCGCCGAACGCGATCCACGCCACCAGCAGCGTCCCCCCGGCCGCCATGAGCGCGCGTAGCCACCCGCTGGGCACGAGCGCCGGAGCCAGTGCCAGCGCAACGATCGCCGCAGCCTCACCGATCTCACGCGGCTGCTCGATCCGCAGCCAGGCAACCGAGATCGCGAGCGCGGGCAAGGTGCAGGCGGCGAGCGTGCGCAGCTTCAGATCCTCTAACACGGTGATCGCCCGTCGCGAGGCGGATGATGGACGTCGCGAGGCAAGGGCGCAGGGAGCGTCCATATCAACCTGATATGGACGCGGCATCGCGGCGTCCAGCGCCGCATCGCGACATGGCCGTTCATCGTGTCAGGAGCTCTTGCGCTAGGCACGTGCCAGTGCCTCCACCCGTG
>Ga0299907_10001448_pt1 | contig 13578 bp, 8 predicted proteins | sample RVTome_16_FD_198680 | JGI IMG/M metagenome (GOLD analysis project Ga0299907, IMG submission 198680) | Soil microbial communities from uranium-contaminated site in the Upper Colorado River Basin, Wyoming, United States - RVT152D67 (version 2) ... | reverse complement strand
CCCGCGGAGGGGTTGCTGGTCCGGGTGAGCACGTAGACAAGCCGATCGCCGCGCGCGAGGAACGGCTCGATCGCATCCTCGCCCAGGTAGGGAGAGACGGTGACGCCGTCGGCGTCGAGCCTCCCGAAGAGACCCTCGGCGTAGCGCTCGGCAGTGCTGGCGATGTCGCCCCGCTTCGCATCGAGGATGCAGATCAGCTCACGCGGCACGTCGGCCCGCACCCGCTCCAGCGCCGCCCAGCCGGCGGACCCGAGCGCCTCGAAGAAGGCGACGTTGATCTTCACCGCCACGACGTGCGGTCCGACGGACTCGATCAGCCCGCGCGCGAAGGCCTCGATGCCGTCGACGTCGCGCGACAGGCCGTCCGGCAGCTGGTCGGGATGCGGGTCGACCCCCAGGCACAGTGGGGACCCGAGCGCCGAGCGGCGAGCGCGGAGGCGCGTGAGCGCGTCGGTCATCCGGTGGCGGCCGGCACGGGCGGCACAACGCGACGCGCGAGGAGCGGACTCGCCGCGCGATGGGCGAAGTCGACCACCCGCAGGCGAAGGCGTGGCAGGCCACCGAAGACGTCGCGCTCGACCGTGCCGACCAGGTCGAGCTCGTCCCCCGGTGCGGGCATCGACCGATCGGCGTCCAGGCCGAAGGCGATGGCATCGAACGTCTCGAGTCCGCGTCGCAGCCGGAATGCGACGTGCTGCTCCCGCGGCCCGACGCGGCGCGCATCGGTCACGACCATGCCGGTCACGGCCAACACCGGCTCGACGTGCCCGGGTCCGTACGGGGCCAGCCGCTCGAGCTGCTCGGCCAGCGTCCAGTCCAGGTAGCGCGCCGGCAGGACGAGGTCGACGACCTGGCGCCCGGGACCCTGGGCCTCGGTCCCGGCATCGGCCGGAAAGGGACGCGAGAGCGCGGCGAAGGCAGCGACGAATGCCGGCCACGCCTCGGGCAGGAGGCTGAAGCCGCCGGCCGCGGCGTGGCCGCCGCGCTTCGTGAGATGGGCGCCGCAGGCCTCGAGGGCGGCCGCGACGTGGAAGTCGGTCGGCGCGCGGATCGAGCCGCGCACCTCGTCCCCCACGAGCGTGGCGGCGCCGACCGGACGAGCCAGCGCATCGGCCAGGCGGCCGGCCACGAGGCCGACGAGGCCCGGCGCCCAGCTGTCGTCACGCACGAGGAGCGGGGCCGTGCCGGGCATCACGTCGGCAAGCCCGCGGGCAACCTCGACGGCGGTCTTCGTCAGCTCGCGGCGGCGCTCGTGGATCGCCTCGAGCTCGTCGGCAAGGCGCTCGGCCCGTGCCGGATCCTCCTCGAGCAGGAGCCCGATGGCCAGCTCGACGTCGGCGATGCGCCCGGCGGCGTTGATGCGCGGCACGACCCCGTAGCCGAGGTCGCGGGCGGTCGGCTGCCCGGGCGACTCGCAGCTGCGGGCGAGCAGCGCGCGGAGCCCGGCGTGCTGCGTGTGGGCCAGCTCGTCGAGGCCGAGCCGCACGATCGCGCGGCTCTCACCGGTCATCGGTGCCAGGTCGGCGACCGTGCCGATGGCGGCGACCGCCGCGAGCCCGTCGGTCGAGGCGTCGTGGCGGGCGAGCAGGGCGGCGGCCAGCTTGTACGAGAGCCCCGCGCCGGTCAGGTCGGGGTCCGGATAGGCGCAGTCGGGGCGATGCGGGTCGACCACCGCCACCGCGCGCGGCAGGACCGTCGGAGGGAGGTGGTGGTCGGTGATGACCACGTCGACGCCGAGCGCCCGCGCCACCTCGACCTCCGCGACGTTGCCGACCCCGCAGTCGCAGGTGATGACGAGCGCCACGCCGGCGTCGGCCAGCGTCCGGAGGCCCTGCTCCGACAGGCCGTAGCCCTCGGCAAGGCGCGACGGGACGTAGCGCACCGGATCGGCGCCGAGGCGCCGCAGGGCGGTGACCCAGACCACGATGGCGGTCATGCCGTCGGCGTCGTAGTCGCCCCAGATCGCGATGCGCTCTCCGCTCGCCAGCGCGGCGTCGATCCGGTCGAGGGCGCGATCCGCGTCGGCCATGCGCGTCAGGTCGTGGAGGGCGCCGGCGCCGGCCTGGAGGAAGCGCTGCAGCTGGTCATCGTCGCGGAAGCCGCGCCGAGCGAGGAGCGTCGAGACCGGGGTCCCGAACCCGCTGAAGGCCGGCGGCTCCGGCACTGGCTCGGGGAGCAGCCACTCGAGGCTCGGGACGATCACGACCGCCATGGTAGCGGCGCGGGATGCCCCGCCGCTTACCGTTCGGTTATCGGCTCAGGCGCGGGCGGGCCGGCCGCGGCGCCTGGCGTCCCACTCGGTCCAGGCCACCAGGAGCTGGCTGGCGTTGAAGATCGAGGAGTAGGTCCCGCTCACCACGCCCAGGAGGAGCGCGAGGGCGAAGGTGCGGATCGTGGGCGGCCCGAGCAGCATCAGCGCCCCGAGCGTGACCGCCACGGTGAGCGAGGTGATGATCGAGCGCGCCGCCGTCTGGAGGATGGAGTGATTGACGATCTGGCCGAAGGGCTCCCCGGCGTGACGCACCCGGTTCTCGCGGATCCGGTCGAACACGACGATCGTGTCGTGCACGCTGAAGCCGATGATCGTCAGCAGCGCGCTCACGAAGAGCGCGTCGAACTCGAGGTTGAAGAAGTACCCGAGGATGGCGAAGGTGCCGACCACGAGGATGACGTCATGGAGGAGGGCGACGATGGCCGCCGTCCCGAACCGGAAGCCGAATCGCATCCACAGATAGGCGAGGATGAACAGCTCGCCGATGATGATCAGGATGGCGGAGCTGCGGATGAGGTCGGCGCCGATGATCGGTCCGACCGTCCGGACGCTGCGCGGCTCGCCCGCCTCCCCGAAGCGGTCTTCGAGGTCGGCGTGGAGGGCGAAGAACTCGGTGCCCTCCGCGATCGGCGCGGGCGTCGGCTCGGGCGTCGGGGTCGGCACCGCCGTCGGGGTCGGGCTGGGGCTCGGCGTCGGGGTCGGGCTCGGGCTGCCGGGGGCGGAGGCGGTGGCGGCGGGGCTGCCGGACGGCGCAGGGCTCGCGGCCGGCGTGCCACTGGGCGCCGGCGTGGCGCTGGCGCTGGCGCTCGGCGGCGGCGATCCGGAGGACGGTGGCTCCGGCAGCTGCGGCGGCAGGAGGCCGATCGGCTCGGTGCGGATGCGGAGGAAGCGATCGGGCAGCTCGGTCACCACGATTTCCTCGTGGCCGAGCTCCTGGAGGGCGACGGTCATCTCCGCAGCGCTTGGCTGATCAGCGTAGCGCACCTCCCACTCGGTGCCGCCGGTGAAGTCGATCGACGGCTTCAGCCCGCCCAGGAAGATGAAGACGAGCCCGGGAATGGTGAGGATGGCGCTGATCGTGAACCACAGGTTGCGCTTACCGACGATGTCGTACATGGCCTAGCGCTCCACGTGATAGAGCTCGAGCCGGCGACCCCAGCTCGTGCGCGTGACGTAGCGCAGCAGCGTGCGCGTGACGGTCACCGCGCTGAACATGCTCACCAGCACCCCGATGATCAGGACGAGCGCGAAGCCCCGGACCGCCGTCGTGCCCTGCCAGTAGAGCCATCCGGCCACCAGGAGGCTCGACACGTTCGAGTCGAGGATGCTCGACCAGGCGCGGTTGAACCCGGCCTCGATCGCCGGGCCCAGTGTCTTGCCGGCCCGGATCTCCTCCTTCATGCGCTCGAAGATGAGGATGTTGGCGTCGACCGCCATGCCAATGCTGAGGATGAAGGCGGCAACGCCGGCGAGCGTCAGCGTGACGTGGATCATCCGGAAGATCGCGTACACGACGAGCGTGTAGAAGATGAGTGCCAGCGCCGCGAGCACGCCGGGCAGCCGGTAGTAGGCGACCATGAAGATCAGGACCAGCAGCAGCCCGACGCCGCCGGCCACGAGCGCCTGGACGAGGAAGTCGGCGCCCAGCGTCGGGTCGACCGACGCGACGTCCTGCTCCGCCAGCACAATCGGCAGCGCGCCGAAGCGGAGCGTGTTGTAGAGGCTCGTGCGCTCGACCTCGTTCGCCGGCGTCGCGGCCCCGACGGTGATGATCGTCTGCCCCTCGCAGATCGGGCTGTTGATGTTCGGGACGGTGATGACCTCGGCGTCGAGGGCGATCGGTCCAGGGCGATTGACGTTCGCGCTCGTGAAGCTGCACCAGATGTCCGAGGCGCGCTCGCTCAAGGTGAACTGGACGCCGATGAGGTTGCCGTCGACCGCCGGATTCACGCTGTTCACGTCGATCTCGCCGCCGTCGAAGAGCTCGCCCACGGCACCGCTCTCGAGCAGCGGGCCGATGTCCTGCCCCTGCGTCAGCGTCTGTCCCCGCGGGTCGATGAACTGGAGCCGGCCCGTGGATCCGACCAGGTCGCGGACCTGCTGCTGGTTCGTCACGCCCGGGATCTCGACCACGATGCGCTGCGATCCGTCGCCACCGGTCTCGGTTCGGACCTGTGGCTCGCTCACGCCGATGCCGGCCACGCGACGCTCGATGATCGTCCGCGCAGTCTCGACGTCTGTCGGCTCGACCGGCTCATCGCTCTGTGGCTCGGCCTGGAGCGTGACCCGGATGCCGCCCTCCAGGTCGAGGCCCAGCACGGTGCGGAACTCGACGCCGGCCACCTCATCGGGCAGCCAGCCGAGTCCGAGCGTGGTGCGCGGAAGGTCGATGAAGATCGCCAGGAGGGCGATCACCCCGATCACCCACGGGGCCATGCGACGCCAGGTCATGCTGCTGAGGAAGGTCCTCGGTCCTCGGGATGTCGTGCGGGCGCCGGACGCCTCTGACACGAAAACGCGCCGCTTCGCGGGCGGCGGACGGGGCCAGTATAGCGACAGTCCGCGCTAGGCGAGCATGCCCTCGCGGGCCAGGTGCGACTTCAGGCGCTCCGCCAGCTCGTGGCTGATGCCGGGGATGGCCGCCACCTCCTCGACGGAGGCCTCCCGGATGCGCCGGACCGAACCGAACCGCTTGAGGAGCGCCTTCTTCCGCCCGGGACCGATGCCGGCGATGTCGTCGAGCTCGCTTCGGAGTGCGCGTTTGCCGCGCACGTCGCGGTGATAGGTGATCGCGAACCGATGCGCCTCGTCCCGGATGCGCTGGACGAGGTAGAGCGCCTGCGACCGCCGTGGAAGCACCACCGGAGCCGCGCGGTCGTGCAGGTGGAGCTCCTCGAATCGCTTCGCGAGCCCGGTGAGCGGCACGTCGGTGATCCCCAGCTCGGCGAGCGCGCCGACCGCCGCCGACAGCTGTCCCTTGCCGCCGTCGACGATGACGAGATCCGGCACGGTCCAGCCGGTCTCGCGGGGCGAGCGTTCGGTCCGCCCATCGATCGGGCCGGCGTCAGGATCGAGGTCGAGTGGCTCGCCGTCGTCTCGCTCCCCTTCCGGCGCCTCGTCGGCGCCGACGGCTGCGAGCGACAGGGCCCCCGTCTCGGTCCGCAGCTTCGCCACGCGGCTGAACCGGCGGCGGAGCACCTCGGCCATCATCCGGAAGTCGTCGGGCGTATCGCCGGAACGGATGCGGAATCGGCGGTACTCGCGCGGGTCCGGCTTGCCATCGATGAAGACGACCATCGATCCGACCGCCGACGTGCCCTGGATGTTGCTCATGTCGTAGCACTCGATGCGCTCCGGCACGCGCGGCAGCTCCAGCGCAGTGGCGAGCTGGGTCAGTGCCTCATCGCGCTTCGCCGTGTCGGCCATCCACTCGGCCCGCTCACGCTCGAGCGCCTCGACCGCGTTCTGCGTCGCGAGCGCCACGAGGCGCCGCTTCTCCCCGCGCTCCGGCACGCCGATCGTGACGCGCACGCCTCGTCGGTCGGCGAGGTAGGTCGCCAGCTCGTCGGCGTCGGCAGGCAAAAGCGGCGCCAGGACGGCGCGGGGCACCGAGTCCGTGGCGGCGTAGTACTGCTGCAGGAACGACCCGAGCACCTCGGCATCGGTCACGCCCCGGGCGCCCTCGACGATGAAGTGCTCGCGCCCGATGAGCTTTCCGTTGCGGACCTGCATGACCTGCAGGCACGCGTTGTCCTCCTCCCGCGCCATGCCGATGACATCGTGCTCCGCGCGGCTGAAAGCCGCCATCTTCTGCTGCTCCATCGTCCGCTCGACGGCGCGGAGCTTGTCGCGCGCCACCGCGGCCTGCTCGTAGCGGAGGGACTCGCTGTAATCGCGCATCTCGCGGCGCAGCTCCGCCGCGATCGGCTCCTGCTTCCCGTCCAGGAAGTCGACGATCTGGTCGATCGTCTCGCGATACGGCTGCTTCTCGATGGCCTGGATGCACGGGCCCTGGCATCGGTTGATGAAGTACAGCAGGCATGGCCGCTCGAGCACGCGCTTGCCGTCGGGGATGTCGAGGTTGCAGGTCCGGAACGGGAAGATCTTGCGCAGCAGCTTGAGCGTCTCGTCCACGCTGGAGGCCGATGCGTAGGGCCCGAAGTAGCGGCTGCCGTCGCGGACGAGCCGGCGAGTGCGCACGATGCGCGGGAAGTCCTCGCCGAGCGTGATCTTCACGAAGGGGTAGCTCTTGTCGTCGCGCAGGCGGATGTTGAAGCGCGGCCGGTGCTCCTTGATCAGGTTGCTCTCGAGGAGATAGGCCTCGCTGACCGTGTCGGTGACGATGTACTCGACGTCCGCGACCTCGGTCACCATCCGCGCGATCCGGGCATCCTCCGGCCCGCGCGCCGCGAAGTACGAGCGCACCCGGCCACGCAGCGAGTCCGCCTTGCCGGCGTACAGCACGCGGCCCGTGGCGTTCTTCATGAGGTAGACCCCGGGCCCCGTCGGCAGCCGGCGCAGGACTGCGCGCAGGGTGTCGGTCATGGCGCGCTGGGGGCTCATGACTCGATTCTAGGCGCGCTCCCCGGACCGTTCCCCGAGCGGCTCCGCCGGGCGGCCACCTCTCCAGTAGACGACCGGCTCAGCCGGGCCGGCGATCAGCTCGAGGAGCCGATGCAGCCCGCCCGACGTCCGGGCGATCTCCTCGCGCTCGAGCCACCCGGCCTCCGCGATCTCGCCGAGCTGCGGGTCGAGCTCTCCACCAACGACCCTGGCCGCAAAGATGAAGCTCGTGTCCCGCGCCTTGTGGGCGTCGACGAGCAGCAGCCGCCCGACCACGACCTCCAGCCCGGTCTCCTCGCGCGTCTCGCGCGCGGCGGCGGCATGCGGCGTCTCGCCGCGTTCGACGCGGCCGCCGGGCAGCATCCACTGCTGGCCGCCGTAGGTGGTGCGCACGACGAGGATGCGGCCGGCGTCGTCGGTGGCGAGGACGTTGGCGCCCTCGATGCGGGCGTGCCGGCCTGCGAGCAGCCCCGCCAGCTGGACGGCGCCACCGATGACCAGGACTGGGAGATCGGTGACGCGGAGGCGGCGCCTACGGCGCATCGGCCGCCGCGAGCTCGGTCGTCAGGTGGGCCTGCAGGCTGCCGTAGCTGCCAGGTCCCGTCCACCCGGTGGGGATGAGGATGTACTGGCCATCGGTGTTTGTGGTGGCGGTCAGCACGGGACCCTCGCTCAGCTCCACCCGCCGATCACTCGACAGGTGCGAGGAGAGCAGATAGAGGTCGATGACCGACAGGTCGGTCCGCACGCGGCCCTCCATCGCATCCATCAGACCGAGGCCGGGCAGGATGGCACCGATCCCCCCGTCGCCGACCCGGCCGCGCAGCGCGCCCATGATCCGCGCCTGCCGGACCGACCGTGCGAAGTCGGTCGACTCGCTGACCACGCTCGTGTACCGGGCCCGTGCGTACGCCAGGGCCTGCTCGCCGTCGAGGTGGAGTTTCCCCTGGCCGAAGCGGCCCGCCGTCCATCTGCCGTTGCGGTGCTGCGTCTCGTTGTGCGTGTACTTGAATGCGGTCGGGTTGTTGATCGTGACGCCGCCCACCGCGTCGACCATCTCGCGGAACCCGGTGAAATCGATGGATAGCCAATGGTCGATCTGGAGCCCGGTGACGCTCGACAGGACCTCGGCCATCAGGGCGCCGGCCGTGTCGAGGCCGCCGTTCACGAAGCCGCTCGAGAAGACCTCGTTGACCTTGCCGTTCTGGGGGTAGCTGGCCACGCCCTCGATCCACAGGTCGCGCGGGATCGGGATGGTCGTCGTCGTGTCCGTTGCCGGGTCGATCGACATGATCTGGATCGAGTCGGCGAGGTAGGCGCCGTGGTGGCCCTCGCCGCCGTAGCCGACCATCAGGACGTTCACGCGGTCGCTGCCGTTGAGCGGGCCGAGCAGCGCCGCAGACGGGAAGACGGCGCTCGAGACGGTGGCATTGAACGTCGCCGCCCGGATCCCGAGCAGCACGACCACGACGACAACCGCGACCAGCGCGAGGAGCAGCACGCGCCGAACGGTCCGGAGGAACGAGCCCGACCGGCGGGCCGGCCGCGCCCTGGAGCGCCGCGGCGGGGTCGCCTGGCGTCGCCGGTCGAGGCGCTGCGATGCGCCGCCCGAGCGAATCAGCTCGCGGTCGTACGGGACGTCGCCATGCGTGCGGTCTCGGCTCATGCGGTGCTCATGCTGCGGCGCGGGTCAGATGGCTCTGGGCGCGCACAGGATACGGCTTCGCCCGGTAAGCCGCCGGTGAGCGGCCGGTAAGCGGGGCTGCCGAAGATGAACCGATGGCCATCGCATCCACGGCCTCGACGCTCGACCTGGACTCGATCCTGGCGGCTCTCGATCCGGAGCAGCGCGCCGCAGCCTCCCTGCCGGACGGGCCCGCCCAGATCATCGCCCCGGCCGGCAGCGGCAAGACGACGACCATGGTCGCGCGCCTGGCCGTGCTCCTGTCGCGCGGCGTCCCGGCAGACCGCATCTGCGTCGTCACCTTCAACCGCGATGCGGCGCACGACCTCGCCGCGCGCGTCGCCAGGCGCCTCGGTCCACGGGCTCCGGATGCGGGCGCCATCGAGATCCGAACGCTCCACGCCCTGGCGCGGCAGGTGCTGCTCGACGCCGGCGAGGGCGCCAACCTCATCGCCGATCGCCTCCCGCTGCTGCGCGCGGCTCGACGACGCTGCGCCGCCGCGGACGCATCGGTCCTGCTGCCGGAGGCGTCGCAGCTCGACACATGGCTCTCGGCCTGGAAGGTCGAGGGACGCGAGCCGCCCGCCGTGGCCCGGCCGGTGCTCGACGGGTATGCAGACCTCCTCCGGGCTCGCGGCACGCTCGACTTCGACGACCTCGTCGTGCGGGCGGGCGAGCTCCTCGGGACCGATCCGCGCCTGCGCCTGCGCTGGCAGTCGCGCTTCAGCCACGTCTGCGTCGACGAGTTCCAGGACGTCGACGCGGCGCAGCTGCGGATGGTCCGGCTGCTCGCCGCCCCGGAGGACAACCTGTTCGTGGTCGGCGACGACGACCAGACCATCTACGCATGGCGGCTGGCCGACGTCCGCCGGATCCTGCGATTCTCGGCCGACTACCCAGCCGCCCGGAGAGTCATGCTGGCCACGAACTACCGATGCCCGGCCGCGGTCATCGAGGCGTCCGCCCGCATGGTGGCCGCGAACCGCGAGCGCTTCGCGAAGCCGATCCGTGTGCCCGCCGGCGCGGCTCGCTCCGACACCGCCATCTCCGCCTGGAGCACGGCCGACCCCGGCTGGCCGGACGCGATGGCTCGCCTGGCGGCCGCGGAGGACCGTGCGGAACGTTCGATCTGCTTCCTCTCCCGGACGCGCGGGGAGCTGACGCCGATCCTCCTCGCCCTCGTCCGCGCCGGGGTGCGCCACACGACCGCCGTCGCGCCGCTCGTCGAGTCCGAGGCCGTCGTGGCGCTCGTCACGGACGCGCGGGCCAGCGACGATCGCGACCACCCCTTCCACGTCTGCCGCCGGCTGCGTGCCGCGCGCGGCTGGGAGCGTGGCAGCCCAGGTGGCGACCTCCTGGCAGACGAGGAGCACACGGCTCTCGACGCGCTCCTCGGATGGACGGTCGGATTCGTCACGACCGATTCCTTCGTCGCCGCGTACGACTCCGCCCGAGCCCGGATCGCCGCGCTCCGTGACCCTGACGCGCCGGTCGAGCTGGCCACGGTGCACGCCTCGAAGGGCCGCGAGTGGGAGACGGTCGTGCTCATCGGCTTCGAGGCCGATCGGATCCCGAACCGCCGCTCGATCGTGGACGCCGACGACGCCGACCGCGCGATGGAGGAGGAGCGCCGCCTCGCCTACGTCGCGCTGACCCGCGCCACCCGGCAGCTCATCCTGGCGTTCGACCCGGTACGAGCCTCACCCTTCGTCGCCGAGATGGGCCTCGCACTGCGTGGATCGGTCGCCTGAGGCGGTCGGGCGGCACCTCGATCGTGGCGCTGTCCCCCATCGTCGTGGCCGGCGATCAGGAGGCGGCGGCGACCGGCTCCCGGCGCCGGCGACGAGGGGCGGGACGGGGCTCGGGCTCGTCGGCCAGGCCGAGGACCGGTCGGAGGTAGCGGCCGGTGTGCGAGGCGGCCATCATGGCCACCTCCTCGGGCGTGCCGGCGGCGACGAGCTCTCCGCCCTTGTCCCCGCCCTCCGGGCCGAGATCGATCACCCAGTCCGCCGTCTTGATGACGTCGAGGTTGTGCTCGATGACGACGACCGTGTTCCCGCTCTCGACGAGGCGCGAGAGCACCTGGAGCAGCCGCGCGACGTCGTCGAAATGGAGGCCGGTGGTCGGCTCGTCGAGGATGTAGAAGGTCTTGCCGGTCGCCCGCTTTGAGAGCTCGGTGGCGAGCTTCACGCGCTGTGCCTCGCCGCCGGAGAGCGTCGTCGCGGGCTGGCCGAGGTGGATGTAGCCCATCCCGACGTCGGAGAGCGTCTGAAGCTTGTTCCTGATGGACGGGACCGCCTCGAAGAATTTCAGTGCCTCCTCGACCGTCATCTCGAGGATCTCGGCGACGTTCTTCCCCTTGTAATGGATCTCGAGCGTCTCGCGGTTGTAGCGCTTGCCCTTGCAGATCTCGCAGGCGACGTACACGTCGGGCAGGAAGTGCATCTCGATCTGCACGATGCCGGCGCCCTCGCACGCCTCGCAGCGGCCGCCCTTCACGTTGAAGCTGAAGCGCCCCGGCTTGTAGCCGCGCAGGCGCGACTCCGGGACCGCTGCCAGCAGCTCGCGCAGCGGGCCCCAAAGGCCGGTATAGGTCGCCGGGTTCGAGCGCGGGGTCCGGCCGATCGGCGACTGGTCGATCTCGATCACCTTGTCGATGAGGTCGATCCCCTCGATGCGGCCGTGCTTCCCGGCCGGCGCGCGCGAGCCCCAGATGCGCTGCGCCAGGGCGGGGTGGAGGATCTGGGTCACGAGGCTCGACTTGCCGGACCCGCTCACGCCGGTCACCGCCACGAACCGACCGAGGGGGAACGCGACGTCGATGCCCTTCAGGTTGTTCTCGCGTGCGCCGCGCACGATGATCTGGTCGCCCTCGCCGTTCCGCCGCCGCTCCGGGATCGGCACCGCCCGGTCGCCGCGCAGGTAGGCCGCCGTGACGGACCGATGGCTCTCGAGCAGCTCGGCCAGCGGCCCCGAGTGAATGAGCCGCCCGCCGTGCTCGCCCGCCGCCGGGCCGATGTCGATCACCCAGTCGGCCGAGCGGATCGTCTCCTCGTCGTGCTCGACCACGAGGAGGGTGTTCCCCAGGTCGCGCAGCCGGACCAGCGTGGCGATGAGCCGGGCATTGTCGCGCTGGTGGAGCCCGATCGACGGCTCGTCGAGAATGTAGAGCACGCCCATCAGGCTCGAGCCGATCTGCGTCGCCAGCCGGATGCGCTGTGCCTCCCCGCCGCTCAGCGTCCCCGAGGCGCGGTCGAGGGTCAGGTAGTCCAGACCGACGTCGACGAGAAATCCGAGCCGCGCTCGGATCTCCTTGAGCACCTGCCGCGCGATCTGGTTCTCGCGCTCGTTCAGGCGCTTCGGCAGGCGGTCGTACCAGGCCAGCGCATCGGTCACCGAGCGACGGGTCGTCTCGATGACGTTCTTGCCGGCGATCGTGACCGATAGCGACTCCGGCTTGAGCCGCATGCCGTTGCAGGTCGGGCACGGCTTGTTCGTCATGTAGCGCTCGAACTCGGCGCGCATCGACTCGGAGCCAGTCTCGCGGTGGCGCCGGGTCAGGTTGGGGATGATCCCCTCGAACGTCGTCTTGAAGGTGTGGATGTTCCCGCTCCGGGCCCGATACTTCACGTCGACCCGCTGGCCGCGGTTCCCGTACAGGAGAATCCGGCGCGCCTCGTCGGAGAGGTCGCGGACCGGGACATCGGTTCGGAAGCGGTAGTGCTCCGCGACCGCGTCGAGGATCTTGCTGAACCACGACTCGGTGGCGGCCATGCGACGCCAGGGCAGGATCGCGCCCTCGTCGACCGACAGCTCGTCGTTGGGCAGGACGAGGTCCGGATCGATCTCGAGCCGCGACCCGAGCCCGGTGCAATCCGGGCACGCGCCGTGCGGCGAGTTGAAGCTGAAGTTCCGAGGCGCCGGGTCCTCGAAGCTGCCGCCGTGCTCTGGGCAGGCGTACTTCTCGCTGAAGATGCGGTCCGCCTCCTTCGGAGGGGCATCCGGCAGGTTCAGGAGGAGGATCCCCTCCGACAGGGTCAGCGCCGTGGCGATCGAGTCGGCCATGCGGCTGGCGTCCGGCCGCGGGTTGCCGTCGTCATCGGCCTGGCGCACGACGAGGCGGTCGACGACGACCTCGATCGAGTGCTTGTACTTTTTGTCGAGCTGGATCTCCTCGTCGAGGTCGCGGAGCTGCCCGTCGACCCGCACCCGGACGAAGCCGGCCTGCTTCGCGCCGGCCAGCAGCTTCTCGTGCTCGCCCTTCCGGTCCCGGATGAGCGGTGCCATGACCATGACCCGCGTCCCCTCGGGCAGCTGATAGACCTGGTCGACCATCTGCTCGACGGTCTGGCGCTCGATCTCACGCCCGCAGATCGGGCAGTGCATGCGGCCGATGCGCGCGAAGAGCAGGCGGAGGTAGTCGTAGATCTCGGTGACCGTGCCGACCGTCGAGCGCGGGTTCCGCGAGGCGCCCTTCTGATCGATGCTGATGGCCGGCGAGAGCCCGTCGATCTGGTCGACGTCCGGCTTCTCCATCTGGCCGAGGAACTGGCGGGCGTAGGCGGACAGGCTCTCGACGTAGCGACGCTGTCCCTCGGCGTAGATCGTGTCGAAGGCAAGGCTCGACTTGCCGCTGCCGGACAGCCCGGTGATGACGATCAACCGGTCGCGCGGCATCTCCACGTCGATGTTCTTGAGGTTGTGCTCGCGGGCACCGCGAACCACGATCTTGTCGGAGGGCATTGCGGCGCCAATCGTAGCAGGATGCAGACCGATGCGAACGCCTGTTCGGTTTGCCTTCTCGTCGATCCATGCCATCCCGTCACAGGATGAGACCGATTCCGGTCAGGTCATGGCGAGATTCGGGGTGAAGTGTCCGCAGCTCGCCGGTGGAGGGGCGAGCTGCGGCTCGGTCACGGCGCCCCCGCGATGAGATCGCGGTACCACCGGCCGCTGGCCTTCACCGTGCGCCGCTGCGTGGCGAAGTCCACGTGGACGATGCCGAACCGCGTCCCGTAGCCGAGCGCCCACTCGAAGTTGTCCATGAGCGACCAGGCGA
>Ga0299907_10001446_pt1 | contig 13584 bp, 13 predicted proteins | sample RVTome_16_FD_198680 | JGI IMG/M metagenome (GOLD analysis project Ga0299907, IMG submission 198680) | Soil microbial communities from uranium-contaminated site in the Upper Colorado River Basin, Wyoming, United States - RVT152D67 (version 2) ... | reverse complement strand
GCGCGCCGCGGGAGCGGCGTCGGTTTCCAGGACGCCCACGTCGACCCCGTCCAGGAGGGCGGCGAGGTCCTCCTCGGGCGCCGACACGGCGGGCGACGCGACCGCCTCGGCGGCCGGCGGCTCGCGCCCTTCCTCCGCTCCGGGGTCGGGCTCGGGAGGTGGGAAGGCGGACGTCTCCAGGGCGGCGTGCAGCCGGTCGGAGGCGGCGAGCAGCTCGTCGATCAGGTCGGCGTCCACCGCCAGCGCGCCGCTGCGGATGGACTCGAGGCGGTCCTCCAGGGCGTGCGCCTCGTGCGCGACCGCCGAGTAGCCCATCGCGGCGGCCATGCCCTTCAGGGTGTGCGCCGCGCGGAACGCCTCCTCGACGGGCTCGTCCCCGCCTCCCTGCTCGATCCCGAGCAGGCTGCGCGAGAGCGCCCGCAGGTGCTCGCGGCTCTCCGAGAGGAAGAGCTCGATGTAGCGGCCGGTGTCCACTCGCCTCAGCCGAGGACGCGCTGAACGGCCTCCAGCACCCGGGAAGGCTGGAACGGCTTCACCACGAAGTCCTTCGCCCCCGCCTGGATCGCCTCGACCACGAGCCCCTGCTGGCCCATCGCGCTGCACATGAGGATCCTCGCGCCCGGGTCCTCCTGGACGATCTCCCGGACGGCGTCGATCCCGCCCTTGTCGGGCATGACGATGTCCATCGTCACGAGGTCGGGTTTCAGCTCCCGGTATCGATCGACCGCTTCGACCCCGTTCTCGGCCTCGCCGATGACTTCGAAGCCCGCCTGCTTGAGGATGTTCCCCAGCATGGTGCGCATGAACAGCGCGTCATCGCAGATCAGAACGGTCTTGCCCATGTAGCCCCCCCAGATGTCCCGTGTCCCCGGCCGGCCGACCGCCGCCGGAGATCCCTTCACGCCTATGGGCCGGCGAGTGGCCTCACCGGGTGATGCCGGCTACGTCCGCGGTGGGTCGATGACGTTGGAAATGCGGGTGGGGTCGTCCGAAGCCCAGAGCCGTTCGAGCACGCTGCCCGCATCGAGCGCGAGAAACGCCTTGCCACCCCAGTCTCCGACCCCGAGAAGGCCCTCCTGGTAGGCGTCGAGGACCTTGAGATCCTCCACGCTCACGGAAAGTCCGTGGGTCGCCGCGCTTACCACCGCCAACACCTCCTCCACCACGAACGCGGCCGGGCGGTCCCCGCCCTCCGCGACCAGCAACTGGTGCCCGGCCTTCTCGATCGACGGCCGCAGGGAGAGCGACGCACCGAAGTCGAACACGGTCACGATCCGTCCCCGGAGATTCGCCAGGCCGCCTACTTCCGGCCCACAGCCGGGGAGCCGCGCGAGCGGCCTCGCCTCGAGAATCTCGCGGATCTGCCCGACCGGGAACGCGAACCGGTGGTCCGCGCAGCGGAAGACCACCCACCTGGGTGTCTGCCGCGAGGCCACTTGGGCCGACGAAGCCGGGCTGCTGACGCTCATGGACCGTTCGCCAAAGTACGCCGCGCGCGCGCGTGGGGTCAACCGTCGCGCGCCCAATCGGCGACCGCGCGGAGGTCCTCCGGAAGCGGCGAGGTGAAGCGCTCCCGACGGCCCGTGCGCGGGTGCGTGAACTCCAGCTCCCCGGCGTGCAGGAACTGCCGGCCGGCGCGCCGCGACAGCTCCGCCGCCCAGCCGTGGTCCGGCCCGCCGAACCCGCGTTCCCAGCCCGCGGCGTAGACGGAGTCCCCCACGACGGGGTGCCCGATGTGCCTCAGATGCACGCGGATCTGGTGCGTTCGCCCGGTCTCCAGTTCCGCCCGCAGCAGCTCGGCGGCCCGCCACCGCTCCAGGAGCGTGAAGTGCGTGCGTGCGGCCCTGCCCCCCTCCACCACCGCCATGCGCTTGCGGTGCGAGGAGGATCTGCCGATGGGCGCGTCGACGGACACCGAGTCCTCGACCAGGTGACCCCAGGACGCGGCCAGATAGCGCCGGCGCACCTCCCTCCGCTTGAGCGCCTCCGCCAGCGCCCGGTGGGCCCGGTCGTGCTTGGCGACGACCATCAGACCCGAGGTGTCCCGGTCGAGGCGATGGACTATGCCGGGCCGGCGCACGCCGCCGACCCCGGAGAGGTCCGGGATGTGGAATAGCAGAGCGTGCACGAGCGTTCCCGTGGCGTGCCCGGCGGCCGGATGGACGACCATTCCGGCGGGCTTGTCGATGACCGCCAGGTCGGAGTCTTCGTGGACGATGGTGAGGGGAAGGTCCTCGGGGGTCAGGTGCGACGGCTCGGCCGCGGGCAGTCGAACCTCGACCTCGCTGCCCGGACGGGGCGCCTCGCTCTTCGCCGCCGGCCGCCCGTCCACCAGGATGTGGCCGCCGCGCAGCAGCCGGACCACCTGGGACCTGGAAAGCTCGCCCACCCGGGCGGCGACGTAGGCATCCAGCCGTTCCTGCGGCGGCGCGCCTTCGACCCGCCACCGCCGCACGTCCATGCCCGACCCGCTACCGGCCGGAGTCGCGCGAGTCCTCGCGCCACAGCGACAGGGCGAGGACGACTGCGCCCGCGGTCACCGCTACGTCGGCGACGTTGAACACGGGCCAGCGCACCGCGCCCACGCCGATGTCCACGAAATCCACGACGCCGTGCTCGTGACGCACGCGGTCCACGAGGTTGCCGAGCGCGCCGCCCACGATCAGCGCGATCGCCGTGAGTCGGCCCTGGGCGCGCGCCGGGGTGATCCAGTACATGGCCAGGAGGGCGAGCAGCGCGACCACCGACAGCACCAGGAACACGGCTCGCGACGCGTCCCCCAGGTGAATGCCGAAGGCCGCGCCGGGGTTGAAGATGTAGGTCAGGCGCAGGTACTCGCCGATCAGGTCGACCTGCTGGTAGGGGTCCATGAAGCGCTGCACGAGCGCCTTGGTGATCCAGTCCGCCACGACGAGGGCGACGACGATCCCTCCGAAGCGGGCGTGGTTCTTCTCGCCGCCGGGCGGCACCGACCCCCGCGGCGCGGCGGTCGACGTCCCTCCCACCCTGGTCCCGTTCATCGCTCGGCCAGCGCGAGCCCGATGCGCACGTTCTCGCCGTCCAGGTCCAGCTCGGCCGAGCCCGAGGCGGCCGCCGGGCGGCCGTCTTCCGTATCCAGCGACAGCGCGAGCGTCTCCGCCATGATGAAGTCGCGATGCGCCTCCAGCGAGCGCGCCACCCTGCCGCGCGCGCTCACGGTCAGGTCGATCCGGTCCTGCACCTCCAGGCCGCTCTCCTTGCGCAGCCGCTGGATCCGGCTGACCAGCTCGCGGGCGAGCCCCTCGAGCTGCAGCTCCTCGTCCAGCGTGGGATCCAGCGCCGCGGTGAGCGTGCCGTCCGACTCGACCGTGTAGCCGGCGCGCGCGTGCTGCTGGATATCGACCTCCCCGGGCCCCAGCTCGACCGGCTCCCCGTCCAGCTCGACGCACAGCACGCCGCTGTCGCGGAAATCGGCGAGGGCGTCCGCGCCGGCCTCCCGGACCGCCCGCGCGACGTCGTTCGTGCGCTTGCCGAAGCGCGGCCCGAGGGCGCGGAAGTCGGGCTTGGCGGCGAGCGTCACGAACTCCGCCGCGTCGCGCACCGGATGCACCTCCTTGACGTTCAGCTCCGCGCGCAGGATGTCGGTCACCTCCGGCCGGAGCGCCACCCCGGGGGGAAGCGTGACGTGGACCGCGCGCAGCGGCTGCCGCACCCGGATCTGGACACTCTCCCGCGCCGCGCGGCCGAGGCTCGCGAGCGTCCGCGCCGCGCCCATCTCCGCCTCCAACGCCTCATCCCGGTCCCGCAGCGCCGGCCACCCGGCCAGGTGGACGCTCTCGCCCGCGGTCAGCGCCCGGTGCAGCCAGTCGGCCATGAACGGGGTGAAAGGCGCCAGCAGCCGGCTCGCCGTAACGAGCGCGTCGTGCAGCGTCCGGAACGCCGCCCGCGTGTCGTCCGCGTCGGCGCTCCCCCAGAAGCGGTCGCGGCTCCGGCGCACGTACCAGTTGGAGATGTCGTCGACGATCAGGTCGCCCACGGCGCGCGCCGCCGCGGTGATGTCGTAGGCCTCCATGGCGGCCGTCGCCGCGTCGGCGACGCTCGCCAGGCGCGACAGCATCCAGCGGTCGAGCGCGCCCCGGCGCTCCGGCCGGGGGTCGGCGTCGGACGGCGACCAGTCTTCCAGGTTGGCGTAGAGCTCGAGGATCCGGTACGTGTTGGCCAGCGTGTCGAAGGTGCGCCGGAAGGACTCGGCGAGGGTCGCCTCGTCGAAGCGCTTCGCGCTCCACGGCTGGCTTCCGGCGAGGAAGTACCAGCGCACGGCGTCGGCCCCGTACCGGCCGATCGCGTCCCAGGGATCCACGACGTTGCCGCGGGACTTCGACATCTTCTGCCCCTCGGCGTCCAGCAGCAGGCCGTTCACGACGACGTTCCGGTACGCGGGGCCGCGCCCGAGCATCGTCGCGATCGCCATCAGGGAGTAGAACCACCCGCGCGTCTGGTCCACGCCCTCGCAGATGTAGTCGGCCGGGAAGTGGCGCTCGAACTCCTCCGCGTTCTCGAAGGGCCAGTGCCACTGCGCGTACGGCATCGCGCCGCTGTCGAACCAGACGTCGATGACTTCCGGCGTGCGCCTCATCGTCCCGTCGCACGCGCCGCAGGGCCACGCCAGCTCGTCGATCGCCGGCTTGTGCGGATCGAACTCCTCGCCCAGGGGCCCCGCGCGCTCCGCGAGCGCCGCGAAGGAGCCGATGACCTCGACGTGCCCGGCGTCCGCGTCGCACACCCAGGCAGGGAGCGGCGTGCCCCAGTAGCGGTCGCGCGACAGCGCCCAGTCGACGTTGCCGGCCAGCCATTCGCCGAACCTGCCGGTGCCCACCTCGGGCGGGTACCAGTGGACGCGCGCGTTGTTCTCCACCATGTCGTCGCGCACGCGCGTGGTCTCGAGGAACCACGAGTCGCGCGCCATGTAGATCAGCGGGCTGGAGCAGCGCCAGCAGTGCGGGTAGCTGTGCTCCTCCAGCGTGTGGCGGAAAAGGCGGCCGCGCGCGGCGAGGTCTTCGACGAGGAGCGCGTCGGCTTCTTTGACGAAGACACCGCCCACGAGCGGGATTTCCGGTTCGAAGCGGCCGGCGTCGTCTACGGGACGCAGCAAAGGCAGGCCGTGCCGCTGCCCGGAGGCGTAATCGTCCGCGCCGAACGCGGGCGCCAGGTGCACGACTCCGCTGCCCTCCTCGGCGCTCACGAACTCCTCGGACACCACCGTCCAGCCCGCGCCGGTCTCCTCCGGCTCCGGCAGGAGCGCGAACGGGCGCTCGTAGCGGCGCCCGATCAGCTCCGCGGCGGGCCACAGCCGGACCACCTCGGCGTCCTCGCCGAACAGCGCTTCCACGCGCCGCTCCGCGAGCAGCAGACGCCCGTCGCCGTGGCGGACCTCCGCGTAGGTGAGCTCGGGATGCAGCGCCAGCGCGGCGTTGGCGGGCAGCGTCCAGGGCGTGGTCGTCCACACCAGGAACGCGCGCCCGTTCGGATCGGGGCCGCCATCGGTGACGAGCAGCGGGGCGCGGAAGTAGAGCGATGGATCCGAGACGTCCCTGTAGCCGAGCGCGACCTCGTGCGAGCTCAGCGCGGTGCCGCAGCGGGGGCAGTAGGGCACGCTCTTGTGGCCGCGGTAGAGGAAGCCGCGCGCGTGCAGCTCCGCGAGCAGCGACCAAACGCTCTCGATGTAGTCGTCGGCGAAGGTAACGTAGGGCCGGCTGTAGTCCAGCCAGTACCCGATGCGCTCGGAGAGCCGTTCCCACTCCTCCTTGTAGGTGAAGACGCTCGCGCGGCACGCCTCGTTGAAGGCCGCCACGCCGATCTCCTCGATCTCCCGCTTGCCGCTCACGCCGAGCCGCTTTTCGGCCTCGATCTCGACGGGCAGGCCGTGGGTGTCCCAGCCGGCGATGCGTGTGACGTGGCGGCCGCGCGCGGTGCGGAACCGGCACACGACGTCCTTGAGGGCGCGCGAGAGCACGTGGTGCAGGCCGGGGCGGCCGTTCGCGGTGGGCGGACCCTCCCAGAACACGAACGGCTCGCCTCCCGCGGTGGCTTCCAGCGTCGCGCGGAATAGCTCCTCGGAGCGCCAGCGCTCCAGGAGGGTCTCCTCGAGAGCGCGCGCGTCCGGTGGAAACTGCGGAAAGCTCATGGCCCGGCTTGCCCCTTCCAGTGACGGTTCGCCCGCGACGTGGCCCGCACGTCAGGAGCGCCCGCGGCGGCCGCTCGCTGGGCGAGCCGCGGGCGCTGCGCGCCCCTCTACCTCCGAAGCGCCGCCGCGGTCCCTCCGTCCTCCCGCGCCGCCCCCGGGGCTCACTCCTCCTTGAGGATCGCGGCCAGCCAGTCCGGTTCGTCGCCGCCGCGCGGCGGGGGCGGCTCCTCCCCGCGCGCGTCCGGCGAGCGGCGGACAGGCGGCTTCGGGTCCAGCGACGCCGCCGGGGCCGCGAACCGGTCCCGGCCGTGCCCGCGCTCGTCGGTGACCGGCCTGGGCGCCGCGGCCGGCGGCGGCACCGCCCAGGGATCATCCTCCGCTCCGGCCGAGGGCTCGGCCGCGGGCGGGCGGCCGGGCTCCCGGGTCGCACGGGGCGGCTCGTCCGGGGCCGCGGCATCGTCGCGCGAGCCCGGCCGTCGGGGGCCCGGCTCGCCCGCGCCCCTCCCCGTCGGAGCGGCCGGCGCGCGCACCGCGGCCTCGTCAGCGCTCTTCAGGACGGGCGCGGCCGGCCGTGCGCCGGAGCGTGAGACCGCGGCCGGCGCTTCCTCGTCGGCGCCCTGCGCCCGCACGCGCGGCGCGGACGCGCCCTCGGACCCCTCGGAGGAGGTCGCGGCCTCCTCCAGCGAGTCGGCGACGACCGCGAGCTCGCGCAGCTCGCGCTCGAGCATGCCGCGATAGCCCTCCACGAGCTGCCGCTGGCGCGCGCGCAGCCGGCGCAGCGTCTCCTCCTCCTTCTCGATCGCGCGCAGCGCGCCGTCGCGCACGCGCTGCGCGTCGTGCTCCGCCTCGCGCCGCATCAGGGCGGCCTCCTTGGACGTCTGCTCGCGCATCTCCTCGCGCATCTGCTGCGCGCTGACCAGCGCCTCCGTCAGGGCCTTCTCGCGGTCCTTGTACTCGCCGGCGCTCGACCGGAGCGCCGTCAGCTCCTCGGCGAGCTTCCGGTTCTCCTTGATCAGCGCCTCCAGCCTTTCGGCTACGAGGTTGAGGAAGTCGTCCACGTGCCCGGGGTCGTAGCCCCTCAATCCCCGCGGGAAATCCGCCTTCTTCTGCCGTACTTCGAGCGGTGTCAAGTCGATCATCGTCCACGCTCCCCGAGCAGAACCGTCCCCAGTCGCACCATCGTGCTCCCCTCCTCCACTGCCAGCTCGTAATCCAGCGACATCCCCATCGACAGGTATCGCGCTTCGAATCCCTCCACCCCCGCGGCGCACGCGTCGAAGACTTCGCGGGCGCGCCGGAACGTCCGGCGTACCCACGCGTAGTCGTCGGTCAGCGGCGCCATCGTCATCAGTCCCCTGACCCGCACCGCCTCGAGCTCGCAGATCCGGCCGACCGCCTCCACGTGGCCTTCCCGGATCCCGCCCTTCGCCTCCTCGCCGGAGACGTTGACCTGCACGAGCCCTTCAACCGTCCGGCCGGCGCGCACCGCCTCCTCCGACAGCGCCCGGGCCAGGCGCAGCGAATCCACGGAATGGATGAGCGAAAAGAGCGGCAGGGCGAGTCGGGCCTTGTTTCGCTGGAGGTGTCCGATCAGGTGCCACTCGAGCGTGTCGTCGGGCGCGCGGCGGCCGGCACGCTCGACCTTTTCGGCGAGCTCCTGGACGCGGTTCTCGCCGCACCTCCGCACCCCCTCCGCCGCCACCGCGAGGGCGGCCTCGAGAGGGTGTCCCTTGGTCACCGCGACCAGCGTCACCCCGCTCGCCCGACCTCCCCTCACGCGCGCCCGTTCGATGCGTTCGCGCACCTCCGGCAGCGCGCCGCGCAACCGCGCACGGTAGCCCTCGGTGTCCACGTCCCTCCCGGCGTCCCCTGGCCCACCCCCTTCCGCGCAGGTCCAGTCTACGGCCCCGGCGCCGCTCCTGCCATTCGGCCGCGCCGCGCCGGACCCGTCACCGGCGGCCGGCGACGGAGCTCGATGGTCGACCCGGCCTCGCGTTGGGTCCCCCGAACGAAAAAAAGGGGACCGGCGCCGCCGGTCCCCTTCCGGTGCGCCGGGGCGCACGCGAGAGTCGCGGCCGCCTAGTTCGTCACCCTGAACGTAATCGGCAGCGACACCCACACGCTGACCTTCTGGTCCCGGTTCAGCGCCGGGCTGAACTCCATGATGTCGGCCACCTTGAGCGCCGCCTCGTCGAGCTGCTTCTGGCCGCTCGACTTGTTGAGCAGCGTCTTCTCCACGCGTCCGCTCTGGTTGATATAGAACCAGACCTCGGGCGAACCGCCGATGCCCGCATCCTTCAGCATCGGAGGGTAGTAGCGCTCGAGCGCCCGCGTGATCGCGGTGCGGTTCTTGAGCTCCGGGGCCACCTCGAACGGGGTGTATACCGGCGCGTCGGAGATGTCGCCCTCGCCGGGGCTGGGCGGCGGCGGCAGGTTCTTGATCGGGTTCATCTCGAACGTCGTCGGCGCGATAGTGATGTCCTCGTCGATCGTGACGTCCGAGATCACGGGCGTCGCCGGACGTGCGATCTGCTCGGGCGGCGGCGGGATCTCGATCTCCGGCGGCAGGTCGATGGCCTCGAGCTCGATGTTGTCGAAGGCCACGTCGGCGGCCGTGGCGTCCGGCCAGAACATGAACATGACGAAGTGGAGGAGCGCGGCGGCCGCGATCGAGCCCCAGAACCAGGACCCGAAGCCGTTCTTGAATCGGTCGTTCGCCGTCATACGGCTGGCGGTGATGCCTTCCGTTGCCATCTCTACCTCCTCGCGCGCGCCATGCGCTGTTCCAGGTTCGTATAGAACGTAACACGAACCGTGCCAGCTTCCTGTAGCTGTTCCTGCAACGAGTTCATTACCCGATACGGGACGTCGCGGTCCGCGCGGAGCACCGGAACGAGCCGCTGGTTCGACTCCCTGTAGAGCTCGTTGACGATCGGCGCGACGGCTTCCATCGGGGTGTTCTGGTCGTTGATCCAGATGGCGCCGTCCCGCTCCACCCAGATGTGCAGGATGTCCTTCCTCGGCTCGTCGAGCTTCTGGGTGGCCTCCGCCTCCGGGAACTCCGCGTCGCGCGGCTGTTCCTTCCGAAACACGGTGCTGACCATGAAGAAGATCAGCAGCAGGAAGGCCATGTCGGCCAGCGATGACGACGGGATCTCGCTCGACGCCTTGGACTTCCGTTCCAGCCCGCCTCGCATCATGGCTCTACAACTCCAGTTGCTGGAGGGAGATGCGCTCCGCGCCGGCCGCCTGGAGCTGGTCCAGCACATCGATCATGAACCGGTAGGACGCTTCGGGATGCGTCTTGACGGCGGCGATCAGGTTCTCGTTGCGGGAGAACTCCTGGCGCCAGATCGAGGAGATCTGGCTCGAGCTGACCGGCTGCACCTGCGGGCTCTCGCCGCGCTTGACCTGCACCACGCCGTCCGGCTGCACCGTGAGGTGGAGGACGTTCTTCTGCGAAACCTCGATCTCCTCCTGCCGCTCGGGCAGCACGATGCGCAGCCCCTTCTCCTCCTCGAAGACCGTGGTCACGAGGAAGAACACGAGCAGGAGAAAGGCGATGTCGGCCATCGACGCGGTGGGAATCTCGCCGCTGGGCCGGTTCTTCTTCTTCAGGATTGCCATGTCGGGTTCTCGCGACGCGCTAGAACTGGTGCGGGTCCGACCCGCCGACATCCTCTACACCGGAGTCGAGCGGATCGGTCTCGCGCAGGGTCGGTGCCGGCTCGCTGCGCACGGGCGTGGAGGGCACGACGGGCGGAGCTCCGGCGGGCGCCGGAACCGCTCCGTACTCCCCCCAGATGATCCTCAGCACGGCGCCGCTGCCTTCCTCCATGTCCAGGATGAGCTTGTCGATCCTGCTGACGAACCAGTTGTAGGCGATGTTGATCGGAATGGCGATCACGAGGCCCGCGGCGGTGGTGATCAGGGCGACCTTGATTCCGCCGGCCACGAGCGAGGCCTCCACCTGGCCGGCCTGCTCGATCGCGCCGAAGGCGCCGATCATGCCGACCACGGTGCCCAGGAACCCCAGCAGCGGCGCCACGTTGGCCAGCGTGGCCAGCAGCGTGAGTCCGCGCTCGAGGAAGCCGAGCTCGATCCTGCCGGTCGTCTTGATCGCGTTCTCGATCTCCCGGGTTTCGGCGCCCATGCCGATCAGCCGGCGGAGGCCGGAAACGAGGATCGCCGCCACGGGACCGGGGGTCTCCTCCGCCACGCGCACGGCCTCGGCGAACTTGCGCTCGGTGCCGAGCGTCTCAACCCGCTCGAGCAGCTCGCGGGAACGCGCGTGCGCGGTGAACAGGGTGTACGCCTTCGCGATGATGACGCCGAGGGCGATCAGGGAACAGAGCAGGAGCGGGTACATCATGAACCCGCCGTCGGCGAAGAGCGTCAGCAGGTTGTACTGGTTATCCTGCACGGAACTCCCCCAGGCAGCGGGTCTGTGCGCGCGTGTGGCGCAAAGGATCGGGCAATGTAGGGACCGCCCCGGAGGCGGTCAACGCGATCGATCCCGCGGGCCCGACCGTGAAAACTACCCGGCCCGGACCAGCGTGATCCCGACGAGCTCGTTGCGCAAACGCTCCGGGGAGACGTTGCGCTCGAGCACGCCGCGGCGCGCGATCGATACCTGCGACGTCTCCTCGCTCACGACGACCACGACGGCGTCGGTCTCCTCGGACAGCCCTATGGCCGCGCGGTGCCTGGTGCCCAGCGTGCGGTCGCTGACGGGGTACTGCGTGAGCGGCAGGACCACTCCCGCGGCGACCACCGTATCGCCCGAGATGATCACCGCGCCGTCGTGCAGCGGCGCGGACGGCGCGAAGATGCTCTCCAGCACCTCGGCCTTCACCTTGGCCTGGATCACGGTGCCGGTGACGGCGTACTCCTCGAGCCCCATCTCGCGCTCGAGCGCGATGATCGCGCCGACGTGCGTCCGGCTCAGCCGGATCGCGGCCTCGACCACCTCCTCCACGACCTGGGTCTCCTCCATCCGGTTGAACAGCCGCAGCATCCGGTTCTGGCCGAGACGCGCGAGGGTGCTGCGCAGCTCCGGCTGGAAGACGATCAGCGCCGCGAACGCGCCGTACTCGAACACCTTCTCCATGATGTAGCGGATCAGCCCGAGGTCGAGCACGCGCGAGAAGAAGTACACGCCGCCCAGGACCAGCAGCCCGGTGAGCATCTGGAACGCGCGAGTCCGGGCCAGCAACCGCAACACGTAGTAGAAGACCAGCGCCACGAACAGGATCTGGGCGATGTCCCAGGGCCGCGGCAGCAGGAATTGGTAGCGAACCAGAAACTCAGGCACCGTGTTCCTTCTCGTCGGTCGGCGGCGCGGCGTCGGCGAACGCGGCGGCGACGTCCAGCGCGTGACGCATCGCGCCCACGTCGTGGACACGGAAGATGCGGGCGCCCGCCAGAAACGCCACCACGCACGCGGCGAGCGTTCCGGGCAGCCGGTCCCCGGCGGGGACGCCGCCCGCGAGCTCGCCCACGAAACGCTTCCGGCTGGGACCCACGGCGACCGGGTGGCCCAGGTCCGCGAGCCGCTCCAGGCCGCGCAGCGCCGCCATGCTCTGGGCGGGCGTCTTCGCGAAACCGAGCCCGGGGTCCAGCGCGATCGCTTCCTCCGGCACGCCGCGCGCGCGCGCGGTCCGGAGGGACGCGCGCAGCTCGGCGATCACCTCGCCCATGGGGTCCGGGCCGTAGCGAGCGCGCGCGTAGGACGCCATGTCGGCCACCGTTCCGCGGGAGTGCATCAGGATGAGGCCCGCGTGAGCGTCCCTCACCGCGTCGCCGATCCCGGGGTCGAGCCGCAGCGCCGACACATCGTTGATCACCGCCGCGCCGGCGTCCAGGGCCGCCCGCGCGGTGTCCGCCTTGACGGTGTCGACCGACACGACGACGTCCGGAAACTCGCGCGCGAGTGCCTCGACGACGGGTACCACCCTGCGCCGCTCCTCGGCGGGGGAGACCGGGTCCGCGCCCGGACGTGTCGACTCGCCCCCGACGTCGAGCAGGTCGGCTCCCGCGCCGACCATGCGCCCGGCCGCCGACAGCGCGGCGTCCACGCCCGAGACGCGGCTCTCCTCCCAGAACGAATCCGGCGTCGCGTTCAGAACGCCCATGACGAGCGGCCGCCCGAGGGACAGCCGCCCGGACGCCGTGGCCCAGACCGATGCGCGACGGGGACCGGAGGGCGCCCGCCCCCCGGTCCCCGTCGGCGGCGAGGCCGTCGAAGGCCGCGCCTCGGCCACGCCGGACCGAGCCGAGCTACGGACCCCGCCGGCTGCGCAGCGCCGGCGCGGGCACGATGTCTCCGTCTGCGGCGCCCGGCCGGGCCTCCTGCTTGGAGCGCGCGGGCGCGGGCTTGGCGGGCCCGGGCAGCGGCGGGCCGGCCGGGACGGGCGCCGGCAGCTCCTTGCCCTGCTCGAGGAGCTGGATCTCCTCGGCGTCGAGCGTCTCCCTCTCGAGCAGCGCCTGCGCCAGCGTCTCCAGCAGGCCGCGGTGCTGCTCGAGGGTCGCCACCGCCTTTTCGTACGCCTCGTCCAGAAGGCGCTTCACCTCGTTGTCGACCATCTCGGCGGTGCTCGCGGACACGTGGCGGCGCTGGCCGAGCTCGCGCCCGAGGAACACCTCGTGCTCGGAGTCGCCGACCGCCATCGGCCCCACCTTCTCGCTCATCCCGTACTGCGTCACCATGCGCCGCGAGAGCTGCGTGGCGCGTTCGATGTCGTTGCCCGCCCCGGTAGTGATCTTGTCCCTTCCGAAGGTCAGCTCCTCCGCCGCGCGGCCCCCGAACAACATGGCGAGCTGCGCCACCATGTAGTCCTTCGGGTAGGTGTGGCGGTCCTCCTCGGGCAGCGACGCGGTCACGCCGAGGGCGCGCCCGCGTGGCACGATCGTGACCTTGTGCAGCGGGTCCAGGCCGGGGATGCGCATGGCGATCACCGCGTGGCCCGCCTCGTGATAGGCGGTGAGCTTCTTCTCGGCCTCCGACAGCACCATGCTCTTGCGCTCGGCGCCGAGCATGATCTTGTCCTTGGCCTCCTCCAGATCCTCCATCGTGACGCGCTCGCGGTCGCGCCGGGCGGCCAGAAGGGCGGCCTCGTTCACCAGGTTGGCGAGGTCCGCTCCGCTCATCCCGGGCGTGCCGCGGGCGAGCGTCTCCACGACGACGTCGTCGGCCAGCGGGATCTTGCGCAGGTGCACGCGCAGGATGCCCTCCCGGCCCTTCACGTCGGGAAGGTCGACGACGATCTGGCGGTCGAAACGACCGGGACGCAGGAGCGCCGGATCGAGGACGTCCGGCCGGTTGGTGGCGGCGATCAGGATGACGCCTTCGTTGGACTCGAACCCGTCCATCTCCACGAGCAGCTGGTTGAGCGTCTGCTCGCGCTCGTCGTGTCCCCCGC
>Ga0299907_10001445_pt1 | contig 13585 bp, 12 predicted proteins | sample RVTome_16_FD_198680 | JGI IMG/M metagenome (GOLD analysis project Ga0299907, IMG submission 198680) | Soil microbial communities from uranium-contaminated site in the Upper Colorado River Basin, Wyoming, United States - RVT152D67 (version 2) ... | reverse complement strand
CCGGTCCCACGCGGCGACCCTCGAAGACGATCGCGCCACTCCGCCGATCCGGTGACGTCGCCGCCATCCGATCCTCGAGCTGAAGGCCAAGCTCATCGGCGAGAGCAGCGACATGCCGATGGTCAGGTGCGATCAACTCCCCGCCGTGCTCGGCAACGACGCCTTCCGCAAGGCCGTGGGCGCTCCAGCACCGACCGCCGATGCGCCCCGTCGCCTCGTGAAGCTCAACACCGACGCCCGAGCGTTGGAGCATCTCGGCGCACCGGAGTCCGGCAAGACCCGCGCCGACCACGAGGACCCGTGGTCGATCGTCCACCGGGCTCATTCGGGCCAGACTCACCGGTTCTCCTCGGGTTGACGCGGGCAACAGGACGCACAGCCGTTCGCGAGCAACCCGCCCGCTACGATACGCGGGCCGTGTCAAGCGTTCGTCCCTCCCGGCGCACCGAGTCGTTCACCGAGTCGGTCATCCGCGAGATGACGCGCCTGGCCATGGAGCACGACGCGATCAACCTCGCCCAGGGCTTCCCGGACTTCCCCGCCCCCGCGGAGGTCAAGCAGGCCGCCAAGGACGCCATCGACGCCGACCTGAACCAGTACCCCATCACGTGGGGCGAGCCGGAGCTTCGCGGCGCGATCGCCGCGCACTACGAGCGGCGTTATGGAATGCACGTCGATCCATCGGCGCATCTCTGCGTCACCTGCGGGTCGACCGAGGCGATGATCTCGTCGCTCCTCGGCGTGATCGATCCGGGCGACGAGGTCGTGATCTTCGAGCCCTACTACGAGAACTACGGGCCGGACACGATCCTGTCGGGCGCGGTGCCGCGGTACGTGTCGCTCCGGGCGCCGGAGTGGACGTTCGACGAGATGGAACTTGCGAACGCGTTCGGGCCGCGAACGCGGGGAATCGTCCTCAATTCACCCAACAACCCGACCGGAAAGGTGTTCACCCGCGAGGAGCTCGAACGGATCGCGGCGCTCTGCCAGAAGTGGGACGTGATCGCGTTCACCGACGAGATCTACGAGCACATCGTCTACGACGGCGCGCAGCACGTGCCGATCGCCACGGTCCCCGGCATGGAGGACCGAACGGTCACGATCAGCGCGCTGTCCAAGACATACGCCGTGACCGGATGGCGCGTCGGTTGGGCGATCGCGCCGCCGGCGCTGGTGCCGGGGATCAGGAAGGTCCATGACTTCCTGGCGGTCGGTGCGCCGACGCCCCTGCAGCACGCCGGTGCGACCGCCCTCAACCTGCCGGACACGTACTACGCGCGCATGGCGGAGGAGTACGCCGACCGGCGGGAGCTCATGATGAAGACGCTGTGGGATCACGGGTTCGAGGCCCAGCCGCCGCGAGGCGCGTACTACGTGATGGCGGGGATCTCGCACCTCGGCCTGGGAGACGACACGCAGACGGCCGAACACCTGACGCGGGAGATCGGGGTGGCCGTCGTGCCCGGCTCGTCGTTCTTCTCCGATCCCTCGCTCGGTCACGCGCTCGTGCGTTTCTCGTTCTGCAAGAAGCTCGAGACGCTGGAGGAAGCAGCGCGGCGTCTGGAGAAGCTCCGGACGTAGCTCGCTCAGCCCCGCTCGCGCGCTCGAGCATCGCCGCCCCGCGACCGCGAGGCACAAATCGTCACGCAGCGTTGGCCGCGAACAGCGCGATGAGCTCGTACGCGATGTGTGAGGCGGCAACCGCCGTGATCTCGGCATGGTCGTACGCCGGCGCGACCTCGACGATGTCGGCTCCGGCGAGATCGAGGCCTCGAAGGCCGCGAAGGATGCCCAACATCTCCCGGCTGGTCATGCCTCCCGCCTCGGGCGTCCCCGTTCCCGGCGCGAACGCCGGGTCGAGCGCGTCGATGTCGATCGAGACGTAGACGGGTGCGTCGCCGACGCGTTCGCGGATCCGCCCGGCGACCGCGTCGATCCCCTCCGACAAGATTTCGAGCGCCGTCACGATGCGGAACCCGAAGCTCGCGTCGTCGACGAGGTCCTGCGCCGAGAACAGCGGGCCGCGGATCGCCAGGTGGATCGAGCGGTCCTCGAGGAGCAATCCCTCCTCCCACGCGCGGCGGAACGGCGTCCCGTGCGTGTAGGACGCGCCGAAGTACGTGTCCCACGTGTCGAGGTGCGCGTCGAAGTGCACGAGCGCGAGCGGCCCGCGATGCTCTCGGAGCGAGCGGAGCAGCGGCAGGGCGATCGTGTGGTCGCCGCCGACGCACACGAGCCGTCCCACCACGTCGCGTAACTCGGCGGCGTGCCGCTCGATCTGCCCGATCGCCTCGTCGATCGAGAAGGGGTTGCACGCGATGTCGCCGGCGTCGACGACCTGCTGCGCGGCGAACGGCTGCACGTCGAGGCCCGGGTGGTACGCGCGAAGCAGTCGAGACGCGTTCCGCACCGCGATTGGCCCGAACCGCGCCCCCGGCCGATACGTCACGCCCGAGTCGAACGGGACGCCGAGGACGGCGACGTCGGCGCGTTCGACCTCGTCCAGACGCGGGAGTCGCGCGAACGTCGATGGACCGGCGAAACGCGGGACGACGAGTGGATCGACGGGCCCGCGAGGCTCACCCATGCCCGGTGCAGCGTAGTGCGTCGCCATCGCTCGCGTTCGTCAGCGTTCGTCGCGCGCGAGCTCGTAGCGCACGACCTCGCCGCCGTGTCGGTGCTCGAAGCGTTCGACGAGGCGCAGGCCGCCGTTCTCCGCAACGCGAAGAGACGGGACGTTCTCTGCCGCCGCGAACGCCCGGACGCGCTCGACGCCGAGCGTCTCGAACGCGTAATCGACCAGCGCGCGAACGGCCTCGGTCGCGTACCCGCGCCCCTGGAACGCCGGGGCGATCGTGTATCCGATCTTGGCCACGCCCGGCTCGCCGTCGACGGCGCTGATGCCGACGTCGCCGACCAGGCGACCGCCGTCGCGTTCCTCGACGGTGAACTGCACCCACCCACCTGCTCCGCCCGGCGGCCGGCTCTCCATCTCAAGGATCTCCGCGCGGATGCCATCGGGGTCCGTGCGGTCCCAGCCTTGGTACCGGTTCACGTTCGGGTCGCTGCGGTAGGCCGAGATCGGTTCCGCGTCCTCCGGTCTCGATCGCCGAAGAACGAGGCGCTCCGTCACGAGCGGCTTGAACTCGGGGTCGGCGCGCATCGTTCGGGAAGGGTAACCACCGCAGAAGTGCTGAGGAGCGCTACCCCGTGGCCGGCGCGGGCGGCACGACGGACAGCGCGTCGACCGAGACGACGCGCCCCGTGGCGCGAGGGTCGGATCGGCCCAGTACCTCGATCCGGATGGTGTGCACGCCCGGCGACAACCCCGTCACACGGTGACGCACCCCGTCCACGCGCCGAGGGAAGTACGTGTCGACGACACGCTCGAGCCTCCCGTCGATCCAGATGGCGGCGAGGCCATGGTTCGGCCCGGTGACCGTCGTCCACACGGCACCCGTCCCGCGGAAGCGCACGTCGGCGCGCGCTCCGTTCACGTCGCTGCCCGCGACGCGCCCGTTGCGCCCCTCGCGCGCGGGAAGCACCGTCCACGCACCCGGCCGCCGGTAGGTGATCGCCGTGCTGCCCTGTTCGAGCTCCGTCGGCGCGACGAACGCGCGGACGACGCTCGGCGTGGGGTTGCCGGCGCGGTCCGTGACACGATGCACCGCGGTCGCCGGGTTCACCACGATCCGGTAGTGCTCGCCGGGAACGAGGGATCGGCGCGGCGTGATGACGACCCGGCGCACATCACCCGACGAGCACCCAACGTAGGATCCGACGCCGGTGAGACAGTCGAGCCGGATGCTCGGCTGCCTGACGAACCGGCTCGCGCGCACGTCCACGTTCCGCGGCGTTATGCCGCCCACGGTCTCGTCGAAGGAGACGATCGCCGGGCTCGTGAAACCGTCCGGACGCGTAACCCTTGCGGACGGAGGCGTCGTGTCCGGAACCGTGATGACGAGCTCGCTCAGCGAATCCGTGAGGTTCACGTCGACGCACCCGCGGATCCCCGGAACGCTCCCGCATTCGCTTTGCTGCCAGATCGACCATCCGTGGCCGCCCCACTCCCCGGCGGGAAGCGAGGGACGCCGGACGCCCCAGTGCGCGACCCACAGCGTGTCGAAGCCCGCGTTCACCACCGCCGTCGTGTCGCCGGTTCGCTCCGCCCAGCCGAGGGAGCTCGTGTAGATCATCGGCCGAACGCCGAGGCGGTCGCGAACGCGCCGAAGCCACTGAAGGATCCACCTCGTCAACTGCCGGTGCGACAGCCCGCCGGAGGACTCGAGGTCGAGCACGGGGATGACGTTCCCCGGCTCCAGGCGCGCGACGTCGAGGAAGTGATTCGCCTCGCGGACGGCGTCAAAGGGGCCCCTGTCCGGCCGGGCGAAGTGGTACGCGCCGAACGCCATCTGGTTGGCCTCGGCCTGTGACTTGTTCCGCAGGTATCTCCGGTCGATGTACGTGCGGCCCTCGGTCGCCTTGGCGATCACGAAGTGATGGCCCGAGCGTGCGACGCGCTCCCAGTCGATCCGGCCCTGGTAGTGGGACACGTCGATGCCCCGGATCTGATTCACCCTCGCCTGTCGAACGACCGCTCCAGGGAAGGCCGAGGCGCCGCCGACGATCGACTCCTTGATCGCCTCCACGAAACCCACCGCGGGCGCGGACGCCTTCGGGCCGGTCTTGTCACGCGACGGCCGGTTTGACTCGTCGCCCTTGAAGTTGGGATACGAGGCCAGACCTGCCAGCGCGGCGGCGAAGACGATGACGCACGCCACCGCGCGCCGAACGTGTTGCATCGACGCTGTCCCCCTGCCAAGGACGGGATGGGCGAGGTTACCGAGTGCAACGACGCTTTCGGGGCAGGGACGCTCCAGTTGGAGCATTCCGCCGGAACATCTGTGCACTGAGCGTGCTCGCCGGGCTCGTTGTCTAGAGGAGTTGAGCCGGGCGTGAACTCAGCTCTGGTCGATCGGACGCCGCCCGTACACTCGCCGCACCATGCCGGTCGACGCCGACGCCATCCTTTCGCTCGCCGTCGACCTCGCGACGCACGCGGCCGCGGTGCATGCGGACGGCCGAAAAACGCTGCTCCGAGTCGAGGAGAAGGGCTCGCCGTTCAGTCTGGTCACGCAGGTCGACTTGGAGGCAGAACGCGTGATCGTCGACGGGATCACATCGGCACGTCCGGATGACAAGATCCTCGGCGAAGAAGGAACGTCGGTACCCGGCAGCTCAGGCGTGCGGTGGCTCGTCGACCCGGTCGACGGAACGACGAACTACGTCTACGGGTATGCCGCGTATTCCGTCTCGATCGGCGTCGAGATCGACGGCCAACCGGCGGTCGGCGTGGTGTTCGACACCGCGCGGGACGTGCTGTACACGGCCGTTCGCGGTCGCGGAGCGACGGCGAACGGGAACCCGATCGAGGCGAGCGACAAGGACGAGCTCGCCACCGCGCTCGTCGCGACGGGCTTCGCATTCGATCCCCCGCTTCGAACACGACAGGGCGAGACGCTGATGAAGATCCTGGCGCGTGTTCGCGACATCCGGCGGAGCGGCTCTGCGTCGATCGACCTCGTCTCGGTCGCTACCGGTGCCGTCGACGCGTACTACGAAGCCACGCTGTCCCCGTGGGACGTCGCGGGTGGAGCCGTCATCGCCGAGGAGGCCGGCGCGACGGTGCTTCGGTCGACCGTCGATGGCTATCCGGGGATCGGCGTGATCGGCGCGAACCCCCGGCTGCTCGAACCGCTCACCGTGCTGCTGCGCGACGCCGGCTTCGCCCTGGACGCCTCCTGATCGTTCAACACCCTCAGACGTAAACCGTTGAAGGGGCACCGCCAGAGGCTGTTTTGCTCATCGATCAGCGAGGCGCGGAAACGGTGACGCCCGCAGCAGCCCGAACTACAGCCAAAACGAGCTTGGCCCACGTGGGCTTTCGCACCGGCTTGCTCGATGATTGCTCGTTCGTCAGTTCGGAAAGGCGCTCCTGAATCTCCGCCTCCCATGCATCCCAGCTCTCCATGGACAGAACATCGGCACGTTGATGGACGGGCTCAAGGCAGGGTTCAGAAATGACAGAAAAGGCGGTTCGCTGTACACGGTCCGCGTTCGGCCTCCGCTGCTTCACGTTCAGCCCTGGTAGCGGGCCCGCGTCAGCCGATCGCTTCGCCGCTCACGGGGTCGAACACGTGCAGCCGTGCGGTGTTCACCACGAGCTCCAACCGATCGCCCTGGCGGATAGGCGTCCGTTCGTCGATCCGCGCCACGAATCGGTTCGCGCTGCCGAGCGCGAACGCGGGGCCGTCGTCGTCCGCGCTGAGGTCGCCGTCGCCAGCCCCCGGCACATCCACGACGGGCGCGCCGATATCGAAGTGCACGTGCAGATCGCGCCCGATCGTGTCGACGCGTTCGACGTTCGCCGAGATCCGCGCGTCGGCCGGCGCGGTCGGCGCGAGCGCCGCATCCTGCAGGTCGTCAGGGCGGATCCCCACGACGACCGGCAGGCCCTCGTACACGCGGAGCCGCGGATGCCGTTCGAACACGCGGTCGTCGATCCCGAGGCGATGCGTTCCGAACGCGAACGTCGGGACGCCATCGTCACGGGTCAGCGCGGCTTCAACCAGGTTCATGGGCGGTGTTCCGATGAACCCGGCGACGAACAGGTTCGCCGGCTCGTCGTGCAGCTCGCTCGGCCGGCCCACCTGCTGCAGCACGCCGTCGCGCATCACCGCCACGTGGTCGCCGAGCGTCATCGCCTCGACCTGGTCGTGGGTCACGTACAGCGTGGTGACGCCCACCGCACGCTGGATCCGGATCAGCTCGGCGCGCATGCCGGCGCGGAGCTTGGCGTCGATGTTCGACAACGGCTCGTCCATCAGGAACACCTGCGGCTGCCGGACGATGGCCCGCCCGAGCGCGACGCGCTGCCGCTGACCGCCCGACAGGAAGCGAGGCCGCTTGTCCAGGACGTTGTCGATCTCGAGGATGCGGGCGGCCTGACGAACCATCCGGTCGATGTCGTCCTTCTTGGCGCGGCGGGTGCGAAGGCCGAACGCGATGTTTTCGTACGCCGTCATGTGCGGGTACAGCGCGTAGTTCTGGAAGACCATGGCGACGTCGCGTTCGCGAGGTGAATCGTCGGTGACGTCACGCCCGCCGATGCGGATCGTCCCCTTGGTCACCTCCTCGAGGCCCGCGACCAACCGAAGCACCGTGGTCTTACCGCATCCCGAAGGACCGACGAGGACGAAGAAACTGCCGTCGGGCACGTCGAGATCGAGCGACGACACCGCCTCGACACCGCCACGGTGGACCTTGGTGACGTCCTGGAGCTCGACCTCGCCCATCGCTCAGGCTACGCCCACCACATCTTCGGCTTCGGCTTCTCCTCCCGGATCACCCCGGTCTGCAGCAGCTCGACCGCCTTGCGGAGCCCCTCGTCTATCGAATTGAGCTGGTCCTCGTGCTCGATGCTAGCTCTGTCGGGTTCGTCGGCGGCTGGTTGATCGCGCCGCGCGTGGAGCGTGGCCGAAAACACCGGCCTGAGACGAGCCGCCACGCCTGCCGCGAAGGGCGGCGTTCGGGATATGGTCGAACCATCTAGGCAGAAGGAGGGATGAGCATGAGCCTCCACCGCCACGGCCGGGTCGCAGCCCTGCTCCTCGGCCTTGTCCTTCTCGTCGCGGCATGCACCGGCGACGAGGGAGAGAACGGAGACCGAGCCGCGGGTGGGCAGCCCGCTCAGCCGGCCCCGACCGAGAGCCTGCTCCAGACCGTCACCGACCGCGGGACGCTGCGGTGCGGCGTCAACAACACCGTGCCGGGATTCGGATTCGAGACGGCCGAGGGTCAGATCGAGGGGTTCGACATCGACTTTTGCAGGGCGTTCGCGGCGGCGATCTTCGGCGTGGACGACCCTCAGGAGGGAACGCACTACGAGATGACCCCGGTCGACGCCGACGCCCGGTTCAACGCGCTTCGCGCCGGAGAGTTCGACGTGCTGGTCCGCAACACCACGTGGACGTCCAGCCGCGATGGGGCCGAGGGCGTCTCGTTCGCCCACCCGAACTTCTACGACGGGCAGGCGATGCTGGCTCCGGCCGACCGGTTCTCGACGATCGAGGACCTCGACGGCGCCAACATCTGCGTCACCGCGGGCACGACGACCGAGCTGAACCTCGCCGACTACTTCGGCGCCCGGAACCTCACGTTCGAGCCGATCGTGCTCGAGGACTACGAGGTCATCTTCGAGGCGTTCCGTCAGGAACGGTGCGACGCCGTGACCGGCGACCGCTCGGCGCTCGCCGGACTGCTGCCGCTGTGGGAGGAAGACGTTCCCAACCTGACCATCTTCGAGGACGTCATGTCGAAAGAACCGCTCGCTCCGGGCGTCGTGGACGGTGACAGCGAGTGGTTCGACGTGATCAACGTCGTCGTCAACGGGATCATCCTCGCCGAGGAGCTCGGCGTGACGCAGGACAACGTCGACCAGGAGGCCGAGAGCCCCTCCGATCCGTTCATCGGCGCGCTTCTCGGTGTTTCCGTGCAGGAGGGCGAGGAGCTCGGTCTCGGATTCGATCCGGGCATCGGCATCGAGCCGACATTCATGCAGAGTGTGCTCCGAGCCGTCGGGAACTACGCCGACATCTTCGATCGGCATCTGGCGCCACTCGGTCACGAGCGCGGCATCAACGCGCTGTGGACGGACGGCGGCATCCAGTACGCGATCCCGTTCCGGTAAGCGTGGCCGTCGCCTCGACCGCGCGCCCGCCGCTGTGGCGCAACGTCAGGTTCCTTCGCGTCGCCGGACAGATCGTCTTCGTCGTGCTCGTCGTGCTCGTGGCGCGCCAGGCGTTCCTGAACCTCGAGTTCGGCGTCCGCGAACAGCGTCTCGACCTGTCGTTCGACTTCCTACGGCAACGAGCCGGCTTCGCGATCAAGGAGGGGATCGGATACAGCGCGAACCAGAGCTTCTTCGACGCGTTCCTCGTCGGGGTCGTCAACACGATCCGCGTGGCGCTCCTGGGTCTCGCGCTGGCCACGATCCTCGGGTTGATCATGGGTGTCGCCCGCCTCTCGTCGAACTGGCTCGTTCGTCGCATAGCGCAGGTCTACGTGGAGGTCGTCCGGAACACGCCGGTGCTCGTCCAGATCATCTTCTGGTACGTCGCCGTGATCCTCGCCCTGCCGGCGATCGAGGGCGGAATCTCGCTCTGGGATCTCGCGTTCGTCTCCAACCGGGGCACCGCGATCGCGCGGTTCCGGCTAGAGGAGGGCGCCGGCGCGTGGGTCGTCTTCCTCTTCGGCGGCGTGGTCGCCGCAGCGCTCGTGATGCGGTGGCGAACGAGCGTGAACGATCGAACCGGCCGGACGGGTCCGCGGCTTCCGTGGGCGGCTGCTGCGTTCGTTGCGATCGCACTGGGGGGCTTCCTCTTCACCGGAACACCCCTTCGCGGCGACGTCCCGGAGGTGGGACGGTTCCGCTACGAGGGCGGCCTCCAGGTGAGCCCGGAGTACACCGCTCTACTGCTCGGCCTCGTGATCTACACCGGCGCATTCATCGCCGAGATCGTCCGGAGTAGCATCCAGGCCGTCCCGAAGGGACAGAAGGAGGCGGCGGAAGCCCTCGGTCTCACGCCTCGTCAACAGCTGCGTCTCGTCGTTCTGCCGCAGGCGCTTCGGATCGCGATCCCTCCGCTCAACAGCCAGTACCTGAACCTGACGAAGAACTCGAGCCTGGCGCTCGCGATCGGCTATCCCGAGATCGTCTCGGTGTCGAACACGATCATCAACCAGGCGGCGCGCGCCACTCAGATGCTGTTGCTGGTGATGGCCACATACCTGCTGATGAGCCTCACCATCTCCGCCGCCATGAACGCGCTCAATCGAGTTGTGACACGAAGAGGACGACGATGAGCGGCGCGTTGCCCGGCGACCTCGAGCGTGCATCCGTCCGCGTGGACGAGGAGCCCGCGGTACAGGTCGCGCCGCTCGGCCCGCCGCTCACGCGCGCCGAATGGATCCGGCGGAACCTGTTCAGCACGTGGTTCAACGGATCCCTCACCGTGCTTTCCGGCGCGCTCGTCCTGTTCCTCGGCTTCCACTTCCTGCGCTTCGTCTTCGTGACCGCGGACTGGTCGGTGTTCAGGGCGAACCTTCGCGTCTACATGGTCGGTCGTTTCCCGCTCGAGCACATATGGCGGGTCTGGGCCGTCACGTTCTTCCTCGCCGGCCTGATCGGCGTGTCGCGCGGTGTGCTCACGCCGGCGCGGTGGACGCGCCGCCGTTTGCTCGTCGTCTCGCCGGCCGCGGCGCTCGGCGTGGGTGCCGCGCTGTACCTGGTGCGAAGCGCGCTCGTGTGGACGCTGATGGGCGTTGCGGCGGCGACCTATGTCGCGGGCGTCGCGGCCGGCCGACGGCTCGGGCGACGTCTCGTTCGGCCGCTGCTCGTTGGATGGCTGTTGGCGTTCCCTTTCGTCGTTGTGGTGCTGTCGTTCGGCGACGTTGGTGCCGACCGATGGGGCGGGCTCCTGCTGAACGTGATCGTCGCCGTCGCCGTGATCGCGCTGTCGTTCCCACTCGGCATCCTGCTCGCGCTCGGCCGGCAGAGCTCGCTGCCGGCGATCTCATGGTTCTGCGTCGGCTTCATCGAGCTGATCCGCGGCGTGCCCCTCCTCACGCTGCTGATCTTCGGCCGGTTCGTGTTGATACTTCTGTTGCCACCCGGCGTCGCGTTCGCGCAGATCGTTCGGGCCATCTTCATGTTCACGCTGTTCAGCTCGGCGTATGTAGCGGAGATCGTCCGCGGAGGGCTCCAAGGCGTGCCGGAGGGGCAGTATGAGGCGGCGCGCGCGCTCGGCCTATCGACCACGCGAACGCTGGCGCTCGTCGCGTTGCCTCAGGCGCTTCGGACCACCATCCCGCCGATGATCGGCCACTTCATCAGCGTGTTCAAGGACACGTCCTTGCTCGCAGCCCTGTCGTTCTCGGAGCTCTTGTTCACCGCCAGACGGGCCTCGCAGGCGTTCGAGTTCATCGGCCATCAGGCCGAGGCGCTCCTTCCGGCGGCGCTCCTGTTCTGGATGATCGCGTTCGCGATGTCTCGGTGGAGCCAGCGTGTGGAAACGCGCGTCGGCGTCGGCGAGCGGTGAGCGACGCGCAGCCATCGCGCGCCGGCGACGACACGATGATCCTCGCCGAGGACGTCGAGAAGTGGTTCGGTCATTTCCAGGCGTTGAACGGGATCACGACCTCCGTCCGGCGCGGCGAGGTGGTCGTCGTGATGGGCCCGTCGGGTTCTGGCAAGTCGACGTTCATCCGAACGCTCAATCGCCTGGAGCGCCACGACCGTGGCCGCATCGTGGTCGACGGCATCGAGCTGTCCGATGACATCAGGAACATCGAGCGGATCCGCAGCGAGATCGGAATGGTGTTCCAGTCGTTCAACCTGTTCCCGCACCTCACGGTCGTGGACAACATCACGCTTGCCCCGCGGAACGTCCGACGCTGGCCGAAGGCGACGGCCGCGGACAAGGCGATGCAGCTCTTGGAGCGCGTGGGGATCCCCGAGCAAGCGAAGAAGTACCCCGCACAGCTGTCGGGCGGTCAACAGCAACGAGTAGCGATCGCGCGAGCACTGGCGATGGAGCCGAGGATCATGTTGTTCGACGAGCCGACCTCCGCCCTAGACCCCGAGATGATCAAGGAGGTTCTGGATGTGATGGAGGAGCTAGCCGGCTCCGGGATGACGATGGTCGTCATCACGCATGAGATCGGGTTCGCCAGAGAGGCCGGCGATCGCGTCCTCTTCTTCGACGCAGGACGCCTCGTGGAGGAGGCGCCGCCTGACGTCTTCTTCACCTCACCGCAGACGGAGCGAGCTCAACTGTTCCTGTCGCAGATCCTGTGACTCGCGCTGGAACTGCTCGGAGCCGGGACGCCGCCAACACGGAACCGGTCAGCTCGAGCCCGGGCGTCGCGCGACGACATGGAAGAGATGCCAGTGCTTGTCCTCGGACGTGGCGCTTCCGTCCTCCTCTTCCTCGTCGAACCGCTCGACCTCGAAGCCGTAGAAGAGCGCCACCGCTTGGTCGCGCGTGAATGCCGAGATGTCGTCCTCGGGCGCCCAGGTGTCGCGGTCGCCGAGCAGCTCACCGGCGTACCGGCCCTCGGGTGCGATCGCCGCCAGGATCCGGCGCCACACGTCGCCGAACGCGTCCGGCCGGCAGAAGAACAGGCTGAAGCTCGCCCAGACGAGATCGACGCCGGTAGGAAGCTCGACCTCCTCCATCCTCGACACGAGAGTCGTCAGGCGGCCGGAGAGCGTTCCCGGGACCCGGCGGCGGACGCGCTCGATGGCCTCCTCCTCGGCATCGATGGCGAGCACTCGCCAGCCCCGCCGGAGCATCGCGAGCGTGTCGATGCCCGATCCGCATCCCAGATCGACGGCCGAACGCTCTTCGCCGGCACCGAACGCGTCGAGGACCTCGAGCAGCATCTCGCGAGGCTCACGACCCTCGTGCTCGTCGTAGTACTCGGTCCACTCGGAGCGGGTGGTCATCGTCGCGCATCATAGGGAGCGATGCGGACCGACGAACCGGAGCTCGAGGCGCCCGAACACGTCGCTCGCGACGTGTTCGGGCGCGGCGTCCGCCTGATCCTCTCCTACGTCCGGATGCACCCGAAGCCGTTCGCGATCGCCGTGGCCGGTGCCCTCCTGTTCGCCGTCGGATCGGTTGCCGTCACCATCGCCCTCGGCCGTGTCACGGATCGCGTGCTGCGGCCGGCGTTCACCCCGGAGGGCGTCTCGACGTCCACGATCTGGCTCGGGGTCGCCGCGGTCGTGGGTCTCGCCTGCATCCGAGCTCTCGGCATCGGCATCCGCCGGTATTTCAGCGGTGTGATGGGTTCATCGGTCGCCGCGTCGCTGCGCGACCGCGTCTCCGACCGCTACCGCGATCTGTCGCTCTCGTACCACCGCGGACAACCCACCGGCGAGCTTCTCGCACACATGGAGGCCGACGTCGAGGCATCGATCGAAGTCATGTACCCCGTCCCGTTCTCGGTGGGCGTGATCCTCCTCGTCGTCTTCGCGCTGATCTCGCTCGTCGTGACCGACCCGTTCCTCACGCTGGTCGGCCTCGTCGTCATCCCAACGCTCGGGTTGATGAACCGCGCCTTCGCTCGGCGGATGCAGGCACCGGTCAGGCGCGCGCAGGAGCGGATTGGCGAGGTCTCGGCGATCGCACACGAGTCGATCGACGGCGCGCTCGTCGTCAAGACGCTCGGCCGCGAGCACGCCGAGGTGAACCGGCTCCGCGCGAAAGCACAGGAGCTCCGGGACCAACGCGTGCGATCCGGCTACGTCCGAGCGACGTTCGAGGAAGGGCTCGAGGCGCTTCCCAACCTCGCGGTGATCGTGCTGCTCGCCATCGGCTCGTGGCGCCTTTCGACGGGCGATGTGACGCTCGGAACGCTCGTGCAGGTCGTCACGCTGTTCGGTCTGCTGTCGTGGCCGATGCGGTTCGTCGGCTGGATCCTCGCCGAGATCCCGCGCGCCGTCGTCGGGCACGGCCGC
>Ga0299907_10001444_pt1 | contig 13590 bp, 8 predicted proteins | sample RVTome_16_FD_198680 | JGI IMG/M metagenome (GOLD analysis project Ga0299907, IMG submission 198680) | Soil microbial communities from uranium-contaminated site in the Upper Colorado River Basin, Wyoming, United States - RVT152D67 (version 2) ... | reverse complement strand
GCGGCTCGACGAGGCGGCGGAGATCGCCGCCGGCGATCCGCGGATCGAGATCCGGCTCGAGGACCTTCCGCGGCTGGAGTACCTGCAGCGGTTCGCGAACTGCGACGTCTGCCTCGCGATCAGCCGCTGGGAGGGCCTCGGGCTGCCGCTGTACGAGGCGATCGCGTTCGGGATGCCGGTGATCACGAACGACGTGGCGCCGATGAACGAGCCGATCGAGGACGAGCTGAACGGACTGCTGGTCCGATCGCACCCTGACGGCCACGCGAAGTCGGGGATCATCGCGTACCGGCCCGACATCCGCGATCTCGCCGTGGCGATCGAGCGGCTCGCGGACGCGGGCCTCCGAGAGCGCCTCTCCGAGGGGGCGAGGCAGGTGCGGTCGGAGCGGAGCTGGTCGCGCACGGTGGAAGGCATGGACGCGCTGCTGAGGCAGGTCGAGGGCGTGCCGTCGGTGATGGCAGAGTAGGAATGGAGATGGGCCAGCCCGGCACAGATCGATCGACGGTGCGGTTTCCCGCCCCGTTCATCGTCGGCGTGGGGCGTTCCGGCACGACGCTGCTGCGCCTGATGCTCGACTCGCATCCCGACCTCGCGATCCCGCCCGAGACCCATTTCGTGCCGGAACTGGTGAAGCTGTTCGAGACGGACGACGGGACCTCGCCCGAGCACGTTCTCGAGATCATCACCTCTGGCCGCCACTGGGGCGACTTCGGGCTCGAGCAGGAGTCTCTGCGCGACCGTCTGCACGCCGCCGCGCCCCTCGACGCGACGAGCGCGACCCGCTCTTTCTTCGAGCTCTACGCCGAGCGCCACGGCAAGCCGCGGTGGGGGGACAAGACGCCGATCTACGTCAAGGACATGACCGAGATCGAGGCCGTTATAGCCGAGGCCCGGTTCATTCACCTGATCCGCGACGGGCGAGACGTGGCCCTGTCGCGCGCCGGCCGGGCGCTTCGCCACGCGGCACCGATGCCGAAGGTGGCGCGGCGCTGGAAGCGCCGCATTCGCGAGGCTCGGCGACAGGGCGAGCGGCTCGGCCACTACCTCGAGATCCGCTACGAGGACCTGATCCTCGACACCGAGCCCACCCTGCGGCGGGTGGCGGAGTTCATCGAGCTGCCGTGGGACGAGCGGATGCTCGACTATCACCAGCGCGCCGGCGAGCGGTTGGCGGAGTTCGGCGACCTGCCGAGCGTCGGCGGCAAGCCGGCGCGTCCGGGCGACGAGCGCCTGGCCGCGCACGCCAAGACGAGGGAGCCGCCGGACCCTAAGCGCCTCTCGCGTTGGAAGCGTGAGATGGACCCGGCCGACCGCGCCGCGTTCGAGCGCGTCGCCGGCGACCTGCTGTCCGAGCTCGGGTACCAGGTGCCCCGCGGAACGGCGATCCGGCGCCGGTTCGGCCGGCTGCTGGCGCCCCTGCGACGACGCCAGCACAACCGTAAGGCCAGCCGCGTGACCGTGCGCGAGCCCGGCAGCGACCCCGCCGCCCCCGGACGCGAAGCGGAGGAGGCGGCGGGCAATGATGCGGAGGACGCGACCGGCAGTGATTTTCCTCCTTCCCCCTTCGTCGTCGGCGTGACCCGTTCCGGGACCACCCTCCTGCGGATGATGCTCGACGCGCACCCGCAACTCACGATCCCGCCCGAGACCCACTTCGTCCCCGACCTGATCGAGGCATCGCGCGACGAGCACGCCTCGGCCGAGAGCCTCCACGAGGTGGTCGTGACGAACCGCCGCTGGGGCGACTTTCACCTCGACTCCGACGAGTTGCTCGCCCGCTTCCGGGAGATCAGGCCGCTGAACGCCGGCGACGCGCTGCGGGCGTTCTACTCCCTGTACGCCGAGGGCCAGGGCAAGCCGCGGTGGGGCGACAAGACGCCGATCTACATCAACCGCATGATGCTGATCGAGCGGGCGCTGCCCGAGGCGCGGATGATCCATCTGATCCGCGACGGCCGCGACGCGGCGCTGTCGCGCGCGAGGCGGGTGCTGAAGGAGCCGACGCCGATGTACAAGGTCGCGGAGCGGTGGCGCAACCGGATCGTGCGCGCGCGCGAGCAGGCCCCGCGACTCGATCACTACCTCGAGCTGCGGTACGAGGACGTTGTCCTGAACACCGAGGAGACCCTGCGCCGGATCTGCGAATACGTCGACCTCCCGTGGGACGACGCGATGCTGCACTATCACGAGCGCGCGGCGGAGCGGATGAAGGAGATGCATCGCGACCTGCCCCCCGAGGAGGGCAAGCCGCTGCGTCCCGCCGACCACCGCATGGCCGCCCACGCGCTGACCTCGGAGCCGCCGGACCCGAGCCGCCTGGGCCGGTGGCGGACCGAGATGAGCCCCGAGGACCGGGCGGCGTTCGAGGACGCGGCCGGCGACCTGCTGGCCGAGCTCGGATACGAGCTCGAGGGACAGCCCGCCCAGAGATGATGGCGCGGAGCCGGAGCCACACTCGATGGGGTCACCGATTTGTGAGCACGTCGGCGACGCGACAGGCAGGTGGATTTTGATGTCGATCCTGGGACGGCGAAAGCACCAGCCCGCGCCGTTCGTCGTCGGCATGAACCGCTCCGGCACGACGCTGCTGCGGATGATGCTCGACGCGCATCCCGAGCTCACGATCCCGCCGGAGACCCACTTCGTCCCCGATCTGATCAAGCTCGAGCGCGAGGGCGCCGCGACTCCCGAGTCGATGTTGAAGGTGATCGTCTCGCAGCGCGAGTGGGGCGACTTCGGGCTGACCGAAGACGAGCTGCTGACCCGCTTCCGGGAGATACGGCCGTTGAACGCCGGCGACGCGATCCGGTCCTTCTTCGAGGCCTACGCGGAGCGGGTCGGCAAGCCGCGATGGGGGGACAAGACGCCCCGGTACGTGATCCGGACGCGGCTGATCGAGGACGCGCTGCCCGAGGCGCACTTCGTGCACGTGATCCGCGACGGCCGCGACGTCGCCCTTTCGGTGCGCGACCGCACGGTCAAGGACTTCACGTTCGAGCGCGTCGCGCAGCGATGGAAGGACAAGGTGTCGAAGGCGCGCCGCGACGCTCCGCTGCTCAAGCACTACATGGAGCTTCGGTACGAGGACCTGGTCGGAGATCCCGAGGCGTCGCTGCGCGCGATATGCGAGTTCGTCGACCTGGGCTTCGACGCCGCGATGCTCGACTACCACCGAAGGTCCGAGGACAGGCTCCGGGAGATGGCGCGCGAGCTGCCCGAGCAGGGCGGCAAAACGAGGCTCAGCGTCGAGCGGCGCATGGCCACCCATGCGCGCACCACCGAGCCGCCGGACCTCGAGCGGGTGACGCGGTGGCGCAAGGAGATGAGCCGCCCCGACCGCGAGGCGTTCGAGTCGGTCGCCGGGGACCTGCTGATGGAGCTCGGCTACGAGGTCGACGGAAGCGACGGCGGCGCCGGCTCCGGCCGACCGAACGCCGGCTCGCCGCCGGATCTCGGAGAGCTGCGGACGCCGCGCCGCGCGAACCCCGTTCGCCGCCTCGTGCTGCGTGCGCGCGAGGTTCGCGCGCGGCGGGCAAGCGCGCGGCGCGTCGCCTCGGGCGAGCTGGCGCCGGCGCCGTTCATCGTCGGCGCGACGCGGTCCGGGACGACGCTGCTGAGGCTGATGCTCGACGCGCACCCGCAGATGGCGATCCCGTCCGAGACGCACTTCATCCCCGACCTGATCAAGGCCTACAGGCTCGAGAGCACCTCGCCCGAGCGGCTCGCCGAGGTCGTCGCTTCGCACCGCCGCTGGGGCGACTTCCACCTCGACCCCGCCGAGCTGCTGGGGCGCTTCCGCGAGCTGGACCCGATCAACCCGGGGGACGCGATCCGCGCCTTCTTCGAGCTCTACGCCGAGAAGCAGGGCAAGACCCGATGGGGCGACAAGACGCCGGGCTACGTGCGCGAGATGCACCGCATCGAGAGCGTGCTTCCGGAGGCCCGCTTCGTCCACCTGATCCGCGACGGGCGCGACGTGGCGCTGTCGGTCCTGGGCATGAACTGGGGGCCGAGCACGGTCCCCGAGGCGGCGTTCCGATGGAAGAAGCGGATCTTGCGGGCGCGAGAGCAGGCGCCTCGGATCGGCCACTACACGGAGGTCCGCTACGAGGACCTCGTGCTCGATACCGAGGGCACGCTGCGCCGGGTGTGCGAGCTGGTCGAGCTCCCCTACGACGACGCGATGCTCGCCTACCACGAGCGCGCCGAGCAGCGGCTGCAGGAGAAGGCGCGCGACCTCGACCGCGGCCCCGACAAGGCGCCGCAACCGGCCGAGGCTCGGATGGAGAGCCACGCCCTGGCGAGTGAGCCGCCGGATCCGGAGCGGGTCGCGCGGTGGCGCACCGAGATGAGCCCCGCGGACCGCGCCGTGTACGAGGAGCTCGCCGGCGACCTGCTCGCGGACCTCGGGTACGAGGTCGGCGAGGGCGCCGTCGCCGCTGCCACGCGTTAGCAGAGGGCCGTGAACGACGCAGGGCCCGGGGATCCGGGCCGGCGGCTCGCGCTAGCCGGGCTGAGCGACGCGGATGATGCGGTCGGCGTCGACGGCGCCGAGCCCCTGCACCGTGCCGTCCGGCCACCTCACCTTGATCCTCGCTGAGGTGGCCGCACCGAGCCCGAAGTAGACCCGGTAGTGACCCTGGGAGAGGTGGGAGCCGTCGTTCTGGCCCACCCACTGGGTCTGCTTGCGTCCGGGCGTCGCGGCGCTGACCGCCGCCCCCACCGCCTCGCGGTTGCCCGGCGCCCCCGTGAGCTCGACCTCGAGCCAGTGACCGGCGGCGCCCTCGTTCTCGAGCAGCGTCAGCGATGTCCACTTTCCGTCGCCCTCGCGGCGCACGGCGAGCACAGCGTCGCGTGCCCCGTCGGCGTCGAAGTCGAACCACGAAGCGATCGCCCTGACCACGTCGCCCCCCGGCAACGCGAAGCCGGTACGCACGAAGCGACGACCGGGAACCTGCTTGTACAGGCCACCCGGAATCAGGTGCAGGTCGAGGAGCCCGTCGTTGTCGTAATCGACCCAGTTCGCGGTTCGCGCGCGAGAAGGCAGCCCGACCTTGCCCGGGTTCAGCTTTCGAAACCGCCCCCGCCTGTTCTCGAGCAGGGCGCTGCCCGTTTTCGCGGCGGCGAAGATGTCGGGGTCGCCGTCGTTGTCGTAGTCGCCCACCGCCAGTTTCTGCGCGTTCGCATCGTGCCGGCCTCGGAACGACTGGGTTTGCTCCCAGCGCTTGCCCTTGCGGCGGTAGACGACGAAGCGCTTCTTGCGCGCCGACACCAGCTCCATCGCGCCGCGGCCGTCGACGTCGAGCCACTCGAACGGGTTGCCCTTCACCCGGGACCGCTTCAGACCGCTGGAGACGTTCTTGAAGGTGCCGTTACCGCGCTGGCGAAACAGCCGCGGGCTGGCGCCGAAGCAGTCGACGAAGGCGTCGAGGAGGCCGTCGCGGTTGTAGTCGACCGCGCCGGCGGCCCGCGCGCGGCACGTCCCCTTCGTGATCCCGGAGCCGGCGATCGCGTCCTCGAACCGCGCGCCGTCGCCGAGCAGGAGCTCGTCCTGGATCACTCCCCTGTAGCGACTGATGTTCCCCGACACGCCGCCGCGGACGATGAGAACGTCGATGTGGCCGTCGCGGTTGAAGTCGGCCCACGCCATTCCGTGCCGATCGCGCTGGTAGAGCGTGAACTCGCGTCCGAGCGGGGTGATCCCGTCGCGGCCGACGAACACCGTCGACAGCGGATGCGGGGGGTCGATGGCGACGACGACCGGAAGCGCCGCGCTCTCGGGCCGCACGCGCAGCGTCGAGCTGCCGCTCATCGAGAACGAGACCACGTGCCGGACCGGGGATGTCGCCTGATCCTGCGTCACGCTCGCCTGAGCGCCGGTTGCCTCGGTGACCGTCACGGGGGCGAGGAAGCGCACCCTGCCGGTTGCCGCCTGGCCCGCTCCGACGAGCTGCAGCGTGATCCCGCCGTCGCGGAAGATGTACAGGCCTGGTGCGTCGTCGCTCGGCTCGCTCGGCTCGTCCTCCCAGCCCGGGAAGCCTGACGTCTGGTTGAGCCCGACCTCGGCGAGCCGGTCCTCGAAGGCGCCGCTGCCGTCGTTGGCGAGCAGCAGCTGCACCGAGAGATGGTTGGTCGTGAACACATCGAGGTCGCCGTCGTTGTCGTAGTCGGTGACGCCGAGGTCGTCGAGCGTGAAGCTGCGGTCCGGAAACGGACGCTCCTCGAACCAGCCGTCGGATTGAGCCGCGGCCGGTGACGCGCCGACAACCGCCGCGCATGCGCACGCGACGACTATCAACGCTGATCGCACCCTGCTCATGACGCCGCGCTAGGAACCTTCCGCCCAGCGGAAGGGCTCGTCGATCGTCGGCGTGAGCGGGAACCGCTCCTGGAGCCACCGGTAGCGCTCCGAGCCGGGATCGAGATGCGGACGCACCTCGCCGAGGAAGCCCGGCAGGTGGCCCCAGCGGTGGTAGTGGACGTGGACGATCTCATCGAGCTCGAGGTCGCGAACGCCGGGCGGCAGGAACTTGCGCTTGGGGAGCGGGTAGTTGTACTCGTCCGGGAGGACCAACACCCGGTCGTGGATGTCCGCGATCACCGCGGCCCAGGCGACCTGCTCCATCAGCACCGGCTTCTTGAAAACACAGCCGGACTCGAAGAGTCGCACCAGCGCCCGCTCCCACGCACGGAACAGCCCCGCCTCGCGCCGTGCGGCGACCAGTCCGGTGTTCCAGTAGGCGCGAATCCGCTCGCGGTCGACGATCGTGGTCACGAACGGCCACGACCGCACCCCGAGCAGGTCGTAGACACGCTGCCAGTAGGGCTCGTTGGGATCGCCGGGGCCGGTGGATCCGGCCGCGCGGCTGTTCCCGACCGGCTTCGCGGCGGCCAGCCAGCCGTCGGCGGCGAGCTCGCGCGGCTCGTCGAGGAACACGGTGTCGCTGTCCGCGAACACCAGCAGCTCGTGATCGAGCTCGCGCTCGGCCCACGCGGATACGTAGACCTTGTTGAGCACCGGAGGGTCGCGCCACGGCGAGTCGAGCCGCAACTCGACATGGACTGCGTCGAGCGCGGCGAGGCGCTCCAGCGCCTCGCCGGACGGAGCGTCGTCGGGACTGGTGAACGCATACACCGGGGCGCCGGCGAGCGACCCGCCCCACGCCCGCAGCGACTCGACGAACAGCAGGCTCTGGGACTCGAGCTTGCCGCGCGCGACCCGGATCAGGAACGCGGGGCGTGCGATGGGCTCAGGTGTTCGAAGTTGGGCCACAGCGACAGATCGATCTCCGGGCACAGGCGCGCCAGCTTCGCCGCGTCCTCGCTCAGCCTCGTGACGAGCTCGTCGCGCATCCGCGCCGGCAGCGGCGGCTTGTCGCGCGGCGATCGCTCGCGAACGAGCTGCGGCGGCAGCTCGCCAAACGGCTCCAGCCCGAGAAAGCGACACGTCGCCTCCATCTCGGGCTCGGGGTCCTCACGACAGCGCTCGAACTGGAGCACCATCACCTGGTCGCGCGGGTAGAGCTCGAACAGGCGCTTCAGCTGCTCGTGGTAGAACGACCGCCACAGGGCGTCGGTGATCTCGATCATCCGCAGCGGGCGCCCCGCCTCCTCGGCGAGGCGCACCATGCGCGCCGCGCCGGAGCGGTAGCGCTCCACCGGGTCGCGCAGGATGACGAGGATGCGTGCGTCGGGCGCGGCCTCGCGGAGCAGCGGGAGCGACCAATAGTCGTGCATGTAGCGGGGTGTCCACTCGCCGCTGAGCTTCCCCGCGGGACGCGGGAACAGGCTCGCGTAGCGCTGACCGAAGTCCGCCGGCACGTCGCCGTTCCAGAAGCGGTTGAAGTAGTGCAGCTCCTTGCGCTGGCCCTTGATCCGGACCACGTCCGGATGCGCCTCGATGCCCCGGTACCACCAGCTCGTGCCGGATCGCTGAGCGCCGATCCCTACGAAGTCCGGAGGCCCGGTTCGCCATCCGGGCGGGCACTCGGGAACCTCGATCGGCTCCGCCCAGCGCGGAGTCGGCACCGAGCCGGATCGATCGCGGCCCTTACCCTTCACGCGTCGCGCCTTGGCTCTGCGAATCACCGGCGTCGGAAGCTTACGTGGAGCTGGCGGTCATCCTCAATCTGGCGGTTGGTTACCCGACGTCGAGTGCAGGTAGACGTGTTCTCGGTTGCGGTGCCGCGGCACTCGAAGCCGACCGTGCGAGTATTCGTCCGATGTCGCTGCTCAGTCGCCTCCGCGGGCGGGGGGCCGCAACCCGACCGCCGGCCCCGTTCATCGTCGGCGTGGCCCGGTCCGGGACGACGCTGCTGCGCCTGATGCTCGACGCCCACCACGAGCTGGCGATTCCGCCCGAGACCCATTTCATCCCCAAGGTGGTCAAGGCGTGCGAGCAGCCAGGCGACGCGCGCGAGCGCGTGTTCGAGCTGCTGACCACGCACCGGCGGTGGCCCGACTTCCAGCTCGACGCCGACGAACTGCGGCGGCGGCTCGACCTGATCGAGCCGTTCTGCGCCGGCGACGCGCTGCGCGCGTTCTACGGCCTGTACGCGGAGCAGCGGGGGAAGCCGAGGTGGGGCGACAAGTCGCCGTCCTACGTCCGCAGGATGCGGCGCGTGGCCTCCGCTCTACCGGAGGCGCACTTCGTCCACCTGGTGCGCGACGGCCGCGACGTCGCGCTGTCGCAGGTCGAGGTCGACTTCGGGCCGGACGAGGTGACGGGCGCGGCCGAGGACTGGGTGAATGGGATCGGCAAGGCCCGGCGCCAGGCGCGGCGCCTGCGCCACTACATGGAGCTGCGCTACGAGGACCTCGTCGCCGATCCCGAGCCGGCGCTGCGCCGGGTATGCGAGTTCGTCCACCTGCCATGGGACGAGGTAATGCTCGACTACCACGAGGGCGCTGCGGACAGGATGGCCGAGGTGACCAGGGACTTCGAGCGTGGCGGCGGGCCCGCGATCCCCGCGGCCGTGCGGGCGGAGCGCCACATCCGGGTCGCGGAGCCGCCGCAGCGCGGGCGCGCGGGACGGTGGCGAACCGACATGTCGGCGTCCGACCGCGAGGCGTTCGAGGCGATCGCGGGCGGGCTGCTGGCGGAGCTGGGCTACGAGGTCGGGGAGGGGGAGCGCGAGTGAGTGTGCCGACGCCCAAGCATCGCGAGCTCGGCCTCGCCGACTCGGAGTACGAGCGCATCGTCGAGCTGCTCGAGCGCGAGCCCAACGACCTCGAGCTGGCGATGTTCTCGCTCCTGTGGTCGGAACACTGCGCCTACAAGCACTCCCGCAAGCTGCTGCGCCGGCTGCCCACCGAGGGGCCGCGGGTCCTGATGGGACCGGGAGAGAACGCGGGCGCCGTCGACGTCGGCGGCGGGCGAGCGGTCGCGTTCAAGGTCGAGTCGCACAACCACCCCAGCGCGATCGAGCCGTTCCAGGGCGCGGCCACGGGCGTGGGCGGGATCCTCCGCGACGTGTTCGCCCTCGGCGCACGACCGATCGCCGTGCTCGACTCGCTGCGTTTCGGCGAGCTCGACTCGGAGCGCTCGCGCTACCTGTTCGACCGCGTCGTCGCCGGGATCGGCCACTACGGGAACTCGATCGGAGTGCCGACCGTGGGCGGGGAGGTGTACTTCGAGCCCCCCTACGAGCACAACTGCCTCGTCAACGCGATGTGCGTCGGCCTCGCCTCCGCGGACGGAATGGTCCGCTCAGCTGCAGCCGGCGTCGGCAACGCCGTCGTCCTTCTCGGCGCGTCCACCGGCCGCGACGGGATCGGCGGCGCGTCCGTCCTCGCGTCGGCCGAGCTCGAAGCGGGGGACGAGAAGCGCCCCTCGGTGCAGATCGGCGACCCGTTCGAGGAGAAGAAGCTGATGGAGTGCTGCCTCGAGCTGCTCGACCGCGGCCTCCTTGTCGCGCTCCAGGACCTCGGCGCCGCCGGGCTCACCTCGTCGTCGGGCGAGATGGCGGCGAAGGGCGGCGTGGGGATCGACGTCGACGTCGACCGCGTGCCTCTGCGGGAGGCCGGCATGGAGCCGTTCGAGGTGCTGGTCTCCGAGTCCCAGGAGCGGATGCTGGCGGTGGTCGAGCCAAGCCGCATCGACGAGGTGATTGCGGTGTGCGAGCGGTGGCAGACCGGCGCCGCGGCGATCGGGGAGGTCACCGACACGCGTGCGATCCGGGTGCTGCGCGGCGACGAGGTGGTCGGGGACGTTCCGGTCGAGGTGCTGGTCGACGGGTGCCCGCTGTACGACCTCGAGCCCGCCGAGCCCGAAGGATGGATGTACGGCAACGAGGCCACGACCAGCGCCGTCGAGCCCGGCGAAGCCCTGCTCGAGCTGCTGGGCTCGCCAAGCATTGCCAGCAAACGCTGGGCGTTCGAGCAGTACGACTCGATCGTCCAGTCGCGCACCGTGCGCAGGCCCGAGGCCGCGGACGCCGCCGTGCTGAAGCTCGAGGGCGGCGGCGCGATCGCGGTGTCGATCGACGGCAACGGTCGCCGGGTGGCCTGCGACCCGTACCGGGGGACGGTCGAGGCGGTGCTCGAGTGCGCGGCGAACCTGGCGTGCGTAGGAGCCGAGCCGCTGGGAGCTACCAACTGCCTCAACTTCGGCAATCCCGAGAAGCCTCACGTCGCATGGCAGCTCGACCGCTCGACCCAGGGGCTCGCCGACGCATGCGAGGCGCTCGCCGTCCCGGTCGTCGGCGGCAACGTCTCGCTCTACAACGAGACCGACGCCGGGCCGATCTACCCGACCCCGGTGATCGGCATGGTGGGCGAGCTCCCGGACCCGGCGCGCGCGGGGTCAGTGGGCCTCCGCGAGGGTGACGCGGTCGCGGTCGTCGGCCCGTTCGCGCCGTCGGTCGCCGGCTCGGAGCTGGCGAAGCTGCGCGGCGACCTCGGCCCCGGGCTGCCGGCGCTGCCGATCGACCTCGTGCATGCCGCGATCGAGCTCGTCCGCGAGGGGGTGCGCGCCGGGCGGCTCGGGTGCGCCCACGACGTCTCGGACGGCGGGCTGGCGTGCGCGCTCGCCGAGTGCGCGATCGTGGGCGGTGTCGGGCTGCGGGCCGACCTGGACCCGATGGTCGAGCTGCGCGGGCTGTCGGGCGAGAGCTGCCTGTTCGGCGAGGGCCCGGGCGGGTTCGTCGTCGGCGGCGAGCGCGGCGCGATCGAGGAGCTCGCCTCGTCCGTGGGCGAGCAGGGCGCCCTGCTCATCGGCGAGGCCGGCGGCGGGCGCATCGAGATCTCGGCCGCCGAGGCGGAGCTCGCGCTCACGCTCGCCGATGCCGACCGCGCATGGCGCTCGCTGGGCCGCCGGCTCGAGGGCGCGCCCGCTCAGGCTGCCTGAGCGCCGCCGGCATCGCCGCCTGCAGCATCCGCTAGCATCGTCGCGCGCGGGCGGGGCAGGTGGAATCGCCGGAATGGACGTCCGGCTCCGAGACTTCGCGGCGCCGCGCATGTTGGAACGCTTGATGCGAGGGACTCGCACATTTCGGCGGCCGTTTCGCGCCGCGCTCATGCTGACGCCGGTCGCGCTCGCCGCGGCGGCGGCCGTCGGGCTGTCCGCCGTGCCCGCCACGGCGGCGGCCCAGAAGCCGAATGTCGTCATGGTCGTCACCGACGACCAGCGTCTGGATGAGTTCGACAAGCGCACGATGCCGGCGACCAAAAAGCTGATCGCCGACCAGGGCACCACGTTCACCGAAGCGATCATCCCCACGCCGACCTGCTGCCCCTCGCGGGCGTCCATCATCACGGGGCAGTACGGCCACAACAACGGCGTGCTGGCGAACGCGCCAGGCTACCGGGCGCTTCAGAACCCCGGGAGCACCCTGCCGGTATGGCTGCAGGAGGCCGGCTACCAGACCGCCCACCTGGGCAAGTACCTGAACGGGTACCAGGGGGTGGCCGACCCGAACACCGAGGTCGCGCCGGGCTGGGACCAGTGGCACACGCTGCTGCCCCCGCGCCAGTACTACGGCTACAACCTCGCGGTGAACGGGAAGAAGCGGAAGTACGGCGACAAAGACCCCGACTACCTGACGCGGGTACTGAACCGCCGCACCACCCACCTGATCCGGCGCTTCGCCCGCAAGCCGGATCCGTTCTACATCCAGCTCGACCAGTTCGCCCCCCACACCGAGAGCGGCATCAGCTCGGGGAAGGTCCGGTGCAAGGGCGGCACGGTGCCCGACCCCCGCGACGAGAAGCGGTTTCGGAACGTGAAGCTGCCCGGAAGGCCCAACTTCAACGAGAAGGACGTCAGCGACAAGCCGTCCTTCATCCGCGTGCGCGATCGCCTCGACGCAACCGGGAAGCGGAAGGTTACGAAGCGGTCGGGGTGCCGGCGCGCGTCGCTGCGCGCCGTCGACAGGGGCGTGGAGAAGATCGTCCGCACCCTGGACAAGGAGGGCGAGCTGAACCGCACCGTGATCATCTTCGTCTCCGACAACGGCTATTTCCTCGGCGAGCACCGGATCTCGGTCAACAAGACGTTCCCCTACGAGGAGGCGCTCCGGGTGCCGCTCGCGATGCGCGTGCCCCAGGGCGTGGTCGGCGGCTCGCGGCCAGCGAAGGTGAAGAAGCTGGTCGCGAACATCGACCTGGCGCCCACGATCCTCGAGCTTGCGGGGGGAGAGCCGTGCACCAGCGGCGAGTGCCGGGTGATGGACGGGCATTCACTCGTCGGGCTGCTGAAGGGCAATGGCGGCGGGATCCCCAACAACCGCTCGCTGGTGCTCGAGTACGGTCGCAAGCGCGACAAGGACGGCCTGCTTTGCGAGTACGCCGGGATCCGCGACCCCGCGCGCGTGTACGTCGAGTTCACGGGTCTGGCGTCGGACGGGGGCTGCAGGGAGATCGACGAGGGGGAGTTCTACGACCTGCGACGCGACCCGTTCCAGCTCGCCAACCTTTTCGTCCCGAACCGCGGGGCGAGCACTCAGGCGGATCTCGGGGCGAAGCTCGACGAGCTGCGCGACTGCGCCGGCATCGCGGGCCGAGATCCGCAGCCGCTTGAGGGGTCGTACTGCGAATGAGGCGTCGCCGCGGCCTGCTCCTGCTTGCCTCGCTCGCCGCTGTGCTCGCGGCGTTTCCCTCCCATGCCGCGGCGTTGAAGAAGCCGAACATCGTCCTGATCACCACCGACGACCAGACGCTGGCCGACTTCAACCAGCGCTCGATGCCGAAGACCGCCAGACAGCTCGTCGGCAAGGGGACGACTTTCACGAACGCGATCGTGACGACGCCGCAGTGCTGCCCATCGCGGGCGAGCATCATCACGGGCCAGTACGCCCACAACCACGGCGTGATGTCGAACCGGCTCAGCTATCCGAACCTGCTCGACAAGGACAACACGCTCCCGGTGTGGCTCGATCGCGCGGGGTACAAGACCGCGCACGTGGGCAAGTACCTGAATGGGTACGACTCGGCCGCCGCGACCGAGACCGAGATCGCACCCGGGTGGGACCTGTGGTTCACGACCAAGGGGACGACGCGCTACTACCACTACGACGTGTCGGCGAACGGCCGCCTGAAGCGCTTCGGCGGGCGCGAGCGCGACAACGTCACGGCGGTCATCAACCGCAA
>Ga0299907_10001443_pt1 | contig 13590 bp, 12 predicted proteins | sample RVTome_16_FD_198680 | JGI IMG/M metagenome (GOLD analysis project Ga0299907, IMG submission 198680) | Soil microbial communities from uranium-contaminated site in the Upper Colorado River Basin, Wyoming, United States - RVT152D67 (version 2) ... | reverse complement strand
CCCCGGGTTCGGCGGTGGTGGCGGAGCCGCCTGTGGTGTCTGTGCTTTCACCTGTGCAAGCAGCGACCACCAAGGCCAGCACCACCAGGATCAGCCGTAACGGTCTCGCGCTTCGCTCGCTGCGAGGTTTCATCTCGTCCTCCTGAGTCAAGTGCTACAACGGGTGCCTGGCGTGTGCCCCGGCGCCTGCAATCGTTTGTAGTGTGTCCAACTTAAGGGTGACCCGGGTGATCTGTCAATGCATTCTGTAAAATGCACAGTCCAGACCGCGTTGCCCGTAGGGCATGCCGACGTAACGAACACGAAATCGCGTGTGGAATCGCCGCCCGGCTGGTTACGGGTCGATGTGGGCCACTAGGGCACTAAACCTTCGCCCAGTAGTCGCTGGACGACTTGGACTCGGTGAGCGCCTCTGCCGTCTCGAATCCAGGGGCCATCGAGGCGTCGGTTCCGGCGAGAACTTCGTGGTGCTCGATGTTGAGCAAGCGGAGCCAGCTCTGCTGACCCATGGTCAGACCGATGAAGCACCCCAACTCGACCAGTTCGGCTTCGGTGAAGTGCTCGTAGAGTCGCTCCCAGAACACATCATCGGTCTCGAGATGCCAGGCGATCGCCTCGGCATAGGCGAGAGCGGCTTTCTGCTTGTCGTTGTACTGGGTCGACGTCTCGAAGTTGAGCAGGTCGTCGTACTTGCCCTCGCTCAGACCCTGCTTCCTTCCCTGCTCAGACCGTTGATTTCCGCAGTACTCGCACTTCACCGATCGCGACACGTATACCCGGCAGAGCTCTTTGATCGAGTGATCGACGATCCCCTCACGGAACAGGTTCTTCCAACTGTCGGCGAAGAACCAGAAGGCGGCGGGGACGTGGGCGCGAATCGCCGAGCTCTCGGGGCGGGGGGTTCCCTCCCGGGCGCAACGTTCCATTTCGGCCCGCATCTCAGGCGTCATGTCGTCGAGGGGTACGTAGCTGATTCGCTGTTTGCTGCCCATGGTGGCTCCTTCCAAAGCTCGCAGATCCAGTCTAGGGGAATCTCCAAGGGCAATCGATTGTGGGCCCTTCAGTGGTGGCAGGCCAGTGGTGACGGCTCAACGCTGCAGTCCGATGAGGATGACGCCTCCGGCGACGAGGACGACACTCAACACCACCCACCGGTCGATGCGCTCCTCATGCCGGATGAACAGCCACCCCAGGATGAGGGCCCAGATCCCCTGCGTCCCTTGCAGCGCACCCACCAGCCACGCCTCGAGATAGGAGAAGGCAGCGAACTGGGTGATCAGCGCTCCGCTCATGGCAACGCCGGAGGCCACGAACCACCAGGGGACATGACGGAGGTTTTCACTGAGACGGCGTCCGATGCGGCCGGAGACGGTATCGATGAGGATCACGACGACGAGAGCTGCCGCGGTGCCGATCAGGGCGCCGAGAACTGCGTCGTCGTAGCGGGACAGCCCCCATTTCTTGACGACGAAGCCGAGCCCGAAGCCGACCGGGGCCGCCGCGGCAAAGATGAACCCCAGCCGCAGAGAGCGGGCGTCGGCTGGAGCGGCCACCCCGTCGTGAACCGAGGTCGGTATGGCGCGGGCAAGGACCAGAGCGAGGAGACCCGCGATGATGATCAGCCCGCCCACAGCGTCGAGCAAGCCGACTTTCTCATCGAGGACGAGCCAGCCGGCGAGCGCGGCCACCAGGGGTGTGCCCGTCATGAACGCGCTGCTTCGGGTTGCCCCAACCAAACGCACGGCTCGAAGGTTGGCGAAGCGGCCCATCAGTGAGCCGAGCACCCCACCCACCGCGAGGCCGATGACGCCGGCCGTGTTCCATTGTGGTGCGGTCACGGTCAACGAGACGAGCCCGAGGACGATCACGTTGACCAGGATCGTCATCAGCACGCCGTCGTCCTGGGGACGGTGTCTCTGCCCGACCCGGGCTAGCACCGATCCGATGGCGAAGAGCGCCCCGGTGAGGAGTCCGAAGAAAACTCCGATCAAGCGATCACTCGTGTCTCGAGTCGGTCGTCAGCTTCTCTTTCAGCCAGCAGAAGCTGGCCGGTCCCCAGTCCGATTGGTATTTGAAGGCGCAGTGGCCCGCGTCGGCGTAGATCCGCGCTGTCCGGCTGGCGACCGGCCCGCTCTCCAGCATGAAGTAGATGTTCCCGATCGGTGCCAGATGGTCGTGCTTGCCGTTGATCATCAGGACCGGCTGGGTGATGCGGTCGACGAGGCCGAGCTCCGACAACGCCCATGTCTTGAATCGCTCCTCCTCCAGCTCCCGGGTGGTCGGGCTGAACGAAGGCGGGCCGTCCGGCTCCCCGAACCGCCATTCGGCGCGCCGGTTGGCGTGGGCGACGAATTCCTCCATCTCTTCATCGGTCATCCGGTAGCCGAAGGGGTGACCGGCGTTGGCGACCACCGCACTCACCTTCTCGGGCACTGTTCCGGCAAGTTGCATGACCGAGTATCCGCCGCGGCTGATCCCGAAAGCGCCGATGCGATCGCCGTCGACCTCGGGGCGCGATGCCAGATAGTCGATCGCAGCCTCCCAGGCCGTCACCGAGTCGGGCGACCACGGGAAGGGGTTCTCGCCGGTGGCAGGCCCGTCCATGACCACCGAGGCAAGACCGTTGTCGAGGGCCAGCTCGGCAGCCCAACCACGGTCCTCTTTGAAGACGTCGGCGCCACACATGACGAGAACGCCGGGCACCGGCCCGTCGGGTTTGGCCGGTGCGCGAAAGTGAACCCTGACGGTCTGACCTTCGTGGGGCACGTCCACCACTTCTAGTGAAGGGTCGAGATGGATGCAGGCCTTGCGGTAGGCGCGGGCACACGCCTCGCTGATCTCGGCCTTGACGTCGGTGATCTCTCCCGGGAACCTCCCGATGGCGTAATAGGTCTTGGCCAGGAGATAAGAGCGGCGTGCCGCTTCGTGGTCACCCGAACCCTCCAGCCGGTCGCCCTCCTCCTCATGCCTCTCGCCGACGCTTTGCCACACGGGCACCCAGAGGTCCTGGGTCGTTCCCTCGAGCCGGGCAACCGTCTCGCGGAGCTCGTCAACGTCGTCGATCATCGAGAGCCAGCGGCGATAGAACCCCCCGTGCTCGACGATGAACGGGTCTTCTGAAGGGGTGAACCCCAACTCTGTCATCAGTGCTCCTTTCGCCGGCTCAGCGCCGAGCTCGAATCATGGCGGCCCGCAGGCTCTCCTCGGGCTCGAGGATGTACACGCCGCCGTTGACCCGGTCGGTGACGAAGAAGTTGAGGTCTTCGTCGACGAACAGGTCGTTGATCTGGATCGCCTGCTGGTCGGGAGGGCAACGCGGAATGTAATAGGCGACTTCTCTCGGCTCATCGGGGTTGGCAACGTCGTAGACCCGCAGCCCCGCGTTGAAGTAGGTGGCGAAGATCAAGGTATCGCTGCGGTAACTGCCAGGCCGGTTCTCGTGGAGGCAGTGGGCTCCGTAACGCAGTCCGCGGAGACAGAACTCCTCACCCGGTGTGGGGCACATCGATTTGACCACCGGATGGGCCTCGTCGGCGACGTCGACGATCCGGATCATGTGGGGAGGGCCCTGGCAGTCGTTGAAGGTTGGCTCGTCGGTCACGACCACAAGGCCGCGCGACGGGAGGGGAAGACAGGTGTGTGTGTGCCCGCCGACGACCCAGTTCAGATGGGAGACAACCTCGATACTGTCCAGGTCGGAGATGTCGAGGATGACCATGCCCGAGTCCCAGAATCCGAGATAGGCGCGGTCCCCTGATACCAGGGCGTGGTGCACCGACCTCTTCTCGGTGTCGGGCCAGGTCCTCTGCTCGCCTTTGGCCATACCGGGCCACGACCAACGGGCCCGTTCCAACGGTCGCTCTGGATCGGCGAGGTCGACCACCACCCAGATTCGCTCGGTGAAGCCCTCTGGAGTCGCCGACACGTACGCAAAGCGGCCGCCCTCCCAGACGATGCGATGGACTCCCTGGCCGGTGGAGTCCCAGAAACCGATCTCCTTCGGATCGAAGGGGTCTGTCAGATCGAGGACAGACATACCGACACGTTCGGGTTGTCCCCCCCTGAAAGCCTCGTGATTCACCAGCAGCAAACCGTCTGCCGTTTGCACCTTATGGGTGTGGGCACCGGGTGGCGCCTCCACCTGATGAACGAGGCTGGGCGATGTTCGATCGGAGATGTCGAGAATGCTCGTCCCCATTCCGCTCGGCCCGAAGTGGCCGACGAATAGGGCATCACCTTGACGCATCACCTGCATGCCGTCGCCATAACCACCGAGATCGGAGGTTCCGACGAGGCGGAGGCCGGAAGTCTCCTCGCCGTGCATGCAATCGTTTGTAGCAGATCGCGGGCATGCTGGCAGCAATTGGTATGCTGCGACAGCGAACAGCGACCAGCGCCCAAGGCACACATGACGAAACGGGTGACACTTCGGGACGTCGCCCGTGAGGCGGACGTTCACATTTCGACTGCGTCGCGCGCGCTCAACCCAAAGACACGGGCGATAGTCAACCGCGACACCGTGGAGCGAGTCCTCGATACCGCGGCCAGGCTCGAGTACCGCCCCCACCCCCTCGCACAGGGTCTTCGCACAAACCGGACGATGTCAGTGGGCATGGTTATACCGGATATCGAGAACCCCCTGTTCGGCCCGGTGATCGCCGGTGCGGAGCAAGTCCTCGGCAGTGAGGGCTACTCGTTGCTGATCACCAACACCGACATCAGCGAGAGCCAGACCAGCGCCGTCGTAGAAGCGCTCCTGGAGCGCCGTGTCGATGGGATCATCTTGGCAACCGCCTCGCGGTCGGACGAGGTGATCCGCGATCTCGCCGAGCGCGGTGTCCACATGGTGCTGGTCAACCGGTCCACCGAGGGGATTCCGGTGCCCGCCATCCTCGCGGACGACCTCACCGGGATCGCTCTGGCCGTCGATCATCTGGTAAAGCTCGGGCATACTCGAATCGGTCATGTCGCCGGTCCCCAGCACCTGTCCACCGGTTTGGGACGTCACCAGGCGTTTCTCACCCGGATGCAGAGCCTCAACCTGGCCATCGATTCGTCGGCGGTCGAGGAGTCGACCTGGTACCAGGTCGACCCCGGATACAAGGCGGCGCGGACCCTCCTGGAACGACGTCCTGACCTCACGGCAATCGTGGCCGCCAACGACCTCATCGCCCTGGGCTGCTACCGAGCGGTTCGCGAGTCGGGTCGGGAGGTGGGTGTCGACGTCTCGATAACCGGATACAACGACATCCCCCTTCTCGACTTGATGCAGCCGCCGATGACGTCGGTGCGTGTGCCCTACCGCCAGATGGGGGTGGAGGCGGCGAACGCTCTCTTGGAGATGATGGCGTCGGGGTCGCCTGCAGGGCGCCCGATCTCCATCCGTCTCACGCCGGTTCTGTCGGTCAGAGAGTCGACCGCTCCACCAGCCTGACGCGACTTACGAGCGTCATCGCACGGTGGTGTCGGCGGTCAGCCGCACGGTTCAGGACAGTCCGTCCGAGACCTCACGGTTCTCAGACTCGACCTCTCGACCTGCGGCGTGAGCTTCCTTGGTGAGCAGGGCAGCGAAGTCCTGGTCTCCGTAGCCGAGACCGATGCCCTCAACGATGATGGCGTGGACCAATGCCGCCGTCGGCACGGGCACATCGAGCGCGGTGGCAGTTGCCAGCCCCAGCTCGAAGTCCTTGCGGAGCAGATGCCATGTGAACGTCGGCGAGTAGTCGAGGTTGACGTATGCGGGGGTCTTGTACTTCGTGAAGGTCGAGCCGACGACCGAGTCGTTGAGGAACTCGAACAGGTCTGCCCGCGACACACCCGACGCCTCGGCCAGCACCGAGATCTCCGCCATCGATTGCGCGACGATGCCGAGCAGCAAGTTGTGGCAGATCTTCACCAGGCGCGCCTCGTCCTCGGTGCCGACATAGGTCACTTTGCGGCCGAATTCCTCGAGGTATGGCAGGGCTTTGGCAAATGCGGTCTCAGGCCCGGAGGCAACGACCGTGAGCTTGCCAGCCTCCACGACCTTGGGGTTGCCGCTCACCGGAGCTGCGAGCACTTCGGTGCCCACCTCGGCCGCCTTGGAGCGCAACGTCTTGGACGTCTCCGGGTCGATGGTGGTCGAGTCGACGATGACGGCCGGCCGGGCGTCGGGACGGGAAAGGACACCCTCGGGGCCAACGGTGACATCGAGGACGTCTTCGGGGCCGCCGACCATGATGAAGATCAGATCGAGGTCGGCGAGATCGGCCGGCGTGTCCACGACTTTGGCCCCATATTCGGCAAGGGCCTCGGCCTTGGCCCGGGTCCGGTTGTGGACCAATACCTCTGTGCCGGCATCGAGCAGACGTTTGACCAGGGCCGAGCCCATCCTCCCGGCCCCTATCCAGCCGACTTTTTCTCCGGTCATGATCGCTGGTTCCTCCACATTCGCATCGTTTTGTACTCGACCGGCCGACGTGCGGTCGGTCGAACCTGAGAGCCGATGAGTGCTCAGTCAGGAAGCTGTCGGATCCATCTGGCCTCGAGTTTGACGCCGGCATCGCTGATCAGGTTGTAGACGGGACAACGTGCCTCGGTCTCCTCGACGACTTCGCGAAGTCGCTCCTCCGACTCCTCCGTTATCACTGTTGCCTCGAGACGTACCGTCTGGAAATGCGGTCTCACGGAGCGATTGCCGAGTCGTCCCCTGATATCGATGGTGAACTCACCGGCGAAGCTGATCGACTGATAGCTGAAGCCGAGCTCGGTCGCGGTCCGGTGGAATGTCACCGACTCACAACCGCACAGCGCCCCCAGCACCGTCTGTAGGGGAGATGGGCCCTCCCCGGTGCCACCGTGGGCCACCGGCTCGTCCGTGGTCAGAAAACCGAACGCTCCACAGTCGACGTCGGTGCGCATGTCCCCGTGATTGATCGCGGTGAGTGTCTTGCGACGCAGGAGCGGTTCTGCCGAACTGGCGTCTGAGATGATCTCGGTCGACATGTCGTCTCCTGTATCGCCGGCTCGCCCAACCCAACAATCGTTTGCAGCCTCCAGCCTAGCGCCGGTCGCCTTCGTGGTAGTCGGCGTCGTTGGCTCGATCGCTGTTTGGTTGCCATCCGATCCCGGCCCTAGGATCGAATCGGCCCTTCTGGACAGGGAATGACTGTATGGTCGTCAACCCATATTGGCGAGGGGAAGGAAATCCAACAGGCTACGTTTGTCGACGAACCTCTCCACTCTCGGCTACAAACGATTGGCGGAGACGATAACGTTGCCGTGACAAGCGCACCGATCAAGACGGTCGGCGCCCATCGATGAAGAAGATAAACAGCAACCGGTTGCCCTCGCAAACAGTGCGGGGACCTGCAACACGAGGAGGAGCAGGAATGAAATCGTGGAAGAAATTGGCCACGATCCTCACCGTCTTGGCCATGCTGGTGGCAGCGTGTGGAGACGAGGGAGGGGATACCACTACCACCGCCAGTGGAGGTGGCACCACCGAGCCGGCGACCGATACCACGGTCGGAGGAGACACTGGCACGACGATGGCCGAGGGGGAAGGCGAGCCCATCGTGGCCGCAACCTCATTGCCGTTGACCGGTGACTTCTCGATCCCGGCACAGAAGCATCTCGACGGCTACCAGCTTTGCGTCAATCTCATCAACGACCGAGGTGGGATCCTGGGCCGGCCGATGGAGTTGGAGTTCGAAGACAACCAGTCCGACCAGGAGATCGCCGTGACTCAGACCGAGCGCATGGTGGCTGAGGCGGACATCTTGTTCGGAACTTTCTCCAGTCTCCTCACCGGACCGACTTCGGCGATCGCCGAGCAGAACGGAATGGTGTACCCGGTTCCGTCGGGTGGCGCCCAGCGGATCTGGGAGAGAGGGTTCCAGAACATCTTCTACTTCCAGGCCCAGCCCGCCGAGGGCATCGGCACCGCCGCGGTGAATGCCTTGCTCTACTACCGGGACGAGGGAATGATCTCTGAAGAGGACTTTCCCGAGACCGCCGCTGTCGTGTACGCCGACGACCCCTTCGCCGCCGCCGGACGCAACGGTCTGGCCGGTGGGACCGTGAACGACCCTGCGACGGGTGACGTCCTGGCCGACCTGGCTCCGGGTTATCTCGCCGACGCCGGCATCGAGGTCGTGTACGACGAGCAGTGGCCCGTCGGCTTCACGGATTGGACCACCTTCGCGAGTGCAATCGCTTCGAGCGGGGCAGAGTCGGTGTGGGCCGCCACGGCGTCAGTCGACGAGGCGATCTCGCTGGTTCAGGCACTTCAGCAGGTTGGTCATCAGCCGTCGTTCGTGTGGATGTCCCAAGGGGCCCAGGTCGAGTTCCTCGACGAGCTCGGCGACCCGGCGAACCACATCACCATGCACACGGTCTGGCACCCGTCAGCCGAGTTCACCGGCCTGTTGGCCGGTGAGGAGTACACCAACCAGGACTTCCAGGCCGACTTCGAGGCCGAATTCGGTCGTGCCCCGGACGAGGACGAGGCGATCCCGTTCGCGGTCTGCCAGGGCATGGAGCAGGCGATAATCGGTGCCGGCAGCACCGACAATGCCGCGATGTCCGCGTGGCTGCGTGACAGGACCGAGGCCGACCCGGTGCGGACGGTGCTCGGCGACTTCCACTGGGACGAGCGCGGTCTGCCCATAGGGCGGGACTACATCCTGAACCAGTGGCAGGACGGCATTCTCCAGTTCGTGTACCCGGTGGGCGAGGGGCTCGACACAGTCGACCTCGTCTTCCCGAAGGCAGAGTGGTAGTGGTCAACGTCGGGTTGGCCTGACATGTGTGAGAGAGCGGGGGTGAGACCCGAGGTCCGCCCCCGCTCTCTTCCCTTTGGACTCGGCTTCGACTACAGAGGGGCATGTCACGTGATCGGAGGTAGCTCGTAGCAGATCTTCTAGAGGTTCAGGGAATCGCCAAGTCATACGGTGGCGTGGAGGCCGTTCGGGCGTGCTCGTTCGAGGTATCCACAGGTTCGATCACAGGTCTGATCGGGCCCAACGGCGCCGGAAAGACGACTGCCTTTGACATCATCACGGGCATTGTCACCGCCGACGACGGCGCCGTCTTGTTCGACGGTGTCGACATCACCGGATACATGCCGCACCGGGTGACCCGGCTCGGGGTCAGCAGGACTTTCCAGATCACCCGTGATCTCAGTGCGATGACAGTCCTCGAGAACATGATCGTCGGATCGCCGACCGAAGGGTGGCGCAGTCTCTTGGGATCGCGCATGCTGAAGCGGGAGGAGGACCGGGCGATGGGCTTGCTCCAATTCGTGGGAATCGATTCGCTGGCATCGGAGCCTGCGAGCTCGCTGTCGTACGGCCAGAAGAAGCTTCTCGAGTTTGCCTCGGTGCTCATGCCCGAGCCCAAGCTGATAATGCTCGACGAGCCCGCCGGGGGAGTGAATCCGGCCCTGTTGGATCGGATCATGGACCATATTCGTGAGCTGAACGCATCGGGCATCACTTTTCTCATCGTGGAGCACAACATGGATGTGGTCATGTCCCTCTGTGACTCCGTCATCGTGATGGCCCACGGTGAAGTCCTCACCAAAGGGACTCCTGACGCGATCCGGGCCGACGACATCGTCCTCGACGCATATCTGGGTCGGGTGTAGCCGATGGCCCTCCTGGAAATCGAGGATGTGGTGGCCGGATACGGGCCAGGCCCCGACATCTTGACCGGGGTCACCCTCAGCATCGAGGAGGGAACTTCCTACTGCATCGTGGGCCCCAACGGCGCCGGTAAGTCGACACTGCTCCGGACCATCGCCGGCATCCTCAAGCCGAGGGCCGGGGAGGTCCGACTCGACGGCACGATAGTGAACGGCTCGCGTCCGGATCAGATGCTCGCGGCCGGCGTCTGCTTCGTTCCCCAGGACGCCAGCCTCTTCCCGACGATGACGGTGCGTGAGAACCTGGTGATGGGTGGTTACCTGCTGGGTGACCGCGCCCTCAAACGCCAGCGTTTGGAGATGGTCTTCGAGACGTTCCCCGCGTTGGCGGAAAGAAAAAGCCAGAACGCCGGGACCCTGTCCGGGGGAGAACAGCAGATGGTCACATTGGGCCGGTCGCTGATGGTCGAGCCCAAAATGGTCATGATCGACGAGCCCAGCCTCGGGCTGGCGCCGATGATCGCCGATCAGATATTCGAGAAGATCCGTGGGTTTCGCGAGCTCGGGATAACGGTCGTGCTGGTCGAGCAGAATGCGGTGAAAGGTCTCGAGAGCGTCGACTGGGGTTTCGTCCTCGACCTGGGCTCGAAGGAGTTCGAAGGACCGGCCGACGGCATCCTCGCCGATCCCCGGATCCGTGAGCTCTACCTGGGCAAGCAGCTGGCACCGAGGGAGCCTCGATGAACTGGGTCCAGATCCTCGTTCTCGGCCTGCTGTTGGGCAGTGTCTACGCCATGATGGCCTCGGGTCTCACCCTCCTGTTCGGAGTGATGCGGGTGGTCAATCTGGCCCACGCCGCCTTCATCCTGATCGCCTCCTACATCACGTACCAACTCTTCGAGAACCTGACACTCGACCCCATCATCTCCTTGGTGATCACCATGCCGCTCATGTTCGGTCTGGGTGTGGTCATCTACCTACTGCTCTTCCCGCGGATCGAGGGCAGCCCCCGTTATGTCGAGATGACCGTCCTCCTCACCTTCGGGCTGGCCCTGGTTGTCGAGGGACTGCTCACGTTCGTGTTCACCGGCACATTTCGCAGTGTCAGGCCCGATTACGTGTCTACCTCGATACACGTTGGCAACATCTTCATCCCCTCCAACCAGCTCTACGCCTCGGCGGTCAGCTTCGTCCTGCTCATCGGGCTCTGGGCCATGCTCCGCTTCACCAAGACCGGGACCGCTATCCGGGCGACAATGCAGAACCGGGGCGCGGCCCAGATCGTGGGTGTGAACGTGAAGCGCATCTCGGCAATCGCGTTCGGGACGGGTATGGCTCTTGCCGGGGCTGCCGGATCGCTCCTGAGCTTTCTCTTCCCCTTTTTCCCCGGCAAGCATTGGCAGTGGATCGCCCTATTGCTCTCCCTCATCGTGCTGGGCGGCATGGGCAGCATCAAGGGGGCGGTCATCGGCGCCCTGCTCCTTGCGATTGCAAGTGCGGTCGTGACCGACACGTTCGGGCCGACCTGGTCACCCATCACCTTCTACCTGACACTGTTCCTCATCCTGTTGGTCCGGCCCCAGGGCCTCTTCGGGGCGAAGCTGAGGTTGTAGTGACGCACGAGACCGAAAAACTCGACACCACCGGCATCCCTGTCGTCGACCAGCTCGATGTCGACGTGGTGCCCAGCCGACCGGGCCGGGCCGAAGGAGTCCTATCCCGGCGGGTGGCGCTCGGGCTGGTCCTGGCGCTCATCCTCCTCTTCCCCGTCATCGCCATCCCGGTTTTCAGCTCCTACGCATATGTGTTACAGGTCGGGATGCTGACGCTGATGTGGATCTCGATGTCATCGAGTTGGAACATCATCGGCGGTTTTGCCGGGTACATCTCCCTCGGGCACGGTGTCTTCTATGCGATCGGGGGGTATTCCGCCGGCCTCGCCCTTGCCCACTGGGGGATCTCGCCTTTCCTTTTCCTCCCTGTGGCCGGGCTGGCCGCGATGGCTGTCGGGTTGCTCGCCGGTCTGATCACTCTGAGGACCAGGGGGCCGGCCTTCATCGTGGCCACCATCGCCATGCTCTTCCTCTTCCTCCTCTGGTTCGACAACTGGGAGTTCATCGGTGCGTCGAGCGGTCTGGACCTACCGCTGGTCGACATTCCCGTGCGCTGGCTCAAGGTGCCCTTCTATTACGCGATGTCGTTGTCCGCCATCGGCGCCGTATATCTGTCCTACCGGGTCGCACACTCCAAGTTCGGCCTCGGGCTCCGTGCCATCAGCGAGGACGAGACCAAGGCCGAGGTGGCCGGGATCAACACCCGGTGGTACAAGGTGATCGCCTTCTCCCTCAGTGCCTTCTTCATCGGCACGGCCGGGGCGGTCTACGGCTACTCGCTGACCCATCTACGGCCCTTGACGTTCTTCGCCATCGCCGTCGCCGCCCGCATGGTGCTGATGTCGATCATCGGGGGCAGGGGGACGGTGGCCGGGCCCGTGGTCGGCGCCATCCTCATCGTCGGGGTGAACGAGTTCTCGGTGCGACAATTCGGGCAGACCGAGCTCAACATCGTGGTGACAGGTGCCATCCTCGTCGCCGCCCTCCTCTTCTTCCCCCAGGGCATCGTGGGCAGCCTGCGCAAGTCGGGGAGGCTCCCCGCCTTCCTCGACTGGGATTAGTGGTCTATCACCGGCACCAGTAGCCGGGATAGACGGCCGGGGCCGGTGTGGATGCTCACCTGGCCACCGAGCACATCCTCGGGCCGGTCCTGAGGGTCGTCGTGTAGGAACGGCCCGCATCCGGTCAATCGGTTCTTGAACGTGGTCAGCGACGCCAGCCCGAGGTCTCCCTGGTACTCGTAGTCCTTGCCCCTGATGGTGAGCCCGAGACGGTATCCGGTTGGAATCACGATGGACGTGGGCCAGATCTCGACATCGAGCTCGTAGACCTCGCCAGGGGTCAGCGGGTCCTTCCGATCGTGGGTGTGATAGGGGCGATAGGGGAGTGTCAGCTCAGGGTCGAGACGCCGATGCGACGCCCGCAGCCAACCCTGAGCGATCGGGGTGTGTGGGTCGATGGCGCCCTGGAACGTGACCTCGTCACCGGCCGGGTCGAACACCCGGACCACGGCGAAGATGTCGGCGTCGACGGTGGTCGAAGAGACGAAGACCTTGAGGGCGAGCGGGCCGGTGATCTCCGTCTCGGCGTCGAATGGCCTATGGAGGAAGGTCACACCCTCCCCGGTGGCGTCGTAGACGGCCTCGTGACCGGCAGCCGGTTCGTCGGTGGATAGGGCGTTGTCGGCCGTGTCGAGAAACAGCTCGGTCCACACGGTGCCCGGCAGGGGCCACGCCGCGGCGGTGCGCTCCTCGAACCGGTCGAGATGGCGGATCTGGAGCCGCACCGGTGGCTCGGCGTCCCATCCGTTGTCCTCGTCCTTGAGGTAACGGGCAAAGAACCTCTTCTGCAAGTCGATCCCGTAGTCGGTGTAGAAGTGAGTCCAATGCTCGAGACCATGGACCTCCAGCCACTTCCGCTCGGCGGCAGAGCGCACGAACCCTTCGATGTTGCCTCGGAGATGGAGCCCCTGACCTCCCCAGTTGCCCGCGGAGAGGAGCGGCACGTCGATCTTCGACCATTCCGGTGACCGGTCACGGTGGAAGATGTCGTCGAGGGGGTGATTTCTGACGTCGGCGCCGAGGTCGGCCCGATTCCGGGTCAGCTCGTCGTCGCTCAGGCTGATGTCCCCGGTCACCGGGACGCCTGTGACGCGGCTCACCGCGCCCCGGTCGCCGAGCCCGTGCTGGACCGTCTTGACCTGCATGTCGTACCAGTTGGACCAGAAGGTGCAGAGGATGCCGCCGTGGTGGGTCATGTCCCGATAGAAGTCGGCCGCCCCCTCCCACACGCACATCGCGGCGAGGTGCTCGGGTTGACGAGAGGCCGCGTGCCACTGGTTGATGGCGTAAT
>Ga0299907_10001442_pt1 | contig 13597 bp, 13 predicted proteins | sample RVTome_16_FD_198680 | JGI IMG/M metagenome (GOLD analysis project Ga0299907, IMG submission 198680) | Soil microbial communities from uranium-contaminated site in the Upper Colorado River Basin, Wyoming, United States - RVT152D67 (version 2) ... | reverse complement strand
GGTTGGACTTGTTTCGAGTTCTCCCTTCCTACCTTCCATGACCCGGAGGGCCGGGCGAACGACGTGATGGCCGACTCAGACCAGCCACACTCCCCGGTCGGAGTGGCCTAGTCGTCTGTCGCCAAAATGGGCCTCGTCAGTATTTCTGTGACGGGCCACTGGAGCAGGGACCAATAGAGAACTGATCCTCTATACGGGTCCACTTCCTACAACAATGGTGGGGTAGGAGAGGACACGTTGATGTTCAGGGATCGGGTCGAGGCAGGGCAACGGCTGGCCGAGCGTTTGCACCATCTCGAAGATCAAGATGTGGTCGTATTGGGCCTGCCCCGGGGAGGGGTGCCGGTGGCCCATCAGGTGGCCTTGGCTCTCAGCGCGCCTCTGGATGTGATCGTGGTCCGCAAGTTGGGGGTTCCCCAACAGCCGGAGCTGGCAATGGGTGCCATCGGGGAAAGGGGAGTGCGCATCATCGACCCCGCCGTCATGGCGATGGCCGGAGTGGGTGACCAGTTGTTGGCCGAGGTCGAGGCGACCGAGCGGGTTGAGCTAGATCGTCGGGCCCAACTGTTCCGGGCCGGTCAATCGAGAGAGTCGTTGCAGGGTCGGGTCGCGGTCATCGTCGATGACGGGATTGCCACAGGCTCTACCGCCACCGCGGCGGCGCTTGTCGCCAAGGAGCTGGGGGCTGCGCGGGTGGTGGTGGCCACTCCGGTCGCACCCGGCGAAGTACCGGCCAGGCTGGCAGGCGTCGCCGATGAGGTCGTCGTGGTCGAGACGCCTTATCCCTTCTATGCCATCGGTCAGTTCTATCGGGACTTCACCCAGACCACTGATGAAGAGGTGATGACAATCCTGACCGGAGCAAGGCAGACGGCAGAGTCGGATACGGCTTCGGCAGTCAAATCGGAGCACAACTCTGCTCTCATCGACGACGACGTGACCATCACGGTCGACGGGGCTCAGCTGGGTGGGCATCTGACCCTCCCTGAAGGCTCGATAGGGACGGTCCTGTTCGCTCACGGTTCGGGCAGCGGCCGGAACAGCCCCCGCAACCGTCACGTGGCGGAGATTCTGAACCGGGCAGGGCTGGGGACCTTGCTATTCGACCTGCTGACGCCGTCAGAGGAGGCCGATCGGTCCAACGTCTTCGACATCGAGCTTCTGGCCCAACGTCTCGTGGCGGGGACTCGCTGGCTCACCGAGCTCGAGGTATGGCCCGCTCAGCCGATCGGGTACTTCGGCGCCTCGACCGGGGCCGGCGCCGCCCTGTGGGCAGCATCCGACCTTGGTGAGCAGATCGCTGCCGTCGTATCGAGGGGAGGCCGGCCCGATCTTGCCATGTCACGTCTCGACAGGGTGCGCTCGCCCACGCTGCTACTGGTCGGTGGCCTCGACACGGTCGTGCTCGAAATGAATCGGACCGCCCAGTCAGCCTTGAACTGCGAGAACCGGCTCGAGGTGATCCCCGGGGCCGGTCACCTCTTCGAGGAGCGAGGAGCCCTGGATCGAGTAGCCGAACTGGCCAGGGATTGGCTGATCTCACACTTCCGTCCCGCTAGCGCAGCGATCTAGTACTCCGAACACTCTCGGGGGAGTCAAGTGCCCCCTTTCTCGTCATTGGCCAAGAAGGTGACTTTGTGCCCTGGTCGGTGATGGTGTGGTCGGGGGAGGCTTAGAGGGAAAGGAGTCTCGACATGGCGGACTCGTACATCCTCTTCGACCTACCCCCCGGACAGGAACCGGTGGATGGTCAGTTCCTGGAACAGCTGGGCCACCGGGTGATGGTGTGCAACGGCCCCGCCCCGGGGACGGTGTGCCCGATTCTCAGCGGCGAGGGCTGTGAACTGGCCGAGAATGCCCACGGCATCGTGTTCGAGCTGGATCTGGACCGATCCCAGCATCGGGCGATCCTCGACCGCTACAAGCACTCCCCGCAGACCGATGTCCCGATACGGGTGACCGTCAAACCCGGCCAAGGGGCGAAGTACCCGGAGCTATTGACAGGGCTCAAGGTCCTGAACCATGTCCCGGTCGCCGGAGACCTCGACGGCCTGATCGCCGAGGTCGAAGCTGCCGACATGTAGGAACCCCCCCGCCTTCGCCGGACTCCCCCAAGACCCCCCTCCCCCCTTCGGGGTACTCCCCCCAACGCTCACTTCGTTCACTGGGGGGAGAAACGGCTCACTTCGTTCACTGGGGGGAGAAAGAGGAGGAGAGACGAGCACTCGTCGTGCTCGTCTCTCGTCGTAGGGAGAATCCTGGGTCAGGTTGTCTTCGCCTTCACCGGGATGATGCGATACTCCTCCGCCTTTTCCTTGGGCAGACCAACATGCACCGTGAGAATCCCCTTGTCGTAGTCGGCCGTCACCTCGTCGGGGCTGACGCCACCGGGCAGGGAGATGCGGCGCTGGAACTTCCCATAACTCCGCTCATGCATGTAGCGATCGTCGTCGGAGATCTCTTTCTCCTCGGTCTTCTCTCCCTTGATGGAGAGCACGGTGCCATCGACAGTGATCTCGATGTCCTTCTCGGGATCGAGACCTGGCAACTCGGCGGTCACGACCATGTCGCCATTCTTCCTGACGATGTCGATCGAAGGGCGGAGTGGGAATTCGCGCCCCTCACTGATCATTCGGGGGAAGTCGAACAATCTGAACTCTTTGTCCAGATCCAAGAAGGGGGTCCAAACCTTGAGCTCCATTGATACTCACCTCCATTCTCGGGCCGGGGCCTATAAGACGGCAGGTGGCCCGGACCTGTCGGGTCTCTACCACGATCATCCGACCCGAAGTCAGGTCTTACCAGAGTCCTATGGCCCGAATCGGGCTCGAGGTGATGGAGACTCACCGGTTCAGGGGATGCAGCTCAACCAAGGGTACGGCGCAGATAGGTCCAATCCCTGGCGAAGCGATAGGAGTGGCGGGCCGGTGGCTGAGGCGCCTGCGTCTCCAGCCAGCGGACGATCCCGTCGGTGGGATTGGAGAACTCGTGGACACAACCCACACCCGCGAAGGCGACGTCTCCCACTCCAAGTCGATAGTGATGGCCGTCGAAGTACCCGTCGACCTCGCCCTCCACGATCAGGTATGTCTCCTCAAAAGGGTGATCGTGAGCGCCGGCAAGACCACCGGGCACGTATTGGACCATGAACATGGTGGAGAGCTGCGCTCCCAGATCGCTATCGACCATCATCTTGACGGTGATGCCGCTGTAAACCAGGAGAGCGGTTCGCATACTGGCCGACACCAGGAGCACGTCCTGGGTCTGGCGTTCCGGTTCCATGTTCTCGGCGCTGATGTGGCCAAAAGAACGGGTCCTCGGGTCACGGGGATCAACCGACTCGGCTCGGCCCGGTGTGACCGGCAACGGTGCGAAGAATGTGTCGCCGTCGGCACGAGGCTGGGGGGCCAGCATGTCGGCCCAGCGAACCATCGAATCGCTCTCGTTCCTCCACCGGTGCGGAATCCCAACCGTCACTACTCCGTAGTCGCCGGGCTCGAGGGTGAACGCACCCTCGCCCGTCTCGCAGACGACCTGGCCGCTGAGCAGGTAGAAGCTCTCCTCGAACGAGTGGAGATGAGAATCGATGCTCCCACCCGGGTCGAGCTCGCAGATCCCGAACCCGGTATGGACGGCCGGCAGATCGTCGACCAACGACCACCGCCGAAAGCCTTCGCTTCTGGACTTGAAAACCGGGGGAACCTCGTAGCTGGCATCGGATTGCATCCGCACGATGTGTCGCTCCGTCATCTCCATCCTTCCTCGTTTGGTCCAGCTCTCAACTCAATGACCCTTCTCTAGTCGAGCGCCGCCGCGGTTGCCGGCAACTCCAGCGGAATGTGCAGTGTGAGTAAACACCAACTGGCCGGGAACGACCGGCCATCTGCTGGTGATCAGAACTACGATCAGACGAAGTCTCCTCATGACCAACGACAACTCCGAGGTACTCGTCGAGCGCTTCTGGGAGAGCGAGCTTCTCGACTCCACCGAGGAGTTCACCCTCTCCGCTCACAGGAACGGCTACCGACTCGCCGGCAGGACCTTCATTCTCCACGACGGAATCAGGGTCGAGATCGACTACCAGGTGGAGACGCGACCCGACTGGTCCACCCGCTCGGCGAGTGTCAGCATCCCGGCTCTGGCCACCGTCTTCGAGGTGAACGTCAGCCAGGCGCGCAGGTGGGTGATCAATGGGGACCATCGTGCCGACCTCAAAGGTTGCAATGACATCGACCTGGGGTGGACTCCAGCTACGAACACCCTCCCGATCCGACGACTCAGACTTGCCAGAGGTGTTCCGAGGACTATTCGAGTCGCCTGGTTGAAGTGGTCGGAGTTGGTGTTCATGCCAGCCGAACAGACCTACACCAGACGCGGCGAGGGCATGTTCACCTATTCCTCCGGCGACTTCACCGCCGACTTGGACGTGGACCAGCACGGTGTCGTTGTCACCTACGGTCAACCGCCCATCTGGCAAGAGTTGAGAGCCGCAGAGCGATAGACGTCCGTCGGCGGCCGCGATCGACTACACCGATGACAGCGCCGGCGACCACTCGCCCAGACCCTCCAACACGGCACATTCGGCACGCACCGCCTCACTGATCGCCCTCATCCGCGCCGACGCCTCATCTGCGTCCCACTGGTATCGGGCGAGCGCACGCGACTCGCGCAACATGGGTCGTGACAGGTCATCACGTGTCCGCTGGTACTCCCTCAACGCTTCGACCGATTGATCGGGCTGTCTGACCACATGATCAACGGCTCGGGCGCACAGCTCGGCGTCTCTGAGGGCGTCACTGATCCCATGGGCCGAGATCGGGTCTTTGGTATAGCCGGCGTCTCCGACCAGGGCCCAACCAGATCCCCATGGCTGTCGGAGAAACCCGGGCAGGCCGTTGGTACCCCGGAATTGGCTCACCCTCGATCCCGCCGTGACCTGAGCGGCCAGGTCGCTACCGGCCTGGCCGAGGAGACGGTTGAACTCGGTTTCGGTGTCAGCTCTGAACTCGGCGATCCGGTCACTGCGACGCCCGACGAAGACACATGAGAGCCCTTCATTGGTGGAAATGACCCCTCCATTCACCCCCGGGGTGAACTGGAACCAGAAGCCGGGAACGGCAACATCCCGGTAGTAGGCATAGGTGACGGCGTTGGTCGGCTGATGACTCTCGTATTCGGACGCTCCTACGAGCCCTGCGATGCGGGACCCCACCCCATCGGCGCCAATCACCAAACGCGAGGTGAAAGCGACTTCCTTCGACCCTTGCTTGGCGACGATCCCGGTCACTTCCCCCTGATCGCCACGCAACAGGTCGACCACCCGGGTCCTGCCGACGAGCTCCGCCCCCGCCTCCTGGGCAGCCTCGACAAGGATGGCGTCGAGCAGGTACCGGCGTGGGGCGTACAGGGTGTCCACACCATGCTCCGGCCGCACTCGAAACGAGATGCGCTCGTCCCCAAAACCCAACGTGATGTCATTCACCGGGGGCGTGCCGGCTGCGACGACCCGATCGATGACGCCCCAGCGGGTGAGTTGAAGGACCCCGGTGCGGAGAATCGCATGGGTCGAGACCACGTCGGACGGCATCGACGCCCGATCCACCATCAAGACGCGGTGACCCTGCCGGGCCAGCAGCATCGCCGTCGAGGCGCCGGCCACCCGTGCCCCGACCACGATCACGTCATAGTCGGGGCGGGAGGACGACGACGGGCCGGCCGGACGCGGCCGGGGAAGACCCCCGGCCGCCAGCTCCGGCCCTCTCATTCGACGTCGACGTTGACCGAGACCGTGGTGCCGTTGGTCAGCATGTCGTATACCGCCGACCGGGCAACGGAGCGCTCCACGACTGCCTTGAGCTCGTCTGCCCCGGCGTCGCCCTCGATGACGAGACTGACATCGATCGACTGGTAGCCGTTGCGGACCGACGGATCGATCCCGAGCAACCCAACCAGATCGATGTCTCCGCGGACGGTCGACCGCACCCTGGTCAACTCGATGCCCCGCGCCGCGGCGACGTTGCCGATCCCGGCGGTGATGCACGCGGCCAGGGCGTGGAGGAGGAACTCGACCGGACTGGGCCCCTGGTCGGTCCCCACCAGCAATTCGGGGTGGTCGGCGTCGTACTGGTGCGCTTCGCGATGGGTCTGTTCCGCTCCGAGACCGAAGAAGTCGTGGATCTCGCTGCGGCTATGGGTGCCGCTGATCCACTCGTTGCTGGCCCGGAACTGGAACTTTGCAGCTTCGGGTTGCGCCTTTACCGCGTCGAGGGCGCCGAACAGCGCTTCGACGTTCACCCCGTTTCTGCTGGTTGGTGTGGTTGTTGTCATTGTGGTTTCTCCTTGTTCTTGGATGTGTTCGCGAACTGGGTCGAAGGTATGGCCGCGGCCCCATCGCCGGATCGGTGCCAGATATCTGATCTGGCCGCCCGATACTCAATCAATAGGTCGGTCGTTCGACCGATAGCATGTGTGTTGATCGTCTACTCATGGCCTCCTCTCGGTGGGTCTTAGATCAGCTCTGCGATCAGCTGTGCGGCACGCCGAGCCCCGTCGGTTTCCACCGGGTGGTAGTGGACCACCCGGCTCACCTCGGTGGCGATGGCTTCGGCAAGCTGGTCAGGATCGGTGCTGCGATAGTCCATGTGCCGGCCCGCCGCGTACTGGTCGAGACGATGCCGGACATGGAAATTCTGCTCGAAGTGGTTGGTGAGAGGGAAGTAGAGGAAGGGTCGTTGGGCCGCGGTCAGCTCCATGGTGGTGGTCAACCCGCCCTGGACCACGGCCAGATCGCAGATGGCGAGATGGCGGTAGAGACGATCGACGTAGCCATGCACCTCGAGACCGGGGTGTTGGGGCAAGCTCTCGGCGTCGATGCGGGGGCCGGCGACTACCACCATCCTCAACTCGGGGATCTTCTCTTTGGCCAACGGGTACGCCGTCATCACCTTCTCCAAGAGGGCCCGACCCACCCCTGATCCACCAACGGTGACGATGCACACCTTCTCTTCGGAGTCGTACCCCAGCTCTGCCCGCGCCTCCTCCACCCGGTCGGGCGTGGGTGGAGTGAACCCGGTGATGTAACCGGAGAAGGAGAAGTGTTCCTCGGTCCAGTCGCGGATCTTGGGCAGACCGGGGCCGAACACAGCCGGGTAGATGTCGTCGGGGTTGCCCACGAAGATTGCACGATCCCGGATCCGGGGGAAGCGGGCGATGTGCTCGATCATCTCGGCGTTGTAGTCGGCAGTGAGATAGGCCTCGTGGTCTCCCCCTTCGGGCATGGGGAGGTAGCCGACGAAATCGGTCAGCCAGACATTCGACGTCCGTTTCAGCTCAGGGTTCTCATGCCAGTAGTAGTCGACATCCCAGGCCTCGTCACCGATCACAAGGTCGTAGAGCCCCTCTTCGACCACCTCCTGGAACACCATGAAGTTGGCGACCAGGATCTCATCCATCCGCCGGAGCGCCTGAAAACAGTGCAACTCATGCCCTGAGGCCTCCGAGGCGATGTGCCCGGACTCGGAGGCGAGCCAGTCGCTAGCGGGGTGGACCCTCTCCCCGGCGCTCTCGAGGACGGTCGTAACCGGGTGCTGGGCGAGCCAGTCGACCTCGAGGTCGGGCTCGATCATTCGCAGCTCTTCGGCAATGGCCTGGTCACGACGGACATGACCCAGACCGATCGGTGAGGAGAGGAACAACACCCTCTTCTTGCGATTCATGCCACGAGGCCAGACATGGCTCTTCATCGGCTTCCCCTTTGTCTTGTCGACGAATCGGCGTATGGCGAGGTTGACTTCGACCGGCTCTCGGGCCGGGGTGAGATGACCGGCGCCTTCGAGGATGATCAGCTCACCGTCGGTGATCTCAGCGAAGGCTTTGCCCCTCTCCACGTGCTGACAGATGTCGCGGTCGCCGTGGATGGTCAGGGTTGGGATGGCGAGCGACCGGCATGTGGCCTCGAGGGTCTCCCTGTCGGGAAAGTCGAGTTCGAACCCCTCCTCGCCGGCGGCCAGCACCTCCCCCGTCGACTCGAGAGCCCATGAAACGGCGTCTTCGAGCTGTTTGGTCGAATGAGGCTCGACCAGTTGCTCCCCGAAGAAGAACTCGACCCAATCCCGGTGCCGGGTGGTGATGGCGTGTCGGTTGTTGAGCTGCCAGCCGGTCGGGTTCTCCAGGATCTCGTCCCAATGAGGGGCGGTCTCCACCCAGTGCGGCTGGGGTCGGCCCAGATAGGGCACTCCCGGCTCGATGGCGACCAGCCCCTCGACCCGCTCGGGATGGGCCGCGGCCAGGGATACCGCCCACCAGTTGGCATGACAATGGGCGATCAGGAATGCACGTGCGGTCTCAGTGGCGTCGAGGACGGCGAGGATGTCGGCGAGATTCGCCTCCTGACCGTGGGCGGTCGGGTCAGTGGGCCGTCCCGACTTGCCGTTCCCACGACCGTCCAGGGTCACCACCCGATAGTGACGGGCCAGGTGTGGGATCAGCCCTTTCCAGATGCGGGAGTGGGTGATCGGTGACGGCGGGATCATGAGCAGGGTCGGCTGGCCGTCCCCGTATACCGCGTAGTGGACCTCGAGACCGTCCCTGAGCACCACGTCTTCTCGATCGGCGTAGACAGCCCTCATGAGACCAGCCTCTCCACGAAGTCGCGTAGCACCAGGTTGAAACGCACCGGGTCCCTGACATGGGGTGCGTGCCCCGACCCCGCCATCGACAAGAGGCCACCGTTGGTGAGCCGTGCCGCTTCGACCCCGGTCTCGTGGGGCTGGATCCGGTCCTTGGTGCCGTGGACCACGAGGATCGGGCATTTCACCCCTTCGAACACCTGGGCGCCGGATATGCCGAGGAGGGGGCGATTGGCCTCGGCCTCAAGGATCTCGGGTCCCGTCTCCAGGGCCCAACTCACCGAGTCTTCGATCGGTTTGGTGGAATGAGGCTCGGAGAACAGCTGACCGAAGAAGAACTCGACGAAGTCGGCGTAGTCCTGATGCCAGTAGGCGATGTTGTACTTGTCCCACCCCTGGGGATCCTCGGGGCAGGGCTCACGCAGCTTCTCGAAGGCGGCGGCCCGCTCCGGCGATGGCGGTACCAGGGGCAGAGCCGGGCCCACCAGGGTGACGCCGAGCACCCGATCCGGGTGATGGGTGGCCAGTCGCAGGGCGTATTGGGCTCCGAGGGAGTATCCGACAACCACGGCTCGATCCACCGCACTTGCATCGAGCACCGCGACGGCATCGGCGGCATAGGAGTCGGCGGAGTAACGGGCCGGGTCGGTCACTCGGTCGGATCGGCCGTTGCCGGGCCCGTCGTAGGTCACCACCCGGTAGTGACGAGACAGATAGGGCACCTGCATCTTCCAGAATCGGGAGTGGATGATGGTCCAGGTGGGGAGAAGGAGGATCGTTGGATCGCCATGACCGAACACCTCGAATCCGAGCTCGAGCCCGTCCCGCTCCACCTGCCCGGACTGGTCCGGGTAGGCGGCTCTCACGACCCCTCCTCCAGACGGCGCAGCACCTCACCGAACTTGCGTAATGCCGACCTGACGGGGACTTCGTCATCGCTGATGCCAAGCAGGATCATGGCCTCGGCACCAAGGAAAGGAGCGCCGGCGACGAACCCGGCCTCGGCCGGCGTGAAGGGGCCCAACCCACCGATCCGCTCTGCGGACCTGGCCGCCACTTCCCCGAGCAACACGTACCAGTGTCGCAACATGTCCTTGACCGCAGTGGCGATTTCGGGATTGGACCAGCCGGCGGCCAGCATCTCCTGAAGGACCCGGACGTACCCCGAGTCGAGATCCTCCTCGAGGAAATCACATGCCTGCTCCCACTGCTCCCACAGCGGCAAGTCAGTGGAGTACATGGTCTTTTGGCGTTCCAGAAGCTTGCGGTTCTCCTCTTCCAGGACCTCGAGCACCAGGCCTTGCTTCGATCCGAAGTGGTAGTGGATCTGGCTGAGCGGCACTCCGGCGGCAACGGCGATCTTCCGGGTCGACAATCCGGAATAGCCCGAGTCGAGCAGCGCCTGTTTGGCGGCATCGAGAATGCTCGCTCTGGTCTTGGGTTCGACGGTCACGGTACGCTCCAGATAGTGGTTCGGTCGATCGACCGATCATGCCAGAGGCTCTCCCGATCTGTCAACCCCTGGTCTCCCCGGGCATGAACCAGACTACCGGGGGGTCGTGTCCTCGGTCTCGGCCAACCGACGGGAGAGAAACCGACGCTCAGGCTCCTGTTGCGCCAAGTCGAGGGCCCTCTGATATGAAGCCCGAGCCTCACTCGTCTTGCCGAGTCGGCGGAGCAAGTCGGCTTTGGCCGAATGAGCCAGGTGGTATTCGTCCAGGTCGCCGGTGGCGAGAATTTCGTCGATCAACGCCAGTCCGACTTCCGGACCGTCACGCATCGCAACCGCGGCGGCCCGATTCAAAGCCACCACAGGAGATTGGTCGAGGTCGACGAGATGGTCGTACAGCTCCGCGATGCGGTCCCAATCGGTGCTCTCGGCGGATGGCGCCACCGCGTGCGCCGCGGCTATCGCCGCCTGGAGCATGTATGGGCCGAGCACACCGGAGCTCAGAGCCTCCTGGACGTGGCTCAAACCCTCATCGATTCGATCGCGGTTCCATTTCGACCGATCCTGATCGGGCAGGAGGACGAAGTCGCCGGACTCCGAAGTGCGCTGTTCTCGTCTCGAGTCATGAAGGAGCATCAGCGCCAGCAAACCACGAGTCTCAGGGTCTGGCAGCAGATCGACCAGAAGCCGGCCGAGGTAGATAGCCTCCTCGGACATGTCGACCCGGATGAGATCGGGCCCCATCGACGCCGTGTACCCCTCGTTGAACACCAAGTAAACAACCTGATTGACCACCTCCAGCCGCTCGGCGAGCCCACGACCGGTCGGTACCTCATAGGGGATCTGGGCATCACGGATCTTGGTCTTGGCGCGGACGATGCGTTGGGCGATGGTCGATGGGGAGGTCAAAAAGGCATGGGCTATCTCTTCGGTGGTGAGTCCACACACCTCGCGCAAGGTCAGCGCCACCTGGGCGTCTGGCGAGAGCGCGGGATGACAACAAATGAAGATCAGCCGGAGACGGTCGTCCGCGAGCTCGAGGTCCGACATGTCGCCCGGGTCGGGGACGTTTTCGTCGAGAGTTGTCACCAACTCGCCCAACAGCGAGTCGAAGCGGGCTCGGCGCCGCAACCGATCGATGGTTTTGAACCGTCCCGTCGAAACCAGCCAAGCGGAGGGGTTGTTGGGCAGACCGTCCCTGGGCCATTGCTCGCTCGCCGCGATGAACGCGTCTTGTAATGCCTCTTCAGCGAGATCGAAGTCTCCGAGGAGACGCACCAGCGTGGCCAGCGCCCGACGGGAGTCATTGCGATGGATCGCCGAGATCGCGTCCTGCATCCCATCATCGGCTGCTGGGCTCACCGGGGTGGACGTTCTTCCACCTTTCGCAGCAGGTCCATCGCAGGTCGCACCTCGATGGTCCCGACACGGGCCAACGGGATCCGGGATGCGATGCGAATCGCCTCGTTGAGATCCTTCGCATCGATGAAGACGAACCCGCCCAACTGCTCCTTGGTCTCGGCGAACGGCCCGTCGGTGGTCGACAGCTTGCCGTTGCGCATGCGAACGGTCGTAGCGGTCTTCACCGATTCGAGGGCCTGGGCCATGATCAGGTGGCCGGCCGCCTCCAGCTCCCGGTCGTTGGCCAGTGACTCGTCCTCGATCGTCTCGATCTCGGCCTGGGTCATGGCATCGAACTTGGCCTCTTCCACATAAACCAGGCACAGATACTTCATCGGGTCCTCCATCAACTCTGTAGATCGACAACTGGTGACAGTTAGTCGTCTCTCGTTACCCCAAATCGACATGTCGATCTCGACGCCGGTTGATCGACTACTCGACAAGGTAGACAGAAAGGAAGATCGTGATGGATCCGCTCACCGCCAGGGCCGTCTTCGAGATCGTGAGAGAGCTGGAGCACCGGCTCCCCAGGAAACGACGATCCAACTGGAGGACTCCCATCCGGCGTCTGATTAGCTGGGTTTGGCGAGGACCTGGTTCGAGGAGAGGAGGTCAGCCCGTCACACGGTCAACCCGTTGATGGAGAGGTCGACGACGGCGGAGATGACCTCTTCTTCGCTGGGCATCTCGACCGGTAGGTCGGTCTGGAGACGTTTGGTCAAGAGCAGGTTCACCGCACCGTGGGCGGCCGCCCATACCGCCACCGCGGCAGCCAGCGGGTGCAGGTCTACCCTCAGCTCACCGGTGGCCAAACCTTCCTCGATGAGCCCCACCACGACCCCGAGACAACGTCGGCCGGGGTCGTCTGCCGCCACCTCGGGGTCGACCGTATCGGGGATGTCGGTCCCGAACAACGTCATGTACTGACCGGGCTGGTCCAGACCGAAACGGATGTAGGCCTCACCGCACCGCCGCAGACGTTCCACCACCGTTCCCGATCCCGCCGCAGCGGCCTCGAGACGCGAGGTCAGCTCGACCAGGTTCTTCCGGCAGCACTCGTAGAAGAGCACGTCCTTGTCGGCGAAGTGAAGGTAGATGGACGGGACGGACACCCCTACCCGCTCGGCCACCGCACGCATCGTGACCGCCTCCTTGGCGCCGAGCTCTTCAAGCAAATCCTCGGTCGCGTCGAGGATCTCGTCTCGGAGCAACTCGCCTTCCCCTTTGCGCGCCCGAGATCGCCCCGGGATCTCCCGGGTTGCAGATGAGCGGGGCACGGTGAGGGGCTCGGTCATGTCATGAGGAGACGGCTTCTGGTTCGAGGATAGGGGGCGTCCCGCCCAGATGGGCCGACTCGGAGAAGCCGAAGCGACGATGGATCGCCGCCATCCACCCAGGTGCCCACCAGTTGGCGTCGCCGGCGAGACGCATGAAGGCCGGGACGAGCGTGGCCCGGATCAGGAAGGCGTCGACCAGTACCGCCAGGGTCATGCCGACACCGAACATCTTGATCATGGTCACACTGGAAGTGCCGAAGGCCACGAACACCACCGCGATCAGCACCGCGGCGGCGGTGACGATACGGCCGGTCCTCTCCAGGCCGCCTGCCACCGATCGGATGTTGTCGGCGCCGGCGTCGCGCTCCTCCTTGATCCGAGAGAGGAGGAATACCTCGTAGTCCATCGACAGCCCGAAGGCGATGCAGAAGATGAGGATGGGCATGGTCAGGTCGAGGCTCCCGGTCGGGGTGAAACCGAGCAGATTCGACAGATTGCCGTCCTGGAACACCCACACCAGCGCCCCGAAGGTGGCCGAGAGTGACAGCAGGTTGAGCACCAGCGCCTTGGCCGGGACAAGCACCGACCCGAACATGAGGAACAGGACCACGAAGGTCACCGCGGCGATGATCCCCACCGCCCAGGGCAGGGCACCGAACAGCGCCGATCGGGTGTCGACCAGGTCGGCGGTCTGCCCGGCCACCAGCAACTCGTAGGCGACCTCGGTGTCTCTGATGTCCTTGACCAGGGTCTCGGCTTCCTCGGACCCCGGGTCCACAGAGGGCACGACCGAGAGATAGAAGCCGTCGGCAGAAAGGAAACGTCCCGACGCCGGCGTGGCT
>Ga0299907_10001441_pt1 | contig 13600 bp, 21 predicted proteins | sample RVTome_16_FD_198680 | JGI IMG/M metagenome (GOLD analysis project Ga0299907, IMG submission 198680) | Soil microbial communities from uranium-contaminated site in the Upper Colorado River Basin, Wyoming, United States - RVT152D67 (version 2) ... | reverse complement strand
GATCGGTGTCAACAGTCCTTACGCTTCTGCGCTACGGGCGTGAAAAACCCTTCTCTGCTACCATCCTGCGGCTTGGTTGGCGGGCATTCCGTGCCTGCCGGCCGTTCTGTGTGAGTTCATACAACCGTCAGCAGGAGCAGCGTGCCCACCGTAAATCAGCTCGTCCGCAAAGGCCGAAAGAGCCCGAAGGAGAAGACCAAGACACCGGCTCTCAGGGGAGCGCCGCAGAAGCGGGGCGTGTGCACGCGCGTCTACACCACGACGCCGAAGAAGCCGAACTCCGCGCTGCGCAAGGTCGCGCGCGTGCGGCTGACGAACGCCATGGAGGTCGGCGCCTACATCCCGGGTGAGGGACACAACCTGCAGGAGCACTCGGTCGTGCTGGTGCGCGGAGGGCGTGTCAAGGACCTTCCCGGCTTTCGCTACAAGGTGATCCGCGGGGGGCTCGACTCGGCGGGCGTCTCCGAGCGCCGCCAGGCACGGTCCAAGTACGGCGCGAAGAAGGCGTAGGGAGAGACGATGCCTCGCCGTGCAGAGATTCAGCCGCGCCAGCTCGAGCCCGATGCCGTCTACGGGTCGGTCCTGGTGACGCAGCTCGTGAACCGGCTGATGCTCGACGGCAAGAAGTCCGTCGCCGAGCAGATCGTCTACGACGCCCTCACGGTCGCGTCCGAGAAGGCCGGGAAGCCGGAGCTCGAGGTGCTCGAGCAGGCGGTGAAGACCGTCACGCCCGTGCTCGAGGTGCGCTCGCGCCGGGTGGGCGGGGCGAACTACCAGGTGCCGATCGAGGTGCCGCAGCGGCGCGCGCGGACGCTCGCGCTGCGCTGGCTCGTGCAGAACGCTCGTGAGCGGCGCGAGAAGGGGATGCCCCAGAAGCTCGCGGGCGAGCTCGTCGACGCGCTGAACCAGCAGGGTGGGGCGTACAAGAAGAAGGACGACATCTACCGGATGGCGCAGGCCAACAAGGCCTTCGCGCACTACCGCTGGTAACGGCAACCATGAGCACCGTCGCCACGCAGGTCGCGCTGGACCGTGTCCGCAACATCGGGATCATGGCCCACATCGACGCGGGGAAGACCACGACGACCGAGCGCATCCTCTACTACACCGGGCGCACCCACAAGATGGGCGAGGTTCACGAAGGCGCCGCGACAATGGACTGGATGGCGCAGGAGCAGGAGCGCGGCATCACCATCACGTCGGCGGCCACCACCGCGTCGTGGCGCGACTATCGGATCAACATTATCGATACGCCCGGGCACGTGGACTTTACTATGGAGGTCGAGCGGAGCCTCCGCGTTCTCGATGGCGCCGTCGCTGTCTTCGACTCGGTCGCGGGCGTCCAGCCCCAGTCCGAGACCGTCTGGCGCCAGGCAGACCGCTACGCCGTACCTCGCATTGCGTTCATCAACAAGATGGACCGCACGGGGGCGGACTTCGACGCGGCAGTCCAGTCCATGCGCGACCGGCTCGGCGCGACACCAGTTCCAATCCATCTCCCGATCGGCCAGGAGGAAGCGTTCTCGGGGATCGTCGACCTCGTCGACATGAAGGCAATCACCTATGTGAACGCGCTCGGGACGGAGTTTTCCACGGAGGAGATTCCGGCGCAGCTCGCAGACGCCGCCAACGCCGGGCACCACGCGCTGATCGACGGCGTAGCGGAGTTCGACGACGAGCTCACGGAGACCTACCTCGAAGACGAGGCCGCGGTGACCCCGGAGATGATCCGCCGTGCGCTGCGGCGTGGCACCCTCTCGGGACGCATCACGCCGGTTCTCGCCGGGTCGGCGTTCAAGAACAAAGGCGTTCAGCCCCTCCTCGACGCGATCGTGGACTACCTGCCGAGCCCTGTCGACGTTCCGCCCGTCGAGGGCGTCGATCCGAAGAGCACAGAGGAGGCGACCCGGCCGCCCACGCTCGAGGCGCCCTTCGCGGCGCTGGCGTTCAAGGTCATGACCGATCCCTACGTGGGGAAGCTGACGTACTTCAGGGTCTACTCGGGCCAGGTCAAGGCCGGCGACCGGGTGCTCAACACGACGAATGGAAAAACCGAGCGGCTCGGCCGCATCCTCGAGATGCACGCCAACCACCGTGAGGAACGAGAGGAGATCGGCGCGGGCGAGATTGCAGCCGCGGTCGGTCTCAAGTTCACGACGACCGGCGACACACTCGCCGTCTCCTCCGCGCCGATCGTGCTCGAGTCGATGTCGTTCCCCGAGCCGGTCATCTCGGTGGCGATCGAGCCGAAGACGAAGGCGGACCAGGACAAGCTTGGCGCAGCCCTTCAGCGGCTGACCGAAGAAGACCCGACATTCCGTGTGTCCTCCGACGAGGAGACGGGGCAGACGCTCATCGCTGGGATGGGCGAGCTGCACCTCGAGATCATCGTCGACCGCCTTCTGCGCGAGTTCCGCGTCGAGGGCAACGTCGGCCGTCCGCAGGTCGCGTATCGCGAGACGATCAGCCGGCCGGCAGAGAAGATCCAGGGCCGTTTCGTGCGGCAGACCGGGGGCTCCGGCCAGTATGGCGACGTCACCATCAACCTCTACCCGCATGAGCCCGGCGGGGGCTACGAGTTCGAGGACAAGATCGTCGGCGGCAAGATCCCGAGGGAGTACATCCCGGCCGTCGACGCAGGCATCAAGGAGGCCATGAGCTCCGGCATCCTCGCCGGTTTCCCGGTGGTCGACATCAGGGTCGAGCTCGTCGACGGCTCGTACCACGACGTCGACTCGAGCGAGCGAGCGTTCAAGATTGCCGGCTCGATGGCATTCAAGGAAGGCATGAAGCGGGCCAAGCCGAAGCTCCTCGAGCCGGTCATGTCGGTCGAGGTCGTGACGCCCGAGGACTTCCTCGGGGACGTCATTGGTAACCTGAACGGTCGTCGCGGCCGGATCGAGCACCTCGAGCCGGTTGGCGGGTCGCAGTCGATCAAGGTGAGCGTTCCGCTCGCCGAGATGTTCGGCTATGCGACCGACCTGCGCTCGATGACGCAGGGCCGTGCGACGTTTTCGATGCAGTTCGACCGCTACGAGGAAGTACCGGTCACGATCGCCGAGGCGCTCGTGGCAAGCGACAAGCCAGCGTAAAGAAACCCGTAAACGAGTTACTCGGAGGAGCAATACCCATGGGCAAGCAGAAGTTCGAGCGCACCAAGCCACACGTCAACGTCGGCACGATCGGCCACATCGACCATGGCAAGACGACGCTCACGGCAGCGATCACGAAGGTGCTCTCCGAATCGGGCACGAACACAGAGGTGGCCACGTTCGACTCGATCGACAAGGCGCCGGAGGAGCGCCAGCGCGGCATCACGATCAACACCGCGCACGTCGAGTACGAGACCGAGAACCGGCACTACGCCCACGTCGACTGCCCGGGCCACGCGGACTACATCAAGAACATGATTACGGGCGCGGCTCAGATGGACGGCGCCATTCTCGTCGTCTCCGCCGCAGACGGCCCGATGCCGCAGACCAGGGAGCACATCCTCCTCGCCCGCCAGGTCGAGGTGCCATCGATCGTCGTCGCCCTGAACAAGGCCGACATGGTCGACGATCCCGAGCTCCTCGAGCTCGTGGAGATGGAGGTACGCGAGCTGCTCACCAAGTACGAGTTCCCGGGCGACGACATCCCGGTCATCCAGGTGTCGGCGCTCAAGGCGCTCGAGGGCGACCCCGAGTGGACGCCGAAGATCCTCGAGCTGATGGAAGCGGTCGACTCGTACATCCCCGAGCCGGTGCGCGACGTCGACAAGCCGTTCCTGATGCCGATCGAGGACGTCTTCACGATCACCGGCCGCGGCACGGTCGTGACCGGCCGCATCGAGCAGGGGAAGATGACCGTCGGCGAGGAGATCGAGATCGTCGGTATCCACCCGGAGGTGGAGAAGACCGTGATCACCGGCCTCGAGATGTTCCAGAAGACGCTCGACTACGCGCAGGCCGGCGACAACGCCGGAGCGCTCCTCCGCGGCATCAAGCGCGAGGACGTCGAGCGCGGGCAAGTGCTTGCGAAGCCCGGCTCGATCACGCCGCACACGCACTACAAGGCCGAGGTGTACGTGCTCTCGAAGGACGAGGGCGGTCGGCACACGCCGTTCTTCGACGGGTATCGGCCGCAGTTCTACTTCCGGACGACCGACGTGACCGGCTCGATCAAGCTGCCCGAGGGGCAGGAGATGGTCATGCCGGGCGACAACACGAACATGGAGATTCAGCTGATCCAGCCGATCGCCATGGACCAGGGCCTCCGCTTCGCCATCCGCGAGGGCGGCCGCACCGTCGGAGCCGGCGTCGTCACGGAGATCGTCGCGTAGGGCGAGGCTTGCCTCGCCCTACATCCGCATAAGCCATGGCGCAACAGAAGATCCGCATCCGACTGAAGGGCTACGACCACCAGCAGGTGGACCGTTCGGCGTCCCAGATCGTGGAGACCGCCCAGCGGACCGGCGCGACCATCACCGGGCCGGTCCCGCTGCCGACGGAGAAGAACGTCTACTGCGTGATCCGGAGCCCTTTCAAGGACAAGGACTCGCGGGAGCACTTCGAGGTGCGCACGCACAAGCGCCTGATCGACATCCACTCACCCACGCCCAAGACGGTCGACTCGCTGATGCGGCTCGACCTTCCGGCCGGCGTCGACATCGAGATCAAGCTCTAAGCATGAAAGGGATCCTCGGCACCAAGCTCGGCATGACGCAGGTCTTCGACTCGGAGACCGGGCAGATGACCGCCGTCACCGTGATCCAGGCGGGACCGTGTCCCGTGGTCCAGGTGAAGACGGTGGACACGGACGGCTACGACGCCGTCCAGCTGGCCTTCGGGGCGGCGGCCGAGCGAAAGGTGTCGAAGCCGGAGCGCGGCCACCTGGAGAAAGCGGGAGCGGGGCCGCACCGGCACCTCGTCGAGCTGCGCGGAGAGAGCGGCCTGACCGTGGGGGAGACGGTCACGGTCGAGGCGTTCGAGCCGGGCGAGCGGGTCAAGGTGTCCGGGGTCTCGATCGGAAAGGGTTTCCAGGGGACGATCAAGCGGCACGGGTTCACGCGTGGGCCCGTCTCCCACGGCTCGCACAACGTCCGCAAGCCGGGGTCGATCGGTGCGTCGGCGACGCCGTCCCGCGTGTTCAAGGGAATGCGCATGTCCGGTCGCATGGGCGGGGTCCGGGTCACGCAGCCCGGGCTCGTCGTGCACGAGGTCGACGTCGAGCGCGACCTCCTGCTCATCCGCGGCTCGGTCCCCGGACCCGCCAGTGGCCTCGTCGAGATCAGGGAGGCGTGAGGACCGATGGCGACGCCCAAGGCACCGGTCCTCGGCGGATCGACGGCCAAGGAAGTCTCGCTGGAGGCTTCCGTCTTCGGCGCGGAGGTCAAGCCGCACCTCGTCCACGAGACCGTCCGTGCGGAGCTGAACGCCGCGCGCGCGGGAACGCAGGGAGGGAAGAGCCGTGGGCTCGTCGCCGGCGGGCGCTCGAAGCCGTGGCGCCAGAAGGGAACGGGCCGCGCACGAGCCGGAACGACGCGCGCGCCGCAGTGGACGGGCGGAGGAATGGCGTTCCCACCGGGGACGCGGAGCTACGACGTGAAGGTGAACCGCAAGGCTCGTCGCGCAGCCCTCCAGGGCGCGTTGACCGACCACGCCCGGAACGGGACCTTCGCGCTGCTCGACAGCTCGGTCTTCGACTCCCCCTCGACACGCAAGGCAGCAGAGCTGCTCTCGGAGTGGTCCGAGCGCCCGACGCTGGTGGTCGCCACCGAGGACGAGGACGTGCTCGTGAAGTCGTTCCGCAACCTGGAGAAGGTCGTCGTCACCGTGCCCGCCGAGCTCGAGGTCGTCTCGGTCGTATGGGCGCGCTCGGTGCTCGTGAGCGAGGCGGCGCTGCCGTTGGTGCTCGCGCGCGCCGGCGCCGGGAGGCCCGACCAGGGCGAGGCCGCAGAGTGAGCCTGCATCCCAACCAGGTCTTGCTCGCGCCGGTGGTCTCGGAGAAGAGCTACTCGCTCATCTCCGACCGCAAGTACACCTTCCGCGTCCACGAGGACGCGCACAAGACGCAGGTCCGGCAGGCCGTCGAGGAGCTCTTCGACGTGAAGGTCCAGAAGGTCGCGATCCTCAAGGTCCAGTCCAAGCCGAAGCGCCGCGGGTTCACGAAGGGCCGCCGGCCAGGCTGGAAGAAGGCGATCGTCCAGCTCCGCGAGGGTCACGAGATCGAGATCTTCGAGGGGGCGTCGGTCTAGTGCTCCATTCCGCGGGTAGCGTGCGACCTGGGCGGCTGCAAAGCGGCGCCCGGCCGCGTCCTCAGTCGGGCCAATATGCCTGCATATTGGCCCTCCCTGCGTCCTTGCCGGACTTGCTTTTCGCGCGCCAGGATCATCAAGCGACCCACGGAACGGAGCACTGATGGCTCTCCGCAAGTACAAGCCGACGAGCCCGGGCCGCCGCTTCATGGCGACGTCGGGGTTCGAGGAGATCACGAAGTCCGAGCCCGAGAAGTCGCTCCTCAAGCCGCTGTCCAAGAAGGGCGGCCGCAACAACCGCGGCCGCATCACCACCCGCCACCAGGGCGGAGGTCACAAGCGGCGCTTCCGCACGATCGACTTCAAGCGCACGAAGGACGGCGTCCCGGCGAAGGTGGCCGCGATCGAGTACGACCCGAACCGGTCGGCGCGGATCGCGCTGCTCCACTACGCGGACGGTGCGAAGGCGTACATCCTCGCTCCCTCCCGCCTGCGCGTGGGCTCGGTCGTGGAGTCCGGCCCGAACGCCGACATCAAGCCTGGCAACGCGCTCCCGCTGGCAAATATCCCGACGGGAACGCTCGTTCACTCGGTCGAGCTGAAGCCGGGCCAGGGCGGGCGCATGGCGCGATCGGCGGGCGCGTCGGTCCAGCTCGTCGCGAAGGACGGCGAGCACGGCGTCCTGCGGCTCCCCTCGGGTGAGCTGCGCCGCGTGCTCCTCACCTGCCGCGCGACTGTCGGCCAGGTCGGGAACACCGATCACGCGAACCAGGCGAGCGGGAAGGCTGGCCGCAGCAGGTGGCTCGGCAAGCGACCGACCGTGCGCGGCTCGGCGATGAACCCGGTCGACCACCCGCACGGCGGCGGCGAGGGCAAGTCGAAGGGTGGCCGCCACCCCGTTACCCCGTGGGGCGTGCCGACGCTCGGCAAGCGCACGCGCAGAAAGCACAAGGAGTCCGACAAGCTGATCGTCCGTGGCCGCCGCCGCGGCAAGGAGAGGAAGCGCTAAGTGAGTAGATCGTCCAAGAAGGGGCCCTTCGTCCAGGACCGGCTGCTCAGCCGGATCGAGGCGATGAACGCCACCGGCGAGAAGCGGATGATCCGCACCTGGTCGCGGACGTCGACGGTCTTCCCCGAGATGGTCGGCCACACGATTGCCGTCCACGACGGCCGCAAGCACGTGCCCGTGTTCGTGACCGAGCAGATGGTCGGCCACAAGCTCGGTGAGTTCGCTCCGACTCGGACCTTTCGCAGTCATTCAGGCGACCGCCAGGCGCAGGTCAAGAGGCGGACATGAGCACCGTCGCGACGGACGACCGCCAGCGCGTGCGAGCGCAGGCGAAGTGGGTACGGACGTCGGCCCGAAAGGCGCGGCTCGTCCTCGAGCACATTCGAGGCCGCTCGGTGCCGGAGGCGCGGACGATCCTCGCCTTCACGTCCCGAGCCGCCGCCACAGACATCGACAAGGTGCTCCGCTCGGCTGTCGCGAACGCCGAGGCGAACCATGGGTTGGACGGCGACGAGCTCGTCGTCGAGGCCGCCTACGCGGACGAGGGGCCCACGCTGAAGCGCTGGAAACCACGCGCGCGCGGCCGGGTCAACCGCATTCGCAAGCGCACATGCCACGTGACGCTCGTGCTGGTGGAGCAGCCGGAGCAGACACCCCGTCGCCGCGCTCGAGCCAAGGCGCCAGGGGAGACTGCGAGTGAGAACAATCCCTCTGCTTCTTCGAGCCCGAAGCGCTCGAAGAAGCGCGTAAAGGAGGCGGTGGCCTGATGGGCCAGAAGGTGCATCCCGGCGGGTTCCGCGTCGGTGTCATCCATGACTGGAAGTCGAACTGGTGGACCGGCAGGCAGGAGTTCGCGAGCTACCTGCTCGAGGACGTCAAGATTCGCAAGCACATCCTCGGCAAGCTCAGCCACGCGGGGCTCTCCGACATCCTGATCCGAAAAGACAAGCAGCGGATCACCGTGGACATCTACACGGCGCGGCCCGGCATCGTGATCGGCAAGTCGGGCGTCGAGGTGGACGCGCTGCGGCGCGACCTGCATGCGCTGACGCAGAAGAACGTCCACATCAACATCAACGAGATCAAGCGCCCCGAGCTCGACGCCAAGCTCGTCGCCCAGTCGATCGCGGAGCAGCTCGAGAACCGCGTGAGCTTCCGCCGGGCGATGAAGCGCTCGCTGGCCTCGGCGATGCGCTCCGGCGCGCAGGGGATCAAGATCACCGCCGCGGGCCGGCTCACCGGTGGAGAGATGAGCCGGCGAGAGATGTATTCCGAGGGTCGCGTGCCGCTGCACACGATCCGCGCCGACATCGACTACGGCCAGGCCGAGGCGAAGACGACGGCCGGCCAGGTCGGCGTCAAGGTGTGGATCAACAAGGGCGAGATCATGCCCGAGGGCTTCGAGGGAGCTGGCGGCCGCGACGCGCGCCTCGGCGACCAGGATCAGGCTCGCCGGCGACGGGGCTCGTCCTCCGAGGGGCTCGGCGCCTCCCGGGAAGGCCGCGGGCGCGGTGTCGACCGCGAAGGCCTCGGGATCGTGCCTCGCAAGCAGCGGCGCGGTCAGCGCCCAGGGGGTCGCGCCACTCAGCGGCCGCGTCGAGACGACGTCGGCGATCCGACCCAGACGGAGGCTCAGGCGGTGGAGGCCGAAGCGCCCGAGCTTGCGGTCGAGGAGACCGCCGAGCCGACGGTAGAGCCCGTGACCGAGGCGACCGCCGAGCCGGCACCCGAGCCCGAGCAGGCGCCGGAGACGGAGGGCTCGAGCTGATGCTTATGCCGCGCAAGACGAAGTTCCGGCGCCACCACCGTGGCCGTCGCGCCGGTCTGTCCAAGGGGCAGACCACGGTCCAGTTCGGCGACTACGGGCTGAAGAGCCTCGAGGCCGGCTGGATCTCCAACCGCCAGATCGAAGCAGCCCGCATCGCGGCGACGAGGAAGATCCGGCGAAGCGGAAAGGTCTGGATCAACCTCTTTCCGGACAAGCCGGTCACGAAGAAGCCCGCCGAGACGAGGATGGGCTCCGGGAAGGGCTCTCCAGAGGGCTGGGTCGCGGTCGTCAAGCCGGGTCGCGTGATGTTCGAGCTGGCCGGCGTCGACGAGACGCTGGCGAAGGAGGCCCTCCGCCTGGCGGGACAGAAGCTGCCGGTCCGGACGAAGTTCGTAAAACGGGAGGCGGATCTCTTTGAGAGCTAGTCATCGTGGGGGAACCCGTGGTTCCGCCACGAGCCCCCTCCTTCACCGTTGTGACCCGCTCGAGCTTGCTCGGGTTCCCGCCGGGCAAAGCCCGGCTCCGCCCTTGGGGGCGTTGCGCCGACGCATGGGAGAACAACATGAGAGCTAGGGAGCTGCGAGCCCTGACCGACGACGAGCTCGACCGCAGGATGGCCGAGACGCGGCAGGAGCTCTTCAACCTTCACTTCCAGACCGCGACCGGTGTGCTCGAGAACAGCGCCCGGCTGCGCATGGCGAAGCGCGAGATCGGCCGCATCCTGACCGTGAAGAACGAGCGGGCGCGAGGCCTTACGAGATGACCGAGGAGAACGTGAACCAGGACGAAGAGACAGTGGAGTCGGGCGAGGTGGTCGAGGAGGCTCCGGAGACGGCAGCCGAGACGACGGACGCGCCCGAGGGCGTCGCCGACGTCGAGAACGTGCCGGACGAGGCAGCACCGGAGGCGGACGAGGCAGCAGCCGCGGACGAGACAGACGCTGCGCCGGAACCGCCGGAGACGGAGCCTGCAACCGAGGAGCCCGAAAGCTCTTCTGCTGAGGCAGAAGCGCTCGACGAGCCCGAGGCGGCCGCTGCCGACGCGGCGCCGGTTGCTGTCGTGCCTAGCGCTACTCCTTCGGTAAAGCCGAAGAAGAAGCGCTTGCCGAGGCCGCTTCGCCGGCAGCGCACGAAGACGAAGCACGAGCGCCCGGCCGAGCGCAAGCCGATCACCCGCCTGCCGAAGCCCGAGCACGCCCGCGGCCGCCGCCAGGAGCGGCAGGGCACGGTCGTGTCTGCCGCATCCGACAAGACGATCGTCGTCCGGGTCGACACCGTGAAGGTACATCCGATGTACAAGAAGGTGATCCGGCGCAGCACCAAGTTGCACGCACACGACGAGGGCAACCAGGCCAAAGCCGGAGACATCGTCCGCATCGTCGAGACGCGACCGCTCTCGAAGCAGAAGCGGTGGCGGCTCCAGGAGATCGTCGAGGCTGCCAAGTGACGCTCGCCACCCGCACAGCTCGCACGCGCTGGCGCGCTGCAACGCGGCGCCATGCGTCGTCCTCAGTCGCGTGCATATCGAAAGACGGTGTTGGGGTCAGACTTGAGTCTGACCCCAACGCAGGTTCACAACGCTCCCTGCGTCCTAGCCTGGCTTGCGTTTCGCGGCCATCGCGCACGATCTGTGCGGCTGGAGAGCGTCCGTGATCCAGCAGGAATCACGACTGCGGGTCGCGGACAACACGGGGGCGCGCGAGATCCTCTGCATCCGCGTGGTCGGTGGGTCTCATCGCCGCTACGCGCGGGTGGGAGACATCATCGTTGCTACCGTGAAGTCGGCCACGCCCCAGGGCGCGGTCAAGAAGGGCGAGGTCGTGCGGGCGGTCGTCGTCCGGACGAAGAAGCCCTACGGCAGAGACGACGGCACGCTCATCGGTTTCGACGAGAACGCCGCCGTCCTCATCGATCCCCAGTCCAACCCGCGCGGCACGCGCATCTTCGGCCCGGTCGCGCGGGAGCTCCGCGAGAAGAACTTCATGAAGATCGTCAGCCTGGCCCCGGAGGTGTTGTAGTCGGTGTCCACGAAGATGAAGGTCAAGAAGGGCGACCTCGTCCAGATCATCGCCGGCAAGGACCGCGGGAAGCGCGGCCGCGTCATCGAGGCGCGCCCGTCCGAGCGCCGGGTCATCGTCGAGAACCTCAACGTCGCGAAGCGCCACACGAAGCCCCGGCCGATTCGCGACTCCTCCCGTATGGGCGGCGCTCAGATCCTGCCCGGCGGCATCATGGACAAGCCTGCTCCCGTCCCGGTCTCGAACGTCATGGTCGTCTGCCCCGTGTGCGGTCTTCCGACACGGGTCGGGATCGTCGAGAAGGAGGCCAAGGGCGGGATCGTCCGCGCTCGCGTCTGCAAGCGCGAGGGCTGCGGAGAGGAGGTCGACCGGTGAGTGCCACGGTCGCCGCACCCGCCCCCGAGACGTACGTTGCCCGCCTGAAGGAGCGGTACGAGACCGAGATCCGCGCGCGGCTCCAGGAGGAGCTCGGCCTCTCGTCCGTCATGCAGGTCCCGCGCGTGACGAAGGTCACGCTGAACATGGGTGTCGGCGAGGCGAAGACCGACGCCAAGGCCATGGACGCCGCCGTCGACGAGCTCACCACCATCGCCGGCCAGCACGCGCAGGTCCGGCGCGCTACGAAGTCCATCGCCAGCTTCAAGCTTCGCGAGGGAATGCCCGTCGGCGCCCGCGTGACGCTGCGGGGCACCCGCATGTACGAGTTCCTCGACCGGCTCGCGTCGATCGCGCTGCCGCGCATCCGCGACTTCCGAGGGCTCGATCCAGGCTCGTTCGACGGCCGCGGCAACTACTCGATCGGGATCAGGGAGCAGATCATCTTCCCCGAGATCGACTACGACAAGGTTCCGTCGGTGCGCGGGCTCGACATCGCGATCACGACCTCGGCCAAGGACGACGAGCAGGGGCTCGCGCTTCTGAGCGCCCTCGGCTTGCCGTTCGCGAGAGAGAGAAGGGAACAGTAGTGGCCAAGAAGTCGCTCGTCGTCAAGCAGCAGCGCGGGTCGAAGCACAAGGTCCGCGAGTACACGCGCTGTAACAGGTGCGGTCGCCCGCGTGCGGTCTACCGCAAGTTCGGGCTCTGCCGGATCTGCCTACGCGAGCTCGCCCATCAGGGCGCGGTTCCGGGCATGACGAAGTCGAGCTGGTAGGAGGAGGAACGTGCTCACCGATCCCATTGCCGACATGCTCACCCGCATCCGAAACGCGAATCGCGCGCTGCACGACTCGGCGTCCATGCCGACCTCCCGCATGAAGGAGGAGATCGCGCGCATCTTGAAGGACGAGGGGTACATCGCCGACTACCGCGTCGTCGAGACGACGGACGAGAAGGACCAGCCGCTGCCGTACAAGACACTCGTCGTCGAGCTGAAGTTCGCCCGCGACCGCCGTCGGGTCATCACCGATCTCAAGCGCGTGTCCAAGCCTGGCCGGCGCGTCTATGCAGGGAAGGACCGGCTCCCGCGCGTGCTCGGCGGGCTCGGTACCGCGATCATGTCCACGTCGACCGGGGTGATCACCCACCGCCAGGCCGCCGAGCGCGGCGTTGGCGGCGAGGTGATCGCGTTCGTTTGGTAAGGCATTTCGCTTCGCGAAACGCCATGGAGAACAGAGCTACATGAGTCGCATTGGACGGAAACCAATTGAACTGCCAGCCGGGGTCTTGGTTGCCCTCTCGCCCGGTCGCGTGCAGGTGAACGGGCCGCTCGGGGAGCTGAGCCAGATCGTGCCCGCGCGCATGCAGATCGAGAAGACGGAGGCCGAGGTCGTCGTGACCCGCCCGACCGAGCGCGGCGAGGATCGAGCGCTCCACGGTCTTACTCGGACGCTCATCGCGAACATGGTCGAGGGTGTCACCAAGGGCTTCGAGAAGCACCTGGAGATCCAGGGCGTCGGCTACCGCGCGCAGCTCAAGGGCACCGACCTCGAGCTCGCGGTCGGCTTCTCGCACCCGGTGACCGTCAAGCCTCGCGCCGGGATCACGTTCGAGGTTCCGGTCCCGACGCAGATCGTCGTCAGGGGCATCGACAAGCAGGCGGTCGGGCAGACCGCGGCCGAGATCCGCAAGGTGCGGCCTCCCGAGCCGTACAAGGGCAAGGGCATCCGCTACCGCGACGAGCAGGTGCGCAGGAAGGTCGGGAAGCGAGCATGACCGTCCTCACCAAGCGCGGGGCGCGCATGCGTCGCCATCGCCGAGTTCGCAGCAAGATCTCGGGGACCGCGGAGCGGCCTCGTCTCGCCGTGTTCCGGTCGAACCGCGGGATCTTCGCGCAGCTCGTCGACGACGCCAGTGGGCGCACGCTCGCGGCGGCCGGCTGGACGTCGCTCGAGTCGGCCGGCTCGAAAATGGAGCAGGCGAACGCCGTCGGCAAGGCCCTCGGCCAGGCTGCGAAGAGGGCCGGCATCGAGCGCTGCGTGTTCGATCGCGGCGGCTACCTGTACCACGGACGCGTGAAGGCGCTCGCCGAGGGCGCGCGCGAGGAAGGACTGCAATTTTGAGCACCAGGGAAGTCGCTGACTCCCGTGAGCTGAAGGAGCGGGTGATCGAGATCAACCGTGTGGCCAAGGTCGT
>Ga0299907_10001440_pt1 | contig 13603 bp, 15 predicted proteins | sample RVTome_16_FD_198680 | JGI IMG/M metagenome (GOLD analysis project Ga0299907, IMG submission 198680) | Soil microbial communities from uranium-contaminated site in the Upper Colorado River Basin, Wyoming, United States - RVT152D67 (version 2) ... | reverse complement strand
TCCGGAAAGCCCTCACCCACAAACATCCTGCTGTGATCGTCGTAGGGGATGACGACATGTCCGGGTCCACGGTGGGCCTCCGCCTCTACGGAGAGGAGCGGGACACTCGCGGAGTGCCGTTGATCGAAGCCACCAATCGGCTCGCCACTATGGCGAAGACACCAGGATCATGACCGAGCCGGGGGAGCCGCGGGTCGACCGATCCGGGATCCACATCGAGCGGGACCTGGCCGATTCGCTGGCGATCGAGGAAGAGCTCGACTCCAACGTCGAGGCTCCATATCGGTTCCCCTTCCCAAACCGGCGACGGATCGCGGGGTGGGTTTTCGTGGTGGCCGCGGTCCTGGCGATGGTGGTGATCGATGGCGGCTGGCTGCCTGCGATCGGGCTCTTCGCCCTTGCCGCCTGGAACTTCGCCTCGGCTTGGCCGCTTGCGGTCGACGAGGCGCAGGCGCTGTCCATAGCCGGCGCCGCGGTGGATTTCCCAGTCGGGCATGCCTCGGCTGCCGTCACCTTCCGCGGCATTCGCTCCCGGCCGCGCTGGAGCGTGGTGCTCTACTCGGCCGAGGAGCCGCCAGACCAGCGTGCTCTGGTGGTAGTTGATGCGGTGTCCGGCGAGGTCGCCGAGGAGCCGTACGTCGAACCGGTCGAGGGCGTCTAGGACCTGTCCTCGAGAGGGACATAGGGTCGTCGCTCCGGCCCGATATAGATCTGGGTGGGGCGGAAGATCCTCGTCGTCGGGTCAGCCAGCAGTTCCCGCCATTGGGAGATCCACCCGGGCAGCCGACCCAGAGCGAACAGAACGGTGAACATGTCAGTGGGGAAGCCGATCGCCCGATAGATGATTCCCGAGTAGAAGTCGACGTTGGGATAGAGCTTGCGCTCGACGAAGTAGTCATCCGACAGGGCGACTTCCTCCAGTTGCATGGCGACGTCGAGGAGGGGGTCGTCGTCGATACCCAGGGCGTCGAGCACTTCGTCGGCGGCCCGCTTGATGATCCGGGCCCTCGGGTCGAAGTTCTTGTAGACGCGGTGGCCGAAACCCATCAGCCGGAATGGGTCATCCTTGTCCTTGGCCCGGGCCACGAATGGCGCCACGTCTCCACCTGCCGCCACGATCTCCTCGAGCATCTCGAGGACTTCCTGATTGGCTCCACCGTGCAGGGGGCCGGAGAGGGCATGGATGCCGGCCGCCACCGAGCTGAAGAGGTTGGCCTGGCTCGATCCAACGAGACGCACCGCCGAGGTGGAGCAGTTCTGCCCGTGATCGGCATGGAGCACCAGGAGCAGGTTGAGGGCGCGTGCCACCGCCGGGTCGGCGGTATATGACTCCGCCGGGACCGAGAACATCAGGTGGAGGAAGTTGGACAGATAGTCGAGGTCGTTCTGCGGGTAGATGTACGGCTGGTGGACGGAGTACTTGTAGGACCAGGCGATCATGGTCGGCGTCTTGGCGATCAACCGTCTGGCGCTGATGTCGACGGCTTCCTCGTCGTGAGGGTCGAGGGCGTCGGGGTAGTAGGTGGCGAGAGCCGACGTGGCCGAGGCCAGGATCTGCATCGGATGGGCACGATGGGGGAAGGCTTCGAAGAGGTGCTTCATGTCCTCCCGAAGCAGGGTGTGAAGCGAGATCGACTCCTCATAGGCCTCGAGCTCGGCCTTGGTGGGAAGCTCCCCGTACTGGAGGAGATAGACGACTTCGAGGAAGGTTGCCTGCTCGGCGAGCTCCTCGATCAAATAGCCCCGGTAGTGGAGGACGCCCTCCTCGCCACCGACGAAGGACACTGCCGAGACGCTCTCGGCGGTGTTGGCGAACCCACGATCGATGGTGGTCAGGCCCAGGTCCTTTCTGAGCTGGCCGATGTCCGCCGCGACCTGGCCCTCGACACTTTCGATCACATCGAGATGAGCCTCTTTGTCACGAAATCGGATCACGGCGTCAGCCATTCCACTCCTTCCTGTGCGTTCAGTCTTCGGCGGCCCGAGCCGCTGCGATCACCTGCTGCGCCTCAGTGTGTGGCACCTCGGCGTAATGATCGAACTCCACGTCGAAGCTTCCTCTGCCCGACGTCAATGATCGCAGTTCGGCCGCATACTGCTGGATCTCGGCCATGGGCACCTCGGCGACCACGGACCGAAGTGTGCCGTCCCCCTCCATGCCGAGCACCCTTCCACGCTTGGAGTTGATGTCTCCCATCACATCGCCGAGGTGGTCCTCGGGCACGGTGATGGTGACTTTCATCACCGGCTCGAGCAAGATCGGCTTGAGGTCCTGTGTCGCAGCCCTCACCGCCTGGATCCCCGCCATGCGAAACGACATCTCGTCGGAGTCGACTGCGTGATATTTCCCGTCGTAGACCTCCGCCGAGATATCGATGACCGGGTAACCGGCGAGGACTCCCCGGGTCAGCGCCTCCTGGATGCCCTTGTCGACAGCGGGGATGAACTGTCTCGGGATCGACCCGCCCTTTATGGAGTCGATGTACTCGTACCCCGAGCCCCTGGGCAGCGGGGCGAACTTGACCAAGGCCACGCCGAACTGACCCCGGCCTCCCGATTGCTTCTTGTGCTTGCCCTCGGCCTGGGCGCTGGTGGTGATGGTCTCCCGGTAGGGGATTATGGGAAGCGCGGTGTCGACCTCGACGCCGAACTTCCGGTGGATGCGGGCCACGGTCACGTCGAGATGGGTGTCGCCGAGACCGGCGAGGATGGTCTCACCGGTGTCGGGGCGGCGTTCCACCCGGACCGTCGGGTCTTCTTCCTCGATGCGATGCAGGGCGGTGGAGAGCTTCTCCTCGTCATGGTGGGACCGCGGGGTGATCGCTACCTCGGCGACGGGGCGCGGATATGAGACCGGGGCGACCGTGATGTTGCTGCCGCTGCTACGCAAGGTGTCGCCGACCCTCAGATTGTCGACCTTGGCCACTGCGCCAATCCCTCCGGCGGGGAGATCCGGGACGTCGTTGTGCTCCTTGCCCTGGAGCTTGAAGAGATTGTGGAGCCTCACCTTGCCCCCACCGGCCACATCGAGCTCCTGGTCCGCCCTGACCGTGCCGGAGTAGATCCGAAACAGGGAGATGCGCCCGACGAAGGGGTCGGACACCGATTTGAAGACGAAGGCGACGGTCGGCCCGTCGGTGGACGGGGGAATGGGATCGCCGCTGCTCAGGGCGGGAAGGGTTCGTTCCAGCGGGTTGGGCCCGTAGTCGACGATGAACTCGGCGAGCAGGTCAACGCCGATGAGTCTCTCGGCCGACACGACGAGGACGGGTTGGATGTCGCCGGCGACGATCCCCTTGTGGATGGTCGCCACGATCTGCTCCCGGGACGGCTCCTTGCCCTCGAAGTAGGCCTCCATCATCTCGTCGTCGGTCTCGACCACCGTCTCGACGAGGGCAGTGTGCGCCGCGTGGACCAGTTCTTCGACCTCGGAGGGCAGGTCGACCTCCTTGCCCGACTTCTCCCCGTCCGTGTACTCGTAGGCGCGTTCGGAGGCCACACGGACCAGCCCACGCAGACCCTCTTCGCTCCCGATCGGGACCTGGATCGGGGCGATCGCCTTTCCAAACGAGTCGCGCAGCTGATCCAGGGTCCGCTCGAAGGAGGACCGGTCACGGTCGAGCTTGGTCACCACGACGGCACGTGGGATGCCCTCCTCTTCGGCGACCTTCCAGAGTTGCTCGGTCTGAACCTCGACGCCATCGACACCGGAGACAACGAAGAGGGCGAGATCGACGGCGCGCAGAGCGGCCCGGGCATCACCCGAGAAATCGCTGGACCCGGGAGTGTCGATCAGATTGATGCGATGGTCGTTCCAGTTGAACGTCGCTGCGCCCAAACCGAGCGAGATGCCTCGGTCGATCTCCTCGGGCTCGAAATCGAGCACTGTCGTGCCCTGTTCGACGGTTCCTCGTCTGCTCGTCGCTCCACCGACGAAGAGGAGGGCTTCGGCGAGAGTCGTCTTGCCGCTCCCGCCATGACCGACGAGGGCGACGTTGCGAACATTCTCGGCTAACAACATGGACCTCCACTTCGCGCGAGGCGGGGATCCTAACCCTGCCCGGGACCGGACCATTTGGGGCTTGTCGCCCGACTATGCACCCTATTCGGACGACGGGCCCCTTGGCCTGGCCTGCTACTTTGCTCCGTCGTGATCGACACAAGGGTTCGACCCCGGGTCACCCGCTTTCTTGAGCCCATCGGCAAGGCTCTGGCCTCCATCGGGGTCACTCCGACAGCGATGACCGCAATTGGGCTCGCCACCGTCATCGTGGGCTCGATCGTGATCTCGACGGGTGCGTTGCGCTCGGGCGCGGTCATCGTGCTCTTCGGCTCGATCCTCGATGGCCTCGATGGCTCGGTGGCCCGCGCTGCGGGGATGGTCACCGCCCGGGGCGCATTTCTCGATTCGGTGTTCGACCGCATGGGTGAGATAGCGGCTTTCGCAGGGCTCGGTGTCGCCATTGCCCGGGAGACCGGTGATGAGTCGGCCCTCCTCCTCATCGTCCTCGCCATCGGCGGCGCGATGCTCGTCCCATACATCAGGAGCCGGGCCGAGGCCGAGGGTTTCAACGGCAAGGCGGGGCTCATGGGCCGAGCCGAGAGGGTGCTCCTCTTCACCATCGGGTTGCTTCTCGGCTTTGTAGAGCCGATGCTCTGGATCTTCGTGATACTGGTGTGGATAACCGCCTTGATGCGATTCATCGACACCTACCGTTCCTTCGAGTGAGCGAACTTCCCGGCTATCTCGCCCTCCGTGCCGGCGCGGGGCTCATCGGCCTGCTGCCTGCTTCGGCCGCCCGATCCCTCGGACGTTTTGGAGGACGGGTCTGGCATGCCACGGCCAAGGGCCGGCGCACGATGGCAGAACGTCACATGAGACGGGTCCTCGGTGACGAGGGTCAAGCCGTTGGCGCGGCGCGATCGGTGATGCAGTCCTACGGCCGGTATTACGCCGAGGCGCTGTGGGCCAGAGGGCGAAGGGTCGAAGAGCTCCGAGCTCACACCATCGTGGATGGGTTGGAGCAGATAACCGGGGCCCGGGAGGAGGGCCGGGGGGTCATCTACGGACTGCCCCACGTCGGCAATTGGGAGGCTGCGGCCCCGGTATCCGGCGATGTGAAGGTGCCGGTGGTGGCGGTTGCCGAGAACCTGCCCAATCGCCGTATCACCGATTGGTTCACCGACATGCGGGCCGATTTCGGGATCGAGGTCGTCCTCGCCACCGGTGGCACCGAGGTGATGCGGAAGCTGGAGGCGGCGCTGGCGGCCAACAAGGCAGTGGCCCTCCTCGCCGACCGCGATCTGAAGCGTCGGGGGGTGGAGGTGGTCTTCTTCGACGAGAAGACCACGCTTCCCCCAGGCCCGGCGACACTCGCCCTGCGCACCGGGGCTCCGCTGCTCCCGGTCGCGTCCTACTACGACGGGAACAACGGCTACAGAGTGGTGATCAGGCCGGCGATCCCGGTCCCGGCCGAGGGAACCCGCAGCGAGAAGGTGCAGACGATGACTCAGGCCCTCGCCTTGGAGATGGAGTCTTTGATTCGGGCGGCGCCGCGGCAGTGGCACCTGGTCCAGCCCAACTGGCCGTCCGACCGGGAATGAGCCATTTGCGAGTCGGGCTGGTCAGTCCTTACGACCTCTCGATCCCCGGTGGGGTCCAGGCTCAAGTCCTGGGCCTGGCCACCTATCTCCGTGACTGGGGCGACGATCCTGTGGTGATCGGACCCGGGCTGCCCGACGGCGTGCCGGGGGTCGATCTCGGTGAGAGCATCGCATTGCCCGGCAACGGATCGATGGTCCCCATCGCCGCTGATCCGAGATCCAGGAGGCGGATCAGAGCAGCAGCAGCGGATCTGGATCTGCTCCATGTTCACGAGCCGCTGATGCCGCTGGCCTCCCTCTTCGCCACCCATGCCGGGCCGCCGGTCGTGGCCACCTTCCACGCCGCTCCTGGCCGGGTCGCCCGTCTCGGTTACAACTTGGCCCGTCCGTTGCTGAGCCGACTGTTGGGCGACACCCGCATGGTGACGGCGGTCAGTCCTGCCGCAGCGCAGGTGCTCCCCGAGCGTCTCGAGGTGCGGATCATCCCCAACGGGCTCGATGTTGCCTCGATGAGCGTCGACACGGCTCGTGAGCCGTCACAGGTCGCGTTCCTGGGCAGGGACGAGCCGAGAAAGGGCCTCGACGTCCTTCTCGAGGCATGGGATTCGATCACCTCGGCTCACCCGGGCGCCGAGCTGGTCGTCATGAATGCCCGTAGGGATCTCGATGGGCCGGTGTGGATGGGAAGGGTGGACGAGCCGACCAAAGCGATGGTGCTGAGCTCAACATCGGTCTATGTCGCGCCCCAGACCGGGGGAGAATCGTTCGGAATCGTCTTGCTGGAGGCAATGGCCGCAGGTGCAGCCGTGGTGGCTTCAGATCTCCAGCCGTTTCGCGAACTGGCGGGGGATGCGGCTCGGTTCTTCCCGGTCGGGGACAGCCGGGCTCTGGCCGGGGCGGTGATAGACCTGCTCGGAGACACCGCCGAGCGAGACCGGCTGACGAAAGATGGGTGGCGTCTGGCCCAGGATCACGACTGGGGCGTGATCGGGGGCATCTACCGCGAGCTGTACGACGAGGTGGTCACTTAGGCCAGCGAGGGCGAGCCTGTACAATCAGAGATACCCCAATGGAGCCAAGAAAAGTGGAAACCGGTACAGATCGCGTCAAGAGAGGCCTCGCCGAGATGCTGAAGGGCGGCGTCATCATGGATGTCGTCACCGCCGATGAGGCAAAGATCGCCGAAGAGGCGGGCGCGGTCGCCGTGATGGCTCTGGAACGGGTCCCATCGGACATTCGCAAGCACGGTGGCGTGGCACGGATGGCTGACCCGACCAAGATCGAGGAGATCCAGGCCTCGGTCACGATCCCGGTCATGGCCAAATGCCGGATCGGCCACTTTGCCGAGGCTTCCGTGCTCCAGGCCCTGGGTGTCGACTACATCGACGAATCCGAGGTCCTCACACCTGCCGACGAGGAGCATCACGTAGACAAATGGGCATTCACCACTCCCTTCGTCTGCGGCGCACGCAATCTGGGAGAGGCCCTCCGTCGCATCGGCGAAGGTGCGGCGATGATTCGCACCAAGGGCGAGGCAGGCACCGGCAACGTCGTCGAGGCGGTGCGTCACATGCGGACCGTGACCAACGAGTTGCGGGTATTGACCACCCTGGACCAGGCCCAGCTGATGACTGCCGCCCGTGACCACGGCGCCCCTTTCGACCTCGTCCGTGAGCTCGCTTCGACCGGAAAGCTGCCGGTGGTCAACTTCGCCGCCGGTGGCATCGCGACTCCTGCCGATGCCGCCCTGATGATGTCGCTCGGCGTCGACGGTGTGTTCGTCGGGTCCGGCATCTTCAAGAGCTCCGCACCAGAGGCCTACGCACGGGCAATCGTCGAAGCGACGACCTTCTGGAACGAGCCCGAGGTGGTGGCAAAGGTCTCCCGCGGCATCGGCGAGGCCATGCCCGGAATCGAGATCGACACCCTCAGGGACACGGAGCGGCTCGCCGAGCGGGGATGGTGAGATGACAACCGTTGGCGTCCTTGCCCTCCAGGGGGACGTCCGTGAGCACCTCCACACCTTCGAATCGCTTGGAGTGGCCGCAGCGCCGGTCAAGACTCCGGATCAGCTCGGCGCAGTCGACGGGCTGGTGATCCCGGGAGGGGAATCGACCACGATCGGGAAGATGGCGGTCCGCTTCGGCCTGATCGAGCCTCTGCGGAGATCCATCGAAGACGGGCTTCCCACCTACGGCACCTGTGCCGGGCTGATCTTCCTCGCAGGCGCCGTGACCGAGGGCGACCAGCCGCTATTGGGTGTCCTCGACGTAGTGGTGCGTCGCAACGCCTTTGGGCGACAGAACGAGTCGTTCGAATCGGATCTCGAGATCGACGGCCTGGATGAGCCATTTCACGCGGTCTTCATCCGCTCTCCCTGGGTAGAGAAGGTGGGCGCCGAGGTCGAGGTCCTCGCCGGCATCGGCGAGCACCCGGTCATGGTCCGCCAGGGCAACATCCTCGCCACTTCCTTCCATCCCGAGCTGACCGGTGACGGGCGGATCCACCAGCTCCTGCTCGACCTGATCTGAGGACCCAATGTCAGGCCATTCCAAGTGGGCCAACATCAAGCATCGCAAGGGCCGCCAGGACGCGGCCCGGGGAAAGCTATTCGGCAAGCTCGCCAAGGCGATCGAGATCGCGGCACGCGAGGGAGGGGGCAACCCGGATTTCAACCCGACCCTCGCCACCACCATCTACAAGGCAAAAGTGGCCTCGATGCCCAACGACAACATCGACCGTGCGGTAAAGCGGGGCACCGGCGAGGTCGAAGGCGCCCACTACGAGGAGATCTGGTACGAGGGATACGGCCCGGGAGGCGTGGCGCTCTACGTGCAGATCCTCACTGACAACAGGAATCGAGCTGCTTCAGACGTCCGTTCCACCTTCACCAGGAGTGGCGGGAGCCTCGGCGAGCCTGGCTCTGTCGGCTACCTCTTCCATCAAAAGGGCTTGATCGAGGTGAAGGGCGCCGAGGACGACGTGATGCTGGTTGCCCTCGACTCGGGAGCCGAGGACATCCGCGACTCGGGTAATGGGTGGTTCGAAGTCATCACCACGCCGGGTGACCTGCAGCAGGTACGGACCGCTCTCGGGGAGGCGGGGTTGGAGATCGAGGCGGCCGATATCACGCAACTCCCCTCCACCACCGTCCCGGTTGGTGAAGGGGATGCGCGCAAGCTGCTTCGTCTCATCGACGCCTTGGACGATCTCGACGATGTCCAGGCGGTGTTCTCGAATTACGACATCGACGACGACGTCATGGAGCGCGTCCTCGAAGAGGTCTGATCAGAGACAGTCGGTTTCAGACAGAGGGTGGTGGAGGCGGTGGGGGAGTAGTACCGCCACTGGTGGCCCCCCGGCCGGCCATCGCACCGTAGGCGAGGACCAACACCACGGCTACGGCTACCTGGATGAGAAGCTTGGTCCAATCGATGCCGGTCGTCTCACCGACACCCATCAAGTCGGCTACCCACCCGCCGAGAAAGGCGCCGACGGCGCCGATCAGGATGGTCATCCCAATCGAGATGTTTTGTCTCCCGGGCAAGACCAGGCGAGCCAGCGGCCCGATGATGATGCCTGCCAGCAACGCGCCGATGATTGTCGAAAGCCAGTCCACGTGCCCTCCTTCGCTAGGCGACAACCGTCACCCTACGCCGCTGCTTCGGGCGCGTGACGGCATGTTCGTTTTGCGTCTCGCACCAAAGGGTAAATGCTCGGTCAACCCACACCAGGAGGAAGAGAAATGGGAATTCTCATTTGGCTTGTAGTTGGTCTAATCGCCGGCCTGATCGCTCGGGCCCTCGTGCCGGGCACTGATTCGATGGGGGTCCTCGGGACTCTGGTCCTCGGACTGCTTGGCTCGTTGGTGGGAGGATTCCTCGGGAACCTCCTGTTTGACGGACAATGGGATGTGACCGCGGCTGGGATCGTCGGCTCCATCATCGGCGCCATCATCGCTCTGCTCATCTACCGAGCGGCCAGGACATCACGGGCTGTGTCGTAGATCTTGCCCAGGTCGATCGATCGGGAACATGTCCAGCGATTGGCGCGGCAGGGGGCGCCCATCGTGGACGTGCTCTCGCCCGATGAGCACGACGAGTTCCGTATCGCCGGCTCCGTTGGCCTTTGGCTCCGAGACCTCGATGAAACATCGGCCGCAAGGTTCTCCAAGCGTGATCCGATAATCGTCTACTGCCACGACCACCTCTGAGACATGAGCGCACGAGCCGCGTGGCGGCTCGAACAACTCGGGTTCGATGACGTCTACGACTACGAGGGCGGACGCAAGGACTGGCAGGAAGCGGGTCTTCCCACCGAAGGCACCGACCCAAGAGGGCCGATCGTGGCCGATGCCATCACTGTCGACCCACCGAGCTGTGAGCCAGGAAGCACCGTCGGTTCTGCCCGGACGCTCCTCGGTGACCAGCGGACTCAAGTGGTCGTGGTCAATGCTCTTGGTGTGATCCTCGGCGTGATGCGGAAGGAGAGCTGGGCTGCTCCTGATGAATCGCTCGTCGAAAACGCGATGCGATTGGGCCCCTCCACAGTTCGGCCCGGATCGTTGCTCGCTCCCCTAGTGGAGAGGATGAGGGAAAAGGACACCGAGTCAGTGTTGGTCTCCGACCCCGAGGGCCGGCTCGTCGGCGTGCTCGACCGTGAGGATGGAGAATCGTTTCTCTCCGGCGATCTGGTCGAGTCGAGCTTCGAAGTCTGCGAATGCTGTCCGGGATGGTGGCGCTATCGAATGGCCGCTGGCTGATCCTGAGATTTCTCGGATTTCTTTTCTGGATGGCTGGTTTCTGACCTGTTTCTGTCACTGGCTCCGGATACGTTGGGATGTATGGAGAGGGAGAGGTTTACCAACGATCAGGCCGATGGGGTCTTGTCTCATCTGTTCTCTGGGCTGGCTGTTTTCTACGCCGAGATCTGTGAATGGTTGATCGATGTAGATGTGAGCCAGCGATTTCTTGCGGATGGTTCGCCGAATCTGGGCCAGTGGGTGTCGGCCCGGTTTGGTCTTCGGCATTCCACGGCCGCTCAGTTGGTTCGGGTGGCACGACGACTGGAGGATCTGCCTATGTTGCGGGAGAAGTTTGCGGCAGGTGAGTTGTCGTTGGATCAGGTGGATTCGATTTCGAAGCTGGCGACTGCAGATACTGAAGAAGCGGTGATCGCCGAATGTCTCGGATTGTCGAATGCCGCCCTGGATCGGGCCGCCCGTCGGGCCAACCCGCCGTCGACCAGTGATGCGTTAGAAGCCTGGCGGGTGCGGTGGCTGTCGATCCAATACACCTTGGATGGGATCCGTGGTGAGATGAGGGCTGGGCTGCCCGGTGCGGAAATGTCACTGGTCGAATCTGAGATCAGGGCCCGGGCCGATCGGATCGCTCCCAATCCCGAGTCGGGCATGTTCGACCCGTATCCGCAGCGGATGGCCGATGGTCTGGTCGAACTGGCCACCACGTCCGGTCCTGAGAATGGTTCTGCTCCGACTCAGATCACCATCCATGCCGATCTGGAGGCATTGACCGAGAACCCGGAGACGACCGGAGTGGCTGAGATCGAAGGGGGTCCGGTGATCGCCAATGAGACCGCTCGCCGCTTGTCTTGTGATCCCCTGGTCGAATGCACCGTCTATGACCATGCCAACGTGCTCGGTATCGGTCGGAGATCTCGGCTGATACCGGCCTGGCTGCGTCGTCAACTCTGGCATCGGGATGGGGGTTGTCGCTTCCCCGGATGTCCTCATAATGGCTGGCTTCATGCTCACCACAAGACACATTGGGCCGATGGCGGACCCACCGACCTGTGCAATCTGATCCTGATCTGTGGCTACCACCACCGCTTCTTACATGAACATGACTGGGAGGTCGAAGACGGACCCGAGGGGAAACTCGTGTTTCGCAAACCCGACGGTGAGGTCTACCCGTCGACCCGACCCGGGCTCGACCCCAGACTCCGAGAACTCGTCGGACAACGAACCTAGGGGCCGCCGCCCCCACCATCGCCCCCCGACCCCGCAAATCGTCAGTATTCGCAGCGCCCCCGCCTAACCTCACCAAACATATGTTCGTCATGGGCATCGACCCCGGGTTGTCGGCCACCGGCTATGGGGTGGTGGAGGGCGGGCACCCTCCGACCGCGGTGCTCGCTGGGGTGATCCGCACCGACACCGCTGCTCCCATGGCCGAGAGACTTGCCGAACTGTTCATCGGGTTGACCCAGATCATCGAAGAATCGAGGCCCGACGTGGTGGCTGTGGAGTCGGTGTTCACCAACAAGAACCTGCAGACCGCGATCTCGGTTGGCCGTGCCTCCGGCGTTGCCCTGCTCGCCGCTGCCCGCGCCGGTCTCCAGGTGTCGGAGTACGCACCGACGGCGGTCAAGTCGGCCATCACCGGCGACGGATCGGCGTCCAAGACCCAAATCCAGCAGATGGTGGCCCGCTTGCTCCGACTGGCCGAGCCTCCTCGGCCGGCCGATGCGGCCGACGCCCTCGCCATCGCTCTCTGTCACCTCCGCGCTGCCCCCCTGGAGCGAGCGCGATGATCGGCCGCCTGCGCGGCGTCCTCGTCTCGAGACGCAGGGAAGTCGTCTCCGTCGAGGTGGGCGGTGTCGGCTACGAGGTGACCATGACCCCACGCGGCGTTTCGGCTCTCCCCGGCATTGGCGAGGAGGTGGTGGTGCACACCCACACCCACGTGCGTGAGGACGAGATGAGTCTCTACGGATTTGGCGCCGAGGCAGATCGCGATCTGTTCCGCATCCTTCTTGGGGCAGGTGGAGTCGGGCCCAAGCTGGCCATGTCCATCCTGGGGACCATGACCCACCAGGAGATCGTTCGCTCCATCGTCACCGAGGACGCCGACGCGCTCACCGTCGTCCCCGGAGTGGGCAAACGCGGAGCACAGAAAATCGTGCTCGAGCTGGCACCCAAGCTGGCCGGGGTCGACGCCGAAGTCGTCGGCTCGACCAACCTGGTGACGGTCCGCCAGGCGTTGGAGGGCCTCGGCTATTCGACCGAGGAGATCAACCGAGTGATGGGCGAGCTGGACCCGGATTCCGCGATAGAGGCACAGATCAAGGCCGCGCTGCGCGCACTGGGCAGGGGTTAGCCATGCGTGAAGACTCACTGTTGAACCCGACGATCGAGAGCGATGAGGAGATCACGCTCCGCCCCAAGCGTCTCGACGAGTTCATCGGGCAGGATCGGGTGCGAGAGCGTCTCGAGATCTCCTTGGACGCCGCGCGTAAAGAGAAGCGCCCGCTGGATCATGTCCTGTTCTCGGGCCCTCCCGGGTTGGGAAAGACAACCCTCGCCGGGGTCATCGCCAACGAGTTGGAAGTGAAGATGCGGATCACCTCGGGCCCCGCCCTCGACCGGCCCGGCGATCTCGCCGCGATCCTCTCCAACCTCGACACCGGCGATGTCTTCTTCATCGACGAGATCCATCGCCTACCGCGAGCCGTGGAGGAGGTGCTCTATCCAGCGATGGAGGATTTCCAGCTCGACATCGTGCTCGGCAAGGGACCTACTGCCCAATCGATCCGTCTCGACCTGCCTCAGTTCACACTTGTCGGCGCCACCACCCGGAAGGGCACCGTGACGGCGCCGCTGCGCGACCGGTTCGGGATCGAGGAGAAGCTCGACTACTACTCGCCCGACGAGCTGGCTGTCATCATCCGTCGCTCAGCCGGGATCATCGGTGTGGAGATCTCGGAGGATGCAGCCGGGATCATCTCCCATCGCAGTCGGTCGACCCCGCGTATCGCCAACCGACTCCTCGCCCGGGTCCGGGACTACGCCGTGTCGAGGGCGTCGGGTGTCATCGACCCCGGCGTCGCCAACGAGGCGCTACGGGTGTTCGAAGTCGACGACCTCGGTCTGGACAAGGTGGACCGGGCGATCCTCGAGTCGATCATCGACAAGTTCGGTGGCGGGCCCGTCGGGCTCTCCACCCTCGCCATCGCCGTCGGCGAGGAGCCGGAAACGGTC
>Ga0299907_10001439_pt1 | contig 13605 bp, 13 predicted proteins | sample RVTome_16_FD_198680 | JGI IMG/M metagenome (GOLD analysis project Ga0299907, IMG submission 198680) | Soil microbial communities from uranium-contaminated site in the Upper Colorado River Basin, Wyoming, United States - RVT152D67 (version 2) ... | reverse complement strand
CCCGGACGGCCTCCTGGCGCGCCGCGACCTCGGTCGCGGGTGCCGGCTCGCACAGCCAGCGGGCCAGCGTCTCGCGGCCGCCCGTCGTCCGGGCGCCGCACAGGAGCTCGTACAACGAGCCCTCGCCGAACAGGTCGAGGTGCGTCGCGTACGGGTGATCCGCGTCGGCCCACGCCTCGCCCGACTCGCCCGCGCCCGTGAAGCGGAGCGCGAGACGGTCGAGACCGCGCCGGTAGTACGCCTCGGCCCGGCGCGCGCGAGCGAGGACGTCCTTCACGCGCACGTGGACGATGACGAGCGCCGTGAACAGCGCTCCGAAGCCCGCGAGGAGGACGAGCGGCGAGACGTGACCGCTCAGGAGCCACAGCGCGAGGCCGGCCGCGATGAAGGCGAGCAGCCGCAGGTTGGCGATCCGGCGCTCGCGGGCCGCCGCTCGCGCCGCGCGGCGCGCACGGGCCGCGAGGCGCCGCTCGTACTCCGCGCGCGGTCCGCCGGCCGCCACGGGCGACCACTCCGGCGTGCCCCGCGTCGCGTCGCCCGCCGCTCCCGCCCGCCCGGTCGCGGGCTTCAGGAGCCGACGCGGGCCAGGATCCACCCGGAGACGGTCTCCGGCACGCCGCTCCAGCGGCCCGGGCCGGCGGCCGGGTCCGCCGCCTGCGCGATCGCCGTCCCCACGCCGGGCCCGCCGGGCACGAGGGCGATGGCGCCGGGGCGGACGGCGGCGCCCGTCACTCCGTCGCCTCCAGGCTGACCGCCGAGCCGTACACGAGGATCTCCGCGGCGCCGCCCATCACGTAGGACGTCGAGAAGCGGACGTTCACGACCGCGTCGGCGCCGAGCTCCTCCGCGTGCTCGATCATGCGGTCGATCGCCTGCTCGCGGGCCTCCCCCATCATCTTCGTGTAGTCGTGGATCTCCCCGCCGACGATGCTCTTGAACCCGGCGAGGATGTCGCGGCCCAGGTGCCTGGCCCGGATCGTGTTCCCCCGCACGAGCCCGAGATCCTCCCTGATCGTCCAACCCGGAATTCCGCTCGAAGCGGTGACGATCATCGCACCACGTCCTTGTAGGGGTCATCCCGATAGAGGAACCAGCGCTCCCTGACTACGGAGACGAACAGGATGGCGAGGCCGGCGGCGAGCGCGAGGACCGACCAGCGGATGACCGGCGGCAGCGTCGAGTCCGCCAGCAGCTCGCCCACCCAGGTCCACGCCCCCCACACCGCGAGCACGATGGCGCTCACCGATACGAGGATCCACCCCAGCCCACGCTCGATGCGCCGATACACGTCCTCCCAGTACGTGTCCCAGATCTCGGGGGGTGGTCGCCCGGGGGTCATCGCGCTCGTCACCTCCTTCAGTCGCTCGAACGCGTTCCACTCCCGGCGCAGACCGGGGTCCCGCGCCAGGGCGCGGTCCAGCGTCGCGCGGTCCTCCGCCGAGATCTCGCCGTCGACCGCCGCCATCATCAGGCGGCGCCAGCGCTCTTTCTCCGTCGGCGCCCGTTCCGACTCGTCCTTCACGGGGAGCCCTCCTCGCCATCTCTCGTTTCGTCCGCCGCGGAAGCCGCGTTCCACTCGAACCCGTCCGCTTCCAGCTCTCGAGCCAGGGACCGCCTCGCCGCGTACAGCCGCGACATCACGGTTCCGACCGGGATCCCCACGACTTCGGCGATCTCCCGGTACTTGAGCCCCTCGAACTCGCGCAGGACCAGCACCTCGCGCTCCCGCGCCGCGAGGCGGTCGATCGCGCGCGTGACGATCTCGCGGAGCTCGGTGCGCTCCGTCTCGGCGTCCGGGTGCGCCGGATGCTCGCCCATCGTCGTGTCGGCGAGCCACGAGCGCGCGCGATCGAGCTTCCTGCGGTGGCTCGATCGGTCGCGGGTGTGGTTGAAGCACAGGCGCCGGATGATCTGGTACAGCCACGGGAAGAACGGCCGCTCCGGGTCGATCCGCGCGCGGGCGCGGAACGCCCGCGCGAACGCCTCCTGGGAGAGATCGAGCGCATCGTCGTGTGATCCGACCAGGCCCAGAGCGGCGTAGTACGCCCGTTGCATGTAACGCGTGACGAGCTCGCCGAACGCGGCGCGCTCGCCGCCCTGCGCGCGCAGGACGAGCACACGATCGGTCACCTCGCTACCGTTCAGGTGTCGCTCCCATGGCGTGTCCGACCACCGGAACCCGTCGCTCTTTCGCAGGGGTACACCGGAGGATGGAAGTTATTCGATCGCGACGATCGCCGAAGGACCGCGCGCTCCGGGCGCGGCTCGTCGTGGCGCTGGGCGCCGCCGCCGGATCGTGGGCGGGTCGGGTGGGGCCGGGGGAGACCCCCGCGGCGCCGGTGGCGGGCCGCGGGGGCGGGCCGGACGGCTCCCTCAGAAGCGGGATGCGGTGAGCGTCACATCCGCGTGCCGCCATGCCGCTTCCAGCTCGGCCCGCGCGGCCCCGGCGTCCTTCCCCTGCGCCTCGAGGCTCCGCACGAGACCGAACAGCGACCAGCCGTTGTCCGGGAAGCGCGCCAGGTCTTCACGGTAGGCCGTCTCGGCCTCCGCCGGGCGCCCCGCCTCGAGCAGGGCCCGGCCGAGCGAGTGCCGCATCGGGTAGAACCAGAGCGGCGGCTCCTCGTACAGCATCGCGTCCTCGATCTCGGTCGCGGCGCGGAAGCGCGTCACCGCCCGCTCGGCGTCGCCGCCCCTGAGCGCGATCTCGCCCTCCAGGGCGTGCGCCGCGATCGCCAGCGCCGGGTTCTCCCCGCGCGGGTCGCTCTCGGCGACGATGGCCGAGATCCGCCGCAGGGCCTCGCCCGCCCCCGCCTCATCGCCCTTCGCCGCGGACGCGACGCCACGCGCGTACAGCGCCATCACCGTCGCGTGGTAGAGCTCCGGGTCGGGCATCGGGAGCGCCAGGACCTCGTCCCAGTCGCCGAAGGTCACCGCCGTGAGGTGCGGGAAGACGACCGCGTTCTGGATCCACACGACCTCGAGCGCGACCTCCTTCGGGATCTTCGGAGAGACGATCCGCGACGCCTCCATGGCCTTCTCGGACATGCCGGCCATCGTTGCCGCGAACGCCAGGAAATGGTAGTTGTGCGGATAATAGGCGGCCGGGTAGACGCCCATCGGGTTCCGGTCCTGGATATACGACTCGTCGGAATGGACCGCGTGCTCGTTCGCCCGCACCGCGTCGATGTACCGACCCACACGGATGTAGATGTGCCCGGGCATGTGCACGATGTGCCCGGCCCCCGGCATCAGCGAGGCCAGCCGGTCGGCGCACGCCACGGCGCGCTCCGGGTACGCCGCTTCCACGGCGTGGATGTAGTAGTGGCACGCGCCGGGATTGGCGGGATCGAGAGCGACGGCGCGCTCGAGCGCCGCGAGGATCCGGTCGGTTCCCGGGTTCGCGCTGCGGTCGTCGTAGTCGCCCGCCCAGTAGTCCCACGGGCGCAGGTTCATCATCGAGGCCGCGTACAGCGTGAGCGCGTCCGGGTCCTCGGGGAAGCGCTCGGCCACCTCCGCCATCGCCCGCGCGTACGCCGAGTCGAGGGCGAGCCGGTCGGTCTCCGGATCCGGACCGTAGCGGGCCGCGAGCGCCTCGATCAGCGCCCGCTCGACCTCGCTCGCGCCCCCGGCGCGGGAGCGCGCCTCGCCGATCGCTTCGTACGCCTCGCGTCCGGCGTCGGGCTCCATGGCCGCGTTGATGTTGGGCCCGTTCGCCAGCGCGATGCCCCACCAGCACATGGCGCAGCCCGGATCCGACTCGAGGGCCGCGCGGTAGGAGGCGATCGCCTCGGCGTGGTTGAACGCGTACTGGAGCCGGAGACCCTGGTCGAAGTAGTCCTGGGCCTCGGGCGACGCCGTCGTGATCGCGTGTCCGTGGTCGCCGAGGTTGTCGTACAGGGGGACGGCATCGCCGGCCGTCGCTTGCGGGTGGGCGTGCTCCTCGTGACCGTCGGCGCCCGCCGATCCGCACCCGACCAGCGTGACGCCGAGCGCGAGGACCGGCAGCAGGGAATGTTTCATCGTCATGTCTTCTTCTCCGAATCTGGGACGGGGACGAGCACGTACGCCACTCCGCGGGGGCGGGAGACGCGCGTTGCCGCCGCCGCGAGCGACGCATCATCCGGTGACACTGGTTCTGACAGGATGTCGGTGCCGATCGGCTCACCGCCGCTTCGGCCTTCGCACGCCCGAGCCGTCCCGAAGGGGAAGAGCGCAGCCAGGGAGACCATGGACAACACGCCGATCCACCGCTCCGCCGAGCGACCCGCGATCCAGCCGCCGCGCTGGCTCTTGATCCGGGACGCCCTCGTCTTCCAGATCAAGCTGTTCCTCGACGGGGTGCGGGACTTCCTGATGATGCCCGTCTCGCTGGGGATCGCCGTGCTCGATCTGCTCGGCGTGGGGCCGCGGCCCGGGCGTCAGTTCTACGAGCTGCTCGAGTTCGGGCATCGGACGGACGAGTGGATCAACCTGTTCGGAGCGCGCGAGCACGCCGCGCCGCTCCCGCCGGTGCGCGGCCCGGGCGTCGACCGGCTGGTCGAGCGGCTGGAGAGTCTCGTCGTCCAGGAGTACGAACGTGGCGGGATCACCGCGTCGGCCAAGGAGGCGGTCGATCGCGCGCTCGACGGGCTGCAGAGGAACGACCCGCGCTGAGCCCTACGTCCCGGGCGGGCGGGTGTCGCGGGCGGCCGCCCGCAGCCTCCCGGTCTCACCGGTCAGCACCCGGGCGGCGGCCCGGACGGCGCCGGGAGTGCCGAGGAGCGACTGGCTCACCTCGAGCTCGATCCCCGCGTAGGCGTCCGGCGGGAACGAGCGTCGGAGCGTCGTGGTGAGCCCGTCGGCGACCCCCCGGTAGGGATAGTTCCGCCGGATGCGCCACCCCTCGGCCCGGCTCGCGAGGAGCGCCCGCCAGCGCGCGCACAGCTCCCGCTCCCAGACGCGGGCGGGATCGTAGAGCAGACCGATCTCCGCCCGCCGCTCCACCCCGTCGAGACGGGGCGTGAACGTGTGGACGCCGATGTGCACGCACGCCCCGTGTCGCGCGATCTCGGCCCCCACCGCGTCCCGGACCCGCCGTCGGTGCGGGGCGTGCACGCGCTCGAGCAGACGCCGGCGCTCCTTCTCGGGCAGGCGGCGCGAGAGCCCCGAGAAGCAGGCGCGGTGAGCGGCGGACCGATTCGTGTCGACCAGCAGCCGCGTGGTGCGGTGGAGCAGCGGCTCCGTGCCCAGCGCGGCGGCGAGCGCCCGGGCCAGCGGCTCGGCGCCGGCGTCCCACCCGCGATGCGACTCCAGCACCTCCCGGCTGCCGGCGAACAGCTCGCGGTAGGCTCGGGGCACGCGGCGTCCCGCGTGCTCGCACGACACGACCCAGCCGGGCGGCCCGGCCCCGATCACGCCCCTCCCGGCTCGAACGGCGAGTCCGCGCGCAGGCAATCGCACAGACGCGCGTACACGGCGCGGAGCGTCTCGGGCGTCGGATCCGGGCCGAGCGCCGTCAGGATCCGGCGCGCGAGCGGCCCGCGGCTCAGCGTGCGCTCGAGGCTCGGCGCGAGCCGGCCGTCGGCGGCCCGGTCGGCGGCCCGGTCGAGGAGGATTCCCCACAGGCGCCCCGCCGTCGTCGAGGCGCGCACGCCGAGCGGCCGTCGGATCCCGGCCGGCACCTCGACGCGCTCGGCGTCCCGGACCGTGTCCTCGAGCACGTGGGCGAGGAGCTCCGTGGGCACCCCATCCGCCACCGCCGGCGGGACGTTCTCGGCCACCCAGCGCACGACATCCCCCACCGCCGCGGCGAGCGCGATGTCCGCCGATGGAGATTCCTGGGAGTCCAGCAGGCGGATCTCGATCGAGCCGCGCTCGAAGCGCGCGATGGCGCCCCGGGCGTTCGCCCATTCGTGCCGGAGCACGCCTTCCGGATCGTGCGGCTCGAGATCGCGATAGATGCGGCCCAGGATCTCGCGTTCGTACTCATCCCGCGACGCCATGGGCTCGGGGACGACCAGCCCGGCCACGGACGGCACGCGACGGGAGTTCCGCATGTACGCGACGAGCCGCGTGTCGAGGGCGCCGGACGGACGGCCGTCGGCCACCGGGGAGGCGGCCGCGAGCGCGGGCGCGAGCGGCAGGATCAGCCGGATCGCCGCGTGCAGCGGAGCGAACTCCTCATCCCCGTGGAACGGGAGGTTCACGTGCACGCTCTGGAGGTTCGTCCACCCGTGTCCGGAGCAGCCGAAGATCCGGTCGAACGCGCGATACACGTCGTTGTACTCGTGCGGCCATAGCCGGGATTCCACGGAGGGGTCCATCCACGGGTGCATCGCCCCCGGCATGAGCCGCGCCCCGTGGCGCGCGAGCGCCTCCTCGGCGATGCGGAGCTCCTCGTGGAAGAGCGCGGGCAGCGGCCCGAGCTCCGCCGCCGGACCATGGGTCTTGAGCTCGAGGACGTGGAGGGCGAGCTCGTTCGACCACGCGATCGCGCCGCGCTCGAGCTCCGACACCGCGTCGCCCGCCACCGCCTCCATGAGCCGGTCGGCGATCGGGCGCACATCGAGCGTGTCGGCATCCACGATGGCGTACTCGACTTCGATCCCGAGCGCCTCGAACAGGTGGAGCGGTCCGCTCACCCGCCGCTCCGCACGGGCCGGTCGCCCCGCTGGTCGAGCCGCCGGCGGAAGTACGCGGCGAGCTCCCGATAGATGCGGTCACGGTCGTGCGCGTCCTCGACTCCCGCCTCGAGGTTCGGGTTGTCGTTGACCTCGATCACCAGCGGCCGCCCGCCCGCGACCTTTAGGTCGACCCCGTACAGCCCGTCGCCGAACAGCCGCGCCGCCCGCACGGCCAGCTTCACCACGCCCGCCGGAGCGTCCGGGATCGGCAGCGTCTCCACGCGCCCGTAGCGCGTCTTGCGACCCTCGTCGTGGACCGCGATCTGCCAGTGCCCGCGGGCCATGAAGTACCGCGACACGAACAGCGGGCTCCCGTCGAGGACCCCCACCCGCCAGTCGTGCTCGGTCGGCAGCCACTCCTGGACGACCACGAGCTCGGTGTCGCGGAACAGCGCGCTCAGGGCGGGCGACAGCTCATCGCGCGAGGCGACGCGCGTCACGCCGCGCGAGAACGAGCTGTCGGGCTGCTTGACCACGCAGGGGAACCCGATGTCGCGGGCGATCTCGTCCTCGCCGCCGGGCCCCACGACGAGCGTTCTGGGGCACGCGATCCGGTGGCGCGCGAACGCTTCGGCCTGGTAGACCTTGTTGGTGCAGCGGACGATGGAGAGCGGGTCGTCGATCACGACCATCCCCTCCGCGCTGGCGCGGCGCGCGAGCCGGTAGGTGTGGTGGTCGACCTCCGTGGTCTCGCGGATCCAGAGGGCGTCGAACTCGGCGATCCGGCCCGCGTCCTGGGGCGAGATGATCTCGCACCCGATCTCGGCGGCCTCGGCCGCCTTGATGAAGCGCCGGATCGCGCGCTCGTCGGAGGGCGCGAACGGATCGTCCGCTTGCCACAGGATGGCGAGGTCGTACCGGAACGAGCGCGCCGCGCTCGTTCGTGACGGGCGCCGGAAATAGTCGCGCGCCTTCTCCACCACGAACTCGCGGTGCTCCTCGGGGACCTCCGAGGCCGGGATGGGCCGGATCGACCTCAGCCTCCAGCGACCGGGGCCCTTCGGGGTGGACGGCTCGCGGACGAAGCGCGCCCGCAGGAGCGGGGCCGGAAAGAGGTCGAACAGGGCGCGGGACAGCCGATCGTAGCGCTTGGCGACGTTCCGGCCGAAGTAGATGCTGAGCTCGAACTCGCCCGACTTCAGACGGGAGAGGTCGCGCTGGATGCGCTCGTCGAGGTCCTCGCCCGCCAGCCGGATCATGGAGGCGAGGTTGAGGTCCTGGAGCGTGTCGACCGACGGGAGGGTGCGGTGCCCGCGGGCCGCCGCGAGCAGCGACACGTAGTAGCCCACGGTCTGGTACGCGTAGCTCCGGCAGACGTTGAACACGGCCGCACGCCGGAGCTCGTGGAAGCGTCGATCGGTGAGGTACTGCCGGGCCGCGACGACCTCCGCTCCCTCGAACGCGACCGGCCAGTGCTTCGGATTCTCGACGACGATGAGCGCTTGCAAGCGACCTGTCCGGTGACGCGGGAGCTGCCGGCCAGCGGGTGTCCCGCCCGGGCCGGGGACGCGGCGCGCCTAATCTATCGGCGGCGTGGAGCGCGATCCACGAGACGGAGCCGGGCCGAGCGCCTGCAGAGGCGAGACGGGTCGGCGGGAGCCAACCCCCGTCGTGGCGTGCGCCCTTGAGCCGCGTCCCCCCGGCTGCGACCATCCGGCATGGATGCCGCCACCCTTCCCCCGCCGCCCTCGCTGGACGCGATCGAGGCCGCGCTCGGTCGTCTGGGACCCCACATCGAGCGGACTCCCGTGCGCCGCTGGGCTCCCGACGCGGGCGCGGCCCGCCTCCCCGACTGCGAGCTCCACCTGAAGCTCGAGCTCTTCCAGCGGACCGGGACCTTCAAGGTGCGCGGGGCTCTCGTGAACCTCCTCGACGCGCCCGCGGAGCGGGTCGCGCGCGGAGTGACGGCCGTGAGCGCCGGCAACCACGCGATCGCCGTCGCCTACGCCGCGCGGTCCGCGGGCACGTCCGCGCGCGTCGTGATGCTCGACTCGGCCAACCCGGGACGGGTCGCCCGCTGCCGCGCGTACGGCGCGACGATCGAGCGCGCGTCCACCGGCGCGGAGGGATTCGCCCGCGCGCGCGCGATCGAGGAGGAGGAGGGACGGCTCTTCATCCACCCGTTCGAGGGCGAGCGCACGATCCTCGGGACGGCGACCCTGGGCCTGGAGCTCGCACGGCAGATCCCGGCCCTCGACGCCGTCATCGTGCCTGTCGGGGGCGGGGGGCTCATCGCCGGCGTGGCCACGGCCGTCAAGGCGATGAACTCCGGCTGCGCGGTGTACGGCGTGGAGCCGGTCGGAGCGGATTCGATGTCGCGGAGCCTCGCCGCCGGCGAGCCCGTGTCCATCGACGAGGTCCGGACCATCGCGGACAGTCTCGGGGCGCCACATGCCGCCCCCTTCGGGTTCTCGCTCGTACGGCGCTTTGTCGACGATGTCGTGCTCGTCGACGATGACGCCCTCCGCGCGGCCATGAGGGTGCTCTTCACGGACGCGAAGCTCGTGACCGAGCCCGCCTCCGCGGCGCCCTTCGCCGCGCTCGCCGGGCCGCTCGCGGAGCGGCTCGCCGGAGCGCGTGTCGCGCTCGTCGTCTCCGGGTCGAACATCGATGCGGGCACGTTCGGGCGGCTCCTCGAGGCCGCCGGACCGGCGGAGCCGGCCGGCCCCCGGACGGAGGGGGACGGGTGAGCGCGCGCGGCCCCGCCGCGCGACCCGGTCGGTCCGGACGGGCGCGGGCGCGGCGGGCGCGGGTCCTCCCCACGGCCGACCACGGGCGCACGTGGCGTGCGAGCGACCTTCCGCTCGTCACGGGATCCGCGGCCGGGGCGTTCACGGTCGTGTTCTCGCATCCGAGCACGGGGTCGCCCCCGCCGGGGATCCGGAGCGCACGGACGGCGACGTCCCCACGTGGCCGCAGCGCGCGCGCCCCCCACGAGCGCGGCACGAACACACACACACACGAAGGAGCGTGCGATGCACCGAGCCTCGTTGGCGATGTTCGCGGTGGCGACCGCCACTCTCGCTCCGGGCCCCCATTCGGGCGGGGCCGCCGCCCCGGGGGCCACCCCGCTGGTCGCGCAGCAGGCCGCGTGCGACGGTCCTGAGCACCGGCAGTTCGATTTCTGGCTGGGCGATTGGGAGGTCCGCGTCGCCGGCACGGACCAGCTGGCCGGCACGAACGAGATCACGTCGATCCTCGGGGGCTGCGTGCTGCTCGAGAGCTATTCCACGCCGTCCGGCTACGCGGGTCACAGCTACAACGCGTTCGACCGCGGGACGGGGATGTGGCACCAGACATGGGTCGACAACGGCGGGCTCGTGCTCAAGATCGACGGCGGTCTGGACGGGGAGGGACGCATGGTCCTCGTCGGCCCGGGCGTGGATCCGCGGGGTAACGAGGTCCTCAACCGGATCATCTGGACGCCGCACGAGGACGGGAGCGTGCAGCAGACGTGGACCACGTCCGCGGATGACGGCGAGACGTGGACCCCCGTGTTCGATGGCATGTACCGACCACGCGGCTGATGGGGGTCGGGCTTCCGGATGGGACCGGGTGGCCGGTGAACCGTCGGTGAAGGAAGAAGCCGGAGGAGATGCTGAAAAAGCGGGAGGAGCGCTCGGGGTCAGCCCGTGACGCGGCCGGCGGGGCACGACGGGCGGGTCACCGGGACCCACCCGCCGGCTCGCGGCGGGGCTACCGCCCCAGGTCGTGCATCAGGAGCTCGTCGAACGCGGCCTCGATCGTCCGCAGGGCGCGGGTGTCGTACCCGTACTGGAGCTCGAGGGCATCCGCGTAGCGCGGGCCCGCTGCGGCCGCCGGGCTTCCGCGGATGCAGCCGTTGAAGTTGACGTACGCCCCGTTGCAGGTCTGTCGCACGCAGCGGCCGAGATCGCCGGCGCATTCCACGTACGTCTGACCCGTGCGGGTCTGCGATACCGACTCGATGTCCTCGAGATACATCTCCCAGCGGGAGATGACTCCTGTCCCGTCGCGCTGCTCGGCGACGAGGACCCCATTGGATTCGAGTCGAAGTTCGAACGCCCCGTTCGGCGACGGGTTCTGGGCGAGCGCCTCGTTGATCTCTCCGACCAGCTCTCCGACCGCGCGTTGCCCCTGCGCCACACTCGGAAGAACGAGCAGGAGAGACAGAGCGAGGGACCATACGGCAGTGCGTGTCGTGACGCGCATCGGACCTCCGATTCGTAAGTGCCGTTCTTACATGATCCTCTCCTCCGCCTCCACGTCCACCACCCTCGCGAACACCGGTGGGATCGACCCGAGAGCGCAGGCCCCTCGCCCGATCCCGATCCCATCGATATGCAATCGGCTGGCCAGCGTGCCCCCCCCGCGGGGGCCGGCCAGGGCCCCCCTCAGGCCCCCCCGGCCCCCCCGAACACGAGCCACAGATAGACGCCGTACAGGGCGAACAGGAGCCCTCCCTCCCAGCGCGAGAGCCGCCAGCCGGTACGCGCCAGCGGCAACAGCAGGAGCGCCACGAGGATGGCGGCCGGCAGGTCCAGGCGGAGAAACGGATCGCTGGGGCCGAGGGGACGGGTGAGGGCGGACGCGCCCAGGATCCCCAGCATGTTGAAGATGTTCGAGCCGAGGAGGTTCCCGACGGCCAGGTCGGACTCCCGCCGCGCGGTGGCCACGAGCGTGGCGGCGAGCTCCGGGAGCGAGGTGCCGCCCGACACGAGGGTGAGGCCGATCACCCGCTCCGACACCCCGAGATTGAGCGCGATCCGGGTCGCCGAGTCCACGAGCCAGTGGGCCCCGTAGAGCAGCACGACCAGACCGACGGCCGCCATGAGCACCGGGGCCCACAACGTCCCCCCCGCCGCGGCCGCGGCGGTCCCCGGTCGCGCGGTCGCCTTCCTCGCGCCCTCGAGACGCACGGTGCGCCGCAGGCTGAACATGTACGCCGCGAAACCCGCCAGGAGGAGGCCACCGTCCACCCGGCCGATGGCGCCGTCGAGCGCCAGCGCGGTCGTGAGCAGCGTGATGAGGAGGACGAAGGGGATCTCCAGCCGGAGCAGGCGGAGCTCGATCTGGACCGGTCGGATGAGGGCCGCGAGGGCGAGGATGACCGCGATGTTGAAGATGTTGGATCCGACCACGTTCCCCAACGCCACGCCGGGCTCGCCGCGCGCCGCCGCGATGACGCTCACGAACAGCTCGGGAAACGAGGTGCCGAGCGCGACCACCGTCAGCCCGACGATCAGCGAGCTGACCCCGAGCCTGTGCGCGAGGCGGATGGATCCGCGGACCAGCCCCTCGGCCCCGAGCAGCAGAAGCACGAGTCCGGTCCCCAACTCCAGATAGAGCAGCGACTCCCTCCGCTAGCAACGTGACCAGCGACGCGGTCGTGCCGTCACCATCGGGCGGTGCCGGGCGACGCACAGTGCACCCCGGGGGTCGCCGACTCAAGCCCGGCGGTGCCGATCGCGGGCGACCGGGGCGCGGGCGTCGCCGGGGAAACCTTCTTCGCACACGGTGCGTCATAGAAAACGTGAAGCGCATCCGATCCCTCCTCCGGCGATTCCTGACGCTACGAGCGTTGGGCGTGCTCCTCGTGGCGACCGCCGCCTTCCTCCTCTCCTACGCCGTCTTCGAAGCGCGCGTGGCCCGCGCCTTCGAGACCGCGAGCGCGACGGCGCCCACCCGCGTCTTCGCGCGACCGATCGTCCTCCGGCCCGGTGACCGGCCCACGGAGGCCCGGATCCGCCAGCACCTCGAGCGGGTGGGGTACGCGCGCGCGCGGACCCGCACGCCGCTCATGGGGACGTACCGGTTCTCAGCGACCGAATGGCGGATCGGCCGGAGACCGCTCCGTCTCGGGACGTTCTTCGACCCCGGCGGACCGGTCCGCATCCGCCTCGACCGGGACGGTCGCATCCGCGACATCACGGCGGACGAGGACCGGCGCCTGCCGGGGGTCGCGCTCGACCCCGAGCGCATCGCGTCCTTCTCCGGTCCCCGCGGCCGGGACCGCATCCCCGTCCGCCTCGGGGAGGTGCCCGCGCACCTGGTCGACGCGCTGATCGTGACCGAGGACCGGCGCTTCCTCGATCACCGCGGCCTCGACCCGCGCCGCATCGTGGGCGCCATGGTGGCCAACATGCGCGCCGGTCGCGTCGCGCAGGGGGGGAGCACCCTCACGCAGCAGCTCGCCCGCACCCTGTTCCTGGGCCACGAGCGGCGCCTGCTGCGCAAGGTCCGCGAGACGGTGATCGCGATCGCCCTCGAGCGGCGCGTACCGAAGGAGCGGCTGCTGGAGACGTATCTCAACCATATCTATCTGGGCCAGGACGGCGGCTCGGCGATCCACGGCGTGGGACGCGCCGCGGAGTTCTTCTTCGACAAGGACGTCTCCGAGCTCGACCCGGGCGAATCGGCGATGCTCGTCGGGATCATCCGCGGTCCGAGCCTGTACTCGCCGCACCGGCACCCGGCGCGCGCGAAGGGCCGGCGGGACCTGGTCCTCCGTCTGATGCGCGAAGGCGGGCGCCTGACGGACGAAGCGCTCGAACGGGCCCTCGCCGCCGAGCTCAGGATCCGGCGACCGGAGCCCGCATGGGGCGGGAGCCGCTGGTACCTCGACCACCTGCGCCACGAGCTGGCCTCGATGCCGGGCGCGGCGCGGCCCGACGGCGCGGCGCTCACCGTGATCTCGACCCTCGAGCCGGACCTCCAGCGTGTCGCCGAGCGGACCGTCGCGCGGCGGTTGGCGTATCTGGAGCGCATCCGGCCGCGTCTGGCCCGGCAGGCCACGCCGCTCCAGGCCGCGCTGGTGGCGATCGATCCGTGGACGGGCGAGATCGTGGCCATGGTCGGGGGGCGCTCGTACGCCGCGTCGCAGTTCAATCGGGCCACCGAGGCTCGCCGCCAGCCGGGGAGCGCGTTCAAGCCGTTCGTAGCCCTCGCCGCCCTGACCGGCGAT
>Ga0299907_10001437_pt1:0-12500 | contig 13616 bp, 10 predicted proteins | sample RVTome_16_FD_198680 | JGI IMG/M metagenome (GOLD analysis project Ga0299907, IMG submission 198680) | Soil microbial communities from uranium-contaminated site in the Upper Colorado River Basin, Wyoming, United States - RVT152D67 (version 2) ... | reverse complement strand
TTCCCATCGGGCCGCGGGAAGTGATGCCCACGACCCTCGATCGGGCCCACACGTCACTCACGCTTGCTTGTCAAATAGCGGCCGCGCCGAAGCGCGGTTCGTCAGTCACGCCCCTGAGGGCGCGCTTCCGTGGGTCGTGTCCGGGGAAGGACGCTACCGCACGAGAGCCCGAAGTCTACTGCCCGGGGTGCGTTGTGTCAACCCGGAACCGCGCAGGGCTCCCGTCTCCCGGTTCGGGATCCGGAGCGCGTTCACCACGCTTCCGCGTCCCGCGCCGGGACCCCGAGCGCGCTCCGAACGGGCTCCCGGCCGGCCCGTATACACGGCGGGTCCCCGCGGGGTCCGTGCGCGCGTCGAGCGTCGCCGTTCGGGGCCCGCCGGCCTACGCGACCCGAGGTGGTACACTAGGTTCAGGCATGACCGGAGACGCATTCCTGGCTCGGGGAGGGAGCGGACGGGCCCTGGCGCTCATCCTGGCGGCGTGGGGCGCGGCCGCGTGCGGCGTCGACGACCCCGGCGGCGCGCCGACGTTCGCGGAGGACGTCGCCCCGATCCTGCACGCGCGCTGCGCCGGGTGTCACCGGTCCGAGGGCCCTGCGCCCATCGACCTGCTCACGTACGAGGATGCCGTGGCGGCGGCGGACGCCATGGCCGTCGCGGTCGAGTCCGGCCGCATGCCCCCGTGGCTCCCCGCGCCGGGCGACGTCGCGTTCGCGGGCGACCGCACGCTGACCGCCGCGGAGCGCGCCGCCCTCCTCGCATGGGCGCGCTCGGACCGTGCCGCGGGCGACCTCTCGACCGTGGAGACGCCCCGGTTCCCGGGGGGCTGGCAGCTCGGGGAGCCGAACCGGATCGCCGTGAGCGAGACGCCCTACCCCGTCCCGACCACGGGGGGCGACCGTTTCCGGAACCTCGTCATCCGGGCGCCGGTCGGCGAGCGTGTCTGGGTGAGGGGTCTCGAGCTCCGCTTCAACGACGCCACCGTGGTCCACCACGCGATGATCACGTTCGACCAGACGAGCTCCTCGCGGCGCATGGACTCGCGGGATCCGGAGCCGGGTTTCGATGGGATGTTCGCGAGCACGGAGGCCCTGGGGCCGTCGGGGTTCCTGCTCGGCTGGACGCCCGGGCGCGCGCCGGCCCTCTCCCCCATGGGGCTCGCGTTTCCGCTCGACCCGGGGACGGACATCGTGCTCCAGCTCCACCTGCGACCGACCGGCGAGCCCGTCGCGCTCGTGGCCGAGATCGGCATCCACACGGCCGACGAGCCGCCGGAGCGCACGCCGTTCACGATCCGGCTGGGGCTCCAGGAGATCGACATCCCGGCCGGCGACCCGGCCTATACGCGCACCGACGCTTACACGCTCCCGGTTCCGGTCCAGGTGCTCGGCATCTACCCGCACGCCCACTACCTCGGGAAGGCGATCTCGCTCGCCGCCGTGACGCCGGATTCCGGGACGCTCGAGCTGCTCGACATCCCGGACTGGGACTTCAACTGGCAGGATGCGTACCGGCTCCAGACCCCGCTGCGTCTCGCGGCCGGCACGCGGCTCGAGGGCCGGTTCGTGTACGACAACACCGCCGACAACCCGCGCAACCCCGCCCATCCGCCCGAGCGCGTCCTGTACGGCCCGCGCTCCGAGGACGAGATGGGCGAGATCTGGATCCAGGTCGTTCCGGTGCGGGGCGAGGACCTCGATCCGCTGCGCGCCGACTTCGCGCGGCAGGACCTGGCGTCGAAGATCGCGGGGTGGAGGCACACGCTGGCCACGCGCGGCGACGAGCCCGTGGCGCACGTGGGTCTGGGGACGATCGCCCAGGCCGGGGGCCGGACCGACGAGGCCATCGCGCACTTCCGGGCCGCGCTCTCCGAGCAGCCGGACTACGTCACGGCGCGCTACAACCTCGCGCTCGCGCTCGAATCGAGCGGAGACGTCCGGGCGGCGCTCCGGGAGTATGAGCGCACCGTGCGGGACGATCCCCGGCACGCCCGGGCGCTGAACAACCTGGGCCGTCTCGCGGCCGAGGCCGGCCGCCTCGAGGAGGCGATCACGCGCTTCGAGGCGGCGGTGGCCGCGGAGCCCGCCTTCCCGGAGGCCCATAGCAACCTGGGGAACGCCTACCGGCAGCGGGGGGACCTCGCCCGAGCGGGCGAGGAGATCGCGCGGGCGCTCGACCTCGCACCGGACTCCGAGGCGGCCCGGCTCAATCTCGCCCTGGTCGCCTGGGCGCGCGCCACGCACCCCGATGCGGCGCTGCGCGATGCCGACGACGCGGTCCGCTGGGCCGAGCGGGCCGCGCGCGACGGGGGGCGCTCGGATCCGCGCATCCTCGACGTGCTCGCCGCCGCGTACGCGGAGGCGGGCCGGTTCGCGGAGGCGGTCAGGGTCGGCACGGAGGCGGTCCGCGCGGCTCGCGCGGCGGGCCCGCAGGGGGCGACGCTCGCCCGCGCGATCGAGGAGCGGGTCCGGGGCTACCGCGAGCGCCGTCCGCACCGATCGGGGTGAGCGGGGCTCTCCTCGGAGCGGGATGAACCGCGGTCGGACGTTTTCGCGGAAACGCCCGGCCCCTTTCTTCCTCTTCTTCGCGCCCGCCCGGAGCGCTCGCGCAGGAGCGCCCGCAGCGCGCCTCTGAGGTGCCCGAGACCGAGCGCGTCGGCGAGACCGCCGACCATGAGGAGCCGGACCTCCACGCGACCGTATCCGAGGAGCCGCCCGTCCCGCTCGCGGAGGAGCCGCTCCGCGATCCGCCGTCTCTGACACCAGGAGCGGAGCGCCCGGAGTCGCATCGTCTCCTGCGTGTTGCCCGCATGGAGCCGCTGCGCGTACAGGAAGCGCGGGACGAGCGTCATCGGGTAGCGGTCGGCGATGCGGAGGGCCATCTCGTAGTCGACCGCGAACCGGAGCCCCTCGTCGAACGGACCCGCGTCGCGCAGGACGTCGCGTCGGTACGTACGGAGCGTGTTCGTCACCATCCCGTGTCGGAGGAGGCCGCGCCGGTAGGCGGGGTGCTCGCGGCGCTGCGCCTCGAGAAAGGCGCGCTGCCGGCGGAAGTCCTCCGCCTCGATATGCCCGTCCGCGTCGAGCGCGTAGTGGTTGCAATAGGCCTGGCCGGCCTCCGGCTCGGCGCGCAGGGCCTCCACCATCGCGGCGAGCGCGCCCTGGAGGATGACGTCGTCCGCGTCCACGTGCGCGATCAGCGGGGCGTGGGCGGCCTCCAGCGCGCGGTTGTGGCCGTGCCCGATGCCCCGTCGCCGATCGTTGCGGAGGAGCCGGACGCGGGGATCCCGGATCGCTCCGACGATCTCGGCCGTCGCGTCCGTCGAGGCGTCGTCGACGACGACGAGCTCGAGCGCTACCCCTTCCTGGCGGAGGACGCTCCCGATCGCCTCGGCGATGTACGGCGCGGCGTTCCGGGCCGGCATCGCGACGGTGACCTCCGGCGGCGGCGCCGCGTCGCCCGCGGCGTCCGGGCCGGAGGACCCATCCGCGGGCGGGTCGCCGCCCGGTGCGGGCTCGGCGCCCGGGTCCGTGAGGCGGCGCGCGGCCGAGCGGATCGCATCGAGCTCGGCTGACAGCTGGTGATGGTCGTTCAAGGTCGGGGAACGGGGAGAGAGGGTGAGCGACGGGATTCGAACCCGCGACCTCCAGGGCCACAACCTGGCGCTCTAACCGACTGAGCTACGCCCACCACGCGTCCTCCCGAGCGGCTCGGGGGCTTGCGGCGGCACAATCTAGAAGAAAAGCCCGCGCCTTGCGAGTGGCCGGGACGCCGCGGATCTCCGACTGCGGCTCCGATCTCCGCGCGGCGCGTGCTTGGGATGATGGCGGCCCGGGTCGTGCGGTGGTTGCAGGAACGGGACCCGGAGACGATGATCGTACCCGTGAGCGCCGGTGACGGGGGTCGCCCGAGGGCGGGTCGGAGCGCCACGAGCGTGAGGGGAGCCTCGACCTCGGGGGCGGGGCCGTGCCGCATGGAGCCGGGGTGGCGATGGGAAACCATCGAGTGGGCTCGCGCGTAGGATTCAAGCGATGACCGAGCAATCGAACGAGGAGAGCCACGGCGGGGCGGGACACGGCCCGCTGCCGCCGTCGCACGGGCATACACCCCAGGGCTACATGGAGTCACAGCACGGAGCGATGAGAGGTCCCCCCAGCGCTCCCTACGCGCCGGTCGCCCCGCTCCCCTTCCACGCGGGCGCCCCCGAGGCGGTCGACACCGACGGCATGTACAGGGAGAGCATCGGGTACGGGCTGTGGTGCCTGTTCCTGTTCGGTCTCGGTGGCGTCCACCGCATCTACCTCGGGAAGTACGGCACCGGGATCCTGTGGCTCCTGACCTGGGGGCTGTTCGGGATCGGGCAGTTCGTGGACCTGTTCCGGATGAAGGGGCTGGTGCGGGACGCCAACATCCGGGAGGGATACCTCCCGCACCCGCGACTCGCGCGACGCCTCGGACCGCAACAACAGTCGCATCCCCCCGCCCTCCCGCCGCACCAGAACGTCCAGCAGATCATGCTCAAGGCCGCGCAGGCGAACGGCGGCGCGCTCACCGTGACGCAGGGCGTGGTGGCCACCGGGCTCACGTTCGAGCAGGTGGAGGACGTGCTGCGGGAGATGGTGGCGAAGGGTTACGTGGACGTGGACAACGCCCCCAACAGCGGCGTCGTCGTGTACCGCTTCCCGGAGCTCACCGGGCCCTTCAACTAGCCCCCCGGCGCACGCCCGCGGGACGGGCGTTCGATCGGTCCCGCGAGCGGCCCGTGGCGGCGCCGCTACTGCGCCAGCCGGACGATCAGATCGCGGGCCACCTCGTCGAACACGCCCGCCAGCTCGGCCACGCTGGGCGCGAAGAACACCTTTCCCTGCGGCTCGCCGGGATTCCCGCGGCCCCGCACGTTCGCGATGTCCTCCAGATACCCGATGTCGGGGACGAGCAGCGGATCGGGAGCCGATGCACGCGCCCGGTACTCGTGGTGGTCACGGCGATCACCCGATCCCGCCGATCGTGGGGTGGTCCCAGCTGGCGTCTGAGCGCCGTGGGGCGTCCGTCGGTGAAGAAGACGACCACCCTGGCGGCCTGCGGCCGCACCGCGGAGCTCGTGAGCTGCTCGTGGGCGAGACGAAGCCCCTCGCCCGTGTTCGTGTCTCCCGCGGACCGCATGAGCGAGATCGCCTGCGTCACCGGGCTCGTGAAGTCGTGCCCCAGCCCATAGCGCTCCGTGGCCCGTACCTGGTAGGAGACGAGCCCGACCTGGTCAATGTCATCCGGGTCGGGGGTCAGAAGAGCGTTCGATCATAGAGCGTATCCGCCACCACGGAGCTCACGAGGTTCCGTAGGGGTGTGAACGGTTGATACGGGAGAAAGACCTCCACGACGTAGTAGGAGGTGCCATCGAGGAGCCCCTGTCCCATGAGCGGGGTGGCGATCTGGCCGTTCCTGCCCCTGCGGCTGGCGGCGCCCAGCGATCCGGCCTCTCGCTGCGAGGTCACGCGCGGCGCCCCGCCCTGGACGTCGATGCGGCTCGCGATCACCGAGCCGGCCGTGCCGAGGCTCCACGACCCGCCGTTGCTCACGGTCACCTGGACGACCGAATCGAGCGACGCGCCGCGCGACGCGATGTTGGCCCCTTCACGCGTGAGCCCCGACAGGGAGTGCTGCACGTCGAGGAGCGACCCGAGCTCGAGGATCCCGAAGGCGACGACGAGCAGGACGGGCAGCGTGAGGACGAGCTCGACCATGTCCTGGCCGCGCGTGTCGTCGCGCAGGGCGCGGAGCAGGCGCCTCCATCCGGCCCGACGCCCGGGGGTCTTCCCGACGTCCGCGGACATGCTCACCACCTCGGCTCGTTCATGACGCTGGTAGACACGGTGAAGTCGACGTATCCGGGTCCGAACAGGCGCGTGATGGGGGCCAGCACGAACTGGTAGCGGTAGGTGACGGCGATGGTCACGACCTCGCCGGCGCCGCCGCCGTCGGACGGTGTGATGACGAGCTGGCTCACGTCGATGGTCAGGTCGCCCGCCCGATCGACGAGCGTCTCGACGATCGATTCGGCGCGCGATCGAATCGGTCACCCCCCAACCCTCCACGAACCCGTATCTGGCGCATGCGTCGTCGGCGGACCGAGTCGGCAAACCCCCATGCCGTACGGGCGCAGCGCCCCGAGGCGCGCGCGGCAGGGCGTTTCCCGCCAGCCACTTGCGGTCGGTCGGCCCGCCCGGCCAGGGTGCGCGGAAAGACACGGCTCGCCGGACCCGGATGGCGGGCGCGCCACACCCCCCGGAGCTGGCCCACCGGCCCCCTCCCGGAAACCTGCTTGCGGGGCGCGGAGGGCCGGGCGAGCTTGCCCCGTCATGGAAGCCAACCACGCCCGACCCGTCCCCCATTCGGGGCCGGCGCTGCCCCCGGCGACGCTGGAAGGTTGGTACGTCCTGCACCAGCTGTTCCGGATCCACTGGCCCTCGCTCAAGGCCCTCGACCCGGTCCGGGCTGCCGGAATCCTCGCGGATTTCGGGGCCTGGCTGGCCGAGCGCGACCCGGACGGGGACCGGGGCTGGTCGGGGGCCTACGAGATGGTGGGGGCCGGGGTGGATCTCCTGCTGGTCCACTTCCGGCCCGACCTGGAGGGGCTCACCGCCGCCGGGCGCGCCGTCGCGTGGTCGGATCTGGGCGAGCTCCTCGACCTCGAGCACGAGTACGTCTCGGTCGTCGAGCTCGGGATGTACGGTCTCACCACGCGGGTGGCCGAGGAGGTGGATCCGTCCGATCCGGACGCGTTCGACGCCGCGCTCGCGGCGGCGCTCGACGAGCAGCGGGAGCGCGATTTCGTGAAGGGGCGACTGTTTCCGGTCCAGCCCGAGAACATGCCGTATGTCTGCTATTATCCGATGGACAAGCGCAGAACGCCCGGACAGAACTGGTACAGCCTGAGCCTCGAGCGGCGGGCGGAGCTGATGCACGCGCACGGCACGGTGGGCCGCCGATACGCGGGGCGCATCCAGCAGGTGATCTCGGGCTCCGTCGGTCTGGCGGACTGGGAATGGGCGGTGACGCTGTGGGCCGCCGACCCGCTGTGCTTCAAGAGCATCATCACGGAGATGCGGTACGACGAGGCGAGCGCGGAATACGCCGAGTTCGGGTCCTTCTTCGTCGGGAAGCGCCTCCTCCCCGACCGACTGGACACCCTCCTCCCGGCGGCCGGGCGTTGATGGCGCGGCCCGCCGCGACGCCGGATCTCACCCGGGACGCGACCTCGAGGGCGGGTCGCGTCGTCGCCCTCACCGGCACGGGCCTCACGATCGAGGACCTCGTGGCCGTCGCGCGATCCGGAGCGCGGGTCGCCGACCTCACGGACGCGGACTTCGCCCGACTGGCGCCGGCGCGCGAGTGGATCCGCGGGGCGGTGGAGGAGGGCGACGAGGTCATCTACGGCGTGAACACGGGGTTCGGCTCCCTGGCCGGCACGCGCATCGCCCCGGCCCGGACGCGGCTCCTGTCCCGGAACGTCGTCCTCAAGTGCGCCGTGGGCGTCGGGGACCCCCTGCCCCGCGACTGGGTGCGCGCGATGATGGCCGTCCGGGCCCACTCCCTCGCGCGCGGCGTCTCCGGCGTGCGGCCCGAGATCGTGGGGACGCTCCTCGACATGCTGAACCGCGGCGTTCTGCCCCGCGTGCCGTCGAAGGGATCGCTGGGCGCGAGCGGCGACCTCGCTCCGCTCGCGCACATCGCGCTCGTGGCGACGGCGGGTCCCGAGGGCATGCCGGAGGACTACACCGGCGAGGCCTGGTTCGACGGGCGTCTGCTGACCGGCGCGGAGGCGATGGCCGCGGCCGGCATCCCGCGCCCGCGGCTGGAGGCCAAGGAAGGATTGGCGCTCACCAACGGCACCGCCATGATGGTCGCCGCGGCCGCGCTCGCGCTCCACGATGCGCGCCGCGTCCTGGCGCACGCCGAGCTGGCCGCGGCCCTGAGCTTCGAGGCCCTCCGGGCGCTCACGGAGGCGCTCCACCCCCTCCTCCACGAAGCCAACAACCAGCCGGGGCAGATCCGCTCGGCCGCCCGTCTGCGCGAGCTGCTCGCGGACAGCCGTCTGGTCGACACGGATCCGGACAAGATCCAGGACGCGTACAGCATCCGCTGCACCCCGCAGGTGCTCGGCCCGGTCCACGACATGCTCGGCTTCCTCGCCGGCCGGATCGAGGCGGCGCTCGACGCCGCGTCGGACAACCCGCTCGTGTTCGTCGAGCGGGCCGACCACCCCACCCGGAAAGCCGTGTCGGGCGGCAACTTCCACGGGGCCGGCCCCGCGCTGTGGCTGGACGTGCTCGGCATCGCGATCGCCGAGGTGGCGAACCTGTCGGATCGCCGCGTCTTCCGTCTCCTCACGCCCGAGCTCTCCGGGGGGCTTCCCGCGATGCTGGTCGCGGAGCCCGGGCTGAACGGCGGGCTCATGACCACGCAGTACACCGGGGCGGCGCTCGTGTCGGACAACAAGACGCTGGCCCACCCCGACTCGGTCGACTCGATCCCCACGAGCGCGAACCAGGAGGACCACGTGAGCATGGGCGCCAACGCCGCTCGCCACGCGTGGGAGATCGTCGACAACGTGAAGAAGGTGATCGCGATCGAGCTCCTGGCCGCCAGCCAGGCGGTGTACCTGCGATCGGAGGGCCCGGAGCGGCTGGGTCGAGGGACGCGAGGGGTGTACGCCGCCATCCGCGAGCGCATCGAACCGGTGGTGGCCGACCGCGCTCTCGCCCCGGACCTCGCCATCGTCGAAGACCTGATCGACTCGGGCCGCCTGCTCGAGGCGGCCGATCCGGAGCGGGCCTCCGACCCATGATCAGGCGGCGCCCGCCGGCCGGCCGGGCGGCTTCGAACGTGGGCGAGACGCTCCTGTGCGAGCCCAACGTGAGCGAGGGACGCGATCCGGCGCGCATCGAGCGCCTCTGCGCGGCGGTGACGTCGACGGAGGGCGTACGCCTCCTCCACCGCTCGGCCGATCCCGACCACCACCGCATGGTCCTCGCCTACGTGGGGGCCCCGGCGGCGGTCATCGAGGCCACCCGGCGGCTCGCGGCGCGCGCCTTCGAGGAGATCGATCTGGGGACCCACCGCGGCGCGCACCCGCGTGGCGGCGCGCTCGATGTCGTGCCCTTCGTGGCCCTGGGCGATCTCCCGGGAGAGGCGGCGCTGGCGGCCTGCCGCAGCTTCGGCGGCTGGGTCGGGGGCCGGGGCGTTCCGGTCTACTACTACGAGCGCGCGGCGACCCGGCCCGAGCGGCGGGCGCTGCCTGGCGTGCGTGCGGATGGCTTCGAAGGGCTGTCGGCCCGCATGGCGGATCCCGCGTGGGCGCCGGACGAGGGGCCGCCGCGGCCGCACCCGAGCGCGGGCGCGGTGATCACCGGCGTGCGCGACCCGCTCGTGCGCTTCAATGTGAATCTGGACACGAAGGACGTGCGTCACGCGCACGAGATCGCGGCCGGGGTCCGGGGAGCGGCCGGCGGGCTCCCGGGCGTACGGGCGCTCGGGTTCGCCCTCCCCCGGCGCGGCCTGACGCAGGTCTCGATGAACCTGACCGACCATCGGGCGACCCCGATCGCGGTCGCGTACGCCCGCGTGCTCGCCGAGGCCCGCGCCCGCGGGATCGCCGTGGCGGGCACCGAGATCATCGGGCCGGTCCCCCGACAGGCGCTCGAGGGCCTGGATGGGCGGATCCTGGACCAGCTCGAGGAACACCAGACCCTGGAGTCGAGAGAAGCCCCATGAAGCCCACCGGACCGATCCGGGCCCCGCGTGGCGCGGAGATCTCGTGCAGGGGGTGGCACCAGGAAGCGGCCCTCCGGATGTTGATGAACAACCTCGATCCCGAGGTCGCCGAGCGTCCGGAGGACCTGATCGTGTACGGGGGCACGGGGAAGGCGGCCCGCAGCTGGGAGTGCTACGAGCGCATCGTCCGCACGCTCCGGCGGCTGGGGGACGACGAGACCCTGCTCGTCCAGAGCGGAAAGCCGGTCGGCGTGTTCCGCACGCACGAGGAGGCGCCGCGAGTGCTCATCGCCAACGCCAACCTCGTGCCACGGTGGGCGACGTGGGAGGAGTTCCGGCGTCTCGAGGCGCTGGGGCTCACGATGTACGGCCAGATGACCGCCGGCTCCTGGATCTACATCGGCACGCAGGGGATCCTGCAGGGGACGTACGAGACGTTCGCCGAGCTCGCCCGGCAGCGTTTCGGCGGCTCGCTCGCCGGCCGGCTGGTGGTGAGCGCCGGGCTGGGCGGGATGGGGGGCGCCCAGCCCCTCGCCGCGACGCTGAACGGGGCCGCCTTCCTGGGCGTGGAGGTGCGCGAGGAGCGCATCCGGCGCCGGCTGGCCACGGGCTACTGCGATCGCATGAGCACGGACCCGGGCGAGGCGATCGAGCTCGTCCTGGGCGCCAGGGAGCGCGGGGAGCCGCTCTCGGTGGCGCTGCTCGGCAACATCGCGGACGTCCTGCCGGACCTCCGGCGGCGCGGCGTCGTCCCCGACGTCCTCACCGACCAGACCGCGGCGCACGACCTGCGGGTGGGCTACATCCCCGCCGGGTTGACCGTGTCCGAGGCCGAGGCGCTGAGCGACGCCGATCCCGAGGCGTACGAGGCGCGCGTGCTGGATTCGATGGTCGTCCACGTCCGGGCGATGCTCGACCTCAAGGCCGCGGGCGCGGTCGCGTTCGACTACGGGAACAACCTCAGGGGTCAGGTCGCGGACCGGCGCGGCATGTCCGAGGCGTTCGAGATCCCCGGGTTCGTCCCCGCCTTCATCCGTCCGCTCTTCTGCCGGGGCGCGGGACCGTTCCGGTGGGCCGCGCTGAGCGGCGACCCGGCGGACATCGCCGCCACCGACGACGCGGTGCTCGAGGCGTTTCCGCACAAGGACGGCCTCGCGCGGTGGATTCGCGCGGCGCGGGAGAAGGTCCGCTTCCAGGGCCTGCCGGCGCGGATCTGCTGGCTGGAGTACGGGGAGCGGGCGGAGATGGGCGAGCGCTTCAACTGGCTCGTGCGGACCGGCCGGGTCGCCGCGCCGCTCGTCATCGGGCGCGATCACCTCGACACCGGCTCCGTCGCTTCCCCGAACCGGGAGACCGAGGACATGAAGGACGGGTCGGACGCGATCGCGGACTGGCCGCTGCTGAACGCCCTCCTGAACACGGCCTGCGGCGCGAGCTGGGTGTCCATCCACCACGGGGGCGGCGTCGGCATCGGCTACTCGATCCACGCCGGAATGGTGTGCGTCGCGGACGGGACGGATACGGCCGCGCGCCGCCTCGAGCGGGTGCTCACGGCCGATCCGGGCACGGGGATCGTACGCCACGCGGACGCCGGGTACGAGGACGCGATCCGGACCGCGAAGGAGCGCGGCGTGGATCTCCCCATGCTCGAGTGATCTCCCCACGCTCGAGTGAGGAGGGGCCGTGCCGATCCTGACGAACATCGGCTGCCTGGCCACGTGCGCCTCGCCCGCGGGGCAGGACGATATCGGCGTGATCCACGACGCGGCGGTCGCGTGGCGGGATGGGATCATCACGTGGGTTGGCCCCGCGGACCGGGTCCCGGACGAGCACGCGGCCGGGCCGGTGTGGAACGCCGGCGCGCGGCTCGTGACGCCGGGTCTCGTCGATTGTCACACGCACCTGGCGTTCGGGGGATGGCGGGCGGGTGAGTTCACCTCGCGGATCTCGGGCGCGAGCTATGCGGAGATCGCGCGTCGCGGCGGCGGGATCGCGCGCACGGTGCGCGACACGCGAGCCCTCGACGAGCGCGCGCTCGCGGACCGGGCCGCGGCGTTCGCCGCCGGGATGGTCGAGCTCGGGATCACCGCGATCGAGTGCAAGAGCGGATACGGTCTCGATGTCGAGACGGAGCTCCGCCTGCTGCGCGCCTACCGCCGCGTGGCGGACGAGACGCGCGCCCGCATCGTCCCCACGTTCCTCGGCGCGCACGTCGTGCCGGCCGAGTACCGTGACGACCGCGAGGCGTACATCGGCCTCCTGGTCGAGGAGCTCCTACCCCGCGTGAGGGCCGAGGAGCTGGCGGAGTTCTGCGACGTATTCGTCGAGGAGGGGGCGTTCACGCCGGACGAGGCGCGCACGATCCTCGGCGCCGCCCGGGCGCTCGGACTCGGGGTCAAGCTGCATGTGGACCAGCTCACCGACGGCGGCGGCGCCGCGCTGGCCGCCGAGCTCGGAGCGACGTCGGCCGACCACCTCGAGCACGTGTCGCCGGCCGGTATCGAGGCGCTCGCCTCGGCCGGGGTCGTGGCGGTCACCCTCCCGCTCGCAACGCTGTACCTGGACCAGGACCCTCCCCCGGCCCGCGACCTCATCGAGGCCGGCGTGGCGGTGGCCGTGGCGACGGACTTCAACCCGGGCACGGCCCCGTCCTACCATCTGCCGCTCGCGCTCCTCCTCGCGTGCACGAGACAGCGCATGACCCCCTCGGAGGCGCTCAAGGGCGCGAC
>Ga0299907_10001436_pt1 | contig 13620 bp, 17 predicted proteins | sample RVTome_16_FD_198680 | JGI IMG/M metagenome (GOLD analysis project Ga0299907, IMG submission 198680) | Soil microbial communities from uranium-contaminated site in the Upper Colorado River Basin, Wyoming, United States - RVT152D67 (version 2) ... | reverse complement strand
CCGATGATCTTCTGCTTGTCTTCCTTTACCAGTGCCATGCGCGCTGCAATCTACCTTTCTCAGGGGGATCCGCCGAGATGCCACGGGCGGTGTCGAGCCATCCTAGCAGGTCAGAAGCTTGCGAGGCGCTCGATCAGAGGGAAGACCTTCTTCTCTTCCAGCCGTACGTGATCGTGGAGCTTGCTGCCCAGCTTCGCAAGTGTCTCGCCTCGAACCGCGTAGCTCTCCACTTCCTCCTCGAGACGCCGTACGAGTGCGTGGATCTCGATGTGCTCGATAAGTAGCTGCATCAGCAGCGGGCGGATCTCCCGGTGCTGCACGACCAGAGGGAACAACTCCTCTTCCTCCTTGCGGAAGTGCTCTACAGAGTCGCTCTTGAAGAACGAGATGAACTCCCGGGCTCTGACCATGCGCGTCTCGGGCTCGCCGGTCGCATCCCTGCGCAGCCGGCGGGCCTGAGCCAGCGCGTGGTGATGGTCGTGCGTGAGCGGCATCAACGCGTCCGAGCGTCGACCGGTCGAGCCTTTCCCCAAGGGGACCACCTCCGCCGTGCTCACTCGTCCGTCACCCTGCTCTCTCCTCTTTCTTATGTGGTTGGAACGGGGGGCAGGCCTCGTTGTGACCTGCCCCCCGAGTAGTGCCTGCTCAGACTCCCTGATGACGCGGCGCGGGGGGAGGGCCCAATGGCCCCCTTGGACCGGTCCGATGCGCCCCTTCGAGGTGGGACTTCGCGGGCTACAAGACGACGAGCGCGCTGAGGGCAACCATGACAACGATCCCGGCCCCCGTAACCATTGCCACGATCCGATCGGAGGCGGCTTCGCGGGCATCGGGGATGATCTCGCTGACGACCAGCCACAGCATCGCTCCGCCCGCGAAGCCGAGCCCGGCCGGCAATATCGGCTCGAACAGTTGCACCCCGAGATAGGCCGGCACCGCCATGACGGGCTGAGGCAGGCTGGAGAAGATGCTCCATGCCGCGGCCGTTCGAACCGACGCGCCGCGGGGAACGAGGGTGAGACTGATTGCGAGACCCTCAGGGATGTTGTGGATCGCGATCGCGAGCGCGATCAGGATCCCGAGAGACCGCCCCCCTCCGAACGAGACCCCAACGCCGACACCCTCGGTGAACGAGTGGATCGTCATAACGGCCAGGATCATCACGGACGATCGCGCTCCGGTTCCACGCAGGTTGCCGAGATGCAGATCCTTCGCATCGCCGAGGACCCGTCGCGATGCGATAACGAACAACGCTCCCAGCGCTCCGCCGGTCACCGTGCGCGCGATGCTCACGCGGCCGCCCTCATAGAAAAGCCCGATGCTGGCGCCGAGCATGAAGCCGGCAGCCAAGGAGTTCGAGATCCCTACCCACGCCGGCGTCATCCTTCGGAAGACGAGGAACGGCACTGCCCCCAGCCCCGTCGCCAGCGCGGTGGCCAAGGCAACGAGGAAGACTGCGAGGACATCCATCACACGGCGATGTCTCGTCGTCGGAATGACCACACCGACAGCGAGACAAATGCACCGATCACAGCTACCAGCACAACCACGTGCCCCGGCGCGAGACCATTCTCGAGCGGTGAGTTGGAAAGGAAGTAATAGAACGGAGACAGCTTCTGGAGCGACTCCAGGGCGTCGACGCTCGGCGCCACCGAGTGGAGGAGATACGCGGCCGTCATGGCCGTGGCCGCAACGGCGGTGGCGGTCCCCTTCTTCCCCGTTAGTGCTCCGATCCACAGAGCGAGTGCACCGAACACGATCGCCAACAGCATCGACCCAAGAGTTGCCGAGACGAGACCGTATGGGGTGATATCTAGATCCACGATGGTCGCACCCAACCACAGGGTCCCGAACAGGACCACGCCGGGAACGAACAGGGATGCAACGCTCGCCGCGAACTTCTCGAGAACCACACGGCCTCGCGTTATCGGGTTCGCAAGGAGAAGATCCATCGTCTTGCGCCGTTCTTCACCTGCAAGCCCGTCACCCAGTCGCCCGATGGTCATGATCGCGAACAGAACGGGGACGAGGTAGAGGAAGAGTCGGCTCTCGAGGTAGCCGACCGGAGACGTCACGCTGTGCTCGCTCACCAACGCCCTCAGAGATTCGGGGAGCTCCTTCAGGATCTCGTCGAACTCAGGGTTGTCACGGATAGAGGGCCAGAGCGCAAGAGTGAATGCAACCAGCGCGAACAACCCGATCGACCATCCGATCAATCCTTTCTTCCGCTCGAGGACACTGCGTTCGAACACGCTACGCATCGCTGCCCTCCTGGTAGTAGCGGAGGAAGACCTCTTCGAGATCCGGCGCGTGGCTGATCATGTCCAGTACCTCGAACCCAGCTGCAGCCTTCAGCAATCCGTCGACGCTGCCTTCCACGGTGAACGTGGCAGACCGTCCGCTGAACGTCGCATCGCTCACCTCATCGATCGACCCGAATGCGTTCGCGTCCACGGGTTGGGCGAAGAGGAACTCGACGCGTCGAGACGCCTTCTCCTTCAGCTTCTCGATCTCTTCCACGACGATGAGGGAGCCTTGGCGGATGATCCCTACGACGTGAGCCAGGTGCTCGATCTCCGACAGCACGTGCGAAGAAAGGAACACCGTGCGGCCTTCCGCGGCGGTTTCCTGAAGGACGTCGTGGAACTCGTGCTGCACGAGCGGATCGAGCCCGCTCGTGGGCTCGTCGAGGATCAACAGTTCGGGCTTGTGCATGAAGGCCTGGATCAGCCCGACCTTCTGCTTGTTGCCCTTGGACAGCGTGCCGATCCTGCGGGAAGGGTCGAGTCCCAATCGCTCCGATAGTTCGACCGCGTAGGGCGGCCTGCGATCACCTCGGAGTGCGCCGAAGTAACCGAACATCTCGGCGGCGGTTAGGTCTTCGTAGAGCTCGAGCTCCCCGGGCAGGTACCCGACCCGCTTGCGTACTTCGATCGTCTGGCTGCGGCAGTCGAGTCCGAGCACCTCCGCGCGACCGGCCGTCGGACGGATCAGGTCCAGGAGCAACCTGATCGTCGTCGTCTTGCCGGCGCCGTTGGGGCCGAGATAGCCGAAGACCTGGCCGGGAGCAACATCCAGATCCAGATCGACGAGCGCGCGGGTCGATCCGTAATGCTTCGTCAACCCCTCGGCAACGATGGCGGGCGCGGTCACGAAGAGCAGGCTAAATCGTCATGACCTCACGACCGCACCATCTCTCGTGTCACGGAGTGATCACCGCACGACCGGCGATCTTCCCGGCCTTGAGGTTCTCATAGACGGCGTTGATCCGGTCGAGCGACTCGAACTCGAGTTCGATCGGAGTAAGGCGACCGCTGTCGGCGAGCGCAATCACCTCGCGCAGCTCTTTGATGCTGCCCCACAGCGTGCCTTCGAACATCACTTCGAACGGCAGATTCGTGAAGAGCTTGAGGTCGGCGTGACCTCCCGCGAGGCCGATCTGCGTCACCTTGCCGCCGGGCCGAGTCGTGGCGAACGCGAGCTCGAGCGTCGAATCTGCACCGACGAAGTCGAACGCAGCACCGACTCCGGAACCCGATCCGATGTCCTTGACCTGCGCAGCTACCTCCGGGTCACGACCATCCAACGCGTAGTGGGCGCCGTACTCGCGCGCGATCTGGAGCTTCTCTTCGTTGACGTCGACCACGATGATCGGCGAAGCAGTCATCAATCGCAGCAGCTTGATCCCGAACTGTCCCAAACCACCGGCGCCGATGACGAGGACGGGACGATCCGGGGTCAACGCCGGTAGTGCGCGCTTGATCGCTCGGTAGGGCGTCAGCGCGGCGTCGGTGAAGGGAGCCGCGACCTTGGGCTCCAGCTCTTTCAGAGGCACCAAGTAGCGAGCGTGCGGAACGAGCAGGTATTCTGCGTAACCGCCGTCGTAATCGGACAGCCCGACCCAGTTCGGCTTCGAGCACATCTGCTCGGTGCCCGTGATGCACATGTCGCAGTACCCGCAACCCCATCCGCCGTACACCGCGACCGGATCTCCCGGCTTCACCGCTCTGACACCGTGACCGACCTCTGCAACCACGCCCGCGTTCTCGTGCCCGAGAGTGAGCGGGAGGATCAGGTCGAGCTTGAGGTCGCCGTCGATGATGTGGAGATCACTGTGGCAAAAGCCCGCACCCTCCACCTTCACAACGACTTGGCCTTGGTCAGGCTCCGGCCTTGGTACCCGCTCGATCACCAACGGCTCGGCGTATGCGTGCAACCGGGCAGCCCTCATCATCTCCACCACCACCTCTTTGTCTGGACAGACCAATCCACCTAACCGTCACGGAGCGGAGCCTTTCCAGGTAGGGCTTAGAGGCCCTCAGCCGGTGGGTCGGTCGGCCCTATCTGCATCGACAACGGAAAGCGCTGAAGAGGCAGTTGATTCACTCGATCTGGGATTCGACCTCGGCCTCGAAACCGTCCAGCGCAGCGGGCCCGGGGTAGGTCTCTCGGACCTCGACGGTCGCGAGAAGATCCGCGTACTGCTCGGACTGACCGGGTCGAACGATCACTCGGATGGGCACGTCCACCGTGCTCGCGTACTGAGCCAGGATCGTGCGGTGAGGCTCCTTGTCGAGATCGAGCTGGAACAAGATGCCGTCGGCCGCCTCGACCTTCCCGCACGACCGTCCGTCGAGCAGAGGACATCCCCCTCTCGCTTCCGGCCCTTGGCATGTCAGCACGTGGGCCTCGAGGCGCCCGAGGAACTCAGCCTCCCAAGCGAGTCCTTCGGCGTCGGGATTCACATCCAGGATCACGGGCTTGCGCATGTCCCTCACCTCCTCGGCAACTAACCAAGCTTGAGAGGGGGTGAGCACGCCGGCTAGGGCCCAAAGGCCCTAGCAAAGGGGGCCTAGCGGCCCCCCTAACTCTCGGTCTGCGCCGATCAGCTTGCGAAGGCCTCCGGCGATGACAGTTCAACCTTGGCGGTTTCAAGCTCGCGCTTGACGGCCTCACTCGCGCCGGGAACCGGGTCCGATGCTTGCTCGAGCTCCTCGACCCGCTCAGACATCCTCGAGTAGAGACGCTCCAGCGTCTTCAAGGCTTCGGCGACACGATCGCGGCCTTCCATCGCCCCGAGCGCTGCTTGAACGCGCGCTTCGTCGATCCACCCATGCCACACGCCGAGTTCCTTCCGAAGTCCGGATACGAAGTCAGTGTGTTCCGCCGTATCGAGTAGATCGTCGATGCGCGCCCCAAATTGCGCCAGGCGGGCCTCGAAAGTCTCCGGGTCTTGGGTGATGTCCATCGGGTACCTCCTTGTCGATCTCGGGGGCATCGCCCCGAGCCCTTGGTGGACCTGTCCCAAGCTTGAGCTTGTTGGGGCCGCGTCCCTAGGGCCATCCATCACCCGGAATGCGGGCCTAGCGGCCCTACTCCGCGGCGAGCTTCTCGCCCCAGGCATGTCGCCCGCGGCTTGAGTCAGGTCTGGTCGGCGTCGTCCTTCGTGTTGAAACGAGCAAAGCTCCGCGACAGCGACACATTCACTCCATATTGATCTCGCCGGTAGACCATCAAGGCGAGCATCGCGACGAACCCTGTGAGGCAATAGAGCCCGCAATCCGCGCCTTTGACGACATCGAAGAGAGCCAGACAGACGAAGGGGATCACCGGAACGGCCATGACCGCTGCCATCTCGTAGGCACTTCTCCGGCTATGCCCTCGATGGAGCATCCACGGGATCATGGGAACGCTCATACCGACAGCGACTGCGAGCAAGGCGTGGGCGGGATAGTCGACCAGCGCTTCCTCCCACGTGATCCCGCCGTCGACGATCACGTTGAGGGTGATCATCAGCGCGAAGGCCGCCGCGAACATCCCGATCACCATCACGACGGTCATCTCGAGGAAGTGGCGCCAGAAATGCCGCCACCCATGTGGGTGAATTGTCGGTGGTGGAGTTGCTGGTTCGCCGTGCAACCTGATCTCTTGTTTCGGCGGTGGTTCTCGAACGGAGACGCTCATGGGTACCTCCCGCGCTAGCTCGGCCGCGCCCATCGTGAGTGCGGCCGAGACCCCAAAGGGTTAGTGCGTCGCTGCACGTCGCTCCTTCGATCGGCGCACCGCCGTTGCGATGCCCCAGCCACATAACGCGCAACAAACGACGATGGCGGTGATCCAGAGGGCGACCACCATGCTTCTCACCTCCCCCCTAACTTCGGTCCCAAGCCTGGCGCGCTGGCGCGGATGTCATAGGGCCATGTGGCCCTGCTTCTTCAGGACTTTGCTTGCCGTGAGTCGCCGGCCGCTGACAAAGGGTGGGACGGTCGCGACGATCATGTCGATCACCGAACCTGACTTGCTCGCGAGATCCCGCCGGCGATGAGAGCGATTCCGACGAGTAGAAGGACGCCGCCGCCGATCAGAAGACCGATCGCGATGGGTCTCAGCACTGGCACTTCAGCCCCGATATCCGCCTTGAAGGCGACGCCGGAGGACGCATCCGCGTTCATCACGACGACAGACCAGTCACCGTTGGACGGGGCCCACCTGATCGACTGTGTCCCTAGCCCTGTGCTCGATTCCACCCAGAATCCTTGGGTCTGGGGCGCACTTTCTGGGGCGGATCCGGCTGTAGCAGGAAGATCTCGTCCGTCCCGTCCCGCGAAGCTCGGGGCGACTGAGTACGACACATCCTCCAAGTAGCGGTGGACATCCGAGCTGCGTGCGACTCCGACAAAGATCGGTGTACGACTCGAGGCTGTTACGCGCACGTCGCCCAGGATCGCGCGCGGCAAGATCCAATCGGGACCATCGGCGTCGATCTCGATATCTTCGGTCACCACGGCGTACGCGTTCGTGTCGAGTTCAGCTGTCGGACTCGTAACGAATCCGCCCTCGCGCTGCGTGGTGTCGGCCCACAGTGCCACGGCACCTCCCGACAGCGCTCCGGCAGAAGTCAGTGCGATGAAGCTGCCGAGGATCAGGGCGGTGATTGGTCCCGCCGTCCACCCTGTAGTCGCGGATGGAGCCGGGGTTACTCGACCGACCTCTGCGTTCGATAGGGACGCGGAACCAGCTTCCGCCGCCGGCGACACCGTCATCGTGGCCCCCGGCTCGTGCCCGCCCGAGTCGAGGCGGAAGGGTGGGTACGCGTCGGTCATCAACCCGGCATACGCGGCAACGCGGATGACCCAGCGATTGAATCCGAGGAGCAGATCGAATATCGGGGTGGGATACCTCCCGGTGAAGATGAGGATCACTCCCGCGACCACTGCGAGCAACCCGATGAGCCCAAAGCTGGCGACCTGCCAGTCGTCGCCGCGGAAGGTGAACCATGTCCCACCCATGAGCAGGCCCACGATGATGTAGTGCGGGATCGCGAGGAGCCACCACTTGATCAGCACGAGACCACGCGACAACTTCTCCGGGTACGTGACCTCGAGGCGAGCTGGATAATCCGCCACGTCATCCAGCGTGAACGGTGGGTAGCGATCCGTGGCGAGGGCACCATAAGAGTAGTAAGCGACGCGCCACGACCACCTCAGCACGCCGACGTTGAACTCGAAGATCGCCCTTGGGTATCGCCCCGTAAAGAGGATCGCGAAGAACACGATCACACTCAAGATGAAAAACGCCATCCAAAGAAATGCGAGTACGAAGTAATGAGGGATGACGAGCACCCATTTCACCAGCCAAAGCCACCGTGACAGGTCCTCGCCGAGCTTGGCCTCGACCCTTACCGGATACGTCAACTGCGATGCCATTCAGGCCACCTCCTCCTGCGGGCCGCGTGGGTCCCGCGTCGGTAATGCGTAATGAACGTTCCCTTGGTCTCTGGGGCTCGAGCCTGGGCGAGCTGAACCCCGACTGCCCATCCCGGCGCGCGGCCGCCGGCAGGGGGATGGATCTTCTCGGCCGGCAGACCGCTTCGCACCAGTAGCCACGAGATGACCGAATTCGAGTTCCACATGTCACGCATGGCGAGTACATCCCGTCCCCACACGAGAGCCGGAACGGTAGCAACGAGCTCAAGGAGGCGATGTGCCTCCGCCTCATCGATGCTGAGGCGCTGAGGGCTTGCGACTGCCTCGACGACGTCCGGGATGATTCCGCCGCGCCAACGCCTGATCTCGTAACGAAAAGCGCGGAAGTGGGCAAGATGGCGACTGAATACAGGTCCTTCGATCGCGACTCCCCGCGCCGTTCCGTTCGCGTCGGGGATTGGCCACGAGTTCTCGATCACAAAGCGCCCCTCCGGCACGGTTATCACTAGCGCTGAGTGATACAGGTCGAGCGGTTTCCGGTGCTCGAAGCGTGCGCAGATCGCTTCGTACATGCGTCCGTTGAAGCGAACGAAGTGTCCGCCTGCACCAAGCGGGAGCCAGTAGAGATCGATCCCCGTATCGATGGCGCCTGGGGGGCCGAGCATCAGACGTTTCTCGGGACCTTGCCGGTCATCGTGAACATGAAGCGCATCGCTTTATGGGCGCCATCCGAGCACGGCTCGAACATCAGCGGGCAGCCACCATCGATCACGGTGATGCCATGCTCACGCCCAAAACTCGTTGCGGAGTCCGACACGCTGCCCGTGCCGAACGAGCGGTGCATCCAAACGTTTCGGATTCCGAGCTCGTGGCACTCCTGCATCGTCCCGTCGGCGTGTTCAGCGCTGGTCCCGATCACGACTGCGTCCACCCCGCCGGGGATCGACTTCAGATCCTGATAGCAGGTGTCTCCCTCGACCTCATCAGCGTTGGGGTTGACGGCAAAGACCTCGTATCCGCGATCTCGCAGTCGTTGGTAGACGACATTGCTCCCGTGCGACGCCGGCTTCCTGGATACGCCCGTTACGGCGATGCGCTTGTTGGCGAGAAACTCCGAAGCCGCCTGCTTGATCGTCGTCATCAGCTACTCCCTTCAGACGCGGTTCCGCTAGTTCTTGGATAGTCCTCGTTGCACGGGGGACTCGGTAGAGCCATTGGCCCCGACTCCGGGGGTCTATCTAGCCCTGGTCCGGGTCATGCGATCCGAGGGACGTTTAGCCGAGATCCTTAACCGGTGAGGCCACGCGGCCTCGGGAGGTGAGTGCAGTGGTGTTAGCACAAGAGAAGTTGCGGACAACGCCTGCGTTAGATCCCCCGTTAATGGTGGACCTGGGATGGTCACCCCTGTATCGGTTGGCGGGTATGGCCGCGGCTGTGGCGGCGCTGATGACGCCCCTCGCGATCACGGTGTTTGCGATCTGGCCACCCCCGTACGACAAGGGAGCGGCGAAGTGGTTCGAACTGTTTCAAGACAACAAGATCCTCGGACTCGTTAGCCTGGATCTGTTGTTCGTGGTCGTGAACGTCCTGATGATCCCTGTGATGTTGGGTCTCTACGTTGCGCTGAGGCGAGTGAGCCCCTCCTACATCACCCTGGCCGTCGTGACGTTCTTCGTCGGACTAGCCGCGTACTTCACGACAAACCCTGCCTTAGAGATGCTGTCGCTTAGCAACCAGTACGCGGATGCGACGACCGAGGCGCAACGCACCGCCGCGGTGGGCGCAGGCGATGCTCTCCTCGCCGGTTTCGAAGGGACCGCGTTCCACGTCAACTACGTCCTGGCCCAGATCGCCGGCATCGTCGTCGGGTTGGTCATCCTGCGGAATGGAGTCTTCAGCCGGAGGATCGGATGGTTGATGGTCGTCGGTAACGCGGTCGGCTTCGGTCTCTACATCCCGGTCGTCGGTCTTGGCCTCTCTGCACTCGCAGGAGCGATCTTGTGGGTCTGGATGATTGCCATGGCGCGCGGGTTCTTCCTGATCGGCCGCGTCGAGGGTTCGATCCGCGCCAACTCGTAAAGGAGAAGGGTCTTGGTTCGTCGGCGAGATGCCTGACGTTTTCTACCAGTGTGTCGCCCTCGAAGTGCGCAACCGAGCCCGCCTTGGAGGCAGGAACATCGGCAGCATCGCCGATTACGAAGATGTTGGGCGCGGCCTTGGCCTGCAGTGTGTGCTCGTCGGTCAACACGACGTTCAACTCGTCGCCGAGACCAGGGGACATGATCTACGACACGGGAGCGGGGATATATGCGTGCAAGGCCTCGGTTGATCTGTTCGGGCTCGAGAAGAACGACTTGATCCCTGAGGTGCAAGACATCATCACAGTCGGCGAGTTCTACGAGAGAGCCGCCGGCGGGGAAATCATCTTCACGTAACCGGTAATCCAGTCAAAGATCAGTGCTCTGCGAAGCACGGCTCACTCTGGTTCGTGGCCGTGTTCTTCGGCCCGCACACGGGCTATGTACGAGGCAGCTTCGGCACGACGCGCGACTTCGAGCTTCGAAAGGATCGTGGACACATAGTTCTTGACGGTCTTGTCGGATAGGTGGATCCGCGCTGCGATCTCGCGGTTCGTGAGGCCTTCGCCGACCATCTCCAGAATGCGCTCTTCCTGAGGTGACAGGCGGGCGAGCTTGGGATCCTTCTCGTCAAACTTCGACTTCCGCAGACGTTCCAGCACCCGGGTGGTCACGCCCGGATCCAGCAACGATCCGCCCGCTCCGACCGTCCTGATGGCCTCGATCAGGTCGCGCCCCCGGATCTGTTTCAGGACGAAGCCCGCTGCGCCCGCCATGATCGAGTTGAACAACGCTTCGTCATCGGAGAAAGACGTCAGCATGATGACCTGGGTATCTGGGTCCTCATCTCTGATCGCCCGGCATGCTTCGACGCCACTCATGTCGGGCATCCGTACGTCCATCACGACGACCTGAGGTTTGTAGCTGCGAGCCGCTTGAACGGCGCTCTGACCATTGTCTGCTTCCGCAACGATGTCGATGTCGTCCTCGGACTCCAGCAACGCACGAAGTCCTTTGCGAACAACCTCGTGGTCGTCGACAAGCATCACCTTCAGCGCATCAGCCATCGGCTCGTTCCTCTCCTTGGATCGGGATCTTCAATGTGTGCCGCGTGCCCTTCGAGGCCGCGGGGACGATCTCGAGGGTTCCTCGGAGTCGGTGAGCACGCTCTTCGATATTGCGTAGTCCCTGACCGCGTCGAACCGTTGTCGGATCGAAACCCACTCCGTTGTCGACGATCTCGAGCGTGATCGCGTCGCCGGCCGAGCACGTCACAGATACCTCCGTCGCGTTCGCGTGGCGCGCGATGTTCGACAGGATCTCCCGCACGATCTGGACCATCTGAACCTGATCTGCAGATGGAAGCGCGTCGCATGCGGAATCGTCGAGCCGCAGCTCCACGTGTGCAAGGGTGTTGACCTCGTACTCGCGAGCGAGCGACTCGATCGCGGCGGCCAGACCATGCTCCTCGACCATCTTCGGTTGCAGCTCGAAGATGTATGTCCGGACATCGCGCACGACGTTGTCCAGCTCGGCGATCGAATCGGAGACTCTTTTCGTGACCGTCTCGGGATCCCGGTCGAGCATCGAGAGCGACCCCTGTAGCGAGAGCCCCACGGAATAGATCGACTGGATAACGCCATCGTGGAGCTCTTTGGAGATCCGCTCCCGTTCCTCGAGCACCGCCATGTCCCGCAAACGCTCCCGCAGCCGTTCGTTCTCCAGAGCGATCGCGGTCTGGTTCGCGAGCATCTGAAGGATCACGAGATCGGAATCGGAGAACGAAGAACCATCCACCCGGTCGTAGACCGCGATCACTCCGAGCCCCTTCTCGTGGACCGCCAGCGGGACCCAGGCCCCCTTGCTGGGGTTCCCCAATTTCCTCATCGTCTCGGAATGGAGCTCGGGATCGGCCGCGAGATCATCTGAGGTCTCACCCTGAAGTCGCTCGAGGACCGCGTGCGCCTTCGACATGCCTGGAGCCAATCTAGTGTCGATGACGGGCGCGTCCGCACCAAGGGCCTCGCGAACGACCATCTCCCCGGTGTCCTCGTCCAGCAACAACAGCGCCCCCTTCGTCGCACCGGTCAGCTTTACCGACTCTTCGAGTGCCGTTGCTAGAAGATCTCCAACCAAAGGGAGCCCGATCAGCATGTCGCCCAAACGTTCCACCGATGACAGCTCCGAGACGGCACGAGCCAGCTCTGCCGAACGCGAGACCACCTCCTGGTAGAGACGCGCGTTGTCGACGGCAACGCCGGCTTGGGCGGCAAGTACCTCCGCGAGCCGCTCATCGTCTTTCGTGAAGTCCTCGCCGCTTGTCTTCTCGGTCAGATAGAGGCGGCCAAAGATCCGGCCCCGCACGACGATCGGTACCCCGAGGAACGAGTGCATCGGGGGATGGTGCTCGGGGAAACCGTAGGAGCGGGGATGGTCGCTGATCTCCTTCAAACGCAACGGGCGGCCCTCTTCGATCAGGACGCCCAAGACACCTCTACCACGCGGCAGGTCTCCGATCTTGCGGGCTTGGGCCTCATCGATGCCCGAATACACGAACTCGGCAAGCCCCTCGCGTTCGCCCAGCACCGCGACGGCGGCATAACGCGCGCCGACGACGCTGCGTGCGAGATCGGCGATCCGTCTCAGCAAGGCAGGCAGCTCGAGCTCGGATGCAAGTGCGATGCCTGCGTCGATAAGGGCTCGCAGCCTCAGATCGGGAGAGGGCGTCGTCATGGAGGCATTGTCCGGCCTCCGCGGCGCTACGACAAACGAGTCGGTCAGAGCTCCGGCCATCCGGTGCCCAACAGCCCGAAGATATCTCGCATCGACACGACTCCCACCACGTCGTTGCCGTCCTCGGTTACCACCAGGTGGCGGACCTCGTACTCGTTCATCTTGGCGATCGCATCTCCTATCGCGGCGTTGCGATCTACCTCGATGGGGCTCTCGGTCATGTATTCCTCGACAGTGGTTGTGTCGAGGTCGACCTCGTCCGCGATAGCGCGAGTTAGATCACGCTCTGTCACGATCCCTACACAGCCACGGTAATCACAAACGATCAGCGAACCGATGTTGTCGCCCGCGAGCTCCCGTGCGGCTTGGCGCAGGCTGTCCGTTGTCTCGATCGTCACCGCTCCGGTCGACAGATCTCTGATCCGCTTCATAGAAGTCTCCGTTCTCTCACGCTGGTGCATAACCCCGCACATGCAGGGCCCATCTGGATAGCTCTACGCCCGATTCACGATCCAGTGCCACCGCGACCTCGGGGTTTACTTCAAAATATGGATCCGGCACTCCGCACAAGATCACGAACGTTTCGGGATAGTGCGCCGCGATGCGTTCCGCGTAATCAGTGGCCGGGACCTTATGCCAGGCCCGGGAGAATGCGCCAGACGGGGGAGGATCAACGATCGCAACATCGGCGTGGTCGACCAACCGGCAGGCCCCCTTGAGGTCGAGGTTGCAGCGGCCGTCTCCCGGGCCCACGCATGCGACGACCGCTCCGATTCCAGCGAAGCGTTCGCGGATATTCGCGATGAAAGTCGGATCCTCCGACACAACCAGAACCGACTTGCGGTCCGACATCATCTAGCTTCTTTCACCAGCGGACCCACCGCCCAGGGATCGCCATGGACTGGAGCGGGCTCTATCCCACGGTCGTCCACCACGTAGTCCAGACGATCCTTGAGCGCGATGACTCCGGGAACCCGGCCCGCGATCTTGATCGCGATGTCCTTGGTCGAGCGCCGATCGGCAGTGCCTGCGAGCGTGACGATGCCGTCGCTGCAGGTCGCGTCGAGATCCTCGAATACATCGGGCCCCAGAACCTCGACCGC
>Ga0299907_10001434_pt1 | contig 13622 bp, 13 predicted proteins | sample RVTome_16_FD_198680 | JGI IMG/M metagenome (GOLD analysis project Ga0299907, IMG submission 198680) | Soil microbial communities from uranium-contaminated site in the Upper Colorado River Basin, Wyoming, United States - RVT152D67 (version 2) ... | reverse complement strand
GAGGACTACGAGCCAAGCGAGCCAGACGGGAACGGCCGGCCCGAAATCGCCCATGGCCCACGACCAGATCAGCGGCGGGACGATCCCCAGTGAGAACCAGAGATACAAGAAGCGAATCGCCATGGCGCAGCAGATGATTATCGGCAGCGACCGAGTAACCCGGTATTTGGCCCCTCGAGCGGGAACGTGGGAGATAGCCCGAGGTCGACGACGCAGTAGTTCATGCGAGCTACTCGGGGGATGTCAGTCGGGCGGGCCCGGCGCACGCGGCAGGGTCGATCCGCTTACCGGTTGGCCGGCTTCTTGGGCGCGACGACGCGGATGAGGAAGTTCTTCCCCGCTCTGACGCCGAGCGCGTCCACGACCTGCAGCCGGATCCAGTACCGGCCCGCCTTGCGGGGCACTCCCCAGAGCAGACCGCGCTCGCGGTCGAGCCGCACGCCGCGCGGGAGCGGACCGCTGAGCACCCGCCAGGTCCGGGGCACGATCCCGCCGGTCGCGAGCGGCCTCGCACGATACGTCTTCCCGACCACGCCGGGCCGCATCGGCCGAAAGCCGAACGCGAGCCTCGGCGCGACGATGAAGCGTCCTGCGGAGACCGCCTGCCGGCCTTCGGTGTCCGTCACCGTGACCGAGTAGCTGTACACGCCCGGCAAGGTCGGGCGACCCGTGATCGAGCCGTCGGGCCCCAGTAGGAGCCCGGGCGGGAGAGCGCCGGCAAGAGTCCATGCGAACGTTCCGGTCCCACCGGTCACTGTGAACGTCGCGATGAAAGGAACCCCGGCCTCCCATCGCGTCAGCGAGCCCACCCGCGTCCTGAGCTCGGGCTGCCCGATGGTCACCTGGTCGCGGACGTCGATCGCGAGCGCCTTCGTGTCGGTTCGCTGCTCCGTGATCGCCGCTCGCACGGTGAACGGGTACGTGCCCGCGGTCTGCGGCATCCCCGATATGAGCCCGTTCGACGCGTCGATCGCGAGACCCGGGGGCAGAGCGCCGTCGACGACCGACCACGTCTTGGTGTCGCTGAGATTCGCCGTCATCTGCAGGGAGTACGGCATGCTGACCGTGCCGACGGGGGCGCTCTCCGGGCCGATGGTGAGCTTCGGGATGCCCGGGTTGATGGGGATCGTGAACCTCTTGTCCGAGAAGTCCCCGTTGCAAATGATCGTTCCCGGCGGGTCCTCCTTGTACGGATTCCGCACCGTTATGTAGAACGCGAAGCTCCCCGCCTGCGTCGGTGTGCCGGAGATCGACGCACCTGCCATGCCATTCGAGGAGAAGGTCAGGCCAGGAGGGATGCTGCCGGAGCTCACACTGAACTCCGGCGGCGACGCCTCCCCGCAGCCCGATCCTTCCTTCAGCTTGATCGTGACCGAGTACGGGGCCCCCGTGGTCCCGGTGGGGCATGTGGCCGTGTCGGGGCCCGCAGCGTCGAGGCACGGCTCATCGGCGAAGTCGCCGGCCGACGCGCTCGCGGAAAGTGTCGCAGCAGCGACGAGGGCGAGACAGGCGAGAAGAAGGAAGCGCTTCAACGGCACGCGGCGAGCCAGGCTAGCAGACATGTCCGACGGGGCCAGGCAGCTGTTAGGAGACTGTCAGCACGACGAGCTGGGCGACGCACACGGGCTTCTCCACGTCCTCGCACTCGACTACCGCCTCGATCGTCGCACGCTCGCCACCCGCAGCCTCTTTGACGGACACGACGCGAAACCTGCCCCGAATGCGGCTTCCGGACGGCACGGGAGCCGGGAACCGCACGCGATCGACGCCGTAGTTGACGACCATGCCGTCGCTCGGCGGGAGGAGCTCGTAGAGCATGGGAACGCAGAGGGAGAGCGTCAGGAAGCCGTGCGCGATCGTCGTCCCGAACGGCCCCGCGGCGGCGCGCTCGGGATCGGTGTGGATCCACTGGGGATCGTCCGTCGCGGCCGCGAACGCGTCGATGCGAGCCTGCGTCGCCTCGCGCCAGGTGGTCGGACCGAGCTCGACGTCGACGAGCTCGCGGAGAGAGCTCATGGGGCAACCCCGGTTGGCCAATGAGCGTGGAGGGGTGCGGGGAACGGTGTCAAGCGATCGAGGCGGCCGCATCGACGCCTGCGCGGATCCGCGCCAGCGCCTCGCCGCGGCCGAGGAGCTCGAGCGACTCGTAGAGGCCCGGCGAGACGCGCGACCCGGTCACGGCGACCCGGATCGGCGGGAACACCGTCCGCGGCTTCTCCCCCAGCTCCTCGCAGAGCGCCTTGAGCGCCGTCTCGATCGCCTCGGCGCTCCACGGCTCCACATGTGCGAGCGCACCCTCGGCGGCCGCCAGGATGCGGCCGTCGAGGAGATCCGGATCCGGCTCGACGTCGTGGAAGAGGAACCCTGCGAACTCCGGGAACTCCCCGAGCCTGGCGATCTTCTCCTGGACGAGCGGCGCCGCCGCGCGAACCAGCTCCTCCGGCCAGGCGACCCCTTGCTCGCGGAGGAGGGCGACGAGCCGGTCGGCGTACTCGTCAGGGCCGAGCGCCCGCAGGTAGACGCCGTTCATCCAGTCGAGCTTCGCGTAGTCGAAGGTCGCCGGGCTCGAGCCCACACGCTCGAGCGTGAAGCGCTCGACGAGCTCGTCGCGGGACATGATCGTCGTCTCCCCGTCGGGCGCCCAGCCCAGGAGCGCGAGGAAGTTCATGAGGGCCTCGGGGACGTAGCCCTCCCGGCGGAAGTCGTCGACCGAGACCGCGCCGTGACGCTTCGAGAGCTTCGCCCCGTCCGGGCCGTTGACGTTGGGCACGTGCGCGTACACGGGCAGCTCAGCGCCGACGCCGCGCAGCACGTTGATCTGTTTCGGCGTGTTCGAGATGTGGTCCGGGCCGCGGATGACATGCGTGATCCCGTCCCACATGTCCTCGAGCGGCGAAGCGAAGTTGTAGGTCGGGCGGCCGTCCGAGCGGACGAGGACGAGATCCTCGAGCTCCGTGTTCGCCACCTCGATCCGCCCGAGGACGACGTCGTCGAACGCGGTCGTCCCCTCGTCCGGCATCCGAAAGCGGATCGCGCCCTCGTCCTCGTATGCCTTCCCCTCCTCGAGGAGGCGCTGCGCGACAGCGCGGCAGTCGTCCATGCGGTCGAGCTGGAACGTGACCTCGCCGTCCCAGTCGAGGCCAAGCCAGCGCAGCGACTCCTGGATCTGCTCGGTCGCCTCGTACACCTCGCGCGCGGTGTCCGTGTTCTCGATCCGCAGTCGGAACTCTCCGCCCTCGTGGCGCGCGAAGAGCCAGTTGAAGAGTGCCGTGCGGACGTTGCCGATGTGGAGCAGCCCGGTCGGGGACGGGGCCATGCGAACGCGGACGGACACCGCGAGAGTGTAGGCGTGCGAAAAGCGGGTGACAGTCACCTGCGGTGACAGTCACCGGCCTGGCAGTAGCGTAGTCGCGTGCTCTTCGGCGCCCATGTGAGCTCCGCCGGCGGGATCTCGAACGCGATCGACCGCATCGAGGAGATCGGTGGCGACGCCGTCCAGGTCTTCACGCAGAGCCCGCGGATGTGGAAGCCGACAGCGCACGCCGACGAGGAGCTCGCCCGCTTTCGCGAGCGGAGGCGTGAGGCGGGCGTCGGGGCGGTGCTCTGCCACGCCGTCTACCTCGTCAACCTCGCGAGCCGGGACGCGGACGTCCGTGCGAAGTCGTTCGCCTCGCTGCAGGCCTCGCTCGAGACGGCACGGGCGCTCGAGGCGGACGCGGTTGTCTTCCACGTCGGCTCCCACCTCGGCTACGGCTTCGCCGACGCAGTGGACGTCGTCTCGCGCCAGCTCCGGGAACTCCTCGAGCTCACGACCGACCAGCTCTGGCTCTGCATGGAGAATGCCGCCGGCGCAGGCGGGACGATCGGCCGGTCCGTGGACGAGCTGGCCGTCCTCTGCGACGCCCTCGACGACCACCCACGGCTCGGTATCTGCCTCGACTCCTGTCACTGGTGGTCGTCCGGAGTCGACGTCGGCGATCGAGGCGAGCTCGACCGGGCGGTGTTGGAGCTCGATCGAGCGATCGGGCTCGAGCGCGTCCGCGCGCTGCACGTGAACGATGCCGCGGTCCCGCTCGGCGCGAACCGGGACCGGCACGAGGTGGTCCCCGAGGGCCTCATCGGCACGGGGCTGGGGACGTTCCTCGGCCACACGGCTTTCCGTGGGCTGCCGGCCGTGCTGGAGACCTGGCCGAAGGGCGGCCTCCGCCGCGAGGACATCGACGAGCTCCGCCGCCTCGAGCGGCTCGGCCGTCGCCGCTGGCGGGACCACGCCCGGCGCGCGAAGTAGGCTCAGGGCGTGCGTCGCATCGCCCTCGTACTCGCGGCCCTCGTTGCCTTCGCGGCGCCCGCCGGAGCCGCGATCGGCGCCGAGCGGTTCCAGCGGCACGTCGTGAGGGGATATGCCGTCTCGCTCGCGGTGCCCGCATCCTGGGTTGCCGTCGACAGCCGTGTACCGCCCGCGGTCATCGCCCGGTTCTCACGCGACAACCCGAAGCTCGCTCCGTTCCTCCAGCAGCTCTCGCTGGGGAGCTCGCCGATGAAGTTCCTCGCCCTGGATCCCGTCGTGCGAAGCGACTTCGCGACCAACGTCAACGTCGTCGTCGCACCACTCCCCAGCGGGCTAACGTTCGCGGGCTACCAGCGCGGCCTGGCCGCGGAGGTTCGCGCGATCGGGGCGAGGGGGCTGCAACAACGCGCCGTGACGATCCGCGGGGCACGTGCGCTGCGCCTCCAGTACCGCTTCGCCATCACGGCGGGGACGCGTAGCACGGTGCAGACGCTCCAGTACGGGTTCATGCGGCCGGGCCGCAGCGTGGTCGTGACGTACACGACGCTTCCCTCTCTCGCGGGCCGGTACGCGGCGACCTTCCAGCGCTCGGCGGCGTCGATCCGCTTCAGCGGGTAGCGGCGGCCCGCCGCTGCGACCTCAGCGCGCGTCGCTGACCCGGGCGAACACCCGGAAGCTCGGGCGCTCACGGGGAAGCTCGTGGAACTCCGGGTTGCGGCACCCGAGGTCGTCCTCGCGGTTCGCATAGCAGCGGACGACCTCCGTCTCGCACATCGGCAACGGGGCGCGCCGCGCCTTCACCGCGCCGAACCCGTCGCGTCGCCCCTCGGCGGCCTCGAGCAGGTCGAGGTCGATCTCGACGTCGAAGACCTTCTGCATGCAGCCGACGTACGTGCGGCCCCAGGCCTCGTAGGCGTAGACGAACGGGCACGCCATCCGCAGGCACGCACCGGGGTACACGACCTTCTCGCAGTGCACCTCGCAGTGGCGGCATTCGACCTCGTCCTGAACCCGGAGAGGCAGCCCGACCTCCGCGACGGCGTTGTCCATGAGCCGATTGTGTGCCTCCGGGCACCGCCGCCGCAAGACTTGACAAACAGCGGGTTTTCAGGCAATGGCGACAGCCGGGTCGCAGCGGACGGATCCACGCCGACGCGCCGCGACCGCCCCGTTAGGGTTACGCGCGCTCCGGTGTTCCGCCGAATCCTCTTCGGGTCGCTCGCTCTGGCGCCAGCCGTCGTGGTGCTGCACTACGCCGTCCACCCGCCGGAGACCCTCGAGTTCGTCATCGCAGCGCTTGCGCTCATCCCCCTCGCCTGGCTCATCGGCGAGGCCACCGAGCACGCCGCCGAGCACACGGGGCCCGGAATCGGCGGGTTCCTGAACGCCACCTTCGGGAACGCGCCGGAGCTCATCATCGCGCTCATCGCCGTGCACGAAGGGCTCACGGAGGTGGTGCGGGGATCGCTCACGGGGAGCGTGATCGGGAACCTCCTGCTCGTGCTCGGAGCCGCGCTCGTCGCGGGCGGCAAGGGCCAGCTCGACCGCTACTCGAGCTTCCTGTCCTTCGGCATGCTCGGCGTCGCGACGCTCCTGTTCCTCGTCCCGGCGATCCCGGGCTGGGAGGGCGACCCCGATCGCCGCTCGCTCGCCGTGCTCTCGGTGCCCGTGTCGATCGCGCTCCTCGTCGTCTACCTCGCCGTCACCTGGTACTCGCTGCGGCGTCACCGCGCACTGCACGTCGCGAGCGACCAGGAGATCCGCGCCTGGTCGCTCCGGGCCGCGCTGGGCGCGCTCGCAATCGCGACCGTGACGACGGCCCTCGTCGCCGAGATCCTCGTCGGGTCGCTCGAGGTCTTCGCAGACAGGGTGGGGCTCACCGAGTTCTTCGTCGCAGCGGTCATCGTCGCGATCGTCGGGAACGCCGCCGAGCACGGCGGGGCGGTCGTGGTTGCGTTCCGCGGCAAGATCGCCCTCGCCGGCGAGATCGCCCTCGCCTCGGCGGCGCAGGTCGCGGTGTTCCTCATCCCCGCGGTCGCGCTCCTCTCCTGGCTCCTCGACCCGCTCGCGCTGAGCTTCCGCGTGGTGGAGATCGCCGCGCTGGGAGCGTCCGTCGTCTTCACCACCGTCGTGCTCTTCAACGGCCACACGAGCCGGTTCCGCGGCGGCCTGCTCCTACTCGGCTATGCCATCGTCGTCGTCGTGTTCCTCCTCGCCGGCGAGCGGCCAGAGGCGTAGCGACGTCAGTCAGCCCGCGCGCGCAGCGACCTCGCTAGTGCGCAAGGACAGGATCCGCAGGAGCGCATCCTGTCCGCGCGAACGGGCCTGAAGGCAGCGGCCGCGGAGCGGCTGCTGGGCGAGTGCGCTCGTCCGTCCTTGCGCGTGCGACTACGGTCGCGAGGTCGACGTTGCGATCGCGAGCGCCCGCGGGACGAGCTCCCCGGCTCGCTCGATGTCCCCGTCCGAGACGCCGAGGTGCGTGACGGCGCGGAGGACGCGCGGGTGGATCGTCGCCGAGAGCCCGACGCCTGCGTCCCGGAGTCGGGCGAGCGCGTCATCCCGCTCGAGCTCTAGGGGCTCGAGGTCGAGCTGCACGAAGTTCGTCTCGACTTGCTCGAGCGCGACCGGCAGTCCGGCGTCGGCGAGGCGCTCGGCGAGGCGCTCGGCGCGCGCGTGGTCGTCGGCGAGCCGCTCGACGTGGTGGTCGAGCGCGTAGACGCCCGCCGCGGCGACTATCCCGGCCTGCCGCATGGCACCGCCGAAGAGGTGCTTCTCGCGCCAGGCCCGCTCGATCAGCTCGCGTGAGCCCGCGAGGAGCGCGCCGAGCGGGCAGCCGAGCCCCTTCGAGAGGCAGAGCGTGACCGTGTCGAACCGCGCGGCGATCGCCGACGGGGCGATGCCCTGGGCGACCCCGGCGTTCAGGAGGCGTGCGCCGTCCAGGTGGACACCGAGCCCGAGCTCGCGCGCGACGGACACGACGTCGTCCAGCTCGTCGAGCGGCCACACGCGCCCTCCGGCGTTGTTGTGCGTGTCCTCGAGCGAGAGGACGGTCGCGCGCTGATCCGCCGCCTTCGTGCTCGGCGCCGCCGCGTCCCGCACCTGTTCCGCGCTCACGCGACCACCGTTCCCCGGGAGCCCTCGCGTCACCAGGCCGGCGTGCGCTGCCACGCCGCCGTACTCGTAGACGACGACATGCGACGTCTCCTCGGCGAGCAGCACGTCGCCCGGGCGCCCGTGGAGCTTGAGCGCGATCTGGTTCGCCATGGTCGCGGTCGGGAGGAAGACGGCGGCCTCCTGTCCGAGGAGCGCGGCGACGCGCTCCTGGAGCGCGGTCACGGTCGGGTCCTCGCGCTTCTGCTCGTCGCCGACCGCTGCCTCGGCGATCGCGCGCCGCATTCCCGGCGTCGGCTCGGTCACGGTGTCGGAGCGCAGGTCGATCATCGGCCGGACGCTACCGTGCTCTCATGGATCTCGCGCTCCTCGAACGGACGCTCGCCGACCGCGGCGAGCCGGCGTACCGGGCGCGGCAGGTCTGGGAGTGGACCGCACGAGGCGCGGCGTCGTACGAGGAGATCACGACGCTGCCGAAGTCGCTCCGTGCGATCCTCGCAACCGAGGTGCCCTTCTCGACGCTCGAGGTCGTCTCCGAGCAGCAGGCACGCGACGGAACCGTGAAGACGCTCTTCCGCACGCACGACGGGCATGCGGTCGAGGCGGTGCTCATGCGCTATCGCGACGGGCGCCGCTCGCTCTGCCTCTCGTCCCAGTCGGGCTGTCCCCTCACGTGCACGTTCTGCGCGACCGGCGCGATGCGGTTCGGGCGCAACCTGACCGCATCGGAGATCCTCGACCAGGCACTCCACTTCCGGAGGCTGGAGAAGGTCGACCACGCCGTCTACATGGGCATGGGCGAGCCGTTCCTGAACTACGAGAGCGTCGTCGCGTCGGCGCGCCTCCTGCCCGATCTCGGCATCACGCACAGGCGCACGACGGTCTCGACGGTCGGCTGGATGCCGGGGTTGCGCCGGTTCGTCGACGAGGTGGACGCACCGATTCGCCTCGCCCTCTCGGTACACGCCGCCGACCCCACGCTCCGCTCGCAGCTCATGCCCGTGAACGACCGCTATCCGCTCGCCGACGTCGTCGCCGAGTGTCTCCGCTACGTCGAGCTCCGGCGGCGCAAGGTCTTCGTGGAGTACGTCATGCTCGCGCGTGTGAACGACTCGCCGGCGGACGCGCGCGCGCTTGCCGCGGTACTCGACCCGCGGGCCTTCAAGGTGAACCTCATCCCGTACAACCCGACTGGGTCAGGAATAAAGGGGGCAGACCCCTACGAAGCATCGAGTCGCGCGACCATCGAGCGTTTCAAGAGCGTACTGCTCCGCGCTGGCATCCCCGCAACGGTCAGGCTCACCAGGGGACGCGACATCAGCGCCGCCTGCGGCCAGCTGGCCTCGGAGCGAGCCGCCGCATATCTGTAGGCCTGATGTAACCGTCGGCTCGGTCGCTCTGGGAGCCGCCGTCACGGACGCCGTGATACTGCGGATGCCGCGTCGGTCGCGGCCGTCTCGTTCTGCACGAGTTGCATTGCCTTCGCGGCACAGGTCGTGAGTCGTCCCGAGCCCAGCGGAACCCAGTGGTCGGAGATGACGCTACCGCAGCGCCTCGCGGTGGTGGCCTACTCGAGCGGCGAGCTCGCATTCCTCGTGCTCGTGTGGGTGGCGTTCGTCTCGCTCGCACTCGAGTCTCGCGCCGGCGCATACGTCGTCCACGCCGCCTCGCGGTTCACTTCGCCGCGAAGCAGCTGGCGATCCCGGTCTTCGCGAACGCAGAAGGCGACCTCGACGACCTCACGCGCGCCGAGCGCATCTACCTTCTCGTGGCTACTTGCGGCCATCTCGCCCTCGCGGCAGGTATCGCCGGCGGCTTCGCTGGCTGGCGTGACGGTGCCTACGTCGCCGTGGCGGGATTGACTGCTGCTTGCGCCGGGCATCTCACCGTAGGTGTGTCTGCGTACCGGCGCGTGATGGCTCGGGAGTGGCCCGACGTGCCGCCCCTCCTCGACGACGACTGATCGTTCGACGGTCTACGCGCCGGTTTCGACCGGCGCCCGCTCGCCGAACTCGTACTTGAGCACCGGCTGCTTGGCGGCTCGCACCTCGTCGAGCCTGCGCACCGGGCGCCCGTGCGGAGCCGCCCGCAGAAGTTGCGGCGACTCCTCGGCCTCCTTCGCGATCGCGCGCATCGCATCGACGAACGCGTCGAGCCGCTCCTTGGGCTCGGTCTCCGTCGGCTCGATCATGAGCGCCTCGGGCACGACGAGCGGGAAGTAGATCGTCGGCGGATGGATCCCGTAGTCCATGAGGCGCTTCGCGACGTCGAGCGCCGTGATCCCGCGCTCGCGCTTCAGCCCGCGCGCGGAGAGCACGAACTCGTGCATGCAGTGCCGGTCGTACGGGAGCTCGTAGACGTCCCTCAGGCGCGCGAGCAGGTAGTTCGCGTTCAGCACCGCGACCTCGGACATCTCACGGAGCGCCGGCCCGTACGCGCGCATGTACGCGTACGAGCGTACGAAGACGCCGAACGGGCCGGCGAAGCCGCGCACGCGGCCGATCGACTTCGGCCGGTCCGAGTCGAGCCTGTACGCGTCGCCGTCGCGGACGACGCGCGGGACGGGCAGGAACGGCTCGATCGTCTTGCGCACCGCGACGGGGCCGCCCCCTGGGCCGCCGCCGCCGTGCGGCTGCGAGAACGTCTTGTGCAGGTTGTAGTGGACGATGTCGAAGCCCATGTCTCCCGGGCGCGAGAGCCCGACGACCGCGTTCAGGTTCGCGCCGTCGTAGTAGAGGAGAGCGCCTGCGCCGTGGAAGATCGCGGCGACCTCCTCGATCCCCTCGTCGAACAGGCCGAGGGTCGAAGGGTTCGTGAGCATGAGCCCGGCGATGCGCTCGTTCACCTTCGCGCGCAGGTCGCCGAGGTCGAGGTTGCCGCGCGCGTCCGTCCCCACCTTCTCGAGCCGGTACCCCGCCATCGCGACGCTGGCCGGGTTCGTCCCGTGGGCGGTGTCGGCGGTGATGATCGTGTCCCGCTCCTCGCCGCGGTCGGCGAAGTAGGCGCGCATCAGCATGAGGCCCGTCAGCTCCCCCTGCGAGCCCGCTGCCGGCTGGAGCGTGACCGCCGGGAGCCCGGCGATCTCGGCGAGCATCTCCTGCAGGCGCCACATGAGCTCGAGCGCGCCCTGGGCGCCGTCGTCCTCCTGGTGCGGGTGGAGGTCGCGAAAGCCCGGGAGCGACGCCAGCCGCTCGTGCAGCCGCGGGTTGTGCTTCATCGTGCACGAGCCGAGCGGGTAGAAGCCCGTGTCCACCCCGAACGTGCGGTCCGCGAGCGTCGTGAAGTGGCGCACGAGCTCGGGCTCGGAGAGCTCCGGCAGCCGTGGTGCCTGCGAGCGCCCCAGCCCGCCGGGAAGCTCCGGCACGGGCAGCTCGGGTCGCGGTGGCCGTCCGGCACGTCTCCCGGGCCGGGAGCGCTCGAAGATCAGCGGAGCGTCCGGCCAGGCTCGTCCGGGCTCGGACACGCTCACGCGCAGACCTCCGCGAGCACCTCCGCAAGCCGCTCGACGTCCTCGACCGTGCGCTTCTCTGTGACCGCCACGAGGAGAACGTCGTCCATCCCCTCGTACTCTCGCCCGAGCGCGTATCCCGGGTGGACGCCGCGCTCGCGAGCGCGGCGCACGACCTCGCGTGCCGGGATCGGCGTCCGGAACGCGACCTCCTTGAAGGAGGCGGTTTCGAACGCGGGCTCGAGGGGGACGAGCTCGCGCGCGTGCTGCGCGAGCGCGAGGCAGGTCTCCCCCACCTCGCGCAGGCCCTCGGGCCCGAGCCAGGAGAGGGTCGCGAGCCCCGCGAGCGCGAGCAGGGTCTGGTTGGTCGTGATGTTCGACGTCGCCTTCTCGCGCCGGATGTGCTGCTCGCGCGTCTGCAGGGTGAGCACGAACGCGCGCCGTCCGTCTGCGTCGACCGTCTCCCCGACGATCCGTCCCGGCATCCGCCGCGTGAAGTCGGCCCGTGCCGCCAGGAACCCGTAGTGCGGCCCGCCGTACGACTGCCAGTTGCCCGCCGACTGCCCCTCTCCGATTGCCATCGCGCACCCGTACGCCCCGGGCGCCTCGAGGACGCCGAGCGACATCGGGTCGACGTGCGCGATCGCGAGTGCTCCGGCCTCGCTCGCGGCGGCGGCGAGCTCGGGCGCGGGCTCGAGGCAGCCGAGGTAGTTCGGTTGCTGGAAGAGCACGGCCGCGGCATCGCTCGCCACCGTCCCGAGCTCGTCGGGGTCCGTGACCCCGCCGCGATGCGGGACCTCCACGATCTCGAGCCCGAAACCGAGCGCATACGTCTTCACGACCTGGCGCACCTGCGGGCTCAGCGACTCCGCGAGCACGATCTTCGACCGGCCCGGAACGGCATGCTTCGCGACGAAGCACGCGTCGGCCGCGACCGTCGTGCCGTCGTAGCCGGACGCATTGGATACGTCCATTCCCGTCAGCTCGCAGATCACGGTCTGGTACTCCCAGATCGCCTGCAGCACGCCCTGGCTCATCTCCGGCTGGTAGGGCGTGTAGGCCGTCAGGAACTCGCCCCGCGAGAGCACGACGTCGACGACCGAGGGCACGTAGTGGTCGTAGATGCCGGCGCCGAGGAAGGAGAGCTCCGCGCCCGTGTGGACGTTGCGCGACGCGAGCTCCTCCACATGGCGTGCGAGCTCGGCCTCGCCGAGCGCCGGGGGGAGGTCGAGCTCCCGCCCGAGCCGGACGCCCGCAGGCACCTGCTCGAAGAGCGCGTCGACCGACGAGACGCCGATCGCCTCGAGCATCTCCTCGCGGTCGGCGCCGGTGAGCGAGAGGTAGCCGGCGCTCACGCGTGGGAGATCGTCTCGGACGTGACCGTCATTGCTCGGCGACGAGCGCGCGGTAGTCCTCGGCGCTCATGAGCGCGTCCGTCTCGGACGCGTCACTCATGCGGATGCGGACGAGCCAGCCGTCGCCGTAGGGATCCTCGTTGACGACCTCGGGCTCGTCCACGGCCTTCTGGTTCACCTCGAGCACCTCGCCGGAGAGCGGCGAGACGACGTCGGACACCGCCTTCACGGACTCGACCTCACCGTTGGGGGCGTCCTTCGCGACGGTCGCCCCGACCTCGGGCGGCTCGTAGTGCACGAGCTCCCCGAGCGAGTCCTGCGCGAACCACGTGATGCCGAGGGTTGCCTCGTCGCCGTCGACCCGGGCCCAGTCGTGCTCGGGGTGGTAGAGGAGGTCGTCGGGGTAGCTCTCGCTCGCTGGCACCTCACGCGTCCTTTCGGTAGATCGGCTTCGTCACGACTCGCGCCCGCCGCGGCTTCCCGCGCACGTCGACGACGAGCTCGGTGTCCGGCGTCGCCGACTCGGAAGGCACGTAGCCCATGCCGATGCCGCGGTCGAGCATCGGCGAGTGGGTCCCCGAGGTGACCTCGCCTCCTCCTTCGATCGGCATGCCCCGCCTGGGCACGGCCTTCTCCTCCATGACGAAAGGGACGAGCCGGCGCTCAGGCCCGTCCTCGCGGAGACGCCTGAGGACTGCGGCTCCGGTGAAGTCCGTGTCGAGCGCGCAGGCCCAACCGAGGCCGGCGGAGATCGCGTCGGTCTCCTGGGTGATGTCGGATCCGTGCAGCGGGTAGCAGACCTCGAGGCGCAGCGAGTCGCGGGCGCCGAGCCCGCACGGCACGGCGCCCCGCTCGAGCACGGCGTCCCAGAGCGCGGGAGCGTCCTCCGCGGGACAGCAGAGCTCCACGCCGAGCTCGCCCGTGTACCCGGTCCGCGAGACGAGCACCTCGATGCCGTCGAGCTCGCCCATCTCGTGTGTGAACGCAGGCGCCTCGTGCAGCCCCAGCCGCTCGAGCGAGCGTGGCCCCTGCACGGCGACGAGGCCGTACTCGTCGGACGCGTCCCGTACCTCGCATCCCCTCGGCTCCCGCTCCTTGAGCCACTCGTACGCGATGGCGCGATTCGACGCGTTCACGACGACCAGGTACTGGCCGGGAGCGAAGCGATAGACGATGAGGTCGTCGACGATCCCGCCCTGCTCGTTCGTGAGCAGCGTGTACTGCGCCCCGCCGTCCCCGACGCGGTCAAGGTCGTTCGACAGCATCGCCTGCAGGAACTCGTGCGCCGTCGGGCCGTCGGCGTGCACCTGCCCCATGTGCGACACGTCGAAGGCGCCGCAGTCGTTCCGGACCGCACGATGCTCGGCGATGACGCCCTCGTACTGCACCGGCATCTCGTACCCCGCGAACGGCACCATCC
>Ga0299907_10001433_pt1 | contig 13624 bp, 9 predicted proteins | sample RVTome_16_FD_198680 | JGI IMG/M metagenome (GOLD analysis project Ga0299907, IMG submission 198680) | Soil microbial communities from uranium-contaminated site in the Upper Colorado River Basin, Wyoming, United States - RVT152D67 (version 2) ... | reverse complement strand
CCCCGCGGACGGCGCCCCACCGCGGCTCGAGCGCCCGGGCCTCTACCGCGTCGAGGCTGGGCGGACGACCTTCTTGGCCGTCCAGGGCGATCCCGCCGAAGGCGACCTGACCCCGATCGACCCCCACGTCTGGGAATCGAGCTGGGGGGCCGCGCCGACCCCGGCCGCGGACTGGGAGGATGCGGTCTTCCCGCGGCGCCGGGGCCCCGAGCTCTGGCCCTGGGTCGTCCTTCTCGCGCTCGCGGCGCTGATCGCCGAGACGTGGACGAGGCGCGCCGGGGTCGACAACTAGGTTTGTAGGTTCTCCTTCCACGGAAATCGCAGAGCGAGGCTCGTGCATGCGCATCCCGGCGATCGACGAAAGGCTCCGGGCCGACCCCGCCTACCGCGCGCTCAAGCGCGGCCTGGCCGGATCCGCGGGGGGCCGGGCCCCGGCGGCGGCCCGAGCCTCGGGGCTCGTCGGGGCGAGCCGGGCCGCCGTGGCGGGCGCGCTGGCCGAGGATCTGCCCGCCCCCGTCCTGGTCGTCACTCCGACGGCGGAGGCCGCCGAGATCTGGCTCGGCGACCTCGAGACCCTGCTCGGGGAGGGCCTCGTGGGGCACTACCCGCAGTGGGAGGTCCTGCCATACGAGGAGCGCCCCCCGCAGCGCGAGATCGAGGGGCTCCGGCTGGAGTTCCTGGCGGGTCTCCTGGAGGGAAGGATCACGGTCGGGGTCACGACCGCGCGCGCGTTTCTGCGTCGTGTGCCGGCGCCGGCGGCCCTGGAGTCGCGCCTCCTCCGCCTGGCGGTCGGCGAGCGGATGGACCGCGATCGACTGATCGAGCGGTTGGTCGGGATGGGGTTCGAGCCGGAGGCGATGGTCGCCGAGGTCGGGACGTTCAGCGTGCGGGGTGGGATCGTCGATGTGTTCGCGTACCGTCACGACCACCCGGTCCGGATCGAGCTCCAGGGGGACGAGATCGAGTCGATCAGGGCGTTCGATCCCGGCACCCAGCGCTCGATCGCCCCGCTCGAGCGGGTCGAGATCCTCCCCGCCCGGGAGCTGCCCACGCCTGGCGACCCGAGGGAGGAGGAGGGCCGCGAGCTCAGGTCGCTCGGCGACTACCTCCCGCCGGGCTGTCTGGTCGTCTGGGACGAGGCGGCCCGGGTCGCCGACGTGCTCGAGGAAGCGTGGCGCGAGGCGGAGAGCCGATGGGCCGTCCGCGAGCACCGCCGGGAGCCGCGTCCAGCCGAGCTCTACCTGGATCCCGCGGCGGTCCGGGCGAGCCTGGCCGGGTTCCGCTCGCTCGAGCTCCACGCCCTGCCCATGGTCGGTCCGGCGGCGGGCGGCTACCTGGTTGACCGGGGCCGGGAGGAGCCCGAGACTCGCTTCCGGACCCGCGAGCCCGACCCCGTCAGGCGCTCGCCGGCGCGGCTGGCGGAGATCCTGCGCGCCGATCTGGACCGCGGCATACGTCCCGTCATCCTGTGCGACAACCTCGGCCAGCTCGAGCGCCTCGAGGAGCTCCTCCCGGGGCTCGAGGGCGTGGCTCTCGAAGTGGGGTCGCTGAGCGCCGGGTTCGTGGCCTCAGACGCCGCGCTCGCCGTATACACGGACCACGAGATCTTCGAGCGACGCGCGCCGGTCCGTCGCAAGCGGCGCTACCCCAGCGCCAGCACCACGATCCACCTCACCGAGATCGTGCCCGGCGACTACCTGGTGCACCTCGATTACGGGATCGGTCGCTACGAGGGGCTGGAGCGGTTGCGTCTGGCCGGCGGCGAGGTCGAGGCGCTCAAGCTCGCCTACGCCGAGGGGGAGGTCCTGTACGTCCCGGTGGACCAGCTCGAGAGGATCGAGCGCTTCACCTCCGAGGAGGGCGCCGTACCGACGCTCCACCGGATGGGGAGCGGCCACTGGGAGCGGCAGAAGGCGCGGGCCCGGCAGGCGATCGCCGCCCTGGCCGACGAGCTCCTCGCCCTGCAGGCCGGGCGCGAGGTGACGCCGGGCTACGCGTTCGGACCGGACTCGGAGTGGCAGCGCGAAATGGAGGCCGCCTTCCTGTACGAGGACACCCCCGACCAGAAGGCCGCGAGCGAGGCCGTCAAGCGCGACATGGAACGGCCGCGGCCGATGGACCGGCTGATCTGCGGGGACGTCGGCTACGGCAAGACCGAGGTCGCGATCCGGGCCGCGTTCAAGGCCGTCCAGGACGGCAAACAGGTGGCGGTCCTCGTGCCGACGACCGTCCTCGCCGCCCAGCATCTCGAGACCTTCGGCGAGCGGCTGGCCGACTTCCCGGTCCGGCTCGGGATGCTGAGCCGGTTCCAATCCCCGGCCGAGAACCGCGCCGTGGTCGAGGGGGTGCGGAAGGGAGGGATCGACGTCGTCATCGGAACGCACCGGCTCCTGTCACGGGACGTGGCGTTCCCCGACCTGGGGCTCTTGGTGATCGACGAGGAGCAGCGGTTCGGGGTCCGCGCCAAGGAGCGGCTGCGGGCGCTCAAGACGAGCGTGGACGTGCTCACCCTGAGCGCCACGCCGATCCCGCGGACCCTCCAGATGAGCCTCATGGGCCTCCGCGAGATGAGCCTCATCGAGACCCCGCCCCGGGAGCGGGTGCCGATCGTGACCTGGGTGACCGAGCTCGACGAAGGCCTGATCGAGGAGGCGATCCGGCGTGAGGTCGACCGCGGCGGGCAGGTCTTCTTCGTCCACAACCGGGTCCAGACGATCGATCTCGCGGCGCGGCGGATCGAACGGCTCGTCCCCGACCTCCGGATCGGCGTGGCCCACGGCCAGCTCCCCGAGGGCGACCTGTCGGCCGTCATGCTGGCCTTCTTCCACGGCGAGATCGACGTCCTGGTGACAAGCGCGATCATCGAGTCGGGGCTGGACGTCCCGCGCGCCAACACGATCCTGGTGGAGCGGGCCGACCGCTTCGGCCTGGCCGACCTGTACCAGCTCCGGGGCCGGGTCGGACGCTCGTATCACCGCGCCTATTGTTACCTGCTGACGCCCCCCAGGGCGCGCATGACCGAAGAGGGGGAGCGGCGGCTCAGGATCATCGAGCACCACGCCGAGCTCGGGGCCGGCTACCGGATCGCCTTGCGCGACCTCGAGATGCGGGGCGCCGGGAACCTTCTCGGCGCCGACCAGTCGGGGTTTATCGCCGCCCTCGGTTTCGAGACCTATCTGCGGCTTCTGGAGGAGACGGTCGCCGAGCTGCGCGGGGAGCCCGCCGGGGCGGCGCCGGCGGTGGAGCTCGGCTATGACGCCGACGCCTACCTGCCATCCTCCTACATCCCCGACGACCAGCAGAAGCTGGCGCTCTACCGGCGCCTGTCGCGGCTCCGCGACGAGGACGCGGTCCTCGACTTCGCCCTCGAGCTCGAGGACCGCTACGGCCCGCCCCCGGACCCCGTACGTCACCTCTGTGACGCCGCCCGCCTGCGGGCGCTGGCCGCCCGGGCGGGAATCGCGCGGCTTCGGGTCAGCCCGCGCCGCTCGCGAGCGGAACTGCGGTGGAGGCCCGGGGTAGAGCCGCGACTGAGGGCGATCCAGGGCGGGGCGGACGGCAAGGTCCAGGTGGCGGTCGGGCGCCCCGATCCGCTCGAGCTGACGCTGACCGCGGACACGTACGAAGAGCTGCGCGAGGCCCTCTTCCGCGGCTTGCGAGCCTCGGCGCCCGAACCTATCGTCACCCGCTGAATCGCCCGCGGCGAACTTCCCTTCTTGGACAGGAAAAGGAGCGTTTCGGCCATGAGGCCTGATTGTGGAGCTCGCGCCTGGGCGGGAGTGGCGCTGATCGCGCTGGTCGCCTGCGGCGGCGCCGACGAGGACGTCGTAGCCCGGGTCGGCGACGAGACCATCACCGTGGACGAGGTCGCCGGGTACATGCAGGGCTCGGGGTACGGCGCCAACGAGGCGGAGGTCCAGAAGGCCGTCGACGAGCTCGTCGACCTGACGCTCGTCTCGCTGCGTGGCCGCGAGCGGCTCGAGATGACCGCCGCCGATAGCCTGCAGCTCTCCGAATGGCGTGACCAGCTCCTCTACAACCAGTTCCGCGACGACGTGATCTGGAAGGAAGTCGTGGTCGACGAGGCCCGCCTCAAGGAGTGGTACGACGAGAACGTCGGCGAAGAGGTGAGCGCCCGCCACATCCTCGTCACCGCCGAGCCCCAGGCGCCGGACTCGGTCCGCGCGGCGGCGCGCGCCGAGGCCGACTCGCTCCTCCAGCTCGCCCTGGGCGGAGCCGACTTCGCCGGGCTGGCGGAGGAGCACTCGGACGACACGGGAAGCGCGCAGCGGGGAGGCTCACTGGGCTGGTTCTCGCGCGGTCGCATGGTGGCCCCGTTCGAGCAGGCCGCCTTCGGCACCGAGCCGGGCGAGGTCGTGCCGGAGGTCGTCGAGACCCAGTTCGGGTTCCATGTCATCAAGGTGGAGGACAAGCGGAAGCGTCCCTTCGAAGAGCTGCGCGGCGAGATCGAGGAACAGCTCGCGCGGCCGGAACGGATGGACGCCGAGCGGGCCTACGTCACGCGCCTCATGGAGGACAGCCACGTCGAGTTCCTGGAGTCGAACATCGACACGCTGATCGCGCTGATCGACCGCGGCCCCGACACCGAGCTCACCGACGCGCAGCGCCGGCTCCCGCTGGCGACCTATGAGGGGGGCAGCTTTCAGCTCCAGGAGATCTGGAACCTGTACCGGGCCCTCCCGCCTTCCAACCAGGGGATGATCGGCGGGCTCGATCAGGCGGGCATGATCCAGGCTCTGTCGCAGCTCATGCAGCGCCGGATCCTCCTCGACCGGGCGCGCACGCGGGAGACCCAGCTCGACTCGACCCGCCAGCGCCAGCTCGACGATCGGATCCAGCAGTTCTACGCGCAGCGCATTCTGAGCGATGCGCTCGAGAAGAGGATCGAGGTAGCCGATGCCGAGGTCCGCACGTACTACGACGAGCACGCGGAGTTCTACCGCGACCGGCCGTACGAGGAGGTCCAGCCGCAGATCCGGCAGATCCTGAGGGCACAGCGGATGGAGCAGGCCCAGACCGCGGACTCCCAGCGCGAGCTGATGGCCGCCATGGCCGATTCGCAGGCAGAAGCGGTGGAGGTCGAGACCTTTCCCGATCGCTACGACCGCGTGCTGACCGACCTGCGGGAGCGGCTCGAGAACCCCGAAGCCACAGCGCGGGGGTCGACGGCCGGATGAGCGGCCGGCGCGTGGCTCTGGCCGTGGCGCTCCTCGCCGGAGTGCCGGCCGCGGCGATCGGACAGGAGCGCGCGATCCCGGCCGAGCCCGTCCCTCTCCCGGCGCCGGCGGACTCGGCTCCCCGGCCGGCCCCTTCGTCATCGGTCGGCCTCCAGGACCGCATCCTCGCGATCGTCGGCGAGCACCTCCTCCTCGAATCGGAATGGCGCGAGCAGACCGCCCTCCTGGCCGGACAATACGGCGTCCCGGAGGGCGGCCCGGAGTACCGTGAGCTGGCCGATCAGGCGTTCGAGCAGATGCTCCAGGACCTCATCATCTACGCGGCGGCCGAGCGCGACACCACGATCCAGGTCGACGAGGACCAGGTGCGCGACGCCACCGACGCCGAAATCGAACAGATCCGTCGGCGGTTTCCGAGCGAAGAGGCCTTCCAAGAGGAGCTGCGGCAGAGCCAGTGGGGAAGCCTAGCCGGCTACCGGGCCGACCTCATGGACCGCAAGCGCCGCGAGCTGTACGGCGAGATGTTCCTCCAGACCCATCGGGACGAGATCCAGCCCGAGCCCGTGACCGACGTCGAGGTTCGCGCCTTCTGGGACGAGAATCGCACGGTCATCGGAAGGCGTCCCGAGACGGTTCGGTTCGAGGAGATCCCGGTCGTCCTCGAGCCCGACGCCGCGGCCCACGACCGGGCCCGGGCCCGGGCCGAGGAAGTGCTGGCCGAGCTCAAGGCGGGTCGCGAGTTCGAGGCGGTGGCGCGGCAGTTCTCCGACGATCCCGGCTCACGCACCCAGGGGGGCGATCTGGGATGGTTCGGCCGGGGGCGGATGGTGCCGTCTTTCGAGAATGCGGCCTTCGGCGCCCCGCCCGGCGAGCTCGTCGGACCGGTCGAGTCGCCGTTCGGCTTCCACGTCCTCCAGGTGACCGAGCAGCGTCCCGACGAGGTGCGGGCGCGGCACGTCCTGATCGCCTTCGCGCGTACCGACGCCGACCGGGCGCGGGCCCGGCAGCGGGCCGAGGAGCTCCGGGACCTGATCGCGGCCGGGGCCGACGTGGACAGCCTGCAGGCCGTCCTGATGCCCGGCGACTCGGCCGGCGCGGCGGTGATCGAGCTGGCGTCCGATCAGCTTCCGGAGGTGTACGCCGCGGCGCTGGCGGATGCCGCCCCCGGAGAGCCGGGGATCGCTGAGACGGGGACCGGATTCAGCGTGGTCGTGAGCCGCGGCCGGGGGGGCGGCGGCGAGTTCACCTTCGAGCAGGTTGCGCCCCGGATCCGCCAACAGCTGGCGGCGCAGCGGGCTCAGGAGCGGTTTGTGGAGCGGTTGAGAGGAGACATCTACGTCGACATCCGCCGATCCACGCAAGGCCGCTGAGGATGGCCCAGGCCTGCGTTGCGCTCCCTCGGGCGCCCTGCGGCGTACACCTGCCCGCTTCGCGGGCGCCCGCGTACGCCTCGGGCGTCCTCAGTCGCGCGCCTTGGCCTGGACCATCCTGAGCGGCCTCGTTGGCTTTCAGCTTCCCATGACCCACTGATCCCGGGCGCTCGGTGGTCCTGTTCGAGAACGTTTCCAAGGAGTACGCCAAGACCGGATTCGCTCTCCGTGACGTCTCGTTCCACATCCAGCGAGGCGAGTTCGCGTTCGTCATCGGCCCCTCCGGGGCCGGCAAGACGACGCTCGTCAAGCTGGTCACGATGGAAGAGCGGCCGACACGCGGGACGGTGCGCGTATCGGGCTTTTCCTCCGACCGCGTCCGGCGCCGCGACATCCCCATGTTGCGGCGCCGGTTGGGGATCGTCTTCCAGGACTTCCGGCTCCTGCGGAACCGGACCACCTACGAGAACGTCGCCTTCACGATGGAAGTGACAGGAGCGCACCCCGAGGAGATCGACAAGACCGTCCCGCGGACCCTGGCGTCGGTCGGGCTCGGCGGGAAGGCCGATCACCTGCCGGCCGAGCTGTCGGGCGGGGAGCAGCAACGGGTGGCGATCGCGCGCGCGCTCGTGAACGACCCCTTCGTGCTCCTCGCCGACGAGCCGACCGGCAACCTGGACCCGCGGGTGTCGCTCGACATCCTTCGCCTCTGCAAGGAGATCAACCTGCGCGGGATGGCCGTCCTGTTCGTGACCCACGACCCGGCGCTCCTCGAGCACCATCCCGGGGCACGGATCCTCGAGCTCGACGACGGAGTCATCGTCCGCGACACGGCGTCCGACCCCGCTGCATGAGGTACACGGCCCGCGAGGCGTTCTTCGCGTTCCGCCGCTCCCCGCTCCTGACCGGGCTTTCCATCGTCACCATCGCCTTCGCACTCTACACCCTCGGGGTGTTCGGGCTCGTGTGGCTCAACATCGAGCGCGTGCTGGAGGGCGCCGAGGAGCGGGTCGAAGTCGTCGCCTATCTGCGCGACGACACGACCGCCGAGGAGAGCGGCGCGCTCATGCGCGAGGCCGCGGTCTATCCCGAGGTCGATTCGATCCGGTACGTCTCCAGGGAGGACGCGCTGGCCCGCGTGCGGGCCGAGTTCCAGGAGTACGAGGAACTGTACGAGGATCTGGACACCAATCCGCTCCCCGCCTCCCTCGAGATCGCGCTCGAGCCAGGCTATCGACGCTCGGACCAGGTCGAGGAGGTGGCCGCGCGGATCTCCCGCTTCCCGTTCGTCGAGGAAGTGCGGTACGGCGAGGAGTGGGTCCGGAAGCTCAACTTCCTCCAGGACATGTCGCTGTTCCTGGGGCTCGTCGTGGGCGGCATCTTCGCCTTCGTCGCGTTCGTGGCGATCGGCGCGACGATCAACCTGGTCGTCCTCGCCCGCGAGGACGAGTTCGCGATCATGAAAATGGTCGGGGCAACGCCGGGATTCATCGCCCGCCCGTTCGTCCTGGAGGGGTTCGCGAAGGGGGTCATCGGGGCGCTGGTGGCGCTGGCGCTGCTCAGCGCGACGTTCGCGGTGCTGGAGCGGCGGGTCCTGACGCTCGAGTTCTATTCCCCGACCGAGATCGCGATCGGTGTCGCGCTGGGGGGCGTGCTGGGATCACTGGCGTCCATCCTCTCGCTGCGGCGGCACATCAGCCGATGGTAGGCCGGTCGCGACGGGGGCTCGCCCTGGCGCTCCTCGTCCCGGCCCTGCTCGTCCTGACGGAGCCGGCGCACGGCCAGGAGGAGGTCGAGCTCGACACCCAGCGCGACCGGCTCGAGCGGCTCCAGGGCGAGATCCGCCGCCGACGCGCCGAGGCCGAGCGGCTGGGCGAGCGGGAGCGGAGCGTGCTCGGCGAGCTGCGCGAGGTCGAGCGTGAGCTGGCGGTCACCCGCCAGCTTCTGGAGACCCTGGAGCAGGAGATCGCTGTGAAGACGGCGGAGATCGGGCGGCTCACCCGGGAACTCGCCCGCGCGCAGGACCGGCTGGTCGTCCAGCGCCAGATCCTCGCCCGCCGACTGCGCTCGATCTACAAGCTCGGCCGGTTCGGGACGCTCGAGATCCTGCTGCGCTCCGACAGCTTCGCGGATGCCCTCGGACGGTACAAGTACCTGCGGCTGATCGCCGAGCAGGATGCCCGGCTGGTGGGCTCGATCGAGCGGCTGGAGGTTAGCACCCGCGCCGACCGGATCGCGCTCGACCAGGCCCGGGGCGAGCTCGACGAGCGCCGCGGCGAGCGGCTGGCGCAGGCGCGGAGCCTGGAGGCGGCGGAGACCGAGCGGCGCGCCATGCTCGAGCGGGTGAAGGGAGAGCGGTCGGAGCAGCTCCGCGCCGCCGACGCGCTCGAGGCCGAGACGAGGAAGATCCAGCAGCTCCTGGCGGCCCTCGAGCGGCGCCGGGCAGAGCGCGAGGCGGCGCGGCGCCGGGCCGCCGAAGCCGGGGGCGCCCCGGCGGCCGCGCCCCGGCCGTCGACCCTGACGGGCGACCTGGGCAACCTGGACTGGCCGGTCGACGGCGAGATCGTGGCCCGCTTCGGTCGCGCCGTCCACCCCGTCTACCAGACCGAGGTCGTCAACAACGGGATCGACATCGCGGCCGCGAAGGGCACCCCCGTACGCGCGGTCGGGGCAGGCGAGGTCGTCTACGCCGACTGGAACGGCGGCTACGGGCTCATGCTGATCCTCGATCACGAGGGCGGCTACTATTCGATCTATGCCCACCTCGAGCGGACCGCCGCCGCGGTCGGCCAGCGAGTGGCCAAGGGGGCGGTCGTCGGGACGGTCGGGGAGTCGGGCAGCCTCACCGGGCCCCGGCTCCACTTCGAGATCCGACAGGAAGGGCGGGCGGTGGACCCGATCCAGTGGCTGCGTGACCGATGACCGGGGGTCCGGGCAGGCGATGAGCGCGACCATCCGCCTCTACGGCCACCAGACCCTGCGGGCGGCGCTCGAGACCGCCATCGCGCGGGGCCGGCTTGGCGCCGCCCTTCTCTTCCACGGCCCCTCGGGGGTCGGCAAGCAGACCGCCGCGCGGTGGCTCGCCCAGCGCCTCGCCTGCCGGGACGAGGGGCCGCGTCCGTGCGGCGCCTGCTCGGCGTGCAGCCGGATCGCGCGCAACATCCATCCCGACGTCCATTGGTACTTTCCCCGCCCGGCCGGCGCCCACTACGGCGACGAGGCACGGGCGGCGGATTTGGCGCGGCGGGCCGGCGAGCCTGCCGAGCCGGCCGCGTACGACCATCCGGTGTCGTTCCGGATGGAGGACTTCCACGCGGTCCGCCGAGCCGCGGGGCGGCCTCCTTACGAGGCCGAGGAACAGCTGTTCCTGCTGGGCGACGTGGACCAGCACCCGCCGGGGGACGAGCCGACCGGGATGCTGATGAAGCTGCTCGAGGAGGCCCCGCCCCGGACCCGCTTCGTCCTCACGGCGTCCCGTCCGGACGTCCTTCCCGACACGATCCACAGCCGGGTCCAGTCGCTCGCGTTCGCCCCCGTCGCCTTGACGGAGGTGCGGGGGTTCATCGACCGCCGGCTCGGGCTCCCGCCCGCCGAGGCCGAGGCGCTGGCCGGGCTGGCCGATGGCCGGCCCGGTCGCGCGCTGGCCCTTGCCGACCCGGGAGTCCTCGCCCTTCGCGAGCTGGCGGCCGAGCTCTTCGAGGTGGGCGTGGATCCGGGTCGGAGCCTACACGCCTTCCTGCTCGAGACCGAGCTGCCCCGGGTCCGCGAGCAACACGAACACGTCTTCGAGTTCCTGCTCGGGATGGCCGAGGACGCGCTGGCGGCGGCGGTCGCCGGGGAGGGCGGTCCGAAGGGGGACGGCCCCGGGGCCCCGACCGCCGCTCGCGCCGCTGCGCGGCTGGGACCAGTCGGGCTCGCGGCGGCGGTACGCGGGCTGGTGGCGGCGCGGGAGGATGTGTGGAGGAATGTGACCCCGACCCTCCTCTACTGGACGGCGCTCCGGGCCTTGCGGCCAGGGGACCGCTGAAGATCGCCGCAACCCGCTTCGCGGGTGCCCCGTGCGGTGCGCTCGTCGTGCCAGCCTGCGGCGTGCCTGCCCGCTTCGCGGGCACCCGCATCACGCCTCGGCTGTCCCTCCTCACGCGCCTTGATCTCGGCGATCTTGAGCGGCCCCACATCGAACGCCGCGATGGCCGGAAGGCCCCGGGACCGTGGGCCGGAGGGCGGGGGCTGCTAGATTCTCCTGGATGGCGGATCGCTACTACCTCACGACGCCGATCTACTACGTCAACGATCGCCCCCACATCGGGCACGCCTACACGACGATCCTGGCCGACGTGATCGCGCGCCGCCGGCGCATGACGGGGTACGACGTCAGGTTCCTGACCGGGACCGACGAGCACGGGGCGAGCGTCGCCGCGGCCGCGGCGCGGCGGGGAATCGACCCCCGGGCCCACGTCGACGAGCTGGCGCCTTCCTGGAAGACGACCTGGGACCGGCTCGAGATCCGCTACGACCGGTTCATCCGGACGACCGACACCGACCACGCCGCGGTCGTCCGTCAGGCGCTGTTCGCCTTGAAGAGCGGTGTCGATCGCGAGGGACGATCCCTCCTCTACGAGGACGTCTACCGCGGGTGGTACTGCGTCTCCGACGAGCGCTACTGGACGGAGAAGGACCTCGTGGAAGGGCGCTGCCCGGCGTGCGGGAAGCCGGTCGAGGAAATCGCGGAGCGGAACTGGTTCTTCCGGATGAGCTCGTTCCAGGAGGCCCTGGTGGAGCACATCCGGAGCCACCCCGGCTTCATCCATCCGGAAACGCGCGCCAACGAGATCCTCGGCTTCCTGCGGGAGCCGCTGGGGGACCTGTGCATCACCCGGCCGCGGGAGCGGCTGTCGTGGGGGATCCCGATCCCGTGGGACGACGGCTTCGTCACCTACGTCTGGGTGGACGCGCTGCTGAACTACGTCACCGGGACGGTGGACGCCGGCGGGGACCCGGAGGCCGACGCCCGGCGGGCGATCGCGGCCTGGAACGAGCATCCGGCCGACGTCCACCTGATGGGCAAGGACATCCTGACCACGCACTCCGTCTACTGGATCACGCTGTTGATGGCCCTCGGCTGGTCCCTCCCGCGCCAGATCCTCGCCCACGGCTGGTGGATCTGGCAGGGGACGAAGATGTCGAAGTCGGTGGGGAACGTGGTCCGGCCCGAGGACCTGGTGCCCGAGTTCGGCGTCGACGGCCTGCGGTACTATCTGCTGCGCGAGATGACGCTCGGGCAGGACAGCTCGTTCTCCTACGAGTCGATCGTCCGGCGGCTGAACGCAGACCTGGCCAACGACCTCGGAAACCTCCACTCGCGCATCACCAAGATGGCCGAACGGTGGCTCGATGGTCGGCTACCTCCGCGCACGGAGGCCGCCGGACGGGCCAACGAGGCGGCGCTTCGGGAACTGGCCGAGCGGCTCGTCGCCGATGGGGCCGAGGGGTCGGTCTCGGAGGCGTGGGGGCAGTGGCGGATCCACACGGCCCTGGAGCGGGTCCTGGAGCTGGTGTCGGCGACCAACGAGTATTTGGAGGCGCAGGCACCGTGGGCCCGAGCTCGGGAGCCGCAGGAGCGGGCCGAAGTGGGCGCGATCCTCCTCCACGCCGCCGAGGCGCTCCGGCTGTCGACCGTCCTGCTGTGGCCGGTCGCTCCCGAGCTCTCCCAGCGGCTCCTGGCCGACCTGGGTCAGCCCGAGGTCCCGCGCGGCGAGCACCTGCGGTGGGGCGTCCTCGACGGCGCCCGGGTGACGTCGGGCGCGCCGATCTACGGCCGGATCGAGCCCGCCACGGCGACGTAGCCGATGCCGACCCGCGTCGAGCCCGCGTGGGGCGAGCTGAAGCTGGGGATCCTGGTGACCGTGGTCGTCGCCGCTGCCATCTTCGGGGTCCTCATCCTCGGCTCGACGCGAGGCCCCTTCGCTCCGGACGTCGTGCCGTATTTCGTCGAGCTCGACGAGGCGGGAGGGATCCGTGCGGGATCGTTCGTGCGGGTGGCCGGGATGCCCGCCGGAGAGGTCGTCGACCTGGTCATCGTGCCGCCCCTGGAGCAGCCGAGCGCGGTCGTGGGCGGGCGGCTCCAGCCGGCCACGGGCCTGCCCTCCCAGCCGGCCAACATCCGGCTCGAGCTGGGCGTGCACGATCGATTCCAGCGCTACATCACCCCCACCTCGCGGGCCCAGCTCGCGACGCTTGGCATGGGCGGCGAGCGGTACGTGAAGATCACCGCCGGTGACGTCCGTGAGCGTCCGCTGCCGGCCGGCTCAACGATCACGGAGATCCCGAGCGTGGATTGGGACCTCGTGACCGCTCAGCTGGGCCGTGCGCTAGGCGAGATCGAGGTGCTCGCCGCGAACGTCGAGGAGATTCGCGGCAAGCTGTTCGACGGCGACGCCACCGCGGCCCGGCTGCTCGACACGGAGTCACCGCTGTACGGTTCGCTGGAGTCGCTGGCCGACCAGTCCGAGAGCCTCCTCCATGCCCTGGACGAGGGGGAGGGGATCGTGGCCGGAGTCCGGGGGGACTCCGTGCTGGTGGAGAACCTGGGGGTCATCCGTGCCAACGTGCGGGCGATCGACTCCCTGACGAAGGGCGCCGCCCATCCGTGGCGCGATCCGGAAGAGCTGATCGACGCCCTGACCGCCCTGGAGGCCGAGGCGCAGGACCTCAGGTCGCGCCTCGAAGGCGGCGAGGGGACCCTCGGGCGGCTGCTGTACGACGAGGAACTGTGGATTCAGCTGCGGGTACTGCAGAATCGCCTCCGGCGAACCATGGGGGCCTTTCGCGAGGACCCTCTGGGATTCGTCAACATCCGCTTCTTTTGAGAGGGCCCGGCCGGCGTGCAGGGCGGCCTTCGGGGTCCCGATCTTGCGGGCCTCAGGGAGATAGCACCGCGTCGCGGCGGTTGGTTGACAGGCCGGAAGGGTCCGGTTAGAATGACTTGTTCGAACCTCGCAAAGTACTGCAAGTACGTTCATGCGCAGGATTTAGGCAGCAAGACTGCCGTTCCGG
>Ga0299907_10001432_pt1 | contig 13628 bp, 13 predicted proteins | sample RVTome_16_FD_198680 | JGI IMG/M metagenome (GOLD analysis project Ga0299907, IMG submission 198680) | Soil microbial communities from uranium-contaminated site in the Upper Colorado River Basin, Wyoming, United States - RVT152D67 (version 2) ... | reverse complement strand
GTCGCGATCGTAATAACCCTGGGCATACGACGGGTGGGCCCCGTGCGGCTCGACGACGACCGCGTCGACAATCAGGCCCGGGATGATCGTCCGATTCGGGTCGGCCCGGATGACGTCCTCGTGGACGAGCTCCTCGACGACGACGACCACCCGGTCGGCGGCGAAGGCGGCCTCTTTCTGGCAGCCGAGCAGGCCCCAGACCTGCGTGTCGCCGGACGCGGAGGCCCGCTGAGCGTGGACGATCGTGACGTCGGGCCTGAGCGGCGGGACCGCGTAGACCACGCCATCGCCGTATGGCGATTCGATCGGCCGGATCAGCGGGTTGGCCGTCGGCAGGTCCGTCTCGAAGTAGGAGCGCAGCGGGAAGAACGGCAGGTTCGCCGCGCCGGCCGTGTAGCGCCCGACCATCCCGAAGTGGCTGTACTCCTCGAGCTCGAGGCTGGCGTCCGGACCCTCGGTCACCCGCCGGATCGCGTGGAGGCCGCCCACGCCGGGGTTCCCGAGCCACGAGAAGATGAGCCGCCGGGCGACGCCGGCGGCGATCATCTGGTCGTAGATGAGATCCGGGGTGAGCCGGGCGAGGGTGAGATCGCGCTTGCGCTGGCGGATGATCTCGTGGCCGGCGGCGAACGAGATCAGGTGGGTGAAGCCCTCGATCGCGACGGTGTCGCCGTCGCGGACGAGATCGGCGATCGCATCGTGCATCGACGCGACCTTCGAAGCCGTCATCGCCGGATCTCGGGCGCGAGCCTCAGGCCGCGTCGCCCCCGGCCGTCGCGGCCTCGACCGCGGCGTCGAGCAGCCCGAGCGCGGTGTCGACCTCGTCGGCCGACGCCGTGAGCGCCGGCGACAGCCGGACGGCCTTGCGGCCGCACTCGAGGACCAGGAGACCACGCTGGAAGGCCGCCCATTGGACGGCCTCGGCCCGCTCCGGCGTGTCGAACTCGATGCCGATCATCAGGCCCTTGCCGCGAACGTCGGTGATCATCCCGGGGTGGTGCGCCCGGAGGCGGGCGAGCCCGGCCAATGCCTGGTGGCCGCGCTCGGCGGCATTGTCGATGAGGCCGCCTTCGAGGAGGGCGATCGTCTCGAGCGCCGCGGCGCACGCCAGCGGGTTGCCGCCGAAGGTCGAGCCGTGGGCGCCGGGGCCCCAGGCCTCCATGAGCTCGGCCCGGGCAATGACGGCACCGAGCGGCAGGCCCGAGGCGATGCCCTTGGCGGTGAGGATCACGTCGGGCTCGACGCCCCAGTGCTCGACCGCCCACATCTTGCCCGTCCGCCCGGCGCCCGACTGGATCTCGTCGGCGATGAGGACGATTCCGTGGCGTGTGGCGATCTCGCGCAGGCCCTCGAGGAAGCCGTCCTCGGGCACGACGTAGCCGCCCTCGCCCTGGATCGGCTCGACGATGATCGCCGCCACCTCGTCGGCTGGGGCGAGCCGCTCGAACAGCACGTCATCGAACCAGCGCAGGTCCTCGACGCGGCCGTACGGAGCGTGGTAGACGCCGGGCAGGAGCGGGCCGAAGCCGGCGTGGTACTTCGCCTTCGACGCCGTCAGGGACACCGAGCCGTACGTCCGGCCATGGAACGCGCCGAGGAACGCCACGATGTAGGGCCGGCCGGTCGCGAAGCGAGCCATCTTGATCGCCGCCTCGACCGCCTCCGTGCCGCTGTTGCCAAGGAACGAGCGTGCCCGGCCGCCGAGCGGTGCGATCCGGTCGAGCTCCTCGCAGAGCTCGGCGTAGATCGGCAGGTAGAAATCCGAGGCGCTGAAGTGGAGCAGGTCCTCGGCCTGTTCCTGGATCCGCGACACGATCGCCGGGTGCGAGTGACCGGTCGAGGTGACCGCGATCCCGGCCGCGAAGTCGAGGAACAGGTTGCCGTCGATGTCCTCGATCGCGAGGCCCTCGCCGCGAACGGGCACGATCGGATAGGCCCGCGGCAGCGACGGCGACGTCCAGTTCTCGTCGAACGCGATCTGGGCCCGGGCCCGCGGTCCGGGGAGCTCGGTGACGATGTCGGGAACCGGCCTCGGACGACCGATCGGGGACGGTACAGCGCTCACGGACGACGACCCTCAACGCATAGGGAATATGCAGAGTGGATGACGAGGCCGAGTGTAGCAGGCCGTAACGGCGCTGCAACGCGGGCGTTCCACCAGCCGTTGCACCGGTGCCCCGATTGGCAGGATCGTGGAACCCATGGCACCGAACGACGACAGCACCCGCTACGGCAGGAACTCGGGCTCTGGCTCCAACGAGCCGAAGCACGCGGAGAAGAAGCAGGAGGACGGCTGGCTGAGTCGCCAGGGCGGCGACCAGACGCGGCGCCCCGGCGTCGACGAGCACCCGATCCGGGAGCAGGACAGCAATCCGAAGACACAGGGCGACGAGACGCGCGGCCCTGCACCGACGGCGCAGCGGCCGCACCTCGAAGGCGCCGAGCAGGGACCGGCATGAGAGGCGGCGGCGATCGGAACGTGACGACGAGCAAGCCCGCCCAGGGTCGCGAGCCCGGGGAGACCGAGGTCCCGGCCGGGACCGGCGAGACCGAGGCCGGCCGACCCTAGGACCCGGACCGCTACGGCAGGGCCCGGATCATTCCCCCGTCGACGCTCAGGATCGTGCCCGTGACATAGCTCGCGGCCGGCGATAGCAGGAAGGCCGCCACGCGGCCGACCTCGTCGGGCTCGCCGTAGCGCCCGAGGGGGATCCGCTCGACCATCCGGCGCTGCACCTCCTCGACCGTGATCCCGGCGGTCTCGGCACGCGCCGAGTCGAGCTCGGCGATCCGGCCCGTCGCGACCCGGCCGGGGGCGATGCCGTTGATCCGGACGGGCGCGATCTCCGGTGTGACGGACTTGATCAGCCCGGCCAGCGCCGGGCGCAGCACGTTCGACGTCGTGAGGTTCGGGATGGGCTCGCGCGCCGACGACGAGAGGATGATCGCGATCGCCGGCCGATCGCTCGCCCGGAGATGGGGCAGCGCCGCCCGGATGAGCCGCATCGCCGACTGGAGCGTCCCGTCGATCGCCCGCTGCCAGGTCGCCTCGTCGAGACCCTCGAAGGTGCCCTGCGGCGGCCCGCCGCTGTTCACGAGCAGGACGTCGAGGCCGCCGAGCGTCGCGACCGCCGAGTCGACTGCCGTCGCCGGCCCATCGGCGGCGCCGAGGTCGGTCTGGATCGCCAACCCGCCGATCTCGTCGGCGAGCTGCGTCGCCCGGGCGGAGCGGGCCGCGACGGCCACCCGTGCACCTTCCCCGGCCAGCGCCCGGGCGACGGCCGCGCCGAGCCCCGCCGATCCGCCACCGACCAGCGCGCGCGCCCCTGCCAGCCCGAGGTCCATGTGATCTCCCTCTCTCGCGATCGAAAACCGCGTCGATCGTAACGTGTCAGCCAGCCCGCTTCCGCGGCGCCGGGCTGGAGGAGCCGGGCTCCGGGCCCATCCCCGCGCGACGAGATGACGCTCAGGAGACGCCGGCGACCACCTCGGTCGGGCCGGACACGGCCTCGAAGGAGCGCCGAATGTCGGCGCGGGCGATGTCGTCGAGCACGGCGCCGAGGCGCCGGCAATACGCCGAGCGGATGACGCCCCGAAGCCGCCAGACCTCCTTGCGCGCGGCAAGGCTGAACGGCGGGAACGCCTCGTGGCGCATGAGCGGCAACAGGGCGACCCACGTCGCCTCGGCCGCCCGCGGGTCGCGGGGGTAGGTGCGCACGATCTCGACGAGCCGCTCGGGCAGCGCGAAGCCCGTCATGATGCCGGTCGCGCCGGCCGCCAGCTCGTCGATCAGGAAAAGCCCGCCAAGGCCGCCGGTCGCCCCGAGGTGCGGCGCACGTGCGCGAAGCTCGGCGATCTTGCCGGCGGTCGGCGGAGCCTCCACCTTGGCGCCCACGATGAGCGGCCGGCCGGAGGCCAGGGCGACCATCTCGTCGACCGGGATCGAGACGCCGTAACCGGCGGGATAGTCCTGGAGGATGATCGGCAGCCCGACGGCGGCGGCCGCCACGGCGTCCGCAGTCGCGAGGCTCGTCATCGGGCTGACCATGACAGCACTCGCCCCGGCCGCGGCCGCCCCCTGGGCGCGCTCGTGGACCTGCTTCGCGGTCGCCGAGGTCACGCCGACGATGAGGGCCAGGTGCGGCGCCGTCGAGCGGACGACGTCGACGACCTCGCGGCGCTCGTCGTCGGTGAGCTCGGCCGACTCGCCCATCGCGCCGAGGGCGGTGACGGCGGCGACGCCCGCGCCGACGTGGACCCCGACGAGCGCCCGCAGGCTCTCCGGATCGAGCTGCCCGTCGTCGAGGAACGGCGTCGGCAGCACACTGACGACGCCTTCGAGATCGAACGTACGGTGGCCGTTGACGCTCAAGGACCCTCCCGCCCGGCCGATGCACGGCGGCCGGCGGGCAACATGTTAGCCTGCCTGACAACTTGGAGTCCAGCGGGAGGGCGCCCCGGCTCGACCACCGGGACGGGGCTACCCGCGCGGCTCGGGGTCCACGGCGAGGAGTCGCTCCCGCTCCGAGATGTCGAGGTTTGCCGTCCAGCTGAGGTGCAGGCGCATCGCGTCGCGCGCGCCATCGGCGTCACGCCGTTCGACGGCCGCGAGGATCTGCCGGTGGCCCTCCTGCGATTCCACCGCCCCGCGCGGCCGTCGCTCCACGCTCACCTTCCGTCCGAAGCGCAGGAGCGGCCCGATCAGGTCGATCAGGTGGGTCAACAGGTGATTCCGGGTCGCGCCGAGCATCGCCTGGTGGAACGCGATGTCGCCATCCGTGAAGGCGTCCGTGTCGCCGAGCCGCTCGTCCATCCGGGCCAGGGCCTCGCCCATCGCCACGACGTCGTCATCGGTCGCACGGGTTGCGGCGAGCGCCGCGGCCTCGATCTCGATCAGGCGCCGGAGCTCGAGGAGCTCGAGGAGGATGTCGTCGACTGCCCCGACCTCCTCGCGGGCAGCCAGGAGCTCGGGCGCGAAGTGGTTCCACGAATCGCGGGGCGTGACGCGGGTCGCCCGGCCCTGACGGCTCTGGATCATGCCCAGCACGGCGAGCTCGCGAACGGCTTCGCGGATGACGGGCCGGCTGACGTCGAACTGGCCGGCGAGCTCGTCCTCCGACGGCAGTGACCCGCCCGGCTCGATCTCGCCGCGAAGGATGCTGAGCAGCAGGCGCCGGCTGATCTGCCGCGACAGCGTCTGGCTGCTGACCGAATCGAAGCGGCGATCCTGCTTCAAGGCGGGCTGGCTCCCTCGTGTGTCCATCTCGCGCACCTCGGGGGCTGGCACGACACCCCGGCGGCTATGCTGTCGCTGATCCGCCCGGAGGTCAGGCTGCCGGCAACGATAGCGGCACGACGCCCTGCGAGCCAGACCTTGTTCCCGCGCCGGGCCCGAGTTGACGCTCCGGACCGGCCACACGTAAGGTCGTCAGACAAGTTTGCACTGAAGATCGTCGGGCAGCCGCGAGCCCGACACGACGAGGAGAGGGATGCGCCGGGTTCTGCTGTGGATGGCCGGCAACGGCTGGCTCCGTCGAAACCTGCCCCGCCTGTGGTTCGCCAAGCGAGCCGTGCGGCGGTTCATGCCGGGCGAGGATGCCGAGGCAGCCCTCGTGGCCGGCGAGCGCTTCGCCAAGGCCGGCATTCCGATCCTCCTCACCCGCCTCGGCGAGAACATCACCGACCGCGCCGATGCCGAGGAGACGCTCGAGCACTACCTCGAGGTCTACGATCTGATCGGCCGGCGCGGGATCGACGCCGAGATCTCCTTGAAGCTGACCCAGCTGGGCTTCGATCTCGACGTCGACCAGACATACGAGCGCGTCGAGCGGCTCGTCGTGCGCGCGGCCGAGCTCGGCGGCACGCTCTGGATGGACATGGAGGGCAGCGTCTACGTCGAGTCGACCGTGGCGTTCTACGAGCGGCTCAAGGCCCGTCACGCCAACGTCGGCCTGTGCCTCCAGTCGTACCTCCACCGGACAGCGGCCGACATCCAGCGGCTGCTGCCGCTCGATCCGGCGATCCGCCTCGTGAAGGGTGCCTACGCGGAGCCCGCCGCGATCGCCTACCAGGACAAGCGCGAGGTCGACGCCAACTTCTCGGCGGTCGCCGTCGTGATGCTCCAGGCGGTCGCCGCCGGACGGACGGTCCGGATCGGGCTGGGGACGCACGACGTAAACCTCCTCGAGCAGATCGCCGAGCACGGCCGGGCGCTGGGGCTCGACAAGACGGCCTTCGAGGTCCAGATGCTGTACGGAATCCGGGAGGACCAGCAACGGCGCCTCGCCGCCGACGGCTACGCCGTGCGTGACCTGATCTCGTACGGGCCGGCCTGGTATGGCTGGTACATGCGCCGGATGGCCGAGCGGCCGGCGAACGTCCTCTTCGCACTGCGCCAGGCGATCGGCTGAGTCTCCGGACCGCCACGGGGCCGGCGCGCGGCACGGGAGCTCAGTCGACGATGGTGTGGCTCTGCTCGCGCAGGAACTGCTCGACGTAGTGCGGACCAAGGGCGGCCTTGCCGGTCGATCCCGAGCCCTTCCAGCCGCCGAACGGCTGGACGCCCGGCCAGGCACCCGTCGTCGCCCCGGCCCGCCGGTTGACGTAGAGCACCCCGGCCTCGATCCGGCTCAGGAATGCCTCGACCTCGGCCTCGTCCTCGCTGTAGACGCCGGCGGTCAGGCCGTACATCGAGTCGTTGGCGAGGGCCAGGGCCCGCTCGAACGAGTCGACCGCGTGGACCGCCGTGAACGGCGCAAAGAGTTCGTCGCGGAAGAGTCGGTGGTCGGCCGGCAGGTCGCCGACGACGGTCGGCTCGACGTAGAACCCGCGACCCATGAAGTCCTCGGTGAGCCGCTCGCCGCCGACAAGGACCCGTCCGTCCCGGCGCGCCTCGGCAACCGCCTGCTGGTGCCGGTCGACCGCGCGCTGGTCGATGATCGGGCCCATGAACGACGACCGCTCGAGCGGGTCGCCGACCGCGAGCGCCTCGGTCTTCTCGACGAGCAGCCGGACGAGCTCGTCGTGGACCGGCTGCTCCACATAGACGCGGCTGTTCGCCGAGCACTTCTGGCCGCCGAACCCGAACGCCGAGCGGACGATCCCCTCGGCCGCCTCCTCGAGGTCGGCCGAGCGCGCCACGATCGCCGGATTCTTGCCACCCATCTCGACGATGCACGGCCGCGGATACCGCGACGCGAACGTCCGGTAGAGGTCGAAGCCGACCTCGTACGAGCCGGTGAACACGATCCCGTCGATCCCCGCGTTCTCGCGCAGCTCCGCGCCGACCGTCTCGCCGGGGCCCATGACGAGGTTGAAGATGCCGTCCGGCAGGCCCGCGTCGCGCAGCGCCTCGGCCAGCATGACCCCGCTCATCGCGCCCTGGCTGGCCGGCTTGAGCACCACGCCGTTGCCGGCGATCAGGGCCGCCCCCACGGGCCCGGCCGCCAGCGCCATCGGGAAGTTGAACGGCGCGATGACGCCGAAGACGCCGTGCGGCCGCAGGACCGAGCGCGTATGGACGGCGCTGTCGCCGAGGTTGTCCATCGGCATCTCGAACGCGTCGTTGCGCTCGAAGATGTCGGCGTAGTAGCGCAGGAGGTCGGCCGACTCCTCGACCTCGCCGAGCGCCTCGAGGCGGGTCTTCCCGACCTCGATCGCCATGAGCCCGCCGTACTCCATCTGGCGCTGGCTGATGAGCTCCGCGGCGGCGCGGACGAGCGCGAGGCGCTCCCGCCACGGCATTGCCGCCCAGGCCGGCTGCGCGGCGCGCGCGGCCGCGATCGCGTCGCGGACGTCGTCGCGACGGCCGCGGGCGAAGGTCCCGACGAGGATGTCGCGGTCGATCGGGCTCCGCAGCTCGAACGTCCCGTCGCCGCCACGCTCGCGGCCCCCGATGAGGTTCGGGTGCTCGGCGCCGAGACGCGCCTTCGCCCGCTCGAGGCCCTGCTCGTAGGCCGCGTGGAGCTCCTCGTTGTCGGCCCGGAGCGTCGCGTACGTGATCTTCATGCGCGGAGCCGATTCGGTCGTCATTGGGGTCCTCGACTTGTCAGACAGGTGGGTGTTGATACGGAGTCTAGCGCGCCGACGACTTCGGCCAGCGAGGCGGCCACCGCGTCGGGTCGCAGCCCCCGCCGCCGGCGCGCGGCAGCGTCGACGTCGGACGGCCCGTGCTTGCCCGTGAGAACGAGGATCCCGCGCAGGCCGACCCGCATCCCGGCCAGGACGTCGGTCTCGACGTCGTCGCCCACGATGGCCAGCTGGCGCCTCGTCACCCGACCGGCGCCCGCTCGGTCGGCCTCGGCGGCGACCTCGGCGGCAGCCGTCCGGAAGAAGGTCGGGGCGGGCTTGCCGGCGATCCGCGCGCGGACCCCGGTGGCGTACTCGAGCCCGGCCACGAAGGCACCCGAATCTAGCGTCTCGCCGGCCGGCGTCAGCCACCACCGGTTGCGATGCATCGCGACGAGGTCGGCGCCAGCGCGGACCAGGCGAAAGGCTCGGTTGAGGTTCGCCCAGGTCGCCTCCTCGGGCGCGTCGCCGATGATCACCGCCGCGGCCCGGGCGCCGGGCCGGTCGGTCTCGGCATGGTCCAGGAGGTGCTGGCCGGCGAACTCCGTCCGCGCGTCCTCCGCCGCGAGGACGTACAGCGGCTCACCCGCGTACCGCCGGGCCGCGTCGGTCGCCGCGGCGGTCAGGGCGGAGAGAAAGCGCGCTGCCGGGATCGGCATGCCGAGCTCGGCGGCGAGCCGGGCGAGGGCGTCGCGGGACAGGAGCGACGTGTTCGTGACGATCCGGTAGGGGAAGCGGCGCCGCTCGAGCTCGGCGATCGCAGACGCCGCGCCGGCGATCGGCCGGCCCGCCCGGACGATCACGCCGTCCATGTCGAGCAGGAGACCACGCAGCCCGTGGAGCGCTGCTCCAGGGCCTGCGCCCTGTCCGGAATCGCGTCGCCGTGACACCTCGAAAGCCTAGCTGAGGCCGGCGCAACCGAGGTGTAATGGTTGGCGCCTGCGGCGGCCTTGCGTACCATCGTTTGGCCTCGGGGGGATCCCCGAATGGAATGGAGGAGGAGCCACCTTGAAGAGAAAGAGCACGTGGCTGGAGCTCGTCGCGGTCGCTCTGGTCGCCGTGATCGGAGCATTCGCGTTCGGAGCATTCAGCCCGAGTGCCAGCTTCGCGCCGGCGGCCGAGGGCCAGACGGCCCAGGTCGAGGAAGAGGGCGCGGGGCCGGCCGAGCCGGATGACGAGTACTTCCTGCTGTCGCGCGCCGGCCCCGGCAAGGTCCTGAACGAGGCCGCGGCCAAGCGCGCCCGCGCGCAGGCCAATGCAGTTGCCGCCGCGACGGCGGCCGAGAACGCGGCGCTGCCGGCCCAGGCGCCCCGCCAGCTTCGCGGCCAGTGGGAACCGAACGGGCCGACGAACATCGGCGGTCGCATCGTCGATCTCGTCGTCGACATCGACGACCCGAACACCGTCTACGTCGCGACCGCGAGCGGCGGCGTCTGGAAGAGCAGCGACGGCGTCGTGAACATGGAGTACATCTGGGACGACAACTTCCCCCAGGGCACGGGCGGGATCGCCATGGGCTCGGACGGCCGGCTGTGGGTCGGCACGGGCGAGCACAACCCCGGCGGTGGCTCGATCACGTTCCCCGGCGACGGCATCTACGTCTCCGACGATCGCGGCGAGACCTGGCGGAACGTGGGCCTGCGGAACAGCGGCACGACCGGCCGCCTGTGGGTCGACCCGTCGAACCCGAACCGGATCTTCGCGGCGATGTCCGGCTCGCTCTTCTCGCCCGGTGGTGAGCGCGGCATCTATCGCTCGGACACGGGCGGCGCGAACTGGAAGCTCATCCTGGCCCCGGAGACGGAGTTCACCGGCGGCATCGACCTCGCCATCCACCCCTCGAACCCCAACCGCGTCTACGCCGCGATGTGGGACCACCACCGCACGCCGGTCTTCCGAGCGTACGGTGGCGCCGGCTCCGGCGTCTTCCGCTCGGATGACGGTGGCGACACCTGGACTCGCCTCGAGAACGTCCAGACGCCCACGCCGGGCGACACGACCGGCCTCGTCTCGCATCCGTCCCTTGGCCGGCCGGGTGTTGCGATCGCGCCGAACAACCCCAACCGCGTCTACGTCGTGACGGGCACCGCCACCGGCGGCAACAAGGGCTTCTACGTCTCGGACGACGGCGGCGACACGTTCAACACCTCGGCCCAGTACCCGGGCTCGCAGGGCGGCTTCCAGTGGTGGTTCGGCCGGATCTGGGTCGATCCCGTCGACCAGAATCACCTCTTCGTCGCCGGCGTAAGCATGCGCCGCTCGGCGAACGCCGGGTCGAACTGGTCGAACGTCCCGGGTCTCCACGCGGACCAGCACGCACTGGAATTCGCGACGGACGTCCCGGGCCTCGTCTACGTCGGCAACGACGGCGGGACGTACGACTCGACGAACAACGGCGTCAGCGGCTTCGCCCAGGCCCAGTACGAGGTCTACACGCAGTTCTACTCGATCGACGTCGCCGAGACGGACCCCCGGCGGGTGACCGGCGGCACACAGGACAACGGCTGCCTGCGGTCGTGGAACTATCCGGACAACCCGGGCGACCCGGACAACTGGAACTCGTTCGGCTGCGGTGACGGCGAGTACACGATCATGGATCCCGTCGATCCGGGCATCTACTACGGCTGCTCGCAGTACGGGTCCTGCATCCGGCGCTACGACGGGCCCGCCCCGGCGCCGGTGACGAACGCCACGATTTCGAGCGGCACGTTCGGGACCCGCCGCAACTGGTTCACGCCGATCGTGCTCGACCCGAACGACCCGACGATCATCTACTACGGCAGCAACGTCGTGAACAAGTCGACGAACCGCGGCTCGAGCTGGACCGCGATCAGCCCGACGGCGTCGGACCAGTACCTGACCGGCCTGCCTGCGACCGATCCCGTCTACACGAACTGGGGCACGATCACGACGATCTCCGTCGCGAAGACCGCCCCCGACACGCTCTTCATCGGCACCGACAACGGCCGGGTCTGGGGGACCACGGACGGCGGGGCGAACTGGACCTGGTACAACAACCACGGCCTGCCCGACGCGTGGGTCTCCCGGGTCGCGATCGACCCGACGAACGACAAGGTCGTCTACGCGACCTTCTCCGGCTACCGCTCGGGTGACAACGCGGCCCACGTGTTCAAGACCACCGACGGCGGCGCGACCTGGAAGGACGTCAGCGGCAACCTGCCGAACGCACCGGTCAACGACGTCGTCGTCGACACGAAGAACAGCACGGTCTACGTCGCGACCGACGTGGGCATCTTCTTCCTGAAGAACGGGAGGTCGAACTGGAAGACGGCCGGCGTCGGCATGCCGGTCGTCCCCTCGCTCGACATCCGCCTGCACGAGCCGACGAACACGCTCTACGCGTCGACCTTCGGTCGGAGCACCTTCAAGCTCGATCTTTCCAAGTAGCAGCGAACGTCCAGCGGACGTTTCGAGGGCGGGTCCTCCGGGACCCGCCCTTTCGATTCGGTCAGATCGCGAACTGGCGCCGCCAGCGGTGGATGACCCGCCACTGGAGGTACACGATCAGGCCGGTGACGACGAACATCATGACCGTCGCGGCGGCGGCGTAGCCGTAGCGGAGGTACTCGAAGCCCTCGCGGTAGACGAACAGCGGCAGGTACGTCGTCGCGTACGGCGGCGGGCCGCCATCGGTGACGAGCAGCGCCGGCACGAAGTTCACCTGGAAGCTGTAGACCGTGTCGCGGAACAGGAGCAGGAGCAGCGTCGGGGCCATGAGCGGCAGCGTCACCCGGCGCAGGACGTGCAGCGGCCGGGCCCCCTCCAGCTCCGCCAGCTCGTAGAGCTGCGACGGCAGGCCGGCCCGGACGGCCAGGGCGACCAGGAAGCCCTCCCCGATCGTGAAGGTGCTCATGAGAACGATCCCCCAGCGCGCCGCGTCCGGGTCGGTGAGCCAGCTCGGGGTCGGCAGGCCGGCGGCGCCGAGGATGAGGTTCAGCGGCCCGTACAGAGGGTTGAGGATCCACAGCCAGAGAAGCGCGTAGGCGACGTCGGGCACGAACGTGGGCAGGTAGACCGCCGTCCGGTAGGCCCCCGCGCCGCGAAACCGCGGATGCAGCAGGAGGGCGAGGATCAACGCCCCGAGGAGCCGCAGCGGGACCGCGACGGCGATGAACGTCAGCGAGTTCCGCAACGAGATCCGGAACACCTCGTCGCCGAGCAGCTCCTGGAAGTTCGCCGGCCCGACGAACCGCGCCGGCCGCAGGAGATCCCACTCGAAGAGTGCCAGGCCGAAGGTGACGATGGCCGGAAGCACGATGAGCGCGACGAGCCCGACCGCGTACGGCAGCAGCAGGCCGACGAGACCCCTCAGGTCGGGTCCGAGCCGCATCTCACTCGATCGTCTGCCCGGAATCGGCGTCGAAGACGTGGACCCGGCCCGGCTGGAGGCCCACCCCGAGCGTCTCCCCCACCATTGGCCGGACGTCGCGACCGGCGCGCGCGACGAGGCGGACCCCGTCGACGTCGAGGTGGATGAACGCGTCGCTCCCGGCGACCTCGACCAGGGCGACGCGGGCCGGCACCTCTTCGCCCGATGCCGCGAGGTAGAGGTCCTCCGGCCGGAAGCCGATCTCGAGGCGCGCCGCCCCGGCGGCCGCGGCTGGTGGCCGAATGGGAACGCGGAACGGCCCGGCCGCGAGCGAGCCGTCCCGGAAGTCGGCGGGCAGGACGTTCATCGCCGGGCTGCCGACGAAGGTCGCCACGAAGCGGTTCGCCGGCCGGCGGTAGATGTCGTCCGGCGGCGCGACCTGCTGGACGATTCCCTCGTTCACCACGGCGACGCGATCGCCGATCGTGAGGGCCTCGACCTGGTCGTGGGTGACGTAGACCATCGTCGCGCCGAGTCGGTCGTGGAGCCGCCGGATCTCGACCCGCATCTGGCTGCGCAGGTGTGGATCCAGGTTCGACAGCGGCTCGTCGAGCAGGAATGCGTCCGGCTCACGGACGAGGGCCCGGGCGAGGGCGACGCGCTGGCGCTCGCCGCCCGACAGCTCGGTGGGTGAGCGCTGCAGGAGCGCGGCGCAGCCCACGACGCCCGCGGCCTCGGCCACGCGCCGCGCCGCCTCGGCCCGGCCGACACCGCGGGCCCGCAACCCGAACCCGATGTTGTCGGCGACCTTGAGGTGCGGGAAGAGGGCGAAGCCCTGGAAGACCATCGAGACGTTGCGCCGCGCCGGCGCCACGTCGGTCACGTCGCGTCCGCCGATGCGCACGGTGCCCTCGGACACCTCGTCGAGCCCGGCCGCGACCCGCAGCGCCGTCGTCTTGCCCGAGCCCGACGGACCGACGAGGACGAGCAGCTCGCCGTCCCCGGCGGCGACGTCGAAACCGCGCAGGGCGGCGACGTCGCCGTAACGCTTGTGAACACCCTCGAACCGCAGCTCGGCCATAGCCTTAGTCGCCGTACTCGGCCCGGGCGAAGATGTCGCGCGTCGCGTCGTCGAGCAGCTGGGCGAGGTCGCCGGGGGGTACCTCGCCGAACATCGCGGCTTCGAGGATCGGGCTTGTCGCATCCTCGATCTCGGGCCACGTGGAGATCG
>Ga0299907_10001431_pt1 | contig 13629 bp, 10 predicted proteins | sample RVTome_16_FD_198680 | JGI IMG/M metagenome (GOLD analysis project Ga0299907, IMG submission 198680) | Soil microbial communities from uranium-contaminated site in the Upper Colorado River Basin, Wyoming, United States - RVT152D67 (version 2) ... | reverse complement strand
GAGATCACAGGAGGGACCGGATCGTGTGGTACTGGCTCGCCTGGGCCTCCTGTATCCGGGGATATCGATCGCCGACCAGGCGAGTGCCTGGCTCCGTCCCATGTGGTGGCCATGGTTCCAGCGTAGTGGCCCCCGCCTCGGCGTCTTCATCGCGCGACCGATTAGTTTTTGGGCTCCCCGACGTTTCATGTCTAGCAAGCTGATCGGACCGGATATAGGAGGGTGAGTCGTGGATTACAAGCTCGAACTGGTTCTTCTGCCCGTGTCTGACGTGGACCGTGCCAAGGAGTTCTACACGGAGAAAGCCGGCTTCAATCTGGACGTGGACCATCAACCCAACGACGAGTTCCGGGTCGTCCAGCTGACGCCGCCCGGATCGGCGTGCTCGGTGACCTTTGGAATCGGTATCACCGACGCAGAACCTGGATCCGTGCGGGGAACGCACCTGGTCGTTACCGACATTGATGCGGCCCATGCCGACCTCACCGGTCGGGGGGTCGACGTCAGCGACATCCGGCACATGACGCCCGAGGGCTGGAAGCCCGGCCCGGACCCCGACCACGCTGACTTCAACTCGTTCGCCGATTTCCGTGATCCGGACGGCAACACCTGGGTTCTCCAGGAGCGCGGCTACAACAAAGGCGGCGAATGACCGACCGGGACTTCGCCTCCGCCGAACGTTACCGGCGCGAGCTGCACGTCCACTGCTACCGGATGCTCGCTTCCTTCGAGGAGGCGGAGGACGCGGTTCAGGAGACGTACCTGCGAGCGTGGCGCAGCCTATCGAGCTTCGAGGGTGACTCGCCCCTGCGTGCGTGGCTCTATCGGATCGCGACAAACGTCTGCCTCGACATGATCCGCAGCAGGGCACGCCGCGCGACGGAGGTTCGCTCGTTCGCAGAGCTCCCATGGCTCCAGCCATACCCGGACCGCCTGCTGGACGAGATCGTTCAAACGGACGAGGAGCCGGATGCCGTGGTGGTCTCGCGCGAGACGATCGAACTTGCGTTCCTCGCTGCGCTTCAGGTTCTTCCGCCGCGACAGCGAGCTGCCCTCATTCTTCGTGACGTAATGGGCTGGCCCGCAAGTGATACTGCATCGCTCCTGGGGACGAGCGTGGCGGCGGCAAACAGCGCCCTGCAACGGGGGCGGGCGAAGTTGCAGGAGCATCTGCCCTCGCGGCGCGCCGAGTGGTCCGTTCCGGAACCAACTTCTCAAGAGCGCGCCCTGCTCGAGAGATTCATCGATGCACACGAACGGATGGATGCCGCCGCGGCCGTGGCGATCGCGTCGGAGGATCTCCGGGTGACCATGCCACCGGACATGCTCGTCTTCGATGGGATGGCGATGGTCTCCCAGCTGCTCGAGCGGGCCTTCGGCGAAGACCGGGATGGAGACTGGAGGCTCGTTCCCACGACCGCCAACCGAATGCCGACTGCGGCGAGCTATCTACGAAGACCGGGCGACAGCCAGTTCCGGGCTTTTAAGTTCGACGTACTGCGCATCGAGAACGGGTTGATCGTCGAGATCACCACCTTCGGAGCAAAGCTGTTCCCTGCTTTCGGATTGGCTCCGACGCTTTGAGCGTCGGGCGGGAGTCGTACGGAGATGCGCCTCTACCGAAAGAATGCGAGATGTGCGTTTACTATGTGTGACGTAGGTGAACGCACATCTCAGGTGCAAGCTGGTTCTCTCCGCAAGGCCCATCCCCCATACTCGATTTCTAAATGCCGACGCAGTCGATTCAGCTAATGGGGAAGCCGAGCATCGTACGCGATGCGAGTCCAGTCCCGGCACCCAAAGGACGCAAGGTCTGGGCACTGCTCGCCTACCTCGTACTTTCGGAAACACCACCTACCAGGGAGAGGCTCGCCGGACTGCTTTTCTCTGAGGCGGACGACCCGCTGGGCGCCCTGCGCTGGAATCTCGCCGAGTTACGCCGGCTGCTTGGGGATCCCAGCGTGTTGAGGGGTGAGGAAGCCGCACTCCAATTGTCCCCAGGCACTTCCGTCGATGTCCGGGTGGTCATGTCGGGCACGTGGGTGGAAGCAGTGAAATTGTCGGGGCTCGGCCGCGACCTCCTCGAAGGCATGAGCTGGCAAACTAGTCCCGCATTTGAGGCCTGGTTGCTCAATGAGCGTCGCCACCTCAACGCCTGCTCCGCCAACGTTCTTCGAGAGTCAGTTGTCTCTCGAGTTGAGTCAGGCTCGGCACAGAGTGCGTTGGCGGACGCGGCCAAGCTCATCGAGATGGATCCTCTGGATGAGTCATTTCAGTCCTTGATGATCAGGGCGTATGTGGCCGCCGGCGACAAAGGCGCTGCGATAGAACAGTTCGAGTCCTGCCGGGAATTGTTCCAGCGAGAACTCGGCGTCGATCCAGGCCCATCGGTGCGCGCAGCCCTGGAGAATCCCAGGGAGCGAGCGAGGGTTTCTTCGATTGGGGGCCGAGCTGCAGCGCTGGCGCAGCTTGATGCCGGTCGTGCCGCGATCGCCGCGGGAGCCATTGAGACCGGGCTCGAAAGTCTTCGAGGAGCCGCAACTGAAGCTCGCAGCCACGAAGACCGCGAGCTCGAGGCCGAGGCGCTTGTTGCCCTCGGCACTGCGCTGGTCCACGCGGCCAGAGGACGAGGGGAAGAGGGTGCCGCAGTTCTTCATCAAGCGATCGCTATTGGTTCTCCCGGCGGGCGAAGCCTCCTCACCGCAAGCGCACACCGAGAGATCGGATACGTGGAGATGAAACGGGCGCGGTACGAGAGGGCCGAACGGTGGCTCCACCGAGCCCTCGAGTTGTCGATGGACGACCCATCCGAGCAGGCGGCTGCTCTCGCCTTCTTGGGCATTTGTCGAAGCGATTCCGCCAAGTACCAGGATGCAGTCGAAAAGCTCACTCGTTCAGTCGAGCTTGCCGAGACCGTCGACGATCAGCGACAGATTGCTTATGCACTGTGCTTCCTGGGGCGCTCCCACCTTCTCATGGGAGATATCGACGCTGCAGGCGCCGCGCTGAGCAGAGCGATGTCCGTCGCGACAAGGGAGGGTTGGACGGCTCTTATCCCGCTTCCCGAAGCTCTGATTGCCGAGGTTGACCTCATACGGGGTCATCCCAAAGAGGCCGAGGAAAAATTCGAGCATGCCTTCGCTTTGGGGTGTCAGCTCGCCGATCCTTGTTGGGAGGGTCTGGGCGCGCGTGGCATCGGAATGATCAAGGCGAGTCGAGGAGAGATCGCAACCGCCGTGGAGTGGCTCGACGATGCCAGAACGCGCTGTACGCGGCTTCCGGATGCTTACCTCTGGGTACAGGGCTACTGTCTCGACGCTCTATGTGCCGTCGCCGTCGAGCATGCCGTGTCGGGGGCAGCGCGGTGGATCGACGACCTGGAGTCGTTTGGAGGCAGGACCGGGATTCACGAGTTTGTCGTGCGCGCCTACCTCCACCGCCACCGTCAAGGAAACGCCTCTGCGCTGGTCACCGCCCGCCTTCTCGGGACGGACATCGAGAATCCGTCCCTACGCAAACTTCTGCGAGAACCTTCGTCGGCTTCTTGAAGGGAGTCCATGACTCTGAGGATTTCATCGAAGTCCCGCCCTTTGCCCCGCGGGTAAACGTGGATGAGTTTCAACTTCCGATCGGGACCCACAACGAACACCGATCGGACAGGGGCGGTGTCGCCCACGATGGGATGATTCATTCCGTATAGGCGCGAAACCCTCCTCTCCCGGTCCACGATCATCGGGAAGGCCGCCGCTGCCGCCCTCGAACCTTCGGTGCCCGTAGGCGAGTAATTGAGTTCACCATCAGGCTCGACGCCGACCCCGATGACCTTCGTGTTGCGCTTCACAATCTCATCCTTCATGCGGCCGATAAGGCCGACGTCGTCGGTGCAGAACGGAGAGAAGTCCCTAGGGTGCGATAGAAGTACGCCCCAGCCGCCCCCAAGCCATTCATGGAACGCGATCGCTCCATGAGTGGTTTCGGCAGTGAAATCCGGTGCTTCATATCCCAGATTGACGTTCATACGTTTTCTCCTCCACGACCTGCAGGACCTTAATGACGTGGGTGCCTGCCCCAGTCGTTTCCGTCCCGGCTGTCCGACCCCAAAACCGCGCTCGCCAGTGCGAGAACTACGATGATGAACAGCACCATCAGAGCAACCAACTAAGCCACCTCCCTTCGAACTGTCGGCCTCAAACGCTTTCCGGGATCAATGTGCCGCCGAGACGTGTGAAGGACCGTGTGAGAGAACAGGAAAAGACGAACCGTCTGCGTGGAACGGTAGTTCCACGCCGTGGCTTAGCAGACGGTTCGCTAGCGCCGCTCGAGTTGGGACGGACCGACGTTCTTTCGAAGCCAGTCGTTCAGTGGCTTCGACAGGCGGAAGAACTCGACTATCCGGTCTTTGGCCCGCCTCGTCTCGAGCCAGGCCGCCGGTTCCCACTGCCGCCACGTGATGAGGCCCTTGTATCTCAGAAGCTCGATACGGGGATGGTCCTTTGGGTAGCCCCTCGGAGCGGTTTTGAGTACATCGTGCGCGGCAACGTCGAGCTTTGCCGCCCTCGCCTTCGACACAATGTCGGCGAGTTTCTTTCCGGTGCGCTGCTCGCTTACCGCTTCCCGGAAGCGCGTCAATTGATCCGGAGCCATCTCATACATGCCGCTTCCCACGGCCAGGCCCTCGGCGGACACTTGGACGTATCCGTCACCCACCACGGCCGCGATGTTCGTTTTGTACGGCGATTTATCGCGGCTGAAACGGACGTCCCGGTAGGGCCGGAAGATCTTGCCCTCGCCCCATTCCGGTTCCAACTCCGCAAGAATGCTTTCCATTGGAGCGCGGACGAGATTGTCGTAGTCCTCTTTGTTCTTGAGCCAGTAGGTCTTTGAATTGTCCGCCTCGAGACCCTCGAAGAATTCAAGAGCCTCCGCAGGCCATCCCCGAAATGCCATTCTGGTTCTCTCCTCTGCTAATCCTGCTGTTGTTCGCCGCCGTCATCCGAGCGCGCCAGGCGGATTCCGGCGAGGCATGCTCGTAAGCCGGATCGGCAGTGACGCATCATGAGCGCGTGGTTCCACTTAAAAGCCGGTCGGCCGACCAGGGAAAGGCGTCTGAGCAACGGCTTGTTGGCGGTTACCTCCTCGTCGAACGTCACCGTGGTCATCGAGCCGCTTGGCGATATGGTCCAGCGCGAGAAGCCTTCGAGGTCTCCCTCCATACGAATGCTGAGGATGCCGGCTTGTACATCCCTTTCCCACTCCGTCCCGGTGAATATGAGGTCGTAGGGGAGCAGGCTACGGACATGAAGGCGGTACTTGCCGGCGGCGAGCCGTTGTACGGCGCGCACTTCCTGCCACCACTCGGGATATTGGTCCATGGCATCCAGGGCAGCAAAGACATCCGGCTCGGGGGCGTCGACGTCCCACCTCGACCGGAAGCGATAGAAGTTGCTTTTCACGGCCGCCAGTATGGGCATGACCCCAGGCGGCTCGCAAGCATGAACTGTCTGCAGAGCCACGGCGTGGAACGGGGGTTCCACGCAGACAGTTCAGACTCCGCTCGGGGAAAACAAGAGGGGGCGCTTTAAGCGCCCCCTCTTTAGTTGCGCCGATGCGACCTACGGAAGTGTGAATTCCTGGGTCTGCGGGTTGAGATGCGGAAGGTTGACCGCACCGTCGATTATGTGGTCACGGAGCCTGTAGATGTTCAGGCCCTTGGTGATGTCGGACTCGTAGATGAATCCCTGGTTGTAGTAGTACGACGACCAGACTCCTCCGAGCTGGCAGCCCGGCGGAGTGGTATTGCTGCAGAACGGTCCCGGGCCGAGCGACGGCGGATCGACGAAGGCAACAGTCGACGCATTCGCCGGATCGGTGAAGTCCACAACCCATGTGCCGGCCTGGTAGTTGCCGCCGACGAGCACGTACTTCCCGTCTACCGGGACGACGTTGTAGTTGTGGATCGTGCAGTTCTCGTCCGGGCCCTGTGCGTTCGGCAGCACGTACTGACCGAGCTTGGCGCCGGTCTCCGCGTCGTAGAAGAACCAGCTCTTCTTCGCATCCGGGTCGCCTGCCTCACATTCGGCCTGGAGGCCACCTCCGGGCTCCCAGCCCAAGATGATGACTTCGCCGTCCCATGTGAACCCGGCGGAGTGCCAGTTCCCGTTGCACAGCGGATCACCCGGCTCGTTGCAAACGCCCGCCTCTTCGATCCCATAGAGGAACTCGGGGTTCTCCGGGTCGGAGATGTCGAAGACGTTCGCGAAGTCGTGCGACGCCACTGCCATCAGATTCGCGTCACCAAGGATGACACCGACGTCATGCGCTGCGCCGGCTTCCTCGAGCGGTATGTCCTTCACGTGCGCGATCTCGCCGGGATCGTCAAGGGGAACCTCGACGAGCCCAACGAACGGGCAGGGTCCTCCCGACGTGGAGTTGTAGATAAGCAGCCGGTCGTTGTCGAGATCCGGCACTGCTGTTGCGGTGTGCGAACCGCATCCGAAGGCATCCGCCTCGGGCCGCGCGCTCAGTTCGAGCGAGCCCACTAGCTCAGGATCGGATAGGTCGCTGATGTCGAAGACGTGGAAGCCCTCGAATCCTTGCGGCACCGGTTGACCGTCACACATAGCTCCGGCGGGAGCGGGGGAGTTCCACGAACGAACGAGGATGTCCTCCCACACGACGATATCGCCCTGATCGCCGAAGCACGACGGATGCGAAAGCACGTCTGGGTCACTTGGCTTCGAGATGTCGATGACCCGGAATCCATCGAAGTTGCCCTGGAACGCGGTCTTCCCCCAGAAGGCAAGGTCCGAGCTAACCGGGCCTGGGAACGACGCCGGGAACGGCGCCTTTCCTCTGAGGACGAGCTTCTCGAAGCTGAAGTTCGCGGTGAGCTGCTTGCCGTCGTCCAGGGTGATGATCACTCTCCTACACGAACCGGCCCAATCCTGATCGGTGGCCCAGCCGTACTGGTACCTCTGTTGTGCGGCGTTGTACCTAAGGCCCTGGTTGTTGACCGACTCGGTGGGTGTGGTGATCGCAAACTGCACCGGCTGGAGAGTCGTGCAGTCGATCTCCTGCGAAGCCGGCGACTGGCTCGCGAGCGGATCCGGGCCGCGATCTCCGCCGATGTGGAACTTTAGCGGAATCGTCGCGCCCGCCGACGCGAACGTATTTAACGCCGGGGAATTCTCCACCGGTGGGTCGAACCCGTCCCCGGGTGCGGCACACGACGGCGGAACATCGAACGCCTCGGTGTTGTCGTTGCGGTTGGTCGTTCCCTGGATCGCGCTGAAGCCCACACCACGGCGGGCGAAGGACGACCAGATGATGCACGAGTTCTCGCCGCCCGTCAGTACTTCGTCGGAGGCCAGTATCGCATCGCGACCGACGACAAAGCCTGGGCCGCACCCCTGCATCTTGAGCCCGTCGGTAACGAGTTGCAGTGCGAGGTTGTTGCCACCGGTGTCCCACGACTCGTAGACGTTCGGGTTGAACCCGTGGCGGTCGATCAGGTTCCAGGTCATGTCCCACAGGATCGATGCCCACGCGTGCCCGACCCCGTGGGGGATGGCGAGCGACCCGCCGGTTATCCACGAGTTCGATTTGATGCGGTCGTAGGTGAACGGCTGGATCTCCATCGTCCGCGAGTACGGACGCGGCCGGATGCCGTTTCCTTGCCGGTTGTCCTGGAACAGCGCGTACGGACCCATGCCGCGCGGCCCCTCGGGATCGTCGAGCGCCGGGTCGATCATGACGGCGTTGGCGTACCAGTCGCTCCATCCCTCACTCATGCGCTCGTCGCCGCTGAGGCAGTTGACTCCCGGTCCGCCGGTGAGGCGGTTGGACACGCCGTGGGTGTATTCGTGCACGATGATGCCGGCCTCGAAGTCACCGTCGCGGATCCCCGGGTGATCGGGGTGCTTGCGCACGGTCCCGTTCGCAGGCAGCGCGGCCTTGATGGCGTTGCCGTCGTCCTGAGTAACGGAGGCTGTCGGGATCGTAGGCGGAGGTGCTACAAAGCTCCCCGCCAATATCGGGGCGTTGCCGTCCGTGTTGTTGGCGAGTATGACCGCCGAGGCGCCGGCCGCCTCGGCGTTCTCGACCTTCTGAAGGAACGGGCACGTCCCGCGATCGACGACCGCGATCGCGCCCGCCGGGAATCCAACGAGCGGGCCACAGCCCTCGGTCGGCAATCCCGAACCGTCGTTCACGAGCGCAAGCGCTCCGCTGGTTCCGGCCGGGGTTGGTGCGGGCCCGAAGCGGGACCACGAGGCTCCAAAGGAGCCCACGCCGTCGACGACGACCTGGTTCTGGCTACCGAACTGGTTGCCGGGCCATAGGTACATCTGCATCCGCGGCGTGCCGCCGTCGGCTGCCGGGGTCGAGAAGTTGGCGTTGTTGGTTCCGCTGCCGTCGGCCGCCTCGGCCCGGACATAGTCGCCGCCGGTACCGAGACCGCTGTAGTTGGTCGCCTGGAAGTTGCCCGAGGCCTCGTCGAACCCGTAGCCGGCCATGACGTCGTGGAAGACGTTGTTCCAATAGAACAGGTTCGTTACCACTGCGTCGCGGTAGTTCTGCGCGTGCTCGTTCAAGTCCACCGGGAAGTCGAACGTCAGGCCCGCACCGCCGTCGGTGTCGCCGAAGTCGGCGGCCTCGTCGTCGTCCTGATCGAGGTAGGCGTGCGCGTTATTTCCGCGCGTGATGGTGAACTCAGCACCCGCGGCACCGTCGGTGTCGTGCCACCCGAACGGCGATGCGTCACCGTCGGCCGGGTTGGTCACGAGCGTGCGGCCGCCGTCGTTGGGGCTCTCCTTCGGGAGCTCATACACCCGGTAGCTCGAGCCATCGTCGACCTGGTTGGCGGGAAGCGGTCCCGCCGCCAGCGAGTTCGAGACCTTCGACGACGCTACCGACCGCGCGGTCCCGCTCGCGATGCCCTCGACGGTGTCGTGGTCGGTCCAGTCGGCGACATCGAGGAGCTCGCCGGTCTCTGCATCCACCGTTGCGTTCCACAGATGGGAGTCGGAGGAGTCGTCGATGATCAGCTGCCACGCAAGTCGTAGGCCGTCGTCGGTCGGCTGCCACCCGAGCCGGGCCGGAATCGGCTCATCGGAGATGTCGGACGAGACGATCGTGCGCTGCGCCGGGCCGGTGCTCTCGTCGATGATGTCGACGTCACCCGGATCGTCGAGCTCGAGCTCATCCGCTGCTGCTTCGACGGCTTCCACGGCCTCGAGCTCAGCAGTTCCTGAGGCATCGTCCAGTCCCGCGACGAGAGTCTCTCCTACGAAGAGCACGCTTCCGTCCCTCTTCAGGTTGACTGTCGCGTAGCCGCCGAAGACCTCGAGGCCCTCACGTCGCTGATTGAGGTTGACGTGCGTCACCCCGTTATGAGCGCTCTTGTAGGAACTGAGCACTCGGAGATCGGTTACGTCTGTTCGCGAGACGCCGAAGTCCAGAGTGTTGTCCTCGATGAAGCCGACGGCGACATCGACAGGATCTTGTGATGATTGACGTGCTGCGCTGGCACCCACCATGGGGCTCAATGCGGCCAGCATCATTAGTGATGCGACCAGCGCGAGCAATCGTCTGCCTCTACTTCTCGACATGCACACTCCCTCCTCGCCCTTGAAGGGGCTGTATGCCACCGGCGGCTGGATGTGCCCGAAGGCGGGAACAAGACCGGAGGCCACTGGGTGTCACGTGGCAATGGCTATCAAGCGTCCTTCGGGAGGACCTCGCACCGCGAGTAAGCGTCGCTCGCAGCCCGAGGTCAACGGTGCTGGCATGGGGAGCGTTTCAAGTACCGAGCGGCTCCCGCGCGGGCGCGCGGTCAGAGCCCGAGCACCGGAACGGGGTCTCGGTGCCGCTACCCAGGCAGCCACCTCGACGAAGAACACGGTGAGGTTAATTACGAGAAAGACACATCCGCCGACGCGCTAGATGAACGTGACGAACCCGAATGGGCTTGCCCATCACCTACATCCCCCCTTGAATTGCGCGACCCCACCCTTAGGTCGCGTTTGGGGCATCCCGTCCCGCAAGCCGAATACCCCATTGCCCGCTTATGAGTACGGCAACCTGAGCATGCATTGGCAGGGGGCGTCAAGAGCAAACGTTCGTTTTGTATACGAAAGACAAGCAGAATGTCGACAATTCGGGTGAGTCCCCCTCTGGTCCGCGATGGGCGAGGAAGACCCATTCCACCGCCACGCGGAGGTGGCGCGCCGCCAGATGGCAATCGACCGTCCCCTGTCGACGTTAAGTTGCCGTTTCACGAGGGACGGGCGCGTCGATCCCGGACGTGGGGAGGTGGCGCGCCGCCAGATGGCAATCGACCGTCACCTGTCGACGTTCAGTTGCCGTTTCACGAGGGACGGGCGCGTCGATCCCGGACGTGGGGAGGTGGCGCGCCGGTTGGAGGGGCTTGAGGCACTAGTCACCGGATGGCAGTTAGGCCACTGCTTGTTGCCTAACTGCCATCTCGGAAACGCTTTGCTTGGGTCTAGTCCTGCCGCCAGTCCTCGCAGTAGTCCGGTTCCTCACCGACCGGCTCGAAGCACAGGGCCCAGCCAAGATTCGAGTTCCCTTCGAGGAACGAGACCAGGTCGATCTCCTGATCGAACGGTCCGTCGTACTCGAGGATGTAAAGGCCGTTCCGAAGGTCGACGACGTAGATCAGCCCGTCCTTGATGATCGGGTAGCTCCACATGACGACCTTCTCGTTACGCCCGGTGTCGGGGTCGGACGAGAGCCGGGGATCTTCGAGGGCAACCATGTCCAACGGTTCGGGGAAGAACTCGGCGAGCTGATAGGGGTTCCGTGGGTCCTTGATGTTGACCATTTGGAACCCGCCTGAATGCCACGTGCTCATGGCGATTCGCGGCGTCAGCGTGGGGTTGTGAGCCGAGTACGAAGTCCGCGGCGGGTTCCAGTCGTCGCACGTGGACTCCTCGTTCTCAGGCACTTTGTATTCGGACACTATCCTGGGCCGCTCCGGCCTGCGGATGTTGATCAGCCGCGCCCAGCCCCACGGGCACCCATGGCCGGCGGCCGTGATGGTGCCGTAGACCTCGTCGGACACCCAGACCCAATCACGGTCCCAGAGTTTCACGGCGCTGTGGGCCCCCGGCCCCGGCCATGTCGGCCTGAGGTCGTTGTGTGTCACGAGCTCAAACTGCGGGTTCGGTACTCCGGAGGTGAAGTCGGATACGTCGATGACGGCGAACCCGCCGGTGAGGAGCGCGTAGTAGGCGAACCGCCCGTCGTTGCTAACCGAGAGGGAGTGCAGTCCACCGGCCGGGATTCCGCCACCCGGCCTGCCGGCGACCGTGCCGGTCGCGGGCAGCCCCGCCTTGATGGTGTCGCCGTCCGCCTGCGAGATCATCACGGATGGGATCGTGATGCTCGGGTCCGATCCACCCATGTTGATGGGTGGTGCCGGAGAGTTGTTCGCAACGATCATCGCCGCTGCGCCGGCGGCTTGGGCGGCTGCCGCTTTCTGGACGAACGGACAGGTGCCGCGGTCGACCAGTGCGACGGCCCCGGCCGGGAAGCCCACGAGCGGGTTGCAGCCCTCGGTGGGGTTTGCCGAGCCGTCGTTCACAAGCACGACGTCGCCGGAGATCCCGGTTGTGCTGGGCTCGGGCCCGAACGAGGCTCCGGCCGCGTCATAGGACCCGGCCGCCGTCGAGGGAGCGTCGATCGTGACGAGGTTCGGCTGAACCGCCGTGTAGCCGTGGTCGTCCTGGTACAACACGGTCGGCTGTTGCCCGTCGCGTACGGGCGAGATGTCCCAGACGGTGAATTCACTTCCCGCGCTCCCACCGAACATCAGTGCGCGGTCTGGATTGCTGGGGTCTTCCCACAGGAAGAACTCATGCGTGCCATGTTCATGCGTGAGGATCAACTCGGGGTCGGTGGCGTTGTCGCCCGAGATGTCGAAGAACTTGAACTCGTGCGCCGATGGACCGGTGCACCCGTGTGCCGACGCACCACCGCAGTTCGTGTGAAGCAGGATCAGGATGTCTTGTGACTGCCAGACACGAAGTTCACGTGATGACTCACCTGCGTTGGCCGTGTCAGGCGGACCGAACACGTTGACGACTTCAGGGCTGGATGGGTCTGATATATCAACAACCATAATGCCGGACGCGTCCAGAGCGTCTTCGTAGAAGTCGGTTCGGCTACCGATGTATGCGTAGTCGCCGTGGATCGCGATCGCGGCGTTCATGCCGCGGTTCATGAGTGGGTTGCTCCCGACAAGGGTCAGAGTCCCGGTCGGCTGTTCCGCACTTGCCGCTTCCTGCGGACTGGCGGTCACCGTCCCGGGGAGCACAACCATCAGGGCAACCACGGCCATGAGAGCTTTCAGCCGCGCCGAACGAATCATGAGGGCCTCCCCCCGTCAATTGGCCCGCGCGCGAGACCGTCCCCTCGCAAGCAAGCCAGTTCCACTGCGCGATTGTCTCTTAACCGACTTCCGGCACGATTGTCAATTGTGGACAAAAGTCACCCCCCCAGAGCCCGCCGGAGACCGCGGTGTAACGGAATCGAACTTCGGTGAACGAAAAACGATGAGCCGGCCACAGCCCCTGCTGAGGAAGACGCAAGAGATGGATAACGACGCTCTCCAAGCGGCCCGAGCCTTGTTGTGGGATGTCTTCGGCTCCGAGATGACCGAAGACGATTGGGAGCATTGTCTCGGTGGCGTCCACGCCCTCGTCTGGGATCGTGGCGCACTCATCGGTCACGGCTCGGTGATCCAGCGCCGGCTGCAACACGCAGGTCGAGCGCTGAAGACGGGATACATCGAGGGCCTGGCGGTGCGGGCGGATCGACGCGGGGAGGGCCACGGGGCCTCGATTATGGCTGCGCTGGAGGCCGTCGTTCGAGAGAACTTCGAGCTCGGTGCACTCAGCACGACGGAGCAGGCGGCGAGCTTCTATGCCGCCCGCGGGTGGAGACTCTGGGAGGGTCCCTCATCTGCCCTGTCGCCGCGGGGGATAGAGAAGACCCCCGAGGATGACGGCGGCATCTTCGTCCTTCCCGTGTCGGCCCCGATCGACACACGGGGGGAGCTGACCTGCGACTGGCGCGCCGGCGATCTGTGGTAGCTCAGCCGGCTCCTAGTTGCAAGAGCAGGCGCCGCCGCATGCGCACCCCGAAGTCGCCGGTTTCGACTGAGCCGTGAGCCCACCGATAACCGATAGGAGCCGGCGCGTGTGCGAGCCTCCGCACGAGGGGCACAGAGCATCGTCGGCGCCGGAAAAGGAGGAGAGGCGCTCGAAGGAGCTTTCGCAGTCTTCGCAGAGATACTCGTACAGGGGCACGCGCCGATCCTAACCGCCCAGCCTGCACTCGTTCGCTAGATGGCGTCCGAGTATCCGAATGCCGGCTGTGTAACCCCGTCGGGCCACAAGGGCCACGTCCCCCGAGCATCTCGGAGCCGCGCGTCGAAGACGTTTGCCTGCTAGCGTCGTTTGCTTAAGCCCAGAGACCTCTGAACGGCCTGCGTGGTGTAACAAGGTCCCGCGGAGTCCGACCAAGGGGAAGGTATGCCGAAGAGCAAACACGATCCGGATGCGGTCGATGCGTACCTGGACTCGCTTCCTGAGGACGAGCGCTCCG
>Ga0299907_10001430_pt1 | contig 13632 bp, 14 predicted proteins | sample RVTome_16_FD_198680 | JGI IMG/M metagenome (GOLD analysis project Ga0299907, IMG submission 198680) | Soil microbial communities from uranium-contaminated site in the Upper Colorado River Basin, Wyoming, United States - RVT152D67 (version 2) ... | reverse complement strand
GATCTGATCGTCCTCATCGCTTCGTTGGACGAGCGGCGCCAACGCCCCCGCGATACGCCGAACCTCCGCGTCGAAGAACACACGACCGTCGAGACCCTCACCAGCCCTCATCAGGTACTCGAAGGTCAGCAGATCAACATGGATGGAATGTGCTTCCCCAGCGTCGCCGATCTCGATCGCTACCGACCGGTCCGCCCAGTCCAGCGCACCTGGCAAGTCGGGAGCACGACCGAGCACTCGAGTCCATGACGAGGACTGTGACCGAACCCCAACACTCGTGATCGGAATGTGACGAGCGACAATGCTCGCCGCCGTGGTTCCGGCACTGAACGCTGGATCGACCAGAAGGAGGTGTCGCCCAGTCCCCGAGCGCCGCAAGCCCTGAATTGTTTCGACACCGGAGATGAGCTGATCACGCAGCCAACGAAACTCGGCCGGGTCGAGATCATCCTGGATCACCGCAATGAAGTCGTCTCCATATGCGAAGCCGAGCCGGTGTAGGAATGCCACGGACTGAGAGCGAGGTGCAAAGAAATCCCGGCGACGCATGAACCGGAACAAGTTCCTGGTCGCTTGAGCAGCTGTTTTCGCTTGAGCGCGGGTCGTAACCGCTGCGTCTTCTGCCGCTGCTTCGCGCGGGAGGAACATCCCTTCGGATTCAGAGGCTTCAGGCGTTAACGCGTCATCCACCGTTCGGAGCGCAACCGACCCTGGATCAGCGAGGTTGAGCCGGCGTAGCGATCGCAGGCTCCCACGTTGTGAAGGAGTCAGCCGATCTCCGAAGAGGTTCTGGGTGAACTCGAAATCGTGTTGCCAATCTCGCCGCCCGGAGCGACGATGGACGTCGGTGCATCGGTACCCGCCAGTCAGCGCATAAGCGACCAACATGAGCAGCTCACGAATCGTGATCACGGCTCCGATCCGCTCAGCGGTCTGAAGCAAGGCCTCTACGGCCGCAACGCGGACCGGCCCACGGGAACTGTCGGCCATGAGCCGGTGGTTTTCGAAGATGGGACACGCCGGCTTCGCGTCACAGCGTGCGCATATCGTCCATCGTCGCCGATCGACAGCCCATTCCCTGAGCAGCTCGCGTACAAGCGAGTTCTCTGTCGACGCCACGCTCTGGAAGTTCAGGTTGACCACAATGACTCGCGGGTCGACGTCGAGCCGTCCGCTTGCAAGACCCTCGTCGAGAGAGGCCCTGATCGCGGCAAGCGCCTCCCTCTCTACCACCAACGCGGACCTGAGCCGACCTTCGTTCGCGCACGCGATCGTGAGCGTGTCGGCGGACGTGACTGCGCGCGTGAGAATGCCCGCCCCCTGCTCGACCGGGAACTCACTTAGATCCTTGACGATGCGAAGGCTCCGACCGGCGCTTAATTCCGCAAGGTCGTGTGACCCGTCGCACTTAATCGTGAGGGCCTCCCGAGCCTCAAGCGGGGTGTAGCCGAGTGACTCGAGCAGCTTTGCGCACAGATGCGTCTTGCCATGGCCAGCGTCTCCAGTGAGCACCAGAAGACGCAGGTCTCCAAACCCGTTCGATACCACGTCCTTCAGATACGCAAGGGCCCTGGTCGGAAGCGACGGGTGGTCGCCCGGGTCCACGTACTCCTGGAATAGCGCACTCGCCCCGGCATCCAGCGGCAGGTACTCGTTGAGCCGGCTGACGTGACGATTCACTTCATTAGGCAAAGGCCTCGATCCGTCGCTCTCTCAGGTCGTATGGGAATGCTGGGCACGAACGCCCATTGCTACAGAAACAAGGTCCGCCAGCCTAACGCGGCGATCCCGTCAACTGGGATCGACGCCCTCGCGGGCGATGACGCCAGTCTTTAGTCGGCCGACCGCAGCTCACGCCTGTCCGGCGGTAGTCGTGGTTCTCGAGCGAGAAGGCCTGGCACACCGCAGTGTTAGCTCTACGGCCCCCGGGTAGCGAAACCAAATGGCAACAAACGTTGGCGAGCGCAAATCCCGCGATGTAGCCGAGCAAGCACGCGAACAGGCTGGGAGCTTCCGAGCTTCGGGCGCGAACTCTTCCTCGGCCGCTTGCTCCTCGACCTGATCCACCCCCAGCCCAAGCTCAACCCCGAAGCTCGACGCGGTCGGGCAGAAGATCGCCTTCATCGCGGCCAGCGCGTTCGAGCTCGAGGCAAATGCTCAACGTCTCCTCACGCCTCGCCGACGAGAAGCGCCACGACATCCGCATCGAGGCGGCGCTCGCGAAGCTGTACGCCTCGGAGCTCGGCTGGCAGGTGGTCGACGAGCTCGTCCAGGTGCGCGGCGGCCGCGGGTATGAGACCGCCGAGTCGCTCGCGGCCCGCGGCGAGAAGCCGGTGCCCGTCGAACAGGCCATGCGCGACATGCGCATCAACCGCATCTTCGAAGGCTCCACCGAGATCATGCACCTGCTGATCGCGCGCGAGGCGGTCGACCAGCACCTCGAGGTCGCCGGCGAGCTGATCGAGGGTGACGGCGACCTGCGCGACAAGGCCCGCGCCGCCGTCGAGGCGGGCGGCTTCTACGCGCGCTGGCTGCCGAGCCTCGTGGTCGGTGCCGGACAGCGGCCCGGCAGCTTCAGCGACTTCGACGAGCTGGCCGAGCACGTGCGCTTCGTCGAGCGCTCGTCGCGCAAGCTCGCGCGCTCCACGTTCGCCGGCATGACCCGCTGGCAAGCCGGGCTCGAGAGGAAGCAGTCGTTCCTCGGGCGGCTGGTCGACGTGGGCGCCGAGCTGTACGCGATCGCCTGCGCCGCCACCTACGCGCAGACGATCGCCGAGGAGCACCCCGAGCGGGCTGAGGAGGCCTGCGAGCTCGCCGACCTCTTCTGCCGCCAGGCGCGGCGGCGGGTGGACGGGCTCTTCGACGCGCTCTGGTCGAACGACGACGAGCGCGCCTACGGCGTCGCGCGGCGGGTGCTCGACGGCGAGCACACCTGGGTCGAGGAGGGCGCGCTCGATCCCTCGGGCGAGGGGCCGATGGTGGCCGAGCAGCCGGAGCGGGTCACGGCCCAGTAGGGGCGAGCCCGCCCTGAGGCCTACGAGCCCAGCACGAACGCGCCCGGGTCCACGTAGTCCGGGTTACTCGCGACCTCTCCCTGCCTGATCGTCTCCGGATGCGTTGAGCACGCGTCGCGCACGATCCCAGCGCCTACCGCCGGCTCGTTGTAGGAACAGATCGACGTGACGGGCAGGGGGGCGAACACGAGGTTCACTAGCGCCTCGTATCGGTGCCAGAGCCGCCGCTCGGCCGCCGACGTTCCGGCCCAGAGCGGCTCTCCGACGATCCGGACCCAGGAGGCGCCCTCGCTGAGGCTCTCCGTCGTGAACGTCATGGCTGCATGGAGCGCTGCGTCGGGTTTCGAGAACGAACCCGTCGTCTGCCGCAACTCGATCCTCTTGGCGCTGGGTCCCAGCCGCTTCCGAAGCAGACTGACCTTGCTGGGTGTGGTCGCCACGAGTACGGGCTCCGAGCGCTCGATGCCCTCGGCTACGAAGGGCGTGACCGTGTCGGCCCACTCCTCGTCCTCTCCGTAGAACAGGGCCCTGTGCTGGAACATGGCGGGGCGCGGGTCACCGCCGTGGACGAGGTAGTCGATCGTCACGCCGAGCGCGGTTGCCAGCGCTGACAGGGTGTCGGGGCGGAGGTTCGTCCGGCGGCCCGACTCGACCTGGGTGACCGCCGACCAGCTCAGGCCGGAGTGGAACGCGAGCGTCTCTCTCGTCCAGCCGAGGCGTGCACGCGCGTCGCGCACACGAATTCCGATGCGGTTTCCTCCTGGTGCTTTGCGGGCCATGCGCCCATGCTACTTTCTTTTTGTCACATTTGACTATGTCGATTGACATACCTACATGCTGAGCCTTCACGCCCGATACGTGCCCCACCCCATCGGAGCCGCCGCCGAGGCAGTGGTGAGCGCCCGCGGCCAGGGGCGGCGGCTGAGGAGCGTCTTCGCCCGCAGCCCGGTGCCGATGATCATGGTCGACGACCACCGCCGCTACGTCGAGGTCAACCAGCCGGCCCGGTACGCCTTCAGGCTGAGCCTGGCTGAAATGCGCAAACGCCGGCTCGACGATCTCACGCCGCCCGAGGACTGGCCAAGCATGGAGGCGGCGTGGTCGCGACTGATGGAAACGGGCGTCGTCGCCGGGCCCCACAACGTCCTATCGCCGGATGGAAGCCGGTGGGAGGCGCTCTACTACGGGCTTGCGAACGCGCTGCCGGGCCTCCACGTGATCGCGTTCGCGCCGGCGACGGCCCTCGATCTCGATCTCGACGAGCATGAGGACCTTCCTGAACACATCGCGGCGCTGACCGCTCGCGAGGTCGAGCTGCTGCAGCTCGCGGCCGAGGGGCTCAGCGGACCGCAGATCGCCGACGAGCTGTGCCTGAGCCCGGCGACCGTGAAGAAGCATTTCGAAAACGTCTACGCAAAGCTCGGCGTGGGCGATCGCGCCACCGCCGTCGCCACCGCGATGCGCCACGGCCTGATCAGCTAGGGCCGAGACGAAATAGGCCGATCGGCCTACGTCCAGCCTCCAAATCCGGCGTTTGGCGTATTGGCACAAGCGCCGTCTCCGCCGACAGTGTGGGCATGACGGATGAAACGCGCGAGATCGAGGAGTTCGCAGACGGCGAGCCATTCTGCGAGCGGCCGGTCGAGGCCGTCCTGCGTCAATTAGCGCGCGCCGTGCGCTTCCGCGACGAGGAGACCGCCGAGCACGTCGAGCGCATGAGCCGCTCATGTGCGCTGATCGCCAAGCAGCTGGGCTGGGACCAGCGCCGATGCGCTGCGCTGCGGGCCGCCAGCGCGCTCCACGACATCGGCAAGGTCGGCGTCCCGGACGCCGTGCTGCGCAAGGCCGGGCGGCTGAATGCGCGTGAGCGCGCGATCGTCGAGCGCCATGCGCAGATCGGCTTCGAGATTCTCACCGGCACTGGGGACGATGTGTTCGAGCTGGGGGCGCGGATCGCAGTCAGCCATCACGAGCGCATCGACGGCAAGGGCTACCCGCACCAGCTGAGCGGTACGGACATTCCGATCGAGGGCCGGATCGCCGCTGTCGCGGACGTGTTCGACTCGCTCATCCATGACCGCGTGTACCGGCCCGCATTCGCCACGGACGAGGCCCTCGACATGATGCGGCGCGGCCGCGGGAGCCAGTTCGACCCGCAGGTCTTCGACGCGTTCGAGCAGGTGCTTGGCGACGTGCTCGAGACCTCGCACCGCTATCCCGACGCAGTGCCCTGCACCGTGCACCCGACCAGCGAAGGGGTCCGTTCCACCCATCCCCTCAGGGGTCTCACCCCGCGCGAACGCGAGGTCGTGAACTTGCTCGCCCTCGGACTGACGGGCGAGGAGATAGCCGTCCGACTGTTCCTCTCTCCCGAGACCGTCCGCACCCACATTAAGAACGCGATGAAACGGCTCGGGGCGAAGACGCGTGCTCACCTGATCATGCTGGCGATCGACCGGCGAGAGATCGAGCCTCCGGACGAACCTCACGTGCTCAGCTAACCGGCGTTCGAGTCCGCCGCTTCGCCGGGAGTGGCCCTGGGCACAGGGTCGCTCGCCGGCGTGTTATCTTCAAAATCACGTTGGCATCGGCGCCCGGGGTCGCTCCCCGGCCGTAGCTCACGACCCGCTCCGGCGGGTCGTCGCGGTTCTACGATGCGCCGCTCTGAATCAGGCGGGCTGAACGGGCGGCGCGCTGCGACCCTGCCGCGCGAGCACGATGCCCAACGTCGCGGCCGCGGCGACGATGACGTGGAACACCAGGTCCCCGTTGGTCGGAAGGAAGAGGACGCCCAGGGGGCGGTCGTCGAGTGCCACCCACACGGAAACAGCGGCGTCGGTCACGGCCCGGTAGACGAGATAGGGAATCGCGAACTGCGGGAACCACGCGATCGCCAGGCCGGGCAGTCCTACGGAGATGGCTGCCACGCCGTGCCACCCGTTCCAGTCGACGCCGGCAAACGACTCGGCTGTGGCGTCGTCGCCGACTGTGAAGTCCGGATTGATGGCCAGGCCGATCACGCCCAGGACGACCGCAGCCAGCCCCAGCCAGATGGCGAAGTGCTGAGCGGTCGTCCAGTCGCGGGGCGCGGTGGCACTCATCTCAGGGCGAGGTTAAAGGGCGTGGGACAATTAGAGCTGCATGTCCGAGTCGAGCGACCTGCGCCAGTTCATCCGCGAGATCACGACGCGGCACGAACGCGTCCTGCGAGACCTGATTGCCGAAATGCGGGGCCTCAGGGTGGACGTCGATGACCTGCGCGAGGAGAGCCGCGCTCAGACGCGAGCACTTCTGCACGTGCTCGACCGCCTCGAGAACGGCGGCGCCCAGGCCTGACGTCCACCCTGCGTAGCGCTCAGGCGTTCGCGAACTCCGGCTTCACCTGCGTCAGCCGCAGCGAATTACCGGACGGATCCCGGAAGCCCGAGTCGATCCCGTACGGCCGCTCCTCCGGCTCCTCGGTGAACTCGACGCCGCGCGCCTTGAGCCTCTCGTAGTCGCCCCTGCAGTCGTCGGTCTGGATGAACACCGCGCCAAGCCAGCCCTTCGCCATCAGCGTCCTGAGCTGCTCGGCCGACTCCTCGTCCATCACCGGCGGCTTGGGGATGGCGTTCAGCACCACGGCCACCTCGGGCTGGCCGGGCGGGCCGACGGTGAGCCAGCGGTAGTCGCCGACCTCGGGCAGGGTCGCGTCGGCGCGGACCTCCCAGCCCAGCTTCTCGGTGTAGAACGCGAGCGCCTCGTCCTGGTCGTGCACCCACGTGTTGACGTTGGCGATCCTCATCTTCTTGCCTCCTGAGATCGTGTTGAGCGGACGCGGCCCAAGCTAACCCGGCGCCTTGCCGTTGTCTTCTCGAAACGTGCGCCGTTGCGGGCGCGCGTACGTGCGCACCACGCAGCTCGGCACCAGGGCGTGGACGGCCGCCGGCGGGTGCTTCTCCCGGTAGGCCGTCGGCGACATGCCGTAGGTGCGGGTGAAGCTGGTGGTGAAGGAGCCGACGCTCTGCAGACCAACGTCGAAGCAGATCTCGGCGACCGAGCGGTCGGTGTGGCGTAGGAGCGACGCCGCGCGCTCCAGCCGCCGCGTCAGGAGATAGGCGCGCGGCGTCTCGCCGAACGCCCTCTTGAACTCGCGCGTGAAGTGCGCGCGCGAGAGCCCGGCTGCGCTCGCCATGTCGTCGACGTCGATGTCCTCCGCGTAGTTCGCGTCGGCGAAGTCCTTGCCGCGCAGCAGGTGGCGCTGCGGCGGGACGAAGGCGACCGGCGGCCACTGCGGGCGCTGCGGGCTCATCGCCATGACGACAGAGAAGCAGAGCGCGCGACTGTTGGGCGGTTCCGGCAGAATCTGCGTCTGGACCGGAGGACCTGCGATGAACGACTACGTCGTGATCTACGAGCAGAGTGGCGACGGCAGCTGGGGCGCCTACCTGCCCGACCTCCCAGGCGTGGTTGCGCTCGGCACCACCCGCCAGGAGGTCGCGACGCGGATTGAAGAGGCAGTGAGCGCCTACGTGGACGAGCGAGGGCGCCTCGGCGAGGAGCTGCCGGCGCCCGTCCACACGAGCGGCACGGTCACGATTTAGCCGGCCGGCTGGAACAACTCGCCACCAGAGCTCTTCGGGCCGCTCAGCTAAGCGGCGACCGGCCGCTTCTCGGCCGCCGCGGCGAACTCCGCGATCGTCGCGGCGAGCAGCCCGGGCGCATCCCACATCGGCGTGTGCCCCACGCCGCGCAGCACGCGGAAGTCGACGTTCGGGATCTCGCGCTTGAAGCGCTCGGCGTGGCGATCCATCGGCAGGATCCGGTCGCGGTCGCCCCACACGACCAGGACTGGGCAGGCGATCCGGTCGAGGTCCACGCAGCGTGCCGCTCCGGAGCGCATCGTCTCGAAGACGTCGTCGACCACGGTGCAGCGGATCGAGGACTGCGCGAGCGCGACCGCCTCCTCAGGCGGGACCTGGTCGCCGCGAGTCATGACGTCGCGCAGCGCGAGGCGCCGCATGCCGGGCCGGCGCATGATGCGCGGCGTGTAGCGGGCCGTGGCGCGCGCGAGTCGCTGGTTGCGCGTGAACCAGCGGATGATCCGCTCGGCCTCCTTCGTGTCGTCCTCCTCCCAGCCACCGCCAGGGGAAATCGCCACGACGCTGCGCGCCCGCCCGCGCTTTGCCAGCTCGAGCGACACGGCGCCGCCCATCGAGTTGCCGGCGAAGTGCGCCGTCTCGACGCCCAGACCGTCGAGCAGCGATTCGAAGTGGTCGGCCCCCTCGCTCAGTGAGCGCGCGGCGACGGGCGGCTCAGGGCCGCCGTCATGGCCGTGCAGCGTCGGCGCGATCACCTCGAAGCGCGGCACCAGGTCGGGGATGAGCGGCTTCCAGCAGCGCCAGGTGGCGGTGAAGCCGTGGACCAGGACGAGCGGCTCGCCGTCGCCGGCTCGGTAGAGGCGAGGGGATATCTCGGGAGCGTCAGACATCGCCTAGATCCTCTCACGCGTGCGCGACCCGGCGGCTACTAGCGCCGCGCCACCAGCACAACCTCGCTCGCCCGCTTCTTCGCCGCCACAAGCTTGAGCTCGAGCGCCAAGGGCCCGCGGCCCGGCTTGATGCGCACCGAGACCTTGCGCGGCTTGCGCCCGACCTTGAACCGCTTCCCGCCGACCTTCAGCTTCGACTCAAACGAGGTCGCCACCCGCAGCTTCAGGCGGCGCGCCTTTCGGCTGATCCGCCTGGGCGCCTCGAGCACCGTGAACTGCGGCACCGCCGCGGCCACCCGCACCACGAGCTTGGCCTTCCCGGCTGGGCCGCCGCGCTCGCGCGCGGTCAGCGAGATCCGGTGCTTGCCGGGCCCGACGCCCGTGACCGTGATCCGCTCGCCGCGGCCGATCACCCGACGGCCGTCGCGCCACGTGAGCGCGCGGCCTCGCAGCGCGTTGCCGGCGCTGCCGTAGGCCTCGCCGGCGAGCGACAGCGAGGCGCCCGCGACCAACGACGTGCCCTTCAAGGGCGCCGTGATCTTCACGGCGGGCGGCGCGCCGCGCGAGCGGAAGCGGCCGGAGGTGGCGAGTGCCTCGTGGAAGTCGTCCTGGACGCGCACGCGGATGCGCGCGTTGCGCGAGGCCGAGAGGAGGCCGGCCGGCACGGCGGCGCTGCCCTTCGACGGTCCCACGCGCAGCGTCCGCCAGCTGCGGCCTCCGTCGCCCGAGAACTCGACGATCGCGAGCAGCGCGTCGCCGTCCTTGTCGCTCGCCTTCCAGCGCACCGCGACGCTGCCGCGGCCGCCGACGGTGGAGCCCTTGCGCGGCGCCGTCAGCTTCACCTTCGGCGCGTTCTTGCTGGCGATGCGCTCCGCGATCGGCTGGCCGTCTTGCAGCAGGTCCACGGTCGAGACGCCGGCCGCCGGAATCCGCCCCGAGACCACCTGCGACGGCGCGATCCCGTCCTGGTGCACGGCGCGGATCACCACACCGCCGGTTGCGACCTCGTTGCCGGCGTCGTCGCGGCCGAGGAAGCTGAAGCCGTTGCCCTGGTCGGGCGTCGGCGCGCCGTCGTCGGGAGTCACGCTGATGATCACGGGAGTGGCGTCGGCGGCGATCAGCGCGACGACGCGCAGGGACCTCGCCTTCGCCGGATTCGCCGCCGAGACGCGCGCGACGTCCACATCGACGTCGCGGCGGTCCCCGGACGCGCCCGCCGCCACCGGCCCCGAGCGCTGCTCGTTGATGATGCGCGTCCAGTTCAGGATCGACACCCAGTGGATCGACTCGTTCGCGCCGCCACCCACCGGGCAGTAGGACATGAAGTCGTAGAAGGTGGCGGGTTGTCCGGTCTGGCCGGCGACGAGCGGCTGGAACGGCGAAGGCGTGCGCTGGTCGAGGCCGAACTCGTTGGCGGCGAGGGCGCCGTCGTTGTTCGGCGGCCAGGGCTCGCCGACCTGGCCGTTCGAGTTCGACCCGCATGTTTGGCCGGCGTGCACGCGGCCGAGCCCGTGATGGATCTCGTGTGCCACCGACGTGAGCGGCCGGCCGTCGTCCACGATCGCGACCGGCTGGTCGTCGCCGTAGATCTTGCCGTCGCTGTTCGTCGACCCGCCGCTCGCGCTGGTGCCGACCGCGAGCTGGTTCGCCGGGAAGACGCCGACCGGGAAGACCTGTGAGCTGTCCTGGTTGTCGTCGGCCCAGTCGTGCACCCGCTCGCGCACCATCGAGGTCTTCTCCGCCACGGTTATCGGGCGGCTGGCCGTGCACGGGATGAGGCCGAGGAAGCACTCCTGGACCGTCGCGATGTTCTGGATGTCGCTCACGTCGATGTCGGCCCGGTAGTTCGGCACCTTGATCAGCAGCGGGGTGACCGCCCTCACGCCCGCGAACGGCACCGAGGCGTCCGGGAAGCCGTTCGGCTTCGTGCCGTTGATCGTCAGGGCGATCGGGACGATCGTGAGCGGGCGCGTGGGGTTGAACCGGATGTCGGTCACGCGCAGCTTGTTGTCTACGCGGCAGAGCCGGCACTCGGCGAGCCCGGGCCTGACGCCCTGCGGGTTGACCTCGGCCTCGAGCGTGATATTGCCCGTGGCCGACTGCCAGGGCAGCGTGAACGTGTAGGCGGCGAGCGGGTTGCTGCGGTCGGCCGCCGTGGCGGTGTTGTCGGCCCGCACGACCGGCCTCCCCACCTTGTCCGGCAGGTAGGGCCCGGGCAGCGGCCTGCCGTTGCGGAAGGCGCGCAGCGTCATGGCCGGCGTGCGGACCCTGGGGCCGAGCGGGCGCTTCATGCGCGCGTAGACGCGCACGACGGTGGTCTGGCCCTCGGCGAGCGGCACGCCCCGGTAGGGGAGCGTGCTGGTCGCGCCCACGCGCTGCGGCCGCTCGGCGATCCCGTCGTTCTGAATCGCCTGGGTGATCTCGACCGCCGCGACGCGCACGTCGACGAGCTTTCGCGTGGCCTGCGACCCGAACGGCACCACGCTGATCCGGCCGTTGCCGGACAGGCTCGAGGAGTAGACCGCGAAGCCGCCGCCGTCCTCGGCCGCGCCGAGGCCGACGTTCCAGACCTTGCTGGCGCCGCGAGTGGCCAGCCGGGCGGCGGGCGCGAAGGTCTGTCCGTCGGGCGCGAAGCGGTACCAGAGGTCGTCGCGGCCGGCGCCCCTCGTGACCCAGGCGCCGTGCAGCCCGCCGCCGTCGTCGTCGAAGAGCGCGGGGTTGGCCGTCGAGCCGCCGGTGCTCAGCCGGACCGCGCCGGTGACGCTCCTGTCGCTCACGCGGCGCACGATGTAGTCCTCGCCGCCCTGTGGCTTGTAGAGCAGGTGCACGCCGCCCGGGCCGCCAGCGATGCGCGGGTCCGAGCCGAGCGCCACCTGGTTCGCGCCGGGCCAGTTGAAGATCGAGTTCATCGGGCCGGTCCCGCCGTAGCGGCGCAGGAAGATGCGCGAGCCGAGGTCGGCGAAGGCCGCGACGGGCGTCTTGTCGGCGTCGGCGACGAGCCGGCCGGCGTAGGCGCGGTCGGGGCCCTCGTCGCCGAGGTTTGCGCGGGTGCGGGCGTAGCCGAACGGGGGAGCCGAGGCGAAGTAGGTGCCGCCCGACTCGGTGTCTGTGATCGTCGCGATCATCGGAACCTGGTCGGTCCCCTCGGCGCCGCCCCCCGCGGGAACGTCGGCGAGCAGCGGGATGGCGTCGCCGCTCGGGGCGCTGTGGCTGAAGACGTCCTCGGCCCCGAAAGTCGTGCCGTTGTCGACCGAGTAGAAGGCGTAGGTCTTGCTCGACGAGCCGTGGCAGAAGTCCGAAGGCAGGGGGTTCTTGTCGAAACAGTTCGGATCGCGCGTGCCGTCGCGGGTCACGGTCACCACGTTCGGGTAGCGGAACGTGAGCACCGCGACCTGCTCCGAGCCGAACAGCACCACCTTCGGGCCGGCCGTGTCGGTGTTGAACTGCGGCTCTGACTCCACCGGGACGAGCTTGTGCTCGACCGCGCACTTCTTCGCTCGCCGGGGCACGCGGCAGTAGTGGGTGACGTCGGCGCCGCCGCTCACCGCCTCGTTCCAGACGATGTGGGCGGTGCCCTCTGCGTCGACGGCTATGTCCGGCTGCTCGCCGTTGGTCGTGACGTCGAAGGCGTCGCCCCGGAGCGGACCGCCGAATCCGGCCTGGGCGGGCGCAGCGCTGAGCAGCAGGACGAACAGCACGCAAACAATGGATCCCCCGCCGAGCCTCCCAGGCACGCGCCGGAGTCTAAACGGCTCGCAGCGTATGGCCGCTCAGCTCCCGCCCAGCCAGGCCTCGCGGTTCGTCAGGCCGCTCTCACCGGGTTCGGCCGCGAGGATCTTCTCGAGCGCTTTGACGATCCGGCCCGTGTCGCGGCGCGTGCGGCGGTAGTCCGCGGGCACGTAGATCAGCCCGAAGTGCCCTGACCCGGCGGCGACGAGCGCGGCCGCCCGCGGCCGGTAATCACGCAGGTTGTTCGTGACGACTGCGCGCCGCTCCCCGATCGCGAGCGCGAGCACCTCGTCGTCGCTCAGCTGAATCCATTCCGGGCGCTCCTTGATCGCCACGACGTCGTGTCCCCTGCGGCGAAGTGCCCTGGCGATGCTCGGCGATAGCTGCTCGTCGAGGAGCAGCTTCACCGCGCGAGCGCCCGCTGCCCGGCGAGCCAGGCCTCGTGCGCCTCGGCGGCTTCAGCTGCGCTCGCCTCGATCCACGCGTCGATCTCGTCGCGGAATGCGCCGTAGTAGGTGAGCGCCGCGTCCACGAGCTGCTGCTGGATCTCGAGGTACCGCGCTGCTTCTGCGGCGTCACCCTCGTTGTCCGAGACGTCGAGCCCGCTGCCGAGGACGGATGCGCGGCGGCCGGCCGGGCCGTCGACGAAGTGGATCAGCGGATGCTCGTCGCGACGCAGCCCTTCTTCCACGTAGCGCTGGGCGAGGCTGCGCGGGGCGGTCCCGGTGCGGGTGGCTCTCTTCGACAGGCGCTTCACCGTCGCTTCGGGAAGGCGCAGGCTGAAGGGCTTCATCCCCGCGAGTGTAGTGCTTTGTAGTGCATTGCACTACAAAGCAGGCGAGGCCCCCGCTCCGGTTAGAGCGACCCGCGCGGCGCCAGCCACTCGTGGCCCTGGCCCGTCTCCGACGCGACCAGCTCGTAATCGCCGTCGTAGTGGAGGACGGCGAGGCCGGCGAGCTCGGCGCTGGCCGCGATCAGGTAGTCCGGCAGCTTGACGCCTCGGTGGCGCGCCCCGCCGCGCCCGGCCAGGCTGTACTGCACCTCGAGCGCGCGGGCGCACTCCGCCTTGCCGACCGGAACCCAAGGAAGGGCGTCGAGGTCGGCCCTGCGTTTGCGAAATGCCGCCGGTGTGCTCTCGTGATGGAGCAGCTCGAGCGCTACGACATCGCAGATGGCGATCTCGTCATTCAGCAAGAGCTCGTCGAAGTGCCGCCGCACGCTCGCCGGCGCGCTCCGCTGCCGGCTCTTCACCCATGCGCTCGTGTCGGCCAGATAACGCGCCACCACGTTCCTAAGCGCGGCGCGGCGAACGTTGCTCGGCCAGCGCTTGATCGGCATCGTCGGGGAGCTCCCAATCCAGCAGGTTCCGGAGATGCTCGCGGCGCGCTACGCGGCCGAGCGCCTCACGAACCGTGTCCG
>Ga0299907_10001429_pt1 | contig 13645 bp, 10 predicted proteins | sample RVTome_16_FD_198680 | JGI IMG/M metagenome (GOLD analysis project Ga0299907, IMG submission 198680) | Soil microbial communities from uranium-contaminated site in the Upper Colorado River Basin, Wyoming, United States - RVT152D67 (version 2) ... | reverse complement strand
GCGCGAACCCGGCGAGCGACGCGGCCGAGCCGGGCACCGCGCGCTCGAGCGCGGGCAGCACGGCGGACCGGAGCGCGTTGCGCGCGCGCGCGGGGTCGCGGTTGGTCTCGTCCTCGCGCCACGAGAGCCGGTTCGCGCGCGCGTACCGGGAGATGTCCTCGCGCGTGAAGGGGAGCAGCGGGCGCACCAGCCAGGACGTCCGCTCGCGGATCCCCACGAGGCCGGCGGGGCCGCTCCCGCGCGCCAGCCGGAAGAGCACGGTCTCGGCCTGGTCGTCGGCGTGGTGCGCGGTCGCCACGAGGGCGCCGCCCGCCGCCCGCGCGGACTCCCGCAGGCAGCGGTAACGACCCCGGCGCGCGTCCTCCTCGCCGCCCGGCGCCTCCGGCAGGATGCGGCTGTCCAGCGGCACGTCCCACGCCCGGCACAGTCCCGCCACCCAGCGCGCGTCGGCGCCGCTCGACGGCCGCATCCGGTGATCCACGTGCGCCGCGCGGAGCTCCGCGACGAGGTCGGAGACGCCGAAGCGCAGCAGGTGCAGGAGCGTGACCGAGTCGCGCCCCCCCGAGAGCGCGACCAGGACGGCGCGTCGCGGCGGGATCAGCCGGGACGCTTCCAGATGCGCGCGCAGGCGCGCCACGAGGTCGCTGGACTCCACGCCCCCGGCCCGGTCAGCCGCGCCCGGCCGGCGCCGGCCGCCCGACCTCCTCGGCGAGCACGCGGTGCAGCACGTCGGGGCGATCGGTGAGGATGCCGTCGGCGCCCCAGTCGATCAAGCGCGCCATGTCGCGCGCGTCGTCGACCGTCCACACCCAGAGCGCAAGCCCCCGCTCGTGGAACCCCCGGATCGCCCCGGGCGTCAACAGGCGCAGGCCCCGGTGGCGCTCCGGGAGGCAGGCCAGGTCGGCGGTCGGACGCCAGAAGCGACGCAGTCCCGCGTGGTGCGCCGCGAAGAAGCGCACGGTGTCCTCACGGGCCATCGCGGTGGGGCCGGGATAGTCACGCAGGGGCCCTCGGTCGGCGAGCCGTTCGCCGGCGACGATCACGCGGTCCGACGCCGACGCGGACGCGATCGCGTCCGCCAGGGGTTGCGCCGCGCGGCGGGTCTTGAGATCGACCAGGATGAGCGCGCGGGGCACCGCCTCGAGGAGCTCGCCGAAGGTGGGGATGAGGACGCCGCGCCCCCGGAACGGGAACGCCCTGGCGTCCTCGGTGGCGAACCTGTATCCCGCGTCCAGCGTGCGCAGGTCCGCCAGGGTTAGTTCGTGGACCGCGCCCACGCCATCGGTCGTGCGCTCCACCGTGGGGTCGTGCAGCAGCACGCACTCTCCGTCCGCGGTGGCGCGCACGTCGACCTCCACGGCCTCCGCCCCCCAGGTCTCGACGGCCACCCGACAGGCCTCGATGGTGTTCTCCGGGGCGAGGCCGGCCGCGCCGCGGTGTCCGACGACCACGGGCGCGAGGCGGAGGCGGGCCGGCCGGCGGCGGGGCGGATGGGCCAGGCGCCGGTACCCAGCGGCCGCCGTGGCGGCGCCGGACAGCAGGGCGAGTCTTCGAAAAACTCCCATGGCCAGATATCTCCGGACAGCAGGTGCGGAGCGGCGAAGGATAGCGCTTCCCTCCACGGCCGGCCAAGCTTGACACGGTCCGAAGTCGTGCAGATCCTCCCACATGGCAATCTCGAGTTGTTTCGCGCTCGCCGCCCACGCCCTCGCGGTCCTCGTCCACGAAGGCTCGCGGGGCGCCACGAGCGACTTCATCGCGTGGAGCGCGAATACCCACCCCGCGCGCGTCCGGCGAGTGCTGTCCCCGCTCAGCCGCCTGGGAATCGTCAGCGGCAAGGAGGGAAGCGGCGGCGGGTACCTCCTGGCGCGCGATCCCGAGACGGTCACCCTCGACGAGATCTTCCAGGCGGTGGAGACGGGCCCGGTGTTCCCGGTGCATCCGCGTACTCCGAGCGACGAGTGCCCCGTCGGGGCGCAGATCCTCCCCGCCCTGGAGATCCTCCAGACGGAAGTCAACGGCGCCGTCCGGAGCGCCCTCGGAGACCGCACTCTGGCCTGGTTCGTGGACAGGATCCTGGGAGCCGAGGTGGCGGCCCGCTAGCCAGCCGGGGACGGGCCGATGGGGCCGTCCGCACGCCGCGTGCAACCGCACGTGCTCGTGCAAGTACCGCGCGCCGTGCGGGACCCGTTCGATCGGAGGTCGGATGCCCGGCGCCAGCTCGTCCCCTTCGCTCCTCCTGGCCGCCTCGGCCGCCGCGGTGCTCGCGGCGGTTCCGGCGTCGGCTCAATCGGTGCTCGATCGCACGCCCAACCTCAGCGGCGCCTGGACCGGCCCGCCCGGAGTGGCCCACTTCAATTTCCTGCACCGCTTCAGCGTTCTCGACGGACCGGCGGACAAGGTACGGAACTCCCCGACGTTCCTGGCGGCGTATGCGCCGGTGGACGGCCTGCTCCTCGGCACGCGGTACGCGACGAACTCGACCCTGGATCCGCAGCTTCCGAACGAGTGGGAGCCGTTCGCCCGCTGGTCCCCTCTGCGCGAAGCGGATGGACGGCCGGTGCAGTTGGGCATCCAGGTGGCGTGGAACAGCTCGGCGTCGAGCCTGGACGGCGCGGTCGAGGCAGCCCGGCGCGTGGGCCCCGTCCGGCTGATCGCCGTCGCGCGCGCCTTCGAGGACGCCTTCGCGACGGGAGACGCGGCGGTCGCGATCGGAGGGGGCCTGGTGCTGGCGCTCGGGCCGGTGGCGCTCGCGGGCGACGCGCTGCGCACGCTGGATGACCCGGCGGGGGCGGACGATGTGGCGTGGGGGGTCGGGCTCCAGCTCCCGCTCCCCTACACCCCCCACACGGTGTCGCTGCAGGCCACCAACACCAACACCGGGACGCTGCAGGGCGCGAGCCTGGCCGCTGGCGATACCCGCTACGGGTTCGAATTCACGATCCCGCTGACGCTGCGCCGCTACTTCGGCCGGCGCGCGCCGGAGGGCCCGTCCCCCGCGCGGCCGCCCGGCGCGGTGGGGGTGGACACGGTCGAGGTGCGCATGCGAGGCCTCCGCTTCGAGCCCGCACGGCTCGAGGTGCGGCCGGGAACCCTGGTTCGGTGGATCAACGAGGATCCCGTGGGGCACACGGTGACCTTCGCGGAGCGGCCGTGGGACTCGGGCCTGCTGGAGCGCGCGGGTTCCTGGGAGCTCGTCTTCGAGGAGGAGGGCGAGTTCGACTACCACTGCGTGCCGCACCCCTTCATGAGGGCGGTCGTGGTCGTGCGCGCGGGGGGAGACCCATGATCCGGGGCGCCCGGGCGGCGCTGGCGGCGGCGGCGCTCACGGCCGCGTGCGTCTCGGAGCGTCCCGGACCGGTGGACCCGGATTCCGGCGCGGACTGCGTCGTGCCGGTCGGGTTGGGCGGCGCGCTGGTCCCCATCAGCGACTTCCGGTTCATCCCCGACACGATCCGGGTGCCGGCCGGAAGCCGCGTCGCGTGGGTCAACTGCGACGCCGCGCCGATCGAGCCGCACACCGCGACCGCCGACGACGGAGGGTGGGACTCGGGCCTGCTGGCGCAGCCGGTGGGCGCCGCCGCGGGGGGATCGTTCGCGCGCGCCTTCGAGGAGCCGGGCGCGTTCGGCTACCACTGCGCGACCCACCCCTTCATGACGGGGGTGGTGCTGGTCGAGTGAGGCCGGCGGCCGCACTCCCCTTCTTCAGCGACCTGCCAGTGTACCGGCGCGGTGGGCGGCGAACGCGACGCCGAGCGTGTAGTAGCCCGCGGGCGAGCGCCAGGCGACGCGCCCGGTGCGGATGTCCAGCGCGACGGCCCCGCCGGCGCCCTCCACGGGACCCTCGTAGGAGACGTACGCCGTGCCGGTTTCGGGGTCGACGGCGACCCCGTGCGGATGCTCCACCGCGAGGTCGACGCGCGCCTCCTCCGCGAACGTGTCGGAGCGCAGGATCGAGGCGGTTCCATCCCCGCGGTTGGCGACGACGAGCCGCCCGGAGCGCGCGTCCTCGGCGATCTCCGCGGGGTGGTCGCCGACGGCGACGCGCGCCCTCTCCGCGCCGTCGCGGTCCAGCACGAGCACCTCGGAGCTGCCCGCCAGGGTCACCGCGAGGAGGTCCGGACCTATCCAAGCCAGGTTGAGCGGCCGGTAGCGGGGCGACCCCGGCGCGCCCGGCGCCGCTCCGGCGGCCGCCCTGCCCCGCTCGGCCAGCGTCACCGGGTCCAGGAAGACGACCTCGTCGGAGAGCGAGCAGGCGATCGCCAGCGTGGCCCCGGTCGGGTCCGGCCGCGCGTCGTGCGGCCCCGCGCAGGGACGCGCGCGCGCCGTGATCCGGAGGTCCACCAGGTCGACCGCTACCACCTCGCCCGGGAGCCCCCCGGACCCCCGCTCGAAGTCGGGCACGTAGCCCGTGCTCCCGTCCGGCGACACGCCCACCCGCGCCGCGCCCGCCATCCCCAGCGAAAGGCGCCCGACGAGGCGGTTGGAGGGCAGCTCGAACTTCCACAAGGAGGGCTCGCCGTGCGCCAGCGTCGCGTACAGGTGCCGCCCGTCGGGGGATACCTCGATCCCGTGCGGCTCGTCGAGCTCGCCCGGGCGGCGGTCCAGGGGAATGTTCCCGCGGTGCGCGCCGTCGCGTGCGTCGAGCACGACGATGGCGTCGCTCGCGCCCGAGGTGAGATAGAGCGTGCCGGCGGGCTCGGAGCAGCCCCCGCCCGGCCACGCCAGCGCGAGCGCCGCGCACGCCGCGGCCGGTCGCTTCCGGAGGCGGGCCCCCGGGGACGCCACGCGGCGCATCGGCGGCACGCTAGTGTACCCTAAAAGTCGGGCCTCAGCGCGATCAGCCCGCGGTTCATGTCCGACACCCAGACGTTGCCCGCGTGCAGCTGCGGAGCCCACGTGCAGGTCCCCGACGTCGACCCGGGGCACGCGTCGGCGGTCCCGTATCGCAGCGACGCGATCTCGCGGCCCTGCTTCTCCAGCTCGCCCAGCAGAGCGCCGCTCACGTCCAGGGCGCGCAAGCCGTTGGCGTACCACGCGAGGTACAGGACGGCCGCGCTCTCGTCGAGCCAGAAGTTGTGCGGGGCGTCCCCGGGCACCCGGAAGGTCGCGACCTCGACGGGCGCGAGCAGGTCGTTCACGTCCACGACGTGCATGATCCCCGGCGCGGCGAAATCCTCCTCTCCCACGAACACGTAGCCGCGGGCCGGCCAGTACCACGCGTTGTGGGTCTGGCCGCCCAGCAGGATGCGCGAGACCTCCACCGGGGCGGCGGCCGAGCCCCCGGCGATGCCGTTGCCGACGTCCAGGATCACGAGACCCGCGTTCCAGTGGGACAGGAACGCCAGGCCGTCGCGCACGAGCACGTCGTGCAGGAAGCTCGATCCGGCGTAGAAGTGCGACAGCACCTCGGGGTTGGCGGGGTCGGAGATGTCCACGATGTAGAGCCCGCTGGCCGGGGACGCTCCGTCGACCACGACGTAGAGCGTGCGGCCGTCGATCCACACGTTGTGCACGCCCGGCGACAGGACGGCGTCGGTGAAGCGGCCGATCACCGCCGGGTGTGCCGGACTCGACAGGTCCAGCACCGTCACGCCGTTCCGGGCGTCGCTGGAGACTTCGTGCGTCGCGACGGCGAGCGCGCCATCCGAGCTCACCTTGACGTCGTTCACGACGCGGGCGTCCAGGCGCACCGAGTCGGTGCGCTGCGGCGCCGTCGGGGACGCGATGTTCCATGCCACCAGCGTGTTTCCGACGGCGGTGTCACCCGCGACGATGCGCTGCGACCACGTGCCGGTGTAGGCGTGCGAGCCGTGCGCCCAGAGGTCCGAGGTGAAGCGTTCCGGCACGGCCCCGGCGCCGAGTTGCGTGAGGGCACCGCTCAGGCCGCGCGCGGCCACCTGCACCACCGCGGTGTCCGCCGCCGACCCGTAGGAGACGACCACGCGGATCTGGCCCGGGCCGTACGCCACGATGCGTCCGTCCGCAGCGGCGAATCCCGCGCCCGCCGGCTCCACGCGCCACGCCAGCAGCGGGTCGGAGATCGCCGCGCCGGCGGAGTCGACCGCCGCCGCGGCGAACGCGACGACGTCGCCCTGGCGCATTGAGGCGGGCGCTCCCTCGAGGGACACCGTGCCGCCCTCGGCCGGGGGCACCGGCACGCTGAAGGAGACGCGCGCCAGCGCGACCTGCTCCCCGGCGAGGTGCGCGGTGACGTCGGCGCCATAGGCGCCCGGCGGGGGAGCGTCGGTCTCGCTGACGGTGAGCCCGATCGTCCGGCTCGCGCCGGCGTTCAGGGTCGCGACCTCCTCCTGCGAGAGGTCGATGCGCGCGGCGAGCGTGGGCTGCCCCGCGGCGTCCCGCACCTGGCCCGCGCGCAGCTCGATCGGCCCGGCGGCCGCGGTTCCGGAATTGCGCAGCTCGATCTGCCCACTGCGCGCCGCGCCGAGCGTCACTTCGGCCGCGCCGAAGGCCACGTTCGGCTCGCCCTCCGGCGCGTTCGGGCCCGTGCTGCCGTCCGAGCACGCGCCGGCCGCGACGAGTCCGAACCCCAGCGCCGCGAGCCGGCGCATTGCGTGTCCACCTCGCGCGATCATCCGTTCCTCCGAAACCTGCGAGTCGCCGTGCGCCGGCCCCGTCCGGATCGGGCGGCCGCTGTTGCCAACCCCGGGCGGCGCTGTGACGTTTCCGCGTTTCCAGCCGTGGCCCGCGGGACGACCCCTCGGGCGACCGGCTCCTTCAACCGCGTCGCGCGGGCCGACCGACCGCGATCATGTCCCCCGCGACGGGACCGGAGCTACTCGACATGAGCGCACACCGGGAACCCGATGATACCCGGCGCGGCCAGATTGTGCCTATCGGCGGCGCCGAGGAGAAGCTGCGCGATCCCGCCATCCTGCGCCGGTTCGTGGACCTGTGCGGCGGGCGCTCGGCGCGCATCCTGGTGCTGCCGACGGCGTCGCAGCTTCCCCACACGGGCCGGCGCTACGCGGAGTTGTTGACCGAGCTCGGCGCCGGCGAGGTGCGCGCGCTGGCCGTGGACAGCCGGGAGGAGGCCGACGCCGGGGACGCTTCCGTGGGCGAGGCGACGGGGGTGTTCCTCACCGGCGGCAACCAGCTTCGGCTCTCCACGACCATCGGCGGCACCGCGCTCGCGAGCGCGCTCCGCAGCGCCAACGCCGCGGGAACCCACATCGCCGGCACGTCGGCGGGGGCGGCGTTCCTGTGCGAGCACATGATCGCGTTCGGGCGGAGCGGGTCGATTCCCCGCGCCGACATGGTCACGCTGGCCCCGGGCCTGGGTCTCACGAACGCCGTCATCATCGACCAGCACTTCCGGCAGCGGGACCGGCTCGGGAGGCTTCTCACGGCGCTGGCCTACAATCCCTTCCACGTCGGGCTGGGACTGGATGAGGACGCCGCGGCGTTCATCGGCCCCGACGACCGCTTTTCGGTCCTGGGCAGCGGCGCGATCGCCGTGGTCGACCCGTCGCGGCTCAGCCACTCGTCGATGAGTTCCGCGAAGCGCCGGCAGGCCGTCTGCTTGATCGGGCTGCAGCTCCACATCCTGACCGAGGGCGCCACGTTCGACCTGCGGTCGCGGATCGCGGAGCCGCCGGCCGCGGGCGAGTCGCCCCGGGCCGCGGCGGGCGGGGCGTGAGCGCACCCGGCGCCCCGGACCGGCCGCGATGAAGATCCGCGACACCAACGTCTACGTGGGCCCGAACCTGTACGCCCACTTTCCGGTGATCCGGCACACGATCGAGCTGGACGCGCTCGAGGAATGGCCCACCGCGAAGCTGCCCGGCTCCTTCGTGGAAGGGCTCCTGGAGGCGCTGCCCGGATTGCGCGAGCACGGATGCTCCTACGGCGAGCCGGGCGGGTTCGTGCGCCGCATGACGGAGGACGAGGGGACCTGGATGGGCCACGTCGTGGAGCACGTGGCGATCGAGCTGCAGAGCGAGGCGGGACTGGACGTGACGTTCGGAAAGACCCGTTCCACCGTCGAGCCGGGCGTCTACAACGTGATCTACGAGTACGAGGAGCGCCGCGTGGGCCTGGCCGCCGGCGACCTCGCCATCACGCTGATCCATTCCCTGCTGCCCGCCCACCTCCGGCCCGCCGGTTCGGTGCCCGAGGACTTCGGGTTCGTGCACGAGAAGGAGCGCCTGATCCGCTTCGCGCAGAGGCGCGCGCTCGGCCCGAGCACGTCCGCCCTCGTGCGCGCCGCGGAGGCGCGCGACATACCTTGGCTCAGGCTCAACGAGTACAGCCTCATCCAGTTCGGCCACGCGCAGTACCAGAAGCGGATCCAGGCCACGGTCACCAGCGAGACGCGCCACATCGCCGTCGACATCGCCTCCGACAAGGAGCTCACCAACGAGATCCTGCGCGATCTGGGCCTGCCGGTGCCCGAGCAGCTGGTGGTGTTCGGCCCGCGGGAGGCCGTCCAGGCGGCACGGCGCATCGGCTACCCGGTCGTGGTCAAGCCCGTCAACGCCAACCATGGCCGCGGCGTGTCGCTGAATCTGTCGGACGACGCGCAACTCCAGGTCGCGTTCGCGAAGGCCAGCGAGCACTCGCGCACGGTCCTCGTCGAGACCTTCGTGGACGGCTTCGACCACCGCCTGCTGGTCGTGAACGGAGCCCTGATCGCGGCGGCGAAGAGGGTGCCCGGCCACGTCATCGGCGACGGCGAGCACACCGTGGCGGAGCTCCTGGAGCGGGTGAACGAGGACCCCCGCCGGGGCATCGGCCACGAGAAGGTGTTGACGCGCATCGAGCTGGACCACCAGGCGCTCCGGCTGCTGGACCTGCGCGGCTACACGCCGCAGACCATTCCCGCCGAGGGCGATGTCGTATTCCTGCGCTCGACGGGCAATCTGTCGACCGGGGGGACCGCCGTGGACGTGACCGACGCGGTGCACCCGGACGTACGCGAGATGGCGGTGCGCGCGGCGGCGGCGATCGGCCTGGACGTGGCCGGCGTGGACTTCCTCACCTCGGACGTGTCGAAGTCCTACCACGAGGTCGGGGGCGCGATCTGCGAGGTCAACGCGGCGCCAGGCTTCCGCATGCACACGGCCCCGACCGAGGGCGTCTCGCGCGACGTGGCCGGGCCCGTCATGGACATGCTCTTCCCTCCGGGCGCGCCCACCCGCATTCCGATCGCCTCCATCACCGGCACCAACGGCAAGACCACGACGGCGCGGATGCTGGCGCACCTGTTCAAGATGGCGGGCAGGCGGGTGGGGCTGTCGACCACCGACGGCGTGTACATGGACGGAGCCCGCACCGTCGCGGGCGACATGACCGGCCCCACCTCGGCGCGCATGGTGCTGCGCGACCCGACCGTGGACGTCGCGGTCCTGGAAACCGCGCGCGGCGGGCTGCTGCGCGCGGGCATGGGCTACCGCAAGTGCAACGTCGGAGTCGTCCTCAACGTCAGCTCCGACCACCTGGGGCTGCGCGGGATCCAGACGCTGGAGGAGCTGGCGGAGGTCAAGCGCATCGTCGTGGAGGTCGCGACCGACGTCGCGGTCCTGAACGCCGACGACCCGCTCTGCCTGCGCATGGCGGCGCACACCGAGGCCCGGCACGTCTGCTACGTCACCACCAACTCCGAACACGGGCTGGTGGGCGAGCACATCCGCGCCGGCGGCCGGGCGGTAGTGCTGGAGCGGGGCATCAACGGCCACATGATCACCCTGTACGACAACGGCGCCCACCTGCCGGTCCTGTGGACCCACCTGATCCCGGCCACGATCGAGGGACGCGCGCTCCACAACGTGCAGAACGCCATGTTCGCGGTCGCCGCCGCCTACGGCATGGGCCTCGGCCTCGAGGCCATCCGCCACGGCCTGAGGACCTTCGACGCATCGTTCTTTCAGGCCCCCGGCCGCACCAACGTGTTCGACGAGCATCCGTTCAAGGTGATCCTGGACTACGGGCACAACCCCGCGGCCGTGCGCGCGCTCTGCGACCTCGTCGAACGCCTCCCGACCGAGGGCCGCCGCCTGGTGGTGCTCGCCGCGCCGGGCGACCGTCGGGACGAGGACATCCGCGAGATCGCCCGCATCGCCGCGGGCCGCTTCGACCGCTACGTGTGCCGGCGCGACGACTCGCTGCGCGGCAGGGGCCCGGAGGAGGTGCCCGGCATGCTGCGGGACGAGCTGCTGGCCGCGGGCGTCGACGCCGGCGCGATCGAGATCGTGCCGAGCGAGGTGGACGCCGTGGAACGCGCGCTCAGGCTCGCCGAACCCGGGGACCTGGTGCTCATCTTCGGCGACGCCGTCGCGCGCACCTGGAAGCAGATCGTCCGCTTCGACCCGGCCGGCGACGAGCGGCCGGAAGGCGCGCTCCGCGAGGCGCGCATGGACGACGCGGACGAGTTGCCGGTCCTGGAGCGGGCCGAGCAGATGGTCGCCGAGCTCGCGCGGGCCGGCTGGATTCGAGACGAGCGTGGCGTGCGCCTCGCGCCCGAAGAAGACGACTGACGGAAGGCCAGACATGCTGGACGACGAGGACTTTCTCGCGCCCTCCCGGGGGACCGTGGCGGAACGGCTTTCGGACCGGCTGTCGCTGACGGTCCCGACCCGCGGAAACGGCAAGCTTTCCGCGATCCTGGAAGCCGCCAACGCGGACGAGGAGCTCTACGGGCTGCTTCTCGCCGCCAACGTCAACGCGATGGAACGCCTGGGCATGACGGACCACGGGCCGGTGCACGTGAAGATCGTCATGAACATCGGGCTCAAACTCCTGCGCCTTCTGAATGATCGTGGGGTAACTCCATCCATAGCTGTCAATTACGGATTCGGGCACCATGACGCGGAGGTGGTGGTCGCGCTGGCCTCCATGCTGCACGACGTGGGCATGTCGATCCACCGCGTCGACCACGAGGCGTTCTCGCTCTTCATCGCGCAGGACAAGCTCCGCGACCTCCTGGAGCCGGTGTACGGGGTGGGCGAAGCCGCCGTCCTGCGGTCGGAGATCCTGCACGCGATCATCGCGCACCGTTCGGGCGGCAGGCCCCTCACCGTGGAGGCCGGCGTGGTGCGCATCGCCGACGCCCTGGACATGGCCAAGGGCCGCTCCCGGATCCCCTTCCAGGCGGGCTCGGTGAGCATCCACAGCGTGTCCGCCGCGGCGGTCGAGGCGGTCCGGATCGAGCCGGGGGAGGAGAAGGCGGTGCGGCTGGTGATCGAGCTGTCGAATTCGGCGGGGGTGTTCCAGCTCGACCAGCTCCTCCGGGAAAAGCTCCGCGGGAGCGGGCTGGAGCCACACCTCGAGGTGGAGGCGTCGATGATCGAGGGCGACACCGAGCGCCGCCTGGTTCAGTCCTTCCGCCTCTGAAACCGCCGACCGCGGCGGACGTAGGAACGGTAACAGCCCACAACGAGCCTGGAGGGCGTGATGCTGGAACTGATCATCGCCGGCGGAGCGAGCGCCGTCAGCTATATCAAGTCGCGCGATTTCACGCGCGACCGACTCACCCACGTGGACAGGGCGCAGAGCCGGACCGCGGCGATCGTCGCGGGGGCGGTCACCACCCTCGCGGCGGCGCCGCTCGTGGCTCTGCTGCCGATCGTGGGCGGCGTCACCGCCGTGGCGCTGGGCGGCGGAGTGGGATTCGGCGTGTACCGTGGCCAGAGCGCCATCCGCAAGCGCATCAGGTCGGAGTACTGAGCCCGCGCGCCGCGCCCCCGCGCGGCGCTGAAGGAGGGGAGCGCGGCCGCGAGCGGGAGCCCGCGCCCTGATCCCCGCCCGGTGGCCGGGAGCCCGTCGACCCGCTGTTACCTTCCAGACATGAGCACGGACCCCCGGGCGATCTACGTCGACCGCGTCGCGCGTTTCTCCGCCGAGCGCGCGCGAGCCGACCGCTCCGCGAGCCGCGCGTCCCACGCGCGCCTCGCGGCGTTCGCGGTCGCCGTCGGCGCCGGCCTGTGGGCCGAGCAGACGGCGCACGGCGCCGCCTACGCCCTGCTGGCCGCCGCCGTCCTCGCGTTCGTATCGGCGGTCGTCGTCCACCGGAAGCTGGAAGAGCGCGCGGCGCGCCTGCGCGCCCTGGTGGAGCTGAACGAGCTCGGCCCGGCTCGGATCGACAGGGCCTGGGAGCGCCTGCCGGAACGACCGGCGCCCGCCGAGGCTACGGGGCATCACTACGCGGACGACCTCGACCTGTTCGGCCACGCGAGCCTCGTGCAGCTCCTCGGCCCCGTCGGGACCGCGGCGGGGCGGCGCACGCTGTGGGCGTGGCTGCTGGCCCCGGGCGAGCTCGCGGAGGTCCGGCGCCGCCAGGAGGCGATCGCCGAGCTGGCCGGCGCCCGCGACGCGCGCGATCGCGCCGCCGCGCACGCGCTGCGGGCGGGCGCGGTCGCCGAGGACGAGCTCGCGCCCCTCCTCGGGTGGGCCGAGGGCGGACCTCCGGCGGGCCCGGGCGCGTTCGCGCGCGCGCTGGCGTGGGGGCTGCCCGCGGCGACCTGGCTCCTGGCCGCGCTCGACGTGGCGGGAGTGGTGGACCGGGGCTGGTGGGTGCTCGGGCTGCTGGCCGCGACGGCGTTCACCTTCGCGGGCCCCGGCGCCCGGGCGCGTTCGGCGTTCACCCGCGCGTTCGCCCGGGAGGGGATCTTCCGCGGCTTCCCCGAGCTCCTGCGCTCCCTGACCGAGCCGAGCTTCCGGGCGGCCGCCCTGCGGGACCTGCAGGCAAGGCTGGTGGCGGCGAGCGGCGCGGACCCGGCGGCCCGGATCGAGGCGCTGGGGCGGCTGATGCACCTCTCCGACCTGCGCCGCTCGGGGATGCTATACCTGCCGATCCAGCTCCTGACGATGTGGGACCTGCACGTGCACGCGGCGCTCGAGCGGTGGCGGCGGGAGACGGGTCCGCGGCTGCGCGGGTGGCTCGAAGCCGCGGGGGAGTTCGAGGCGCTGTCGGCGCTCGCGACGCTCGCGCACGACCAGCCCGGGTGGGCGTACCCGGAGTTCGTGGCCGAGCCTATCCTGGTGGGCCGGGCTCTCGGGCATCCGCTGCTTCCCGACGCGACGCGCGTGGCCAACGACGTGACGGTCGGCCCCCCCGGGACGTTCCTCCACGTGACCGGCTCCAACATGTCGGGCAAGAGCACGCTGCTGCGCGCCCTCGGCCTCAACGCGGTCCTGGCGCAGGCGGGAGGCCCCGTGTGCGCCGCGGCCATGCGCCTGCCTCCTCTCGCGGTCCGCTCGAGCATCAGGGTCCGGGACTCCCTGGAGCGGGGCGTTTCCTACTTCATGGCGGAGCTCGAGCGCCTCAAGGCCGTGGTCGACGCCGCGTCCCAGCCGGCGTCCGGCCGCCGCGTGCTGTTCCTCCTGGACGAGATCCTGCACGGCACCAACACCGCCGAACGGCGTGTCGCGGCCCGCCGCGTGCTCGCCCACCTCATGGACGCCGGCGCCATCGGCGCGGTGACCACGCACGACCTCGAGCTGCTCGACGCGGAGCTCTCGAGCGCCGCGGTACCGGTGCATTTTCGCGAGACGATCGTCGACGCCGAGCGGGGCGGCATGACCTTCGACTACCTCCTGCGGCCGGGCATGGCCACGTCCACCAACGCGCTCGCGCTCATGCGCCTGGTGGGCCTGGACGGCGAACGGCCGGGCCCGGGACGGCCGG
>Ga0299907_10001428_pt1 | contig 13647 bp, 13 predicted proteins | sample RVTome_16_FD_198680 | JGI IMG/M metagenome (GOLD analysis project Ga0299907, IMG submission 198680) | Soil microbial communities from uranium-contaminated site in the Upper Colorado River Basin, Wyoming, United States - RVT152D67 (version 2) ... | reverse complement strand
AGCATGCCGTGCTGGTGCTTCCAGCGATCGAAGAAGGTGTTCCAGTTCCTCTTCGACCGTCTGGCACGTTCCTCTTCATCGAGGGTGGTCCAGCCTCGATGCGTGTGCTTGGCGGCGGGGAGTGGGGCCACGACCGCTCGCGTACCGAGCGCGCGGAGCTGGAACGACAGATCGATGTCGGCGTGTCGATACCAGCGGAACTTCTCATGGATCAGGCCCTTCGTGAGGAGCTCTCGCCGAGTGGCCAACAGGTAGCCTTCGATCGCGTCGACCTCCGGACCCAGCGCCTCGGTGAACTCGCGCATGTCGGCCGAGACGATCCCCCATGGCCCGGCCACGCCGACCGACGGATCCTCGAACGCTTCCGCCAGCAGCCCGAGAACGTCGCCGGTGGGCTCGACCGCGAGATCGGCGATCACGACGATGCGCCCGCGGGCGGTCTTCAGCCCCGCGTTGCGCGCCTGCGCGTAGCCCAGCTCCCGGCTGAGGTGCAGCACGCGAACGCGCTCCGACGCGAGGGCCTCGAGCCAGGCCGCCCGGTCGGAGGCGTTGTCGACGATCACGACCTCGTACTCGTGCGACGCGCAGTGCCTCGCCAAACCGGCGAGGAAGCGCTCCAGGTCCTCGGGGAAGCCTTCGTAGAGAAGGTGGATCGAGAACTCGAGCTGCGCCGGCTCCTCGAGAACGTTTTCGATCCGTGCCGGATCGACGATCGCGAACGCCGGGCGCGCCTCGGCCGTTGCGCCGGCGGGGGAGTCGCGGACGTCAAACCCGAGCGCGGAGATCTCGTCCCGTATCGCATCGGCGCGTGCGAAGTCTTTCGAGGCTCTCGCGGTCTGCCGCTCGGCGAGCAGGCGCTCGACTTCCGGCGGGACGAGACTTTCGGGGCTCACCGGAGGACTACGTTAAGCGAGCTCGACCTCCGCCTCGGCGGCGCCGACGTTCGCGTCGCCTACGGCGGCCGAGACCTCGAGGAGCACTCGGTTGGCGTCGAGCTTGCGCGCGACCTTTCCCGAAACCGTCACCTTGTTGCCGGTTTCGTTCGGAACCACAACAGGCAAGGTGAACCGTGTCTTGAACCGCTTCACCGCGCCGGGATCGCCGATCCAGTCGGTTACGAACTGGCCGATGCGGGCCATCGTAAACATCCCGTGGCTGATCACATCCGGGAGACCGACCGCCTTGGCGAAGGGCTCGTTCCAGTGGATCGGGTTGAAGTCACCGGATGCGCCTGCGTACATGACGAGATTCAGTCGCTGGACGTCGTAGCTCCACGGCTTGAGCTCCTCGCCCTCAGATACGTCGGCGTAGCGCACCTTGGCCGTCATCGCTCAGCCCTCCTGCGGGGCGGTGCCCCGGCTGACGATCACCGAGCGCGCGATCGCGACCTTCTCGCCGCTGGGGGTCTCGATCGAGGCCTCGTAGGTCATGAACTCGTTCTTTCCTCTTGCGGTGATGGCGGAGATCCTCGGCTTGCCGATGAGGACGTCTCCCGGCTTCACCGGCCGGACCAGCTCGAACTCCTGCTCGCCGTGTACGACCATCGCGTAGTTCAGGCCGAGCTCGGGGTCGCCCACCACCTGCGGGCCGAACTTGAAGCCGAGCGTGGTGAGGAACGTCGGCGGCGCGATGATGTCGTCGTATCCCGCCGTCTTCGCGGCGGCCTCGTCGTGGTAGATCGGGTTGAAGTCCCCGATCGCCGTCGCGAAATCGCGGATCTTCTCGCGACCGACCTCGTAAGGAGAGGAGGCCGGGTACTCCTTGCCGATCAGAGCCTTGTTGAGCGGCATGAGTCCTCCCCCTTATTCCGGCCGGGTGCGCTAGACGCCGAGTTGCGCGCCGGTGACCGGCAGCACGACACCGCTGACGAAGTCGGCCTCGGCCGAACAGAGGTACAGGTGGGCGTTGGCAAGGTCCTCGGGCCTGCCGGCCCGGCCGATCGCGATGAGGCCGATGGCCATGTTGCGCAGCGGCTCAGGGATGCCCAGGTCCGATCCCTCCTGCTTCGCGGCGGTGAGCCGGGTCTCGACGAACCCCGGCGCGACCGCGTTGACGTTGATGCGGAACGGGCCGAGCTCTCGGGCGAGGGTCTTCGTGAGGGAGATGAGCGCGCCCTTGGCTGCGGTGTAGTTGGCCTGGCCGGGATTCCCGCTGATGCCGACCGTCGACGAGGTGAACGTGATCTTCCGGTGGTAGGAAACCTCGCCCTTCTCGGCAAGCTCCTTCTTCGCGACCTCGCGCATATACGGCATCGCTGCGAGGGACGAATGGTAGGCCGTATAGAGGTTGACCTTGATCGCGGTGTCCCAGATATCGGGCGTCATGTTGTGGAAGGTCTTGTCCCGCGTGATGCCGGCGTTGTTGACCAGGATGTCGAGCCGTCCGAACTCCTTCACCGCGACTTCGACCATCCGCTGGGCGGCGTCGAACTCGACCGTGTTCTCCACGGCTACGGTGGCTTGACCGCCGTTCTTGCGGATCTCCTCGGCGGTCTCTTCGGCCGGCTCGGCGTCGACGTCGTTGACGACGACGGATGCGCCCTCCTCGGCGAACCGGAGCGCGGTCGCGCGGCCGATGCCGCGGCCCGAGCCGGTGATGATCGCAACTCGGTCGTCCAGGCGACCCACAGGCGTTCCCCCCTCAGATCGATGCCGGGCCCGGCGGTGGGGCTCGGCCGAGAATTGCTACCGCGTTTCGCGGTGCTGGGTGTGGTGTCCGCACCAGCGGCAGAACTTCTTCAGCGCGATGCGGTCGCGATCGTTCTGCTTGTTCTTCTCCGTCTGGTAGTTCCGGCGCTTGCAGTCCTCGCAGGCGAGGGTCACGCCGGGACGGTTGTCTGCCTTGGCCACGTTCGTCCTCCATGCAGCGACCAGGCCGGAAAGAGCCTGGGACGGGGCGAAAGTATAGCCCCGCCCTCCGGAGCCACGCGACACAAGTGCCCGGCGGGCTGCTTCTCGAACGTGGCGGGCCTTGGGCGAACGCCGCCCGAGGGGCGGCACGTTTCGTAGCGGGGGGCGGAATCGAACCGCCGACACAGCGATTATGAGCCGCTTGCTCTGCCTCTGAGCTACCCCGCCTCGTTCACGTTGGAGCTGGCGGCCGGAATCGAACCGGCGACCCCGGCCTTACCATGGCCGTGCTCTGCCGTCTGAGCTACGCCAGCGAGACACCGGATTCTAGCGCGGCCCTCCGTGGAGGCTGCGTCAGTTGATCGTCTCCGGGAAGCAGCCTCGGACGGCCTCGCCGCCGGGCCCGACCCCTTGGAACGAGAACCGCCAGCCGCCCGCTTCAAGGGTGGCGTCGGCGACGAAGTGACCCGGGCCGAAGCGACGGACCTCAAACCCGATCCTTTCACCAGCATGCGTTCCGAGGATCATCGGAAGCGTGGGCACGGGCAGCTCCTGTCCCTGTGCGTCGAAGAAGGTCACGTGAACCTCATTGAGCCCCGCCGTGGCCGGATCGACGTAGAGCTGCGCGGAACCGGCCGGCAAGCGAACGTTGTACAGGGTCGGGCCGCCGCTGACCGGCAGGGCTTCGGCGCGGCAGCGGGTCTCGAGCTCGATGGGGATCTCGAACGAGTCGGTCGGCTGCTGGATGATCACGGTGACGGTCCACGGACCGTCCAGGGAAAGGTTGGAGCCATTCCCCTCGTAAACGCCGCGTTCGATCCGGGTGAGCTCGATCTCGGTCTCACCGACGGATGCATCGGCGAAGCGGAACCGCAGAGCGACCCGTACCGCGTCCACCGGCTCGCCGGTGTCCGGCACCGTAGCCCGCACGACGAACGAATTGGAGCCCGCGAAGCCCGGACTGACCTCGAGCCGGACGCGGATGGTCTGCGCGAAGTCGGACGCAACCACGACGATGCGATCGGCGGGAGCCGCGGTCGCCGACGCGTCCGCCGGCGGCGACGCGCTGGCGAGACCGGCGGCGGCCGCGAGGACCAGCCCGGCGAGCGTGAGCTCGGCGCGTGACATCCGGCGGAGCCCGGAAAGATCGGATCCGGCACGCGGAACGTTCCGGTAGCGGTTGATCGCTCCCAGCGCCGCAAGCCCGATGATGAGCGCAGCCTTGGCGATCACGAGACGGCCGTACGTCGATGAGAAGAGCCCGTCCCAGCTGCCGATCTCGGCGATCGCGCGAACGGTTCCCGTGATCGCGACGACAAGGATCGCGACGCCGGCGGCCGCCGAGAACCGGCGGACGGCTCGCGCCTTGTCGTCAGACGGCGCTCCTCGGATTCCGAGGAGCAGCGCGGCGAGCCCGCCGATCCACACGCCGGCCGCGAGGACATGGACGAACTGCGAAGCGATGTTGCGCCAGGCGGGTTCGCTCGCTGCCGCGTGACCGGCATCGACATGAGCGAAGAGGCCCCCCGCAGCTGCCACCCCTGCGATCACGAGCCCGAGCCGGGCGGAGCGTCCGGCCGACCGCCCCGCGAGCGCTAGCGCTAGGCCGGCGACGATGATCGCCACTCCGCGCCAGATCAGCGCGTGGCCGATCGGCGTCGACACGAGGTCCCCGAAGCCGACTCCTGCCGCCGCACGCTGAGAGAGACCGAGCAGGATCAATCCACCGAGCGCTGCCACCCAAGACGCCGTCGTGAATCGCCTCGCTCCGTATGGAGCAGCGGAAAATGCAGCCGCCGATATCCAGGCGCCTCCAACGAGGCCGAGCAGGCCGAGGTACAGGAACCAGCGCCCGGCGACCTCGGCGGGCGAGATGGGCGGCGTCACCGGAGCGGCGACTGGGTTGGGCGTCGCGTTCGCCGGCGACACGCCGACGCCGAACGCTAAAGCCCCCCCGGTCGCGTGGCCGTCCACACGTGAGACGACGCGCCACGCGACGGTGTAAACGCCCTCAGGCAAGTCGCGAACCCGCACGCGGATCGTGCGAGCGACGCCCGGAACGCGGACGGGCCTCCCCAGCTGGAACTCGGCTCCGGACGAGTCGAGTACCCGGACCACCGAGAGCGATACCTCGGGATCCTCAGTGAACGCCAGCGTCACCGCGTCCGGCGGAGAGGTGAGCTCGGCGCCGTCCGTCGGATCGGAGGATCGCAGCAACGCGTGCGCGCTCGCTCCGGGCGCGAGGAAGACGAGCCCGGCCCCGGCGAGCAGGAGCGCTGCGGCGATCCGTCTGCGGAACGTCATGGGGCGCTCCTTCTAGGAGGCCGCTTTCTTCCGCCGCGGCCGAAGCCCGAAGGCGATGCCGATCACGCCGAGGGCGATGCCGATGATGCCGAACAGCTTCGCGTTCTTGGCGTCGTCCTTGGCCGCCTGCGCGGCCGTCGCGGCGGTCTTGCGAACCTGATCGATGGCGAGCTGGAGCTGGCCGTTGTTCGGATCCTTCTCCGGGAACGAGACCGCCGCGACCTCGCGGACATCGTCGAATTTGGTTCCCCCGATCGCGCCACGCTCTCCGGAGGTGTAGAAGCGGTCGAACGCTCGACCACGGAGCGTCCCGGTCACGTGGAAGGTGAATGCGCCGGGTCGCGTTGGGACGAAACTCTCGCTCCGCCATTCGCCCGGTTCACCGAACTCGAACGGCTCCAGCGGAACTGGGTTCATCTTCTGCGTGCCGGCCTTGTCGCCGAAGATGACTTCGACGTTGAGCGATGCCTCTCCCGGCTCGAGCGGGACCGCTTGGGATCTCGGGCGGACCTCGTGCAGGAACATGGCTACAGCGTTGGGTTGACCGGTGAACGTCGGCTCGGTCTCCCAGCCAATCTCGATCTCCACCGCTCCGAACCGGTCGTGAAGGTGCGCCGAGGCGGGCAGAGCGGCCGCGACGATCCATATCGCGAGCAGTGCGGCGGCGAGTACAGACAAACGTCGTGACATTGCTCCTCCTGGCGTTCGAAGTCAGCGGGCCGCCCGCATGGACGGCGACCGGTTCAGAGCGTTCGAAGGAGGAGCGAAGGAGGGCCTCGGATCGGTCGCGGAGCATCGAACACACGGCTTAGCCCCGCGCTTCGACGAGCAGGAGACCAGATCGGCGACACGGCCGCCGCGTCGTCGGGGGCGAATAGTCGCCCGATCGTCTCGCCCGCTCGATACAACATCGCGATAAGGGTGGCGCCGACCACCGCGATCGCGATCTGCGCCAGCGCGCCCGCGATGAGGATCGGAAGCAAGAAGTGGTGGAACGGCACCCCCGAAACGAGGCGCTCCATGAACTCGAGGCCCACGAAAGCGCCGATCTGGATGAGCGCGAGCTTCGCGGTCGTAGCGTGCCGCTCGGGTGCGGCGTAGCCGCCAGCCTTGGCCCGTGCGTATCCCCGGGCCAAGGTTGCGGCGCCGACGATGACGGCCAGCATCGCCGCGAAGCGAAGGGCCATCGGGAGGTACTCGTGCCCGGTCTCGATCAGGATCGCGTGGCGCTGAGGCGAGCCGGGGAAGACGATGCGATAGCCGAGGAAGTGTCCGGCCAGCACGCCGGCCGCCGCTGTACCGGCGAGGCGGAGCGCCCCAGGGGCCAAGAGTCGCTTGCGCGTCACGCCTAACAGTTTAGCCCGGGGCTTCGAGCGGGCCCCGCGCAGGAGGCGCACAGGGCCGCGTACGATTTTGGTTGTGGTGGGGGGAGGGTTCGAACCTCCGAAGGCTGAGCCACCTGATTTACAGTCAGGCCCCTTTGGCCGCTTGGGTACCCCACCTCGCGCCGGGGTAGTCTACCGGGCGTTCAGGAGGTGCAGACGTGGCAAAGGACTCTTCGTTCGACGTGGTTTCCAAGGTCGACCGGCAGGAGGTCGACAACGCGCTCAATCAGACGCGCAAGGAGCTCCAGAACCGATTCGACTTCAAGGGGACGGGCGCCGAGGTCGAGTGGACCGGAGACTTGCAGCTCGAGGTGCGTGCCGGTACAGACCACCGCGTTACGGCCGCGGTCGAGGTCTTGAAGGAGAAGTGCATCAAGCGCCAGGTGCCTTTGAAGGCGCTTCAGATCGGCCCGCTCAAAGAGACCGGCGGCGGGGGGTTCAAGCAGGTCATCGACATCAACCAAGGGATCTCATCGGAGAAGTCACGCGAGATGGTGAAGATCCTAAAAGCCAGCGGCATCAAGGTGCAGGCAGCGATCCAGGAGGACCACCTGCGGGTCTCCGGCAAGAGCAAGGACGTGCTGCAAAGCGCGATCGAGCTCCTGAAAGAGAAAGACTTCGATATCCCGCTGCAGTTCACCAACTATCGCTAGAGACGCGCCGAGATCGCGGCGGCCATCCGTTCCGCCGAGTCCGGCACTTTGGTGAAGAACAGCACGGGCTCGATCACCTCGAGCTCCATCAGGCGGGCGACGCCGCCGTCCATCACGGCGTCGACGCGCGCGTAGAGGAGCGGCGACTCGGGGATCAGTGACAGGACCTGTGCGGCGAGCGCCAGCTCCTGCGACTCGGGAACGATAGGCGGCGTCCGGGCGAGCGAGAACGTTCGCCCCGCGAGCATCTGATCCTTGCGGATCGCATGGGAGAACCGGCCGTCGATGTGGATCATCGCCCGCTCGCCGGACGTCTCGGTGGCTGCGACGAATGGCTGGATCATGACGTCACGCTCGGCAAGCAGACGGTCGAGGTGCGACTGACCTTTCTCGGGATCGCCGGCGTGAACGCGCAACGCGCCGCGAGCCCCGTTGTCGACGGCCGGCTTGACCACGGCGTCGCGCCACGACCGCTCGGCGAGTAATCCGGCGAGGTCCGTGCGAGAACCGGCGTCGACCCAAGCGGTCGGGACGATAGGGACGCCGGCGGCCTCGAGCTCCCGCAGGTAGGACTTGTGAGAGTTCCAGCGGAGCACGCGAGCGGGATTGTGCAACGGTGTCGCCGCCTCGACACGGTCGGCCCAGGCGCAGAACGCGTCACGGTCGCGGATGTAGTCGAACGCGGATCGGACCAGGACGATCCGGGCCGCCGCCCAGTCGACCGACGGGTCGCTCCACACGCCCGGCCCGGCGGAAAGGCCGCGGCCTGCGAGCGCCTCGACCAGCACGAGCTCGTCTTCCCACAGGTCAGGATGGTCGACGCCGGTGGCGAGCAGCACGTCGGGCATCCGCGCATTTCATCACGGCGCCGCGCCGTGCGCCGCAGATATCATCGTCGCGTCGTGCCTCGAGTAAGCCACGCCGCCGCGAGTCGCGAGCTCGCCGCACGCGACCACGTCATGCGGAGGTTGGTCGCTCGGTTCGGGCCGTGCAAGATCGGCCGAAGCACACAGGGTCACTTCGAGGCGCTCGCCGAGTCGATCGTGTACCAGCAGTTGGCCGGGGCGGCGGCTGCCGCGATCTGGGGACGCTTCCGCGGACTGTTCGACGGGGAGTTCTCACCGAGGGTGGTACTCGCCAAGCGCGAGACGACGCTCCGCGGCGCGGGCCTTTCCCCGAACAAAGCGGCTTCGATCCGCGACCTCGCCGCGAAGATCCTCGACGGCACGGTGCCGGTCGATAACCTGACGCGCCTTCGGGACGAGGCGATCATCGACCGGCTCGTCGTAGTCCGAGGAATCGGTCGGTGGACCGCCGAGATGTTCCTCATGTTCCAGCTGCGCCGCATCGACGTGTGGCCGGTGGACGACTACGGCGTCCGCAAAGGGTACGCGCGCGCCTACAAGTTGACGGATCTACCCAAACCGAAGGAGCTGGGTGCGCTGGGTGAGCGGTTCCGTCCGTATCGATCGGTCGCTGCTTGGTACTGCTGGCGAGCGGTGGAAGCGCCCGACGGCCGGGTCTAGCGCCCGAAAGACGCCAGCGACGGGCCGGGCTCGGTCGTGTGCGCGCGGGTCGACCAGAGAGGGTTCTGCCACGCGGAGCCGATCATCGCGAGCATCTCCGAGTTGTTGAGCGCACCGGTTCCGAACGTCGTCGGGGAGCTCCCCCAGGCGAGCTTCTCGAACGCGACGTCGAAACCGAGCGCCGCGCCGGTCGGGTCGACCGCCACCTGCCACAGCGCCGGGACCGGCGCCGCCGGCTGCCGCATCAAGTCGAAGACGGCTTGCCACCGGGCGCCGCCGAGCTGATTGAGCGCGTTGTACTCAACGAGGCGCTGATACGCGTTGACGGCGTTCGACTCGGCCTCGAGGAGCCACGAGTCGAGCACCGGCTTCGGGGACACGGGCAGGCCGCCGCGTGGGTGTATCTCGAAATGCAGGTGCGGATAGGTTCCCTTCGCGACCCCCGTGTCACCGACGTACCCCATGACGTCCCCGAGACGCACGCGCTTGCCTGCGACGACTCCCGGCGCGTACCCGGAAAGGTGACCGTAGTAGTAGGTGATCCCATCGTCGCCCTTGAGCCAGATCGAGATGCCGCCGATCGAGCCGTTCGCGATCTTCTCGATGACGCCGTCGACGGTCGCCACGACCGGCGTCCCCGACACGGCGAAGAGATCGACCCCCTCGTGCAGATGGAAGTAGGGCGTGTAGCGGGGGGCGCCGTAGTCGTCGTGGTACCAGACGTACCCGACCACCGGGAATCGACCGAAGCCCCGCGTGAGATCCTGCTGGCTGACAGGGACGCCGGCCGGCTTGAGCCGCGCGATCAGATCGAGGAGACGCTGCGTGTTTCGGGCCGTGTTGGCGATATCGAGCACGTAGGCCACGGAGCTTCGTAGCGCTGCTGCCGGGCCGGACCCGTTCGGCTGTGACGACGAGGACTGCGACGGACTCGAGGCGGGCTTCGGTTTGGGTGCGGGTTTGGGCTTGGGTGAAGAGGAAGGCGACGGGCTCGGTGACGGTGTGGGAGTTTCGTGCTTGCACAACAGCCCGACGAGACAGTGGTCCGCTTGCGCCGGCGCGGGAAGGAGCATGGCGAAGCTCGCGGCCATCCCGACCGCTGTGATCGCCATCCGACGACCGATCAGCTGAACCTCCTGAAGCTCGCGTTGCTCCCCCGGCGCGAGGGTGGCGTTTTCGACGCTTCGAGCGGGGATTCCTCCCCGGTTAGGGCAACGAGTCGGCGCCGCGAAAAGGTATGCCGGAAACCGCGGAACCTCTTCGCGAGCGTCGCGCTCGCGGAGAACCGGGCAAAGCGAACCGTCACCGCCGGGGTCGGGAACCGAGCGACCCCGGCTTCTCGGCCGGGGTCGCGTTGGGTTTGTCCGTTTCGCTACACGCGTGCACCGAGCTGACGCAACTGCTCGATGCGCTCTTCCAGCGGTGGGTGACTCATGAAGAGCTTCGACACCTTCGCGCCGCGAAGCGGGTTCTGCAGGAAGACGTGCGCCACCGCCGGGCTGATGGCCGGTACGGGCGTGTTCTTTGCCGCAGCGTCGATCTTGATGAGGGCGTTGGCGAGGGGCGTTGCGTCCCCGAGCAGCTCGGCCCCAGAGCGATCGGCCTGCGACTCGCGCGACCGTGAGACCGCCATCTGGATGAGGAAGGCGGCGATCGGAGCAAGCACGATGAAGAGCAAAGTCCCGAACGCGGCGAAGGGACTACCGCCGTCGTCGTCGTCTCCGCCCCCTCCGAAGATCGCGCCCCACATCGCGATGCGCGCGATGAAGGTGATCGCCGCCGCGACCGTCGCCGCAACGGCTCCGATCAGCACATCGCGGTTCCTCACGTGTGCAAGCTCATGAGCGAGGACGCCTTCGAGCTCCCGCTCGTCGAGCACGTTGAGGATGCCCTCGGTGACCGCGACGACGGCTCTCTGGGGGCTCCGGCCCGTCGCGAACGCGTTGGGCTGCGAAGCCGGCATCACGTAGAGCTTGGGCATCGGCATGCCGGCCCTCTGCGTCAACTCGCGCACGATGCGGTACAGCCACGGCGCCTCTTGCTCGGTGACCGGCCTCGAGCGCGTCATCTTGACGACCAACTTGTCCGAGAAGAAGAAGGCGCCGAAGTTCAAGAGTCCCACGACGATCGCCATGATGACGATCCCGTTGGAGAAGAACGTCCCCGCCCACAACAGGATGGCACTCAGGAACGCCATAAGTACGAACGTCTTCATGACGTTCTTGTTCAATCCAGACCCTCCTCTGGACCCGGCCGACATGGCTTCGGGGTCCCCGGAGCTCCCAGCGCCCCGCGGGCGCCGACCTCTCCACCGTCAATGGTACCCGCGAGACTGAGGCCCGGCTGAGGAAACTGCTCTCTCCCGTTCCTCGTGCTTCGTCAGCCGGAGACGAGGGTCGATCTCGGTGAGAAGTGGTTGAAGAAGTCGGGGTAGATGCCCACGGCGATCACGACGATCAGGGCGAGAGCGATCGCGACGGCCACCGGATAGGGGACGCCGAGCGGGGACGAATCCTCGGCCGGGCGCAGGTACATTCGGGAGCCGACGGATAGGTAATAGTAGAGGCCTATGACGCTGTTGACGACCATGACGGCGGCGAGCCAGGCGGAGTTGCCGTCGATCGCGGCAGAGAAGACGAAGAACTTGGCCCACATGCCGGCCAGCGGCGGGATGCCCGCGAGCGAGAGCAGGAAGAAGAGCATCGCGGCGGCGAGCCCCGGCTCTCGCTGGGCCAGGCCGTCGTAGTCGGAGATCAAGTTCGACGGCTGTTTGCGTGCGACCGCGATCACGACGGCGAACGCTCCGATGTTCATGAAGGAATAGATCAGGATGTAGGTGAGCGAGGCGGCGAAGGCCTCGCGTAGAACCTCCGGTGACGCGCCCTCCACGACGGCGAAGGGGAGAAGCATGTACCCGGCCTGCGCGATCGACGAGTAGGCGAGGAGCCGGACGATGTTCGTCTGCGTCAACGCGACGACGTTCCCGATCGTCATGGTGAGCACCGCGAGGACGGCGAAGCCGGGCGCCCAGGCCGAGGTCTGGTGGACGAAGCCGACGAACATGAGGCTCAACATCCCGGCGAATCCTGCGGCCTTCGAGGCCACCGAGAGGAACGCCGCGACGGGGATCGGCGATCCCTCGTAGGTGTCGGGCGCCCAGAAGTGGAACGGCACCGCAGAGACCTTGAAGCCGAACCCCGCCAGGATCAGGAGGATGCTCGCGAACACGAGAGGATCGTCCCCACGGCTCTGAAGCGCAGACGCGATATCGGTCAGGTTCGTCGCGCGCGTGACCCCGTAGATCATGGACATGCCGAACAGCATGATCGCGGTGGAGAGCACGCCGAACAGGAAGAACTTGATCGCCGCCTCGTTCGAGCGCGCATCTCGCTTCTTGAAGCCGGCGACCAAGAACCCGGGGGCGCTGACGAGCTCGAGCGCGACGAACAGCATGATGAGGTCGCGTGCGGACGCCATCAGGAGCATGCCGAGGAAGCTGGACAGCAGGAGGAAGTAGAACTCGCCCTGAGCGTTGCGCGTGTTCGTGTCGAGGTAGTCGGCCGAGATGAGGATCACGATCACCGCGACGGCGAGGAACAGGAACTTGAACAGCAGCGCGTAAGCGTCGATCACGAACATCCCGGCGAAGGTTGTGCGCCGCTCTCCCACCAACGTTGCGACGGCGATCAGGGATCCGATCACCCCGGCGAGCGCCACGAGCCCGTTCCATTTCTTCTTCTCATCCGGCAGGAACAGGTCGACGCAGAGGACGAGAAGGAGCGCGCCCGTGAGGATGATCTCCGGGAGCGCGGCGTGCAGGTCGATTGGACTCATGTCAGGAGAACAATCCGGTCAGTCCGGAGACGGCGCTGTTCGTCATCTCCAGAATGGCGCGCGGGTAGACGCCCAGCGCGAGGATCCCGACCAACAGCGGCGACCATGCGGCCAGCTCGACGGGCCGGACGTCGGGGAGCTTCTCGCCCACATGCTTCTCGGAGGCCTTTCCGAGGTTGAGCCGCTGCAACAACCACAGGAAGTACCCGGCCGTCAGGATCGTGCCGACGCCTCCGAGCACCATGTAGGTACGGAACAGTCCGGTGTTCAGCCCGGGCGCGGGGTTGAATGCGGCCAGCAGCGCCAGCACCTCCCCCCAGAAACCGGCGAGGCCGGGCAGTCCCAGCGAGGCGATCGCGCTGAACGCGAGGATCCCGCCGAGGTGCGGCATGACCTGCATCAGGCCGGGTCCGATCATGTCGATCTGCCGCGTGTGGAACCGCTCGTAGAGCGACCCGGCCAGGAAGAACAGCATGCCGGTGATCACGCCGTGCGCCACCATGCCGAAGATGGCCGCGTTGATCCCCGTGTCGGTCAAGGTCGAGATGCCGAGCATGATGAAGCCCATGTGCCCGACCGACGAGAAGGCGATCAGTCGCTTGATGTCCTTCTGGGCGAGGCAGCATAAGGCGCCGTACAGGATCGCAACGACGGACAGAGCGCCGATGTAAGGCGCCCAGTCGCGAGCCGCCTCGGGCAACAGCGGCAGCGCGATCCGGATGAAGCCGTAAGTGCCCATCTTCAGCAAGACCCCCGCAAGCAGCACGCTGCCGACCGTCGGCGCGTCACCGTGAGCATCCGGGAGCCAGGTGTGGAACGGCCACATCGGAACCTTGATCGCGAAGCCGAGGAACAAGCCGGCGAAGACAAGGTTGATGAAGGCCTTACTGCCGAACGTCTGACCCTGTAACGCGATCATGTCGAAGGTGTGCGCACCGGTGACGGGGTGCTTGGAGCGGAAGTACATGGCCAAGAAACCGAGCAGCATGAACACGCTGCCGAAGAGCGTGTACAGGAAGAACTTGATCGCCGAGTACTCCTTGCGCTCGGAACCCCAGATCGCGATCAAGAAGTACATCGGGACGAGGACCAGCTC